>Ga0163144_10001969_pt1 | contig 48037 bp, 41 predicted proteins | sample OliLak19BULKMAT1_FD_123175 | JGI IMG/M metagenome (GOLD analysis project Ga0163144, IMG submission 123175) | Freshwater microbial mat bacterial communities from Lake Vanda, McMurdo Dry Valleys, Antarctica - Oligotrophic Lake LV.19.BULKMAT1 | ecosystem: Environmental > Aquatic > Freshwater >... | reverse complement strand
CAGGTCCACCGCGCGGTGTTGCATGATGGCCGCGAGGTCGCCTGCAAGCTGCAATACCCGGACATGGCCAGCGCGGTGGAATCCGATGTCGGCCAGCTGCGCACGCTGCTCGGCCTGTTCAAACGCATGGACGGCTCGATCGATGCCGACGCGATGGTCGAGGAAATCACCGACCGCCTGCGAGAGGAACTTGATTATGCCCGCGAGGCCAGACACATGGCCCTCTACGGCGCCATGCTCGCCGGCAGGTCCTTCGTCACCGTACCGCAGCTCGTGCCCGAACTCTCCGCCGAGCGCCTCCTCACCATGACCTGGCTGTCGGGCGACAAGCTCTCAAGCTTCGAGACCGCCCCGCAGGAGACCCGCAACCACATCGCCGAAATGTTGTTCTGGACCTGGTGGGCGCCGATGAACTCCTACGCCGTCATCCACGGCGATCCGCATCTCGGCAACTACCAGGTCACCGGCGGCGGCACCGGCATCAACCTGCTCGACTTTGGCTGTGTCCGCATCTTTCCGCCGAAATTCGTGGGCGGGGTTGTCGATCTCTACCGCGCCATGCTGCACGACGATTTCGATGCGGCCTACGCCGCCTACGAAACCTGGGGCTTCGAGAACCTCTCCCGCGAACTCGTTGAAGTGCTCAACGTCTGGGCCCGCTTCATCTATGGCCCGATCATCGACGACCGCGTCCGCTCCGTCGCTGACGGCATCAAGCCGGGTGACTACGGGCGCAAGGAAGCCTTCCGCGTCCGCGCGCTCCTGAAAGAGAAGGGGCCCGTAAAAATCCCGCGCGAGTTCGTCTTCATGGACCGCGCTGCAATCGGCCTCGGCGCCGCCTACCTCCGCCTCGGCGCAGAACTGAACTTCCACAAGCTGTTCGAGCAGAGCCTCGAAGGCTTCTCCATCGAAACGGTATCCCTGCGGCAGGCGGCAGCGCTCAGGGCGGCCGGGCTCAGTTCATCCTGAACCGGATCGGCACGGATTTCGGACCGGACACGAAGTTTGCCTGGGTGCGCGTCGGCGTTCCGCTGAGTTCCACCGACTTGAGGCGCGGCAGCAGCTCTGCCCACAGTACCCGCATTTCCATGCAGGCAAGGTGCTGGCCCGGGCAGACACGAGCGCCATAGCCGAACGCGACATGCTTGTTCGGCGTGCGATCTGCCTTGAATGCGCAGGGATGGTCGAACGCGGCCTCGTCGCGGTGCCTGATGGGTAAGACAGGAACAACCAGTCGCCTTTCCTTATCTGCTGCCTTGCGACGTCTATGTCAGCCGTCGCTGTGCGCATGAAGCGTTTGACGGGCGTTTCCCAGCGGATCGATTCCTCGACGATCGACGGGATCAGTGCTGGCTCATCCCTGACCTTGCGGAACTGGTCCGGATTTTCTGCGAGCGCCCAAGCGCACTGGCCATCGTGTTGGAGGTCGTGTCGTAGCCGGCGGTCGCTGCGGTAATGTAATAGCTCATCGCTTCAAGATGGCCGAGCGGTTGTCCGCACACGGCGCCGTTGGCGATCAAGCTTGCGAGATGGTCGCGCGGAGTCTTGCGCCGGTCTTCGGTCATGGTCGGGAAATAGGTCATGAAATCGAACACGGTCGCGTTGAGCATGTTCAGGGCTTCGCCGGTGTCGGCGGTTTCCTTGCCGGCGCGGTTCAGTTCGGGGTCTTGCGTGCCGAACAGTTCCCGGGTCAGCTTCAGCATGCGCGGTTCGTCGGCTGCCGGAACACCGAGCACTTCCATGATCACATGCAGGGGATAAAGGAACGCCACGTCGCGCGCGAAGTCGCACTCCGTACCCTTTGCGGCGATCTTTTCGATGAAGCCCCGGGCGATTTCCCGGACCCGGTCTTCCAGCTTGCGCAGGTTCTGGGGCATGAACCAGGACTGGGACAGCCGCCGGTATTGCATATGATCGGGATTATCCATCTGGACCAGCGAGCGCAGGAGGCTCGGCGAGCCTCCCATCATCTCGCGCACCCGGCGGTCCGCCTCGATCGTGGTCAGCGTCGCAGAGCGATCCTCATTGTGGAACAGATCATTCTGCCGCTCGATATTGAGGATGTCGGCATGACGGGTCACTACCCAGAACGGATCGAAGCCCTCGATCTCGGCGACGTCCAGCGGCGTATTCTTTCGCAGCCAGGCGAAGGCCTGATGCGAACGGTTCCAGTCGCCATGAGCTTTGGGATCAATGACGTCTTCTGCGATTTCGAGGGTATCGCCATGTGTGTCCGCCCCGAACACGGATGCGACCGCCGTCCGGTCTCCGCAAGACGATTACTGTAAACTTGCTATACGGCCAACAACTATGTAAGGGGTGTGACATGAAGAACGCTGAACCAGACATCGACACATCAACTCGGCGACTGACCCAGGCAGAACGCCGCGACCGGTCGGAACGAGAGCTTATCGCCGCTGCGATCAAGGTTGTTGCCGATCAGGGTGTTGCCGCAGCAACCTTCGAAGTGATCGCCGGCGAAGCGGGGTTCTCGCGGGGGCTCGTCACCCAGCGCTTCGGCTCGAAAGAAGGTCTGACCCGTTCGCTGATCGCGCACCTGCATGAATGGCAGGGCGATATCCTTGAAGCGGGCCACGTCGACGGCATGGACGGACTGTCGGCCCTGATCGCTTTTGTCCGCCTGCACTGCGCGATATTGCGTACCGCGCCCGAGGGAGATGCCTATTTCATGCTTCTGGCGGCGTCGGTTGCGGACCGCCTGGAGACGCGCCGGGCCTTTGCGGAGTCGCACGAGATCGAGCGGATTCTGATCCGCGGCTTCATCGAGCGCGGCCAGGCCAGCGGCCATGTGCGGGCGGATATCAAGGCTGATGCCGCTTCGCTTCTGACGGGGTGCAACCTTCTGGGCCTGCGGATCCAGTGCCTGATCGACCCGGGTTTTGATCCGGCCCCCGTAAGCGGCGCGATTGTCGCCGCCCTGAGCGATCATCTGTCACCACGCGCGGAGGAAAAAAGATGAGTGCGGCTTTCAAGACCTGGCAGTGCCGGACCCGCGGCTACATCTACGATGAGGCCTGGGGTGACGCGGGAGAGGGGCTCGCACCCGCCGGGCAGATATTCCCTCGGCCTGGATCTGTCCGCTGTACGGTACGCCCAAATCCGACTTCGACATGGTGGAACTCTAGCTGGCCTTGGCGACCCGTACGCATTTGCCGCTGGCCGTTTCACAGTCCAGCCGGTCGACGTCCAGCAGGTCGCCGAAGGGGTTCAGGGTCGCCGGATCATCGACCTTCAGGGTCAATGCATAGGCCTTGCCGATATTCTCCGCGCTGCGGAACCAGGAAACCGAGGTACCCGCGCACAGCGTCTTGGTTTCTCCCGGCTGCAGCGACAGAGACGAGATGCCCGGCGCGGTCGCGATCCATTCGCCCTTGGCGTCATGCAAGGTGAGGAAGAAACGCAGCTTCCGGTTCGACGCATTGCGCGCCTCGGCGCAGGCTTCCATATGGCGCGTGCCATTCATCCCCTGGCTCACCGTCTGCGAGACAGCGCCGAACTGGCCCTCGGTCACACCGCGCGGATAGAGCATCGAGCCGAAGCGGGAATTGACGGCGCGGTAGTAGGTGTAAGCGGCCACTTCGCACGCTGCATGCTTGCCGGCAACGCTGCCCTTCGGCCAGTTCGTGTCGCACGCCCCGCGCATGTCCTGCAGGAAATCCGCATCACACACGCCCTGGTCCAGCACACCGGAACGGTAGCAGGCATCGTGGAACTTGCAGGCTTCGAGGAACGGGCCATCCGGCACCACCGCGTCCAGAAGGTCTCGCCCGCCGCAGGCATCCAGCGGCTCGCGCGCGCTCATCACGGAGGCAGAAACAACCGCGTTGTCACGGCCCCTCATGTCGGCCAGCGCGGGAGGAGCCGGCAGGCTGGCGGCAAGAACGGCAGCGATCAATGGGCGAAGCATGGATCAAATGTTTCGAGGCGGCCGATGGCAAATTCAAGGCATCTCTTGCAGTCATCCCGGTGCCGGGTTTATCCCGCCTGCCATGACCGATGATTTCAACCGTTACCAGACCACCGAGCTTCCGCCCGGCTATAGCCAGCTTGCCTGGCACCGGGGCTTCGGCCGCCAGATCGGCCCGCTCTTCGAGAAGCGCGAGAACGGCCGCCTGACCCGCGCCTTCCGGGTCGAAGAATACCACACCAACGGCATGCTCAACGCCCATGGCGGCATGCTGATGACCTTCGCCGACATGGCCTGGGGCGGGGCAGTGGAGAAGGACGAGGACACCTGGTGGGTCACCGTCCGCCTCCTCTGCGACTTCCTCGCCGGCGCGCCGCTCGGGAGTTTCGTCGAGGGCGACGGTACGGTTGTCGGTCGTCAGGATGATATAATCACCGTCGAAGGCCGGATCTGGACCAGCGATAAGACGATCATGCGCGGCACCGGCATCTTCAAGGTCATCCCTCGCCGCGAAGGCGCGCCGATGCGCGAAGCTGCGGCGGCGGCGCACAAGGCCTAGCGCTTCCTGTCGTCCGGATGGGGGACGACAGGGAAATCGCCGCTCAGCCTAAGGGCGATTGTTGCCTGAAACTGGTTTTCCACAGCGAGAAGAGGATTGCGCCGCCGAGGAACGCGACCGTCAGCATCAGCGACCATTGGGGCTCAAGGTAAGGCACGAGGTGCAGCTGCTTGTAGAGCAGGAAGTTCCAGAAGATCTTGATGCCGATCAGTACCAGCACCAGTGACAGGCCGTACTTCAGGTACTTGAACCGCGCGGTTGCGGCCGCCAGCATGAAGTACATCGAACGCAGACCCAGGATCGCGAAGATGTTCGAGGTGTAGACGATGAAGGGGTCCCGCGTGATTGCAAAGATCGCAGGCACGGAATCGACCGCAAAGATGATGTCCACAACTTCGACCATGATGACGCAGAGCAGCAGGGGTGTGCCCCACAGGACCAGCTTGCCGGTGACCGGATGCGGTTTGCGCACGACGAAATTGTGGTTCCCGATCGTGTCGGTCACCCGCAGGCGTTTCCTCAGGAATTTCAGGACCGGGTTGTCGTTGAGGTCCATGTGGTCGTCATCGCCTGCGTCCGAGAGTAGCATCTTTGCGCCGGTAAAAATCAGGAAGGCGGCGAAGAAGTAGAGCACCCAGGTAAATTCGTTGACGATCGCGGCGCCAAGCGAAATGAAGATGCCCCGGAACACGATCGCCCCGATGATTCCCCAGAACAGAACCCGGTGCTGGTATTCCCGGGGTACGGCAAAGAAGGTGAAGACCATTCCGATGACGAATATGTTGTCAAAGGCCAATGCGGTTTCGAGCAGGTAGCCGGTCGCGAACTGGAGGGTGGCCTGGACGTGCAGGTTCGCCGGCTCATTGTAGTACTGAGGGTCTGGCTGGTAGCCGAAATATATGTAGAAGCCGAACGCCACGGCGAGCGAGGCAAAACACCCCCACATGATGGCGCTCTTTTTCGGAGAGACGACCTCATCCTTCTTGTTGAGGAGACCAAGGTCGACCCAGAGCAGGAAGCCGATGAAAGACAGGAAGGCAAACCACAGCCAGACGGGTTGGCCCGCGTATTCGACGGTCAGCATTTCGGGCATGGGAGGCAGGTGTCCGGAAAGGCGCGCTGCGTAAGCGCAATATCCGTAAAGGATCCTACATCGTGTTTGCCGCCGCAAGCACCAGAGGGGCCCGGTTCCAAGTCGGACCGGAAGATAGCGACTCGCATCTCACGGTCAAGCGCCCGGCAGCATCGCCAGATGGAGCAGGCCCGAGAGCGCGCAGGCCATGACGACCAGGATGATGTTGGCATTGAAGCGAATGAGGGCCGTTGCCGCTGCCGCCGAGATCAACAGGGCAAGGGGGTCAAGCGTCAGAACGTCCGGCAGGTTCAGGCTGTATCCCGCCGGAAGCTCCGCCGTGAAGGTCGCCCGGAACAACACTGCGAAGCCGAACACCAGCGCGATCTTGGCGATGATCCCGATTACCGCCGCCGTGATTGCCGACAGTATCCCGGTCGCCAGATGGCTGCGCCGCAGCTTCTCCGCAAACGGGGCGCCCGCGAAGATCCAGACGAAGGACGGCGCAAACGTGCACCAGCTCGCCATCAGCGCTGCCATCGCCGCCAGTGCCAGACCGCCGCCCTCAGCCTGCCATCCGGCCATGAAGCCGACGAACTGATTGACCAGCACCAGCGGCCCGGGTGTCGTCTCGGCGAGGCCCAGTCCGTCAATCATCTGCGGCGCCGTCAGCCAGCCTTCCGTTTCGACGGCCTGCTGCTGGAGATAGGCAAGCACGGTATAGGCCCCGCCGAATGTGACGAGCGCGAGTTTCGAGAACAGCACGCCGACACGCGTCAGCACATGGTCCGGTCCCAGAAGTGCTAACGTCGCGGCCAGGGGGGCCAGCCACACCGCCGTCCAGGCAAGCGCGGTGGTGAACGCCTTGACCGCCTGAGGCGAGGCGGATCTCGGCTCGGCCTTAGGGGTTTCCGGCGCAGGCCCCTTGAGGCTGCGTGCCAGCCCAAGTGCAGCCGCTGCTCCGATCACCAGAGGGAAGGGCAGGGCAAATAGGAACAGGGCCAGGAATGCGAGCGCCGCGATCATGAGATCCGATTGCGTCTTCAGCGCGCGCTTGCCGACTTTCCAGAGCGCCTCGAGGATGAAACCGATCACCGCGGCCTTGATGCCATAGAAAAGGGCGCCGACCAGCGGGGTCGTGCCGAGCTCGGCATAGATCCAGGTCAGCCCGAACACGATCACCGCGCCCGGCAGCACAAACAATGCGCCTGCAACGACGCCGCCCAATACACCGCGAAGACGCCAGCCGGCATAGGTCGCCAGCTGCTGTGCCTCGGGGCCGGGCAGAAGCATGCAGTAGTTGAGGGCGTGCAGGTATTCCTGCTCTCCGAGCCATTTTTTCTCGTCAACGAAAATCCGGTGCATCAGGGCGATCTGGCCGGCCGGTCCGCCGAAACCAAGACAGCCGATGCGGAAGCTAGCGGCGGTCAGTTCGCCGAGGGAAGGGATAGTCGTCACAACGGCCTCGTCACTCATGGCCGGAACCGCCAGCGAATGGGGCTTGGGCGGGTGCGCCTGTCCGGGCGCCCATGATGGCCCGGTCGCTTTGTAATACCAACGATCTTGTGTGCTTCAAGTGCCGCCCTTGCCCCGGCGCCCCCCGGGCGCTAGGTGCGGGGCGAACCCAGTCCACAGGCCAAGCCAATGACCGACGCTCCGCTCAGCGGCAAGGAACTCGCCCGCAAGCCGCGCGGCTTTCCCGATAAGAGGGAAGGGCTGATCCACGCCCAGATGCGCCTCGTGGAAACGGTCACGGCGGTGTATCGCCAGTGGGGCTTCGAGGCGCTGGATACCGGCGCGTTCGAGTATGCGGACGCGCTTGGCAAGTTCCTGCCGGACGCCGACCGCCCGAACGCGGGCGTGTTCGCCGTTCAGGACGATGACGAACAATGGATGGCGCTGCGCTATGACCTGACGGCGCCGCTTGCCCGCTTCGTGGCGGAGCAGGGGCAGGGCCTCGCCCGCCCCTTCCGGCGCTATGCGGCCGGCCCGGTCTGGCGCAACGAGAAACCCGGCCCGGGCCGGTTCCGGGAATTCTGGCAGTGCGACGCCGACACGGTGGGCGCGCCCGGGTTCCACGCCGATGCGGAGATGATCGCGATGGGCGCCGAAGCCTTGCGCGCCATCGGCATGAAGCCCGGCGAGTTCGTGATCCGCGTGAACACGCGGCGACTGCTCAACGGCGTGCTCGACTCTGTTGGCGCCGGAAATGCGGGCACGCGTCTCGCCATCCTTCGCGCGCTTGACAAGCTCGACCGGCTGGGTGCCTCTGGGGTGGCAGACCTGCTCGGCGCAGGACGCAAGGACGAGAGCGGCGACTTCACCAAGGGCGCTGGTCTGGGTGCTGAAGAAATAAAGCGCGTGCTGGCATTTGCCGAAGCGGGCGCGGCGACCCGCGCCGTCACCCTCGCCAATCTCGCCAAGGCCGCCGGCTTCAACGCGGAGGGCAAGGCGGGGCTTGTCGAACTGGAAGCGATCGCCCTCGCGCTCGAAGCGCTCGGCGCGCCGGAAGACGATGTCAAGATCGATCCCTCCGTAGTCAGAGGACTTGAATACTATACCGGCCCGGTTTTCGAGGCCGAACTGCTGCGCGAGGTCACCGGCGAGGACGGCAAGACCTATCGCATCGGCTCCATCGGCGGCGGCGGGCGCTATGACGATCTTGTTGCGCGCTTCACTGGCGAGACAGTGACTGCTACCGGATTCTCCATCGGTATCTCGCGGCTCGCGGCAGCGCTCGCCATCATCGGAGAGGGAGCCAGGCTCGACGGCCCCGTCGTCGTACTCAATCTGGACAAGGACAATCCCGGCCTTGCGCTCGGCCTCGCCGCCGAATTGCGCCGGGCGGGCATCCGCGCCGAGGCATACATGGGCGCGTCCGGCATGCGGCCGCAGATGAAGTATGCGGACCGGCGCGCTTCCCCTGCCGTTGTGATTGTCGGCGGCGACGAGGTGGCCAAGGGAACGGTGACCATCAAGGATCTCGAGATGGGCGCGCTAAAGGCGCAGGCGATCAGCTCCAACGAGGAATATCGTGAAGTCCGGCCGGGTCAGATCGAAGTATCGCGCGCTGGGATGATCGGCGCCGTTCGCGCAATTGTAGAGGCGCAGAAATGACGCATGATGCGCTGGTCGCTGTTGCGCGCGCGGTTTTCGAGGCTGCGGGCGGCACCTCGATTGATCCAGATTACGTTCTGCCGGCGGATATTCCGCTGGAATTGTCCGGCGAGGCTGTGCGGACCCGGCTCTGCGTGTTCACCGATAATCGCGGCGCCGAAATGGCGATGCGCCCGGACCTCACGCTGCCGGTAGCCCAGCGCGAAGCGGCGCGGCTCGAGGCCGGTCCCTCGGCGAAGACTTACACCTATGCCGCGCGCGTCTTCCGCCTGCCCGCTGCGCAGGATGATCCCTTCGAGTTCACGCAGGTTGGCCTTGAGCGCTTTGGCTATGCGGCGGACCCCTTGGCCGATGCAGAGCTCTTCGCGCTGGTGCACCGGGCGGTGGAAGCTTGCGGCGTGCCGCCGAAATCCATCGTGACCGGCGATCTCGCGATCTTCCCGGCCTTCATCGACGCGCTCGATCTGCCCGGCGTCACGACTAACCTGTTGAAGCGGGCCTTCCGGCAGGAGGGCGGCGTTCGCGCTGTCCTCGATGCGGCCTTGCGTCCTCTCGATGCGGACATTCTCGCCGCGCTGGACCAGCCGGATACCGACGCGGCTCTGGGCGCCGTGCTTGCTTCGCGGGGCATCCCGCAGGTCGGTGCACGAAACCTTGGAGAAATCGCTGAAGGCCTGCGGGCCCGCCATGCCGGCATTGCCGCCGGCGGCCTTCCGGACGCTGCGAGGGATGCGCTGCTCGCCCTGCGGGAAGTCGATTGTCCGCTGGCGGACGCTCCGGCGACGCTGTTGGCGCTCGTCACGGCGCATGGACTGACTGGAGCGGCCGCCGCGATCGGTGCATTTGCGGCGCGGGTCGAGAAAATCCTGGCGCTGGTGCCGGGCGCGCGCCGCACCGCGGGGTTCCGTGCCGGGTTTGGGCGCCGGTTCACTTACTATGACGGCTTCGTATTCGAAGTGCTGGCGGACGGGCTCGCGCCGACGCAGCCGGTGGCCGCCGGCGGGCGCTATGACGGGCTGATCTCTGGCTTGTCCTCGGGCCGCGTCTGCGCCACCGGCATAGGCGGCGTGGTGCGACCCGACAGGATGGTGCGTGTGCGGAGGATGGGTGCATGAGCCGGTTGACAATTGCGATCCCCTCCAAGGGCCGGCTCAAGGAACAGACCGAAGACTGGCTTGCCGGGATCGGCCATCCGGTCCGCCAGATCGGCGGCGAGCGCGGCTATACGGCCGAGATCGACGGACTGGACGCAGAGGTACGCCTTCTGTCAGCCCGGGAAATTGCGCAGGGCCTTATTGATGGCAGCCTGCATTTCGGGGTTACCGGCGAAGACCTGCTCAACGATCTCGCCGCTGATGGCCCGGAGGATTTCCGGGTGTTGCAGCGCCTCGGCTTTGGCGGCGCAGATGTCGTGGTCGCGGTTCCGCAGGCCTGGTTCGATGTCGATACTATGGCCGATCTTGAAGCGGCAGGTGCCGCGTTCCGCAAGGCCCACGGCCGGCGGCTTCGCGTCGCCACAAAATACCTGCGCCTAACGCGCCGGTATTTTGCTCAGAAATCCGTGGGTGAGTACCGGCTGGTTGAAAGTTCGGGGGCGACGGAAGCTGCGCCATCGACCGGCACGGCGGATGTGATCGTCGACATCACCACCACGGGCGCCACGCTGAAAGCGAACGGTCTGAAGGTTTTGCGCGACGGTGTCATTCTCGAAAGCGAAGCGGCATTCACACAATCTGTGCGCGCAAATCTGTCGGGCGGTGCCAAAACGGCCGCTGATGCGCTGGTGGGTGCCCTGTGGAGATCGGATCACAAATCCTGAAAAAATGTTTCGACACATTCTTGACACAACTGGGGATTCGATGCGGTATGACCAAGCAAGTTTCTGGGAGGAAACGCTGCAAACGGTGGAGAGGCGCGGAGAGCTGGCAACAGCGCTGCGCCTCTTTTTCATTCCGCACTGCTTTAACCCTCAGACAATCGGCTCAGGGCGCTCCGCATCCAGGTGAAGGCCGGGCTCCGGTGCGCCAAGACTTCAGGGGGAGTCGAGGGGCGTTGGAGGATCCTGGCGTCCAGAACCCGGCTTCACGATTAACAATAATAACATATCGAATAACGTCAATAGATTTTATTGTTTTTCGATTATCGCCTGGATTAAATCGTCGCAATCCGGCGGCTTGAGTTGACTTGGCCGACGCCTCGCCTCAAGCGTGGCGCTGATCGATCCCGCAAAGAAAACTCCGGAGCTGCCGCGATGCCAGAGGACAATTTTCACGAGGACCCCCGCCAGCACATCCTGCCGGTTTACCGTCCGCCCGAGGAAGTTTTCGTCGAAGGCCAGGGCGCCTACCTCTACACCGAGGATGGCCGCCGCTATCTCGATTTCATCGCCGGGATCGCGGTGACGGCGCTCGGTCATGCCCACCCGGCCCTCGTTGACGCGCTGCGCGACCAGGCCGGCAAACTCTGGCACACGTCGAACATGTTCCGGGTGAGGGGGCAGGAGGAACTTGCGGACAAGATCTGCCGGGACACGTTTGCCGACCGGGTGTTCTTCACGAACTCCGGCACCGAGGCGGTGGAATGCGCGATCAAGACCGCGCGCAAGTTCCATTGGTCGAAGGGCAATCGCGAGCGGCTGGACATCATCACCTTCACCGGCGCCTTCCATGGCCGCTCGATGGCGGCGATCAATGCCGGCGGTAATCCGAAATACCTGGAAGGCTTCGGCCCGAAACTGCCGGGATTTGTGCATCTTGAATGGGGTGACCATGACGCGTTGAAGAAGGCCGCAGCCGAGCCCACGGCGGCGGCTATCTTCGTCGAAGTCGTGCAGGGTGAAGGCGGCGTACGCGCCATGCCGGAAGCCTGCATCAAGGGGCTGCGCGAAATGTGCGACACCCACGGCCTGCTGCTGATCTTCGATGAAGTGCAGTGCGGCATGGGCCGTACCGGCAAGCTGTGGGGTTATCAGTGGGCGGACGGTGTGGAACCGGATATCCTCTGCGCCGCAAAGGGCATAGGCGGCGGGTTCCCGTTCGGGGCCTGCCTGATGAGCGAGGCCTGCAGCGAGCCGATGCAGCCGGGCAGCCATGGCTCGACCTATGGCGGCAACCCGCTCGCGATGGCGGTCGGCAATGTCGTCTGGGACGTGATCTCGGATGAGGCCTTCCTGGCCAATGTGCGCCGCGTTTCCGGCGCGCTGCAGCAGGGGTTGAAGAGCCTTGCGGATACGCATCCCGACAAGATCGAAGGCGTGACGGGCAAGGGACTGCTCACCGGCATCAAGCTGAAGGCGGACCCGAAAACGGTGCAGGGTCTTTGTCGCGATTCGAACCTGCTGGTCGGTGTCGCCGGCAACAACGTGCTGCGCCTTGCGCCGCCGCTGGTGATCGAGGACTCGCATGTGCGCGAGGCAATTGGCATCATGGATTCCGTGCTGACGGCGTGGAAGATATCCTGACGGGCTTGGAGTGTCACCCTGGGTCATGCCATTTCCGGGCGGTGCAGTTCGGCATCTCGGCAGAGATACCCGATATTTATCGGTGTGATTGTTCCCTTTGCAGGATGGAAGGCGCGCTGATGACCAGCGTGCACGAGGACGCGTTCACGCTCCTGTCAGGTGAGGATGCGCTCAGCGAGTATAACTGGAATACCGGTACCGCCCGGCACTACTTCTGTTCGCAGTGCGGGATCTATCCGTTCCGCACGAAGCGCGCGGTGCCGGACCATTACGGCGTCAACGTCAATTGCCTTGGCGGGTTTGAGGCGTCAGCCCTGCGCTTACGACAGGCAGAAGGGATCGGCATGTCGGCCAGGGATGCCTGGGCGCGCAGATTGTGGGCGGGGCCGCGGGAGGCTTGAGCCTCTGAAACCCGGCAAAAAATTCGGGGGCAGGCGAGAGAGCGCTACCTACCCCCGTATTCTGGCGCGTGCGTCCCACAGCTCGCAGGATCAAACTATGGAGAATTTCGGGCAACCGCTTCCGTGGTCCTACCCAAATTTGATCCTGCTCCCACCCGATTTTTGGCCTTTCCCTAAGTGTTCCAGGCCCTGCACTGGACCCATCGCCTGCCTTTCCGGGTCTGCGGGACTGGGGCCGGGTTACGGCGCGCGGGGGAACAGACTTTGCTGATCGAGCGCGACAGGCAGCTTTCCTTGCTCTCGGCGCTGGCGGCGGCGGCCGCCGGACGTGGGCATATCGCGTTTGTCTCGGGTGAGCCGGGCATCGGCAAGACGACGCTGGTGCGCCAACTGAAGTCGGCCGCGCCGCTTTCATGGCGATCGGCCGTTGGCGGGTGTGATGCGCTGTTTACGCCCCGCCCGCTCGGTCCCCTACAGGACATGGCGGGCGTGCTCGGCCCGGAGGTCGACATGCTCATCCGCGCGGGAGCCGCCCGGCAGGCCCTCCATGCTGCCCTGCTGAATGTGCTCGGCGACGGGCAGGGGCCGTTCCTGCTGATCTGGGAAGACTTGCACTGGGCCGACCATGCGACCCTGGATCTCCTGGGCTTTCTTGGACGGCGCATTGCGCTCCTGCCGGTGCTGCTGGTGATCACCTACCGGAGCAACGAGACCGGCGAGGAACATCCCCTCCGCAAGGCGATCGCCGAGTTGCCGGACGCGAGCCACACCGAGATCACGTTGAACCCGCTGACACCCAAAGCCGTCGGCCAGATTGCGCGTGCCCAAGGGATGACCGGACAGTGGCTGTTTCAGGCAACGGAGGGCAATCCGTTCAAGGTAAGCGAAATCATGGCGGCGCATACGGGCGAGGGCGGCGCCCCGCCGGGTTCCATGCGCGAGGCCGTGATGGCGCGCCAGGCGCGGCTGGATCCGGAGGCGCGCGAACTGCTGGAGCTGATCAGCGTCATTCCCGCCGCGGTGCCTGCAGCTCTGGTGCACCAGATGGCACCCGGTACGGCGAGCGCGATGATCGCAGGCCTGACCGCCGGGGCATCCTGCAGGCGTCGCCTTCGGGCGACCTTCGCTTTCGTCACGAGATTGCGCGGCAGGCGACGCTCGACCGAATGCCCGCTATTCGGCGCCGCGCGCATCACGCGAGTATCCTCGGCGCGTTGCGTGCGCTTGGCACAGGCGTGCATCTCGACCAGATGGTCCACCATGCGGCGAGCGCGCTGGACAGCGCCGCCGTGCTCGAGATTGCGCCGGAAGCCACCGCCCGCGCCGCCGCGAGCGGGGCGCACCGCAAGGCAGCCGCGCACCTTGGAACGGCGCTGAAATTCGTCGATGCGGCAGCGCCAGACCTCGCCGCGACGCTCTACGAGCAATGGGCGTATGAAAGCGCGCTCGCCGCCCGCATCGATGACAAGGTGCTGGACGCCCGCCGGCACGCGATCACGCTGTGGCGCCTGCTCGGGCGGCAGGACAAGGTGGGAGAGAATCTCCGCTGGCTGTCTCGGTTGCATTGGTACAGGGGCGAGGCACCAGAGGCCGCACGCCTTGCCGACCAGGCCATCCATGTACTGGAGAGCATGCCGCCCTCGGCCGAGCAGGCGATGGCTTATTCGTTGCGCTCGCAGCTTCACATGCTGAACGACCAGTTTGATGACGCGGTGGCCTGGGGTGAACGCGCCCTCGCGCTTGAGGCGCAATTCCCGAACCCCGAGATCCGGGTGCACGCGCTGAACAATGTTGGCACCTCGCGGGTCTTCCGGGGGCGAACAGAAGGTGAGGCGATGCTGGAAGAGAGCCTCGCTATCTCGCGGGCAAGCGGCCTTCACGACCAGGCAGCGCGCGCCTGTACAAACCTTTCGGAATACGCGGTGGAATCCTGCCGGTTTTATCTGGCCGAGCGCGTGCTCGCCGAAGGGATCGCCTTAGACACCGAGCACGATCTCGACGCCTGGACCTATTATCTCTCGGGGCGTCAGGCGCTGCTTCGTTTGGAGCAGGGGCGCCTGAGGGATGCCGAAACGATTTCCCGCGGCGTGCTGGGCCGGGCCGGCCTCACTCTCGTGATGCGTCTTCCGGCGTTGCTGGTGCTGGCACGGGCCTGCATGCGGATGGGAGCTGCGGACGCAAATCCACTGGTGCACCGCGCCTTTGAAGATGCTCTGGCGACGGATGAATTGCAGCATGTGGTGCCTACGCGCCTGACCCTGATCGAAAACGGCTGGCTGACCGGAAATCTTGCCGCCGGGCAGGAACATCTGACGGCGTTGTTCGAACTGTCGGACACTGACCGGCACGCCTGGAACCTTGGCGAGCGCGCCGTCTGGGCGCGCCGCTATGGCCGGCAGATCCCGGACGAGCGGCTGAACGAGCTGCCGGAACCTTTCCGCCGCGAGCTGGACGGCGATCTCGCGGGCGCCGCGGCGGCCTGGGACGCGCTGGGGATGCCGTATGCTGCCGCGCTCGTCCGCCTGCAGAGCGATGAGGGCGAGGTTCTCGGCGCTGCCGTGCGCGATCTCGGCGCGATGGGCGCGCAGGCCGCCGCCGAATTCGGCCGCCGCCGCGCGGCTGAACTCGGCCTCTCCCGCGTGCTGGCGCGCCAGCGCAGAGGGGCCTACAGCGCCGCGCGCGGCCATCCCCTGGGCCTGACGCGCCGCGAGCAGGATGTGCTGGCGCTGATCGTCAAGGGATTCTCGAACCGTGAGATTTCCGAAACGCTCGGCCGCTCGCCGCGGACCGTTGAGCACCATCTGTCGTCCGTGCGGGTAAAACTCCATACAGCAAACCGCATGGGCTTGATAATCCGTGTACAGAAGGAACCGTGGTTGCTGGGGTAAGAAAGCCCCCTCCGTCCTCTTCGAGGACGCCTCCCCCGCCAACGGGGGAGGACGGGTAGCATCCGGCGAAGCCGTCATTCTCCCCTGCGCAGCGGCGGAGGCGGCAGGCCGCAACGCGGCCTGCCGGAGAGGGCCTACCGCCCCAGCCGCCGCCGGAATTCCTCATACCCGAAATCCGAGATCATCTCGACGCGCCCGTCTTCCCAGCGGATGGCGAGGTTAGCGAGCGGGGTGCCGTTGAAAGTATTCGTCTTCACGAAGCTGTAGTGCATCTGGTCGGTGAAGATGATCTCGTCGCCGGGGGAGAGGGGTTTCCGGAAGGAGTAATCGCCGATGACGTCTCCGGTCATGCAGGTCTTGCCGCCGAAACGGTACGTGTGCGGATGCTCTCCGGGCTGACCTGCGCCGATCACGTCAGGCCGGTAGGGCACTTCCAGAACGTCCGGCATATGGGTCGAGGCCGAGGCGTCGAGGATGGCGAGATCCATCGCGTTCCAGTGGAGCGCTAGGACGGTCGCATGCAGTTCGCCCGTGTTGACGACGAGGCCTGCGCCGGGCTCGAGGATCACCTCGACGCCGAAGCGCGCCTTGAAGGCCTTGATCGCGGCGATCAGCGCGCCCACGTCGTAGCCGGGCTTGTTGAGGAAATGCCCGCCGCCGAAGTTCACGGCTTTCACCTGGCCGATATAAGCCGCGAAATGTTCGGAGACATGGTCGATCAGGCCGACCGAGCCTTCATGCAGGCTCTCGCAGAGGGCGTGGACGTGGAAGATATCGACGCCGGACCAGTCCACCTGCGCGAGCTTTTCCGGCACTTCGCCGAAGCGGCTGGTGGGAGCAGTGGGGTTGTAGAGGTCGCCGCCGAGAGTGGCGTTGGAATAGCCGGGGTTGACCCGCAAGCCGACATGGCTGCCCGCTTCGCGGGCGATGCCCGCGAAGCGGGCTAGCTGTTCAGCGGAGTTGAAATAGATGTGTTGGGCAAATTTCGTCAACCTGCGGACTTCGTCTTCCGTGTAGGCAGGCGAATAGACGTGGACTTCCTTGCCGAATTCCTCGTGCCCCATGATGGCTTCCTGCTCGCCGGAGGCGGTCGTGCCATCGAGATAGTCGCGCATCAGCGGGAAGGCGGCCGGCATGGCGAAGGCCTTGGTCGCGAGCAGTATCTTGCAGCCCGCCTCCTCGCGCAAGCGCTTCGCCGTCTCCAGGTTGGCCCGGAGGCGGGCGGTGTCGAGCACGAAGCAGGGAGTGTTGATCTTGGTCATCTGGAAAATCCGCTCATCCCCGCGAAGGCGGGGACCTGGTGAGGCAACGTCTTCCGCTCTGGATCCCCGCCTTCGCGGGGATGAGCGGATGTGGAGGGGTCAGGTCACAACCTCGAACAGCTCATCCTGATCGCCCGGGTCGATGTCCATTATCGTTGTCGGCAGGCCGCGCGTCGCCACATCGTCGAGGAAGGGTTTCGACGGGAACTGTTCCACGTTGAACACGCCGGGGCCTTTCCAGATGCCACGGAAGAACATCGCCGCGCCCGAAACAGGCGGCACGCCGGTGGTGTAGCTCACCGCCTGCGCGCCGACTTCCTTGTTGGTCTCGGCATGGTCGCACACGTTGTACAGCATCTTGGCGAGCGGCTTGCCGCCCTTCCGGCCACGGACGATGACGCCGATGGAGGTCTTGCCCTTATAGCCTTCAGCCAGCGACGAGGGCAGCGGCAGCAGGTCGCGCAGGAATTCCATCGGGATGATGTCCATACCCTTGTGCTTGATCGGCTCGAGGCTGATCAGGCCGATGGATTTGAACACTTCGAGGTGCTTGATGTACGCATCACCAAAGGTCATCCAGAAGCGGATCTGCTTCAGGCCCTTGATGTTCTTCACGAGGCTTTCCTCCTCCTCATGATAGATGAGGTAGGATTTGCGCGGGCCGACTTCCGGATAGTCCACCATCGTCTTGATGGAGAGCGCGGGGATCTCGATCCACTCGCCTTTCTTCCAGTATTTGCCGTCCTGGGTCACTTCGCGCAGGTTGATCTCCGGGTTGAAGTTCGTGGCGAAGGTCTTGCCATGGTCGCCTGCATTGCAGTCCACGATGTCGATGTAGTCGATCTCGTCGAACAGGTATTCCTGCGCATAGGCGCACCAGACATTCGAGACGCCGGGATCGAAGCCGCAGCCGAGAATGGCCGTCAGGCCGGCGGCCTTGAAGCGTTCCTGATAGGCCCACTGCCAGGAATATTCGAATTTCGCGACTTCTCGTGGTTCGTAGTTGGCGGTGTCGAGATAGTTCACGCCCGCCTCGAGGCAGGCGTCCATGATCGGCAGGTCCTGGTAGGGCAGGGCCATGTTGATCACGAGGTCGGGTTTGACCTTCCGGATCAGCGCGACCGTCGCGGCCACGTCATCGGCATCCACCTGCGCGATCTCGATGGGCGTCACGCAATCCTTCGCCACTTTCTGGCAGCTCCCGATGCGGCGCGAGGCCAGCGTGATATGCTTGAAGGTATCGCGGTCCATCGCGCATTTCTTGGCGACGACCGAGCCGGCTGCGCCGGCGCCGATGATGAGGACGTTGTCCATGTCTGGCATTACTCCCGGGAGGGTGGAAAAAGATGGCCTCCCTTAGGATAGTTCGGCCCGGGCGGCTAGAAGCCGGCTAGATAGTCCGGGCCAGTCTGTGGCACAATGACAGGAATCCGGAAGGGGAATATCACCCTGATCGCCGAGACGGCGCTGCCGCCCTGCTGGGCCGTGATCTTCACCGCCGTGTTCATCGGCAAGACGGCGCAAACTACGAGACCAAGGGCGGCCGGATGGTCGAACTCGCCCACCAGCAGCCGGGTTTCCTCGACTACGAGACGGCGCAGGCCGCCGGCAATGCCGAAATCACCATCTGCTACCGGGATACCGAATCAAACCTGCGGGCATGGAAACAGCATTCCGAACACCTTGAAGCCCAGCGGATGGGCCGTGACGTCTGGTATTCCGGCTATTCCATCCGGATCGTGAAAGTCGAACGGGCATACGGTTTCTGACCGGACTTCGGGCCCCGCATGCATCGTTTTCGGCACCCGCGCGTTGGTTTGCAGGGACTGACCCCTGAGCACGGGAATTTGTGACATGACAATTGAGAGCCTACTGATTTTCCTCCTCATCGGCGCCATCGCCGGCTGGCTGGCCGGCGTGATCGTCAAGGGCTTCGGCTTTGGCCTTGTCGGCAATATCGTCGTCGGTATCGTCGGCGCGTTCGTCGCCGGCCTGATCTTCCCCGCCATAGGATTCGGCCTTGGCGGCGGCATCCTGGCGTCCATCGTCCATGCGACCATCGGCGCCGTGATCCTGCTGGTGATCATCCGCGTCCTGAAACGCGCCTGAGCCTCTGACGTCATCCCGGACGGTCCTCAGGGCCGATCCGGGACCTTCTTTCAACAAGCGCCTCGACAGGGTCCCGGGTCACGGCCGCAAGACGGCCTGCCCGGGATGACAGCTTGATAATGACATCCCCCGCATAACACGTTATGCGGCGCGCTTATTTTTTGCAGGGGCCGCGCCCATGACGATCCGCCACTTTCTCGATATCTGGCCGCTGGAGCAGGCGGACCTGCGCGCGATCCTCGATGAGGCACACCGGGCGAAGAAGGCCCGCGCCGGCTGGCCCAAAGGCCGGATTGATAGCGGCGCCCCGCTCGAGGGCCATACCCTCGCGATGATCTTCGAGAAGGCCTCGACCCGCACGCGCTTCTCCTTCGACATGGCGATGCGCCAGCTCGGCGGCTCCTCGATCATTACATCGGCCGGCGACATGCAGCTCGGCCGCGGCGAGTCGATCGAGGACACGGCGCGGGTCCTGTCGCGCTATGTCGATGCCGTGATGATCCGGGCCAACGACCACACCGACATCGAGACCTTCGCGGAAGCTGCCGGCGTGCCGGTCATCAATGGCCTCTCGGACCGCTCGCACCCCTGCCAGATCCTGGCCGACCTGATGACGCTGGAAGAGCACGGCCTGACGCTGAAGGGCGCCCGCCTCGCCTGGGTCGGGGATGGCAACAATGTCTGCGCCAGCTTCATCCATGCCGCCGCCAAGTTCGGGTTCACGCTCGCCATCGGCACGCCGCACCGCTATGCGCCGGACGAGGACGATCTCGACATCGCCACCGAACTGCAGGGCCGGATCGAACTGTTCGAGACGGCCGAGGAGGCCGTCGCGGGCGCGGATGTCGTGATCGCCGACACGTTTGTCTCGATGGGAGATCTCGACGCCGAACGCCGCCTTGAAATCCTCGAACCCTTCGCCGTGACGGACGAGTTGATGGAACTGGCCAATGGCGGCGCCAGGTTCCTGCACTGCCTGCCGGCCCACCGGGGCGAAGAGGTCGATGCCGAAGTGATCGACGGGCCCGCAAGCCTTGTCTGGGATGAAGCGGAAAACCGCCTGCACGCCCAGAAAGCGATCTTGCGCTGGTGCCTCGGCCTGTAGGCGGCCCCCTTGCCGATCACCCGCCCCGCTGCCACATGGGGCAGCTTGAAAGCCCCCCCGCAAGGCGCCCCTAGAATGACCCAGATACCGCATGAAACCGGCGATTTTGCCGCGACGTTCCAGATCGAAGGACGCCCCATCCGCGGGCGTGCCGTCCGCATGGGCGCGGCCAGCATCTCGTCGATCCTCGAGCGGCATGACTATCCCCACCACCTCGCCCAGATCCTGGGCGAAGCCGTGACGCTGGCGGCCCTTGTCGGCGCCTCGCTGAAATTCGAAGGCCGGATCCTCGTCCAGGCGGAAGGGGACGGCCCTGTCACGCTGCTCGTCGGCGAGTACAACACCAATGGCAACGTGCGCGGCTATGCCCGCTACAATCCTGAAGGCTGGGCCAACCTGGAGCGGGTCAACAAGGGCGGCGAGCCGCATATTCCGCAACTTTTCGGACGCACCGGCCGCCTGGGGCTGATCCTCGTGCAGGACAATCCGGATATCCAGCCTTACCAGGGCATCGTGCCACTGAACAAAGCGAGCCTCAGTCAGTGTGCGGAGGATTACTTCCAGATGTCGGAGCAGGTGCCCTCACGCATTCGCCTGGCCGTGGACCGCTCTGCCGGGGACGGCACCTGGACCGCCGGGGGCATGCTGGTGCAACGCATAGCGGGAGATGATGCGCGCGGAGAGACGGATGAGGGCTGGCATGAAGCAGAGGTCCTGTTTTCAACGCTGACGCCCACTGAGTTGATCGATCCCGGCCTGCCGATGACGGAGCTGCTCTATCGGCTTTTCCACGAGCAGGGCGTGACGCTGGAAAGCGGCATGGCCGTGCTTGACCAGTGTACCTGCAGCGAGGAACGCCTTGTCACGACGCTTGGCCAGATGCCGGACGAGTCGCTGCGCGAGCTCGTCGAGGAAGACGGCAACCTCTCCATCGACTGCCAGTTCTGCGCCCGCCACTACAAGGTCGACATTTCCCGCGTGACCGGCCCGGTGAACTGAAGGCTCCGGCCCCCATAATCCCCGCCGGGGCGAGACGGGATGATGACAAACCGGCATTGCTCAGGAAAAAATGAGAGAGAATGAGAGAAGATCGACATCTCCTGTGCGCTGCGCGCATCGAGGTGGGGCAGGTTGGGGGAGGGTAGGGGGGCACTTATACCTACAAAAGGCTCCCCTTCCGAAAAACAAAAACCCACCCTCCTCAAGCCCTTTCAAGATACTTTCCGATTCCTCCGCAACACCTCCGTGAGCTGGGTTATTCTCCGCTCATGCCTTCCAGACACCTCCAGGCTTCAAGACCCTGACCTCCCATTGCTTTGCAATGGGAGGTCAGGGTCTTTGCCAAACAGAACGGACATCAACCGGCCGCTCCCCATCGAGCGTGTCCTGCCCGAGATGCTCCGTCCCTACTCCGCCGTATCCATCGCAAGGATCACCTGCGCATAGCCGCGCGCGAGACGGCCCATGTTCTCGACGCTCGTGCGTTCATTCGTGCCGTGGAAACCTGTAAGCTCGTCGGGCGTCAGCACGGCCGGCGCGAAGCGGTAGACGTTTGGCGTGATCGCTTCGGCATATCGCGCATCGGTGGCGCCGAGCACGAGGCCGGGCGCGACCGGCGAGCCGGGCAGGGTCGCCTCCGCGACGCTGGCCAGCACGGCATATGGGCGATTGTCCGTAGGCGACACTTTGGAGGCGCCCGCGCCGCGGATTCCGTTGTTGCCCACTTCCACCTCGATACCGTCGATTCCGGAAGTAACCTTCTTCACGTGGGCTATGATGTCTTCCTCGGTATCATTTGGGTGAATGCGGAAGTTCACCGTCGCGGTCGCACGTTGCGCCAGCACGTTTTCCTTGGCGGATCCTGTCAGCATGGTTGGCGCCGTCGTCGTGCGGATCATGGCATTGCCGGCCGGAACGTCCGCCAGCTGATCATCGATCATGCCCTTGAAGAGCCAGAGATTGGAAAAGGCGAGCCGTTGCGCGAATGGCATGTCCTTGCCGGCGGCTTCGAAAATCTCGGACACCGGCGGCTTCGACAGGTCGGACGGCATCTGGTTCTCGTCGAGCGCGACCACGGCGCGCGCCAGGCGGACGACGGCCGAATCGCGAGGCGGCGTGGAGGAGTGCCCCCCTGCGCCGACGGCCACAACCTGCACCGTCACGTAGCCTTTTTCCGCGATGCCGATGAACCCCATCGGTTTGCCGCTCAGCGGGGAAGGGTTCACCACCATGAAACCCTCATCGAGCGCGAACTCCGGCACAATGCCGCGCGATTTCAGCAGCGCCACGCCCGCCTCGGCGCCAGAGCCGGAAACCTCCTCATCATGCCCGAACATGAAAAGCAGTGTACGCTGAGGTTTGAACCCGCCGGCTGCCAGTGCTTCGGCCGCCTCCATCAGCGCAACAAGGGAACCCTTGTTGTCGATTGCGCCGCGCCCATAGATAAAGCCGTCGATGATGGCGCCGTCGAAAGGTTCGCCTTCCCAGTCGCTCTCGGTACCGATGTTCACGGGAACCACATCCTGATGTGCCATCAGCAGCAGCGGCTTGAGTAAAGGATCCGTGCCCTGCCAGGTGTAGAGCAGCGTCAAGGTTCCCGGCACGAGTTCTTTCGTCATCGCCGCGTGCGCCGCCGGATAGGTTTCCTCCAGCCAGGCGTGCAGGGCGAGCCACTCACCCTCCTGCCCGGGGCGCGGGTCGCCGCTCGCCAGCGTGATCGTCCTGAACTGGATCGCGCGGGAGAGGTTCTGCGCGCCGCGCTCAGCGGAAATTTCCGGTGGCGCCGGCAGAGTGACGCGGCCGCCCACGGGTTCGCCGCCGTAGTTCAAGGCGTTGAAGACCAGCAGTCCGACGAATGCTGCAACTGCGAGCAGAAGCCCGATGAAAATCTTGCGGATCATGTGCTGCAGCCCTCCGGTTGTCTCACCGCCGAGCGATTGCGCCGGGCCGTCTCCGCGTCAAGCTCCCAGCCGGGAAAAAATGACTTGGCCGTCAACTTTTTGCGCGGCACTGTACCTCCATGACCGAAACAAAACCCAAGCGCCTCGGGCTCCCCCGCGTGTTCGCGCTGTCGACATTGGCGTTCCCGCTCGCCGGCATCGGGCTGCCGGTTGGGGTTTACCTTTCGCCATTCTACGCCGACGAACTGGGCCTCGGCGTTGCCCTCACCGGCTTGCTCTTCATGCTGATGCGCATCTGGGATCTGGCGATCGATCCCTTCATCGGATCGCTGGTTGATCGTTTCAACAGCCGCTACGGGCGCGCGCGCCCCTGGATTGTCGCCAGCGTGCCGATCCTTATGGTTTCGGCCTATTTCGTCTATCTGCCGCCGCGCGAAGGCGTCACGGCCTCGTACTTCGTCTTCTGGATGATCGTCTTCTATCTTGGTGCCACGGCCCTTCAGATTTCGCGGAATGCCTGGGTGTCTGATGTGGCGGTCGACTATGACGACCGTTCACGCCATTTCGTGGTGATCGAAGTGGCCAGCATCCTCAGCGTCCTTTTCCTGCTCCTGTTGCCGGTCTTCATTACGTGGAAAGGCGGCGAGGGCGGCGACCGGTTCGCCCAGGTCGGCGCAATGGGCTGGGCTCTGATCATTGCCCTGCCGGTCACGGCGGTCCTTGCTTGTGCCTTCGTGCCTGACCCGCCGAGGATCAGTAATGGCAGAGATGATCACAAGCTCAGCATCTCAATGCTGCGCAAGGCGCTTGAGAATCCCCTGTTGCGCACGGTCCTCCTGCTCGAAGTGATGGTCGGCATCAGCATTTCGGTGACCTCATCGCTCTACCTTTTCGTCGCGGAATCGGTCTTCGGGCTCAGCGACCTGCAAGCAAGCCTGTTGCTGGTCGTGTTCTTTTTGTCGTCGGTTGTCGGCTTGCCGTTCTGGATGGCGATTGCCCAGCGCACCGAAAAGCACAAGGCGATTTGTGCGGCCGTCCTGATGTCGGCAAGCAGCTTCGCCTTCTACCTGGTTGTTGCTCAGTTTCCCAGCTTCTGGTCGTTCGCCGCTGCGGCTGTAATGAACGGCTTTGCCTTTACCGCGCCGCTCGTGATCGGCCGCTCGATGACTGCAGACATTGCCGAGGAAGAGGTATCGCGTACCGGCGTCAACCGCGCGGGGCTTTACTTCGGTCTCAACGCGTCGGCCTACAAGCTCGGTGCGAGCGTCGCGATTGGTGTGGCTTATCTTCTGGTCGGGCTCGTGGCAGGTTATGAAGCAGGCGCCGAAAACTCACCGCAGGCCGTACAGGGCCTCTTGATCATCTTCTGTGTACTGCCAACGCTGTTCTACATCGCCACCTACTTCATCATCCGCAAATATCCGCTGGACCGCAAGATGCAGGCCGAAATTGCCGCGAAGCTGGAGGCTCGGATCGTTAAAACGTAAGCCGCCGATCCTCTCGACCTGTTGCCGGGTTGACGTCACACGTCACACTGCCCGTTCTGGATGGCTTCAGAGATTAAAACCCGCCGCCCTCGGCGAGCCATTCGAGTTCCCCAGGTGTGCTGGTGCGGGCTAGCAGCCTGTTGCGGTGAGGGAAGCGGCCGAACTGGAGGATGGCGTCCCGGTGCTGGCGGGCATAATCGAGGGTGGATCTCGTGAACTCCTCGAAGCCGGGTCGTGCCTCTGCATGCAGGGAGGTGAAGAGATCGACGGACCGGGCCTGCAGGCCTTCGTCTTCAGCGTGCTCAAGCGGCAGATAGAAGAAAACGCGCTCGGCTTCCGACAGGCCGAGATCTTTTCGGGCGAGCAGGCCTTCCTTGCACAAGTGAAGCGCCAGCCGGTCCTGCGCATAGGCGCGGGGCGACTTCCGGAAGATATGGCGGCTGAACTGGTCCAGCACGATGATCGCGGCGAGGCGCCCTTTCGGGCTGCGGGCTGCCCAGTCTTCGGCCAGTGGTCCGGCTGACAGGGTTTCGAGCACCTGCTGGAACTGTGCCGTAATGTCGGAATCCAGCGCGTTGCCGCCCCGGAACCACATCGTGTTCCTCAGATTCAGTTCGGCCGGCGAATTCGCCGCCGCTCCGATCCAGAAGGTCAGCACGTCCTCTGGGGCAGGCAGTGCGCTCATGGAGCCGGGCGCCGGGCAACGATCATGTAATTAACGGAGGCGTCCCCCGTCAGTTTCCATTTGCCGGACAGCGGATAGAAGCTGACGCCGATCGCCGTCTCGGGCTTCATGCCGGCGCCGGTGAGCGCGGCTTCGACTTCCTCGGGCGTCACGAACTTCGACCAGTCATGCGTGCCGCGCGGCAGCCAGCGCAGCACGTACTCTGCTCCGATCACGGCGGTGGCGAGCGCCTTGGCGGTGCGGTTAAGGGTCGCGACGATCATCAGTCCACCAGGCCGCACCAGGCGGGCTGTGTCGGCCAGGAACTGCGAAGGGTCGGCGACGTGCTCGACCACTTCAAGGTTCAGCACGATGTCAAACAGGGGCTCGCCCGACGCCAGCAAACCCTCGGCGGTCCCGGCGCGGTAGTCGATCCTCAGGCCTTGTTCCTGAGCGTGGGTGAGTGCCGTCTTGATGTTCGCTTCCGATGCGTCAACCCCGGTCACCGAAGCGCCGAGCCGCGCCATGGGCTCGCTCACGAGGCCGCCGCCGCAACCAATGTCGAGAAGGCGCAGACCCTCCAGAGGCTGCAGGGCGCCCTTCTGGATCGAGAAATGGCTTGTCGCCGTTTCGCGGATGAATTTCAGCCGGACCGGGTTGAACCGGTGCAGCGGCTTGAATTTGCCACGCGGGTTCCACCAGTCCGCCGCCATGGCCGAGAATTTCGCGACTTCCGCCGGATCAATGCTCGGTCTGACCGGAGGCGCCTCAGAGGCTACAATCGTTTTTGCCATTGTTTAGCAATCCTGTTTGATCCGCGCCGCAGTTTACCCTAGAGGGCCGATATAGGACGCCCCCAGCGGGGCAGATAGCCGGTTGGGGCGAAATGGCGCGCACAGTACTGAAATTCGGGGGCACATCGGTCGCAGACCTGGACAGGATTGCCAACGTCGCCGAGATCGTGGCGGCGCGCGCTGTCAGAGGCGAGCACATGGCCGTCATCGTGTCGGCGATGTCGGGCGAGACCAACAAACTGGTTGCCCTCGCCGATGGCGCAGCGGGCAAGGACCTCGCGCGGCATCTCTATGATGACGAGTATGATGTGGTGGTCGCGTCGGGCGAACAGGTCACAGCCGGTCTTCTGGCGCTTGCGCTCCGGCGCAGGGGACTCAAGGCGCGCTCCTGGCTCGGCTGGCAGCTGCGGCTCAAGACCGACAACAGCCATGGCCGCGCACGCATCCTCGGCTTTGATGACTCCTCGCTGCCGGATTCGATTGATCGCGGCGAGATCGCCGTCGTGGCCGGGTTTCAGGGCGTGACGGATAATCACCGGGTGACGACCCTCGGCCGCGGCGGCTCCGATACCAGCGCGGTGGCGGTGGCGGCTGCACTGGGCGCCAAGTTTTGCGACATCTACACGGATGTCGACGGCGTTTACACGACCGACCCGAGGATGGTCCCCAAGGCGCGCCGCCTGGACAAGATTTCGTATGAAGAAATGCTCGAGATGGCTTCGCTCGGCGCCAAGGTGCTGCAGACGCGTTCGGTCGAGTTGGCGATGAACCACAATGTGCCCGTCCGGGTATTGTCGAGCTTTGTGAAGCCCGGCGAGGAAACCCCCGGAACACTTGTCTGTGCAGAGGAAGAGATCGTGGAAAAGCAGGTTGTAAGCGGCGTCGCCTATTCGCGGGACGAAGCAAAGGTCACGCTGTACGGCGTGCCTGACCGGCCCGGTTCGTCGGCAAAGATTTTCTCGGCGCTGGCGAAGGCCGGGGTGAATGTCGACATGATCGTGCAGGCAAGCTCGCGTGAAGCCTCCAAGGCGAACCTGGTGTTCACCTGCACCGACCGCGACAGCCCCTTTGCGCGCGAGACACTGGAGAAAATCAAGGAAGAAATCGGGTTCGAGCGGCTGGAAGTGGCACGTGACGTTTCCAAGATCTCGATCATCGGGGTCGGCATGAAAAGCCATACCGGCGTCGCCGAGAAAATGTTCACCGCCCTCTCGGAAAAGAGCATCAACATCGACGTCATCTCTACGTCCGAGATCAAGATATCCGTGCTGATTGCCGCGCCCTATACAGAACTTGCCGTTCGCGCCCTGCATACCGCCTTTGGTCTTGACGCCGACTAAGCCTTAATCCCGCACGGGAGAGCATGCCTTACAATATGCCGGCCACGCGAGTGCTCATGAACAACCTTCGCCAGGTGATGGCGGAGGATGGCGACACGCGTTCGCGGCTGGACCATGTCGTGCGGCTGATCGCATCGACGATGGTGGCAGATGTATGCTCCATCTACGTTCGTGAGCCGGAAGGCTCGCTTTTGCTGATTGCGACCGAGGGCCTCAAGCCGGAAGCCGTGAACAAGACGCGCCTTGCCGCGCATGAAGGCCTGGTCGGATTCGTGGCGCGCACAGCCGAGCCGATTGCAATCGAGGATGCGCCCCGCCATCCGGCCTTCTCCTACCGTCCGGAAACCGGGGAGGACCCTTTCCATGCTTTTCTTGGCGTGCCGATCCTGCGCACGGGCGGCGTGACCGGCGTGCTCGTCGTCCAGAACAGGACCGGGCGCACCTACCGGGAAGAAGAAGTCGACACCTTGCAGACCATCTCCATGGTGCTGGCGGAAATCGTCCATACCCTGGACACGTCGCCCGCTGCCCAGCTCGCGCCGGAACGCCGCGCGCGCGGGGCGGGCGTCGCCAACCTCAAGGGACGGATCTTCTGTGAAGGGCTCGGCTTCGGCCGCGCCGTGCTGCACGATCCGGTCGTGCCGGCCGCGAAGTTCTTTGCGGCGGACCAGATTGCCGAATCTGAACGGCTGAACGCCGGGCTGATCGACCTGCGCGCTTCGATCGACCGGATAATGATGATTGACGGCGCAGCGCTCGGCGGCGATCCGCGCGATGTGATGGAGGCCTACCGGTTGCTGGCCGAAGACCCGTCCTGGGCCGAGAAGCTGCATGAAGGCATCCGCTCCGGCCTGTCGGCAGAGGCCTCGGTGGACCGGGCCCGGCGCGAGCACCGCGCACGGCTGATGAACGCGCGTGATCCCTACCTGCGCGAGCGCCTGCACGACCTTGAAGATCTCGACAACCGGCTCCTGCGTGTGCTTGGCGGGGAAGAGGGAAAGCCGAAGATCAAGGGTGACCGCAGCGTACTCGTCGCGCGGCGTCTCGGACCGGCGGAGCTGCTGGAATACGCCAAGTCCGGGCTTCGCGGCCTGTTGATGGAGGAGGCGGCCGCGTCGTCCCATGCCGCAATCGTCGCGCGGGCGCTCGGCATTCCGGCAATTGGCGGCATCGAGAACCTGACGACGCGGATCGAGCAAGGCGACTATATCATTGTCGATGCCGAAGAAGGCATGGTGCATGTCCGTCCTGATGACGTGGTGTACGATGCGTACAAGGCCCGTGTCGGGCTCAGGTCGGAGCGTCAGGCGCGATATGCGGCGCTGAAAGGATTGCCGGCCCGGACCCTGGATGGAACGCATGTCTCGCTGATGCTGAATGCGGGTCTCGACCTCGATCTCGACATGCTCGACCAGGCGGGCGCGGACGGAGTCGGCCTGTTTCGCACCGAGTTCCAGTTCCTCGTGTCCGAGACCCTGCCGCGGCTTGATGACCAGATCAAGCTGTACCAGAGGGTCCTGGAGCGGGCGGCCGGTCGGCCGGTCGTGTTCCGGACGCTCGATCTCGGCGGCGACAAGGTCCTGCCTGCGCTCAACCTGCAGCGGGAAGAGAACCCGGCGCTTGGCTGGCGGTCGATCCGCTTTGCGCTTGACCACAGGGGCCTGTTCCGGCGCCAGTTGCGGGCTCTCGTGCGCGCGGCGGGGACCGGGCCCCTGACCGTGATGTTCCCGATGGTGACGGTGCCCGCCGAGTACCATCAGGCAAAAGCCCTGCTGCTGGAGGAGATCGACTGGACCGGCCGGCAGACCGGGAAACAGCCCTCGAAGCTTGAAGTCGGCGTCATGTTGGAGACACCGGCCCTCGGGTTTTCCATGCAGGACCTGGCCGGGGAGGTCGATTTCCTGTCCGTCGGGACCAACGACCTGTTGCAGTTCTTCTTCGCCGCCGACCGGATGACCCCGTTGGTCAGCGAGCGATATGATCTGGTCGATCCTTCGGCGTTGCGCTTCCTGAAGATGGTCGCCGACACCTGCAAGGCCGGAAATATCCGCCTTTCGGTATGCGGCGAGGCAACCGCCTCACCCCCTGTGGCGCTTTGTTTCGCGGCGCTCGGATACACCAGCCTGTCGATGGCAGCATCTGCAATCGGCCCGGTCAAGCAGGCCCTGCGCGGCGTGGACCTGAACGCCTTCCGGGCCGGGCTTTTCGAGCGGATGAACAAACCGAACGGATCGTTCCGTAACCAAGTGTTAGCACTCGCGGCCGAACATGGGATTGACACTGCAGACAGTTGAAGCGTGTTGCGGCGGCGGGAACTCGGCCCTACGTAGGAGTTGGACCGGATCTTGCCCCGATTTCATTAGGTGGCAACAGTGGTCAGTGAGATTGGTAGACTATGGCACAGAACGTATCGCCTGAGCCGGGAAACGACAAACCCGAGGAAACTGGTCGGGTGGAAGAAAACGGAACGAACCGTTCAAATGTAACGCCGATCTCGCATGAAGCGGCAAGGCAGCTTGATGCGCACGGCCGTCGCCTGCGCGCTGACGAAATTTTCCGCACGGGCCAGTACGAGGGCGAGGCGCTCCGCATGGGGCAGGTGCTACGCCGCGTTCGCGAGGCGCTTGACCTGAACCTCGGCGAGATCGCGCGTTCGTCGCTGATCCGCGAGAACTTCCTCATGGCAATCGAACGGATGGAGCTGCAAACCATCGCCAAGGGCTATCTTGTCCCCTACCTGATTGCCTACTCGAAATACCTCGGCCTGCCGGAACAGGGTGTCGTGCAGCGCTATACGCGCGAATGCGGCGCGGTCGAAGAGGTGAAAACCTCGGCGCCGGTTCCCAAGCTCGGACAGATCAAGAAATCCGGGGCTGGCCTGCCGCTCGTTCTCGCTGGTCTGGGCGCGCTGCTGCTGTTCGTGGCAGGCGGGTTCACCGCTTTGGTCTTGATGAACCAGGGTCCCGAAGAAGTGGTCTCGCCGATGGTTGTGGCCGTCAGTGGAGCGCGAGACAGCCTCTTTGCAGAAAGTGCGACCTCGACAGCCGTCCCTGCTGACCTGCCGCTGGAAATCGTCGCAGTCCGCCAGGCCTGGCTGGAAGTGCGCGGCGCCGATGGTACGATCTTCCTCAGCCGCACGATGGCCGGAGGCGAGAACTATTTCCCGCGCCTGAAAGCCGGCTGGACCGTATCTGCGCGCAATGGCGGCGCGTTTGAATGGCGCGTTGGCGACCTCTCGGTTGGCCCGCTTGGCCCTGAAGGCGCGCAGGTGTTTTCGGTCAATGTGGACGAACAGCTGGTGCGCGCTGCAGAAGTATATGCGCCGCTTGTGGCCGACGCCGAAGCGACCCTGCCGACGCCTGCCAATGGCACAGCAACGCGCTAGACCCTTTACCTGCGCCCCTTGCAGCGCCACATGTGAGCTGACTGGAAGCCGGAAAGGCGCTGGATAGCCCGATGAAGCACAACCCGATCCGCCCATGGCGCAATATCACGCGGCGCAAGTCCCGTCAGATCCGCGTCGGCAACGTGCTGGTGGGCGGCGATGCACCGATTGCGGTGCAGTCGATGACCAACACACCGACCGAAGATGCCCGCGCCACGATCGACCAGATCATCCGATGCGCTGAGGCCGGCGCGGACATTGTCCGCGTCTCGTGCCCGACCGAAGACTCCACCAGGGCAATGTACCAGATCGTCAAGGCGAGTCCGGTGCCACTCGTGGCCGACATCCATTTTCACTACAAGCGCGGCATTGAAGCGGCCGATGCGGGTGCGGCATGCCTGCGCATCAATCCCGGCAATATCGGTTCACATGCGCGCGTGAAGGAAGTCGTCGCCGCGGCGCGCGCGAATGGCTGCTCCATCCGGATCGGCGTGAATGGCGGCAGCCTCGAGAAACACCTGCTCGAGAAATATGGCGAGCCCTGCCCTGACGCCATGGTGGAGAGTGCGCTGGATCACGCCCGCATTCTCGATGACCTCGGTTTCCATGAGTACAAGATTTCGGTGAAGGCCTCCGACATGTTCCTGACCGTGGCGGCTTACCAGCTGCTGTCGGAGGCCACCGACGCGCCGCTGCATATCGGCATCACCGAGGCGGGCGGACTTCGGACCGGTACGGTCAAATCCTCCATCGGCATGGGCTCGCTGCTCTGGGCCGGAATTGGCGACACGATCCGGGTCTCGCTTTCCGCTGCGCCGGAGGAAGAGGTCAAGGTCGGTTACGAAATGCTGAAATCGCTCGGGCTTCGAACGCGCGGCGTCAACATCGTGGCGTGTCCGAGCTGTGCGCGGCAGGGTTTTGATGTGATCTCCACGGTCGAGATTCTCGAACAGCGCCTCGCGCATGTGACAGAGCCCATCTCATTGTCGATCATCGGCTGCGTGGTGAACGGCCCGGGCGAGGCCGCGCTGACCGATCTCGGCTTCACCGGTGGCGGGAAGGACAGCGGCAAGATGTTCGTGAACGGACGGGCCGATCACAATGTCTCGAATGCCGACATGGTCGAGCATATCGTGAAGCTTGTTGAAGAGAAGGCCGCAAAGCTGAAGGCGCAGCGCGAGGCGGAGCAGGTTCCAGAGAAGTAACCGCAGGGTCGCGGCTCAGTCCCGCGCAGGCTGCACTCCGCGCGGTTGCGGATCAAATCACCGGGCGGGTCCGCAGGAACTCACCGGGACGAGGGCCGCCGCAGCTTCATACAGGCCTTGCGAGGGCGCCAGGCGGCGTATCAGGGCGAGGGCTTCCGGCTTCTTCAGCGAGACCACGTCGCTGCCTTCGGCCGTGTCACCGGTTTCCCCTTCCAGTGCAACGATGATGGTCCGCACGCCGGGCGCACCCGGCAGGCGGGCGTCAAGCGAGCCTGCATAGACGTTATCCGTAGACGCATCGAAGATGGAAAGGGAGCCGTATTCAGGCCATGTGGGCACGGTGAGGGTTACCGGGCCGTTCGAGACGTCAATGACACAGATGGCATAGGCGAGGTCCGGCGAAGGGCGTACGACCGTCTGGGTTTCAGGCGTGATGCGCGGGCTCATCCGCCATTGGTGAACCGGAATGCCGGAGTCCGTCATCCGTTCGCGGGCTTTCGACATGATATAGCCGGGTAACGCGTTCAGCACGACGGCGTGCGCGGCAACGAGGCCGATGAGAAAGGCTGACAGGCCGATGACGGGCAAGCGCATCAATTGGCCTCCCTGCAGCTGAGCCTTACAATGCGCGGTGCTGTGAGTGTGGTTTCAGGGTCGGCGATCAAACCGGCTTCGGGCTTGTACAGGCGCAATGTGAGATCGAAAGCTCCGCCCGCTCTGCTGGACACCCACGGTTCGTCGACGGGCAGGGGGGCGATGGTAAAGGACCAGGCCTCAGCGTTCCCGGCGGACTGTGCGTCGGTCAGGTCAAAGGAGAGCGCGTTGTCGGTATTGCTGGGCAGGAAGCTGGTCGAGTCATAGAGAGTGATCGACCACCACTGGGCCGGCAATCTGCCGCCAGAAACCTTGTAGGCACAGGCCTCGCTAAGGCGCCCGCCGTCATCGTCGGCGGCGCGGGTGAAATAGACAGCTTCGTCCTTGGTCAGGGCCAGCAAGCCGTGCCGGGCGACACGGGCCCGGGTCCAGGGGTTGGCGGCTTCAGACCCGATGGTCCAGTCGCTGGTCCAGTTTCTGACATCGACCGCGCCGCCCAGTCGCATGCCGGGGCCAACGATTCCCGCCGCGCCGAGCGCGCTGCCGAGGCCCAGGAAGGCGCCGAGAAAGAGACAAATAAATGCACTCACAAACTTCATGAGAACACGTTAACGTGACCGCTTCGCGATGCAAGCTGCAGGTGCGAAGACTGTGCGGATCAAGCGGAAACGGCTAACTCTCGCAGTGTAAACAGGGATCTGATGGGCACCATGTTCTTCCGGGTTTTGCGATGGATCGGCCCGGCCTTGCTGGCAGGCATCACCCTTGTTGTCGCGTCGAGCTGCACGATGCTGGGCATGAACTATGCGAGCCTCGATACCGCCAACAAGCCGGCGGCCCTGCCGGCCCTCGATGTCGACCGTTTGATGACGTCAGAAGGTCGGGCCGAGGCGATGAAGATGCTTGAGGACACGCTATATGGCCCATGGCCGCAGGGGTTGCCGGTGTTGGTGGGGGACTGGCGGATCATCAATCCGGATTACCTGGACGGCCGGGGAACGCTTGAGGAACTCGACATAACGATCGGCCGGGGCGAAGGCGCGCGGACATTCCAGCTGGTGGCAGCTTTCCCGGTGGCGGCGCTCGCCAATCCCCTGGTGCTGAGCCAGACGTTCAGCTCGAACTGCGCGACCTTTCCGGGTGAGGCAGTGACAAGCGATGATGGTGATCCGTGTACGGCGCGTGATTTTGGCCCGGTGGCGAGTTTCATCGTCACGCAGCTGTTCGGCGAATACATCGCCGAGGCGCCGGTGGATCTGTATTTCGATTCCGGCTTTGTCTATGCGAGTTTCCATGCGGGTGATTTCGTTCCGGACAGTGCGCAGCTAGCGCCGAAAGCGATGGCGGAACTGGGCGCCGACATTAACCCCACCAGCACGCTGATGGCCTGGGCCTATGCGTTCTCCGCCGCGATGGATGTTCTCGAAGATGATCCCCGTGTCGCGACGAACCATACATCGGTCATGGGGCATTCGCGCCATGGCAAGGCGGCCCTGCTTGCCACGATCTGGGACCCGCGCATCGAAGCCGTGATCGCCCACCAGTCCGGCTTTGCCGGCGCATCGCTGTCGCGTTCGCCAACCGGCGAGCGGCTGGAGCGGATGGCTGAAACCTATCCGCACTGGCTGGCGCCGGGCGCGCAGAAGTATGGCGATGATCCAGACCTGCTGCCATTCGACCAGCACCTCGTGCTGGCCCTGATCGCGCCGCGCCGCCTGTTCCTTGGCAACGCTCGCCGGGACGTCTGGTCGGATCCGAACTCGAGCTACCGGGCGGCCGAAGCGGCTAGCGCCATGTGGGAGGCTTTCGGCAGGCCCGGCCTGATCGACGAAGGCATGCGGTCCTTTGATCCGGCCGGCGGGATTGCCTGGTGGATGCGCGCGGGCGGACACAGCGTCGTGGATGACGACATTCCGGCTTTCATAGCGTTCCTTGATGCGCGGCGGCTGCCGGAGAACGGGTCTTCAGCGGGCGAGTTGCCAATCGCTGCGGGCAACAGATAAAGTCATGCCTGAACAATCCGTTGGGAGGCTGATCCATGACCATCGACGCCTATTTTCTAAAGCCTGTACTCGCGCTCGTCCTTTGGACACTCATGATGTGGATCTGGATGTATGCCCTGCGCCTGCCGGCATTTGCGAAGTACAACATCAATCCTGACGATGCGCGCCATCCGGGCACCTATGGCGACAAGCTGCCGCCGCATGTCCGCTCGGCTGCCGACAACTACAACCACCTGCACGAACAGCCGACGATTTTCTATGCGCTGATGTTCTTCATCGCGCTGACCGGCGGCAACGACAATGCAGCCGCGCTGGCCGCGTGGATCTATGTCGGCCTGCGGATACTTCACTCGTTCGTGCAGGTCCTGGTCGGCAAGGTGGCGCTGCGCTTCCTCGTCTTTGCAGCAGGTACGTTCTGCCTCTTCTTCCTCGCCATCAAGGAAGCGCTGCGCATCTTCATGATGTCCTCGGCTCTCTGAGGCTTCCAGGCAGCGTGAAACCGGATTAAAGGGCGGCCATGTCCTCCCTTTCCCTGACACGTCTCCAGCAGGTGATTGACCGGTACGAGGAGGTCGAGGCCCGCATGGGCGCGACTTCCGACTCCAAGGAAATCATCACCCTGTCCAAGGAGCATTCCGAACTCCGCCCGGTGGTGGAGAAGGCGCGCGAACTGCTGGCAGCAAGGCGCGGCCTGCAGGAGGCCGAGACGCTGGCCGCCTCCGGTGACCCCGAAATGGCGGACCTTGCCCGGATGGAGATCGAAGAGCTGAAAGACCAGCTCCCGGCTCTCGAGCAGGACATGCAGATTCTCCTTCTGCCAAAGGATGTCGATGACAAGGCCAACGTCGTGCTCGAGGTTCGGGCGGGCACGGGCGGCGACGAGGCGGCGCTGTTCGCGGGCGACCTCTGGCGCATGTACATGCGGTATGCCCAGCTCCAGGGCTGGAAGGTCGAGATCGTCGATGCTTCTGAAGGCGAGTCCGGGGGCTACAAGGAAATCATCGCGAACGTTTCGGGTGACGGCGTCTTCGGCCGGATGAAATGGGAGAGCGGCGTGCACCGGGTGCAGCGTGTGCCGGCGACGGAGACACAAGGGCGAATACATACCTCCGCAGCAACGGTCGCCATCCTGCCGGCGCCGGAGAACATCGAGATCGATATACGTGCGGACGACATCCGCATCGATACGATGCGCGCCTCGGGGGCAGGTGGCCAGCACGTCAACAAGACAGACTCCGCCGTTCGCATCACGCACTTTCCAAGCGGCATCGTGGTGACGAGTTCCGAGAAGTCCCAGCACGTCAACCGCGAGAAGGCGATGGATCAGCTGAAGATCCGTCTCTACGAAAAACTGCGCCATGAGCGCGACTCGGCGCGCGCCGAGGCCCGCGCGAACATGGTCGGCACCGGTGACCGCAGCCAGAAAGTGCGCACATACAATTATCCGGAAAACCGCATGACGGACCACCGGATCGGACTTACGCTTTACTCGCTCGACCGCATCGTGGCCGGTGACAAGCTCAACGATGTCGTGGAAGCTCTGATCACGGAAGATCAGGCCCGCAAGCTGGCTGCGATGGAGGAAGGCGCCTGAGCGTCCTGAACTTCGAACAGATGATCCGTGTCGCGGCTGAGCGCCTGCGGGAAGCCGGTATCGACAATCCGCGCCACGATGCCCAGCTCCTGATGATCGAATCCTTTGGTGACACGCGCGCAGCGCTGATTACCGCCGCGCAGGCCATTGTGCCCGCCGATGTCCTGGCGCGTTTCGAAGCGGCGATTGCGCGCCGTTCTGGCCGCGAGCCCTTGCAACATATCCTGGGCTGGACAGGATTCTACGGGCTTGAACTGAAAACCGATTCGCGCGCCCTCATCCCGAGGCCGGACAGTGAATGTGCAGTCGAGGTTGCGCTTGGGCTGGTGGCGGAGCGCGGGAAGCTTGAAGTGGCGGATCTGGGAACGGGATCGGGCTGCCTGCTCGCGGCGCTGCTCGCGAACCTGCCAGACGCAACCGGGACAGGTGTCGAGGCGGATCGCGCTGCGGCATCCCTCGCCCGGGAGAACTTTGCATTGTGCGGACTGGAAGCGCGTGCCTCTGTGTTCGAGGGTAGTTGGGCCGACTGGACCGGCTGGACGACGGCGGACCTGATCATCTCCAACCCGCCCTACATTCCGACCCTCATGATCGAATCGCTGGAGCCGGAAGTGAAGGATTTTGACCCAGCAGCAGCGCTTGATGGCGGTGCAGACGGATTGGCGGCCTACCGGGAGATCATTCGCCTCGGCAAGACCTACATGAAACGGCGTGTTCCGCTCGTGCTCGAAATTGGTCATGACCAGCGGGCTGCCGTGCTGGGCCTGCTTGGCGCCGCCGGCTTTTCCGAAACCGGGCACTGTCTTGATCTTGGCGGAAATGATCGCTGTGTGTGGGGGCTGGCTCCGGGCCGGTCCAACTGATTTTCCGCTTGGCGGCGGCCCCGTTCCGCAGTAGAACGCTAATTGCGAGGGGCAGTCTGCCGAACAGGCAGTTAATTAACGCTGCCTTCGTTCGGGTTCGGTGGAAACGAATAAGTCCCTCCCCAATCCCGCCTGCAAGCAAGATGACCATCCGAAAACTTGGCTTGCCGGTGACAGCTGGTGCACGAACACAGGACAAGACCACTCATGAAACGCTCACGCGGTCGCAACAGGCGCCCAGGCGGCAATCAGCAGAACACCTTCAATAATCCGAACCGGCACTTTGAAAGTGTTGGCCCGGATGTGAAGATACGTGGTTCGGCCCAGCAGGTGCTCGAGAAGTACCAGCAATATGCAAGGGATGCCCACACGAGCGGCGACCGGGTCCTGTCCGAGGCCTACTTCCAGTATGCGGAACACTACCAGCGCATCGTCGCCAAACAGACCGATGCACGCAACCAGCAGCAGGGCGGCCCGCAACAACAGCAGAACCGCAACAATAACGGCAATGGCAATGGCAACGGTCCGCGCGATGACCCTGACCCGCGGGGCAACCAGGACCGCGATCCGCGCGGCGGCAGCAACGACGACCAGAACCAGGGCTACGACGAGCAGGACGAAGCCGAAGTCGTGACGCCGAGGAGCGCGCGCCGCAATGACGAGGAAGAATCAGATTCGCTCCGCGTCATCGATCGGGACGATGACGGGAACAAGATGACCGATTCCGGCGACGCCGCCCCCGCAGAAGCCCGGGGTGACCGTCAGGGCAGTGACAAGGGCCGCCGCCCGCGCAAGCCTTATCGTCCGCGCGAGGACGGTAGCTCCGGCGAAGACCGCCCGCCCCTTGAAGACCGGGCGCCGCGCGAGCCCCGTGAACCGCGCCCGCCGCGCGAACCCGTGGTTGCCGTTTCGGAAACCGACGGCATCATGAAGACCCTCGCCCGCGGCCGCCGCAAGCCGGCTCCCGAAGATGGCGCTCCGGCCGAGACGACCGACTAGGTAGATCTACTGCGACCAGATGTCGGCGCCCCGCCCCAAAAGGCGGGGCGTTTCATTTTTGCAAGGATGCTTGCGCCGGGCCCAGGGCCTTCCCAAATCTTCCTCAAGAGAAAGGTCGCCGCTGAGCGGGGCTGGACGAGAGACCTCAATCTGCCTTTCAAAGGGGATGCAAGACGATGAATATCGAACAGTATACAGAACGTGCGCGCAGTCTGATTCAAAGTGCCCAGACACAGGCCCTCGCCGACGGCCATCAGGTGCTGACACCCTCCCACATCCTGAAGGCCCTGTTTGACGACCGCGACCAGCTCGCCGTGAACCTCATCCGCGCGAGCGGCGGGCGACCGGAGCTGGCGGTGCAGGGGATTGACGCCGCATTGGCGAAACAGCCGAAAGTGTCCGGCGCCGGGGCAGGTGGCCTGCGGCTCGAACAGTCAGGCGCAAAGCTTTTCCAGGAGGCCGAAGCGGGTGCAAAGAAAGCGGGCGACGCTTTTGTAACCGCCGAGCGTTTGCTGCTGGCGATTGCCGGGCTCACCGGCGATCCTGCGGCCGACGCGCTGAAAACGGCCGGCGTGACGCCGAAGGGCATCGAAGGCGCCATCGCGCAGCTGCGCCAGGGCCGCACGGCGGACAGCCAGAATGCGGAGGAAGGCTACGAGGCGCTGAAGAAGTATGCGCGCGACCTGACGAAGGATGCCCGCGAAGGCAAGCTTGATCCGGTGATTGGCCGCGATGAGGAAATCCGCCGCGCCATGCAGGTGCTCTCGCGCCGCTCCAAGAACAACCCCGTGCTGATCGGCGAGCCCGGTGTCGGCAAGACGGCGATTGCTGAAGGCCTTGCGCTGCGGATCGTCAACGGCGATGTGCCGGAAAGCCTGAAGGGCAAGCGCCTGCTGGCGCTCGACATGGGCGCGCTGATTGCCGGCGCGAAATTCCGTGGTGAGTTCGAGGAGCGGCTGAAGGCCGTGCTGACGGAAGTCACGCAGGCGGAAGGCGGCGTGATCCTTTTCATCGACGAGATGCACACGCTGGTCGGCGCTGGCAAATCCGAAGGCGCGATGGATGCATCAAATCTCCTGAAGCCGGCGCTGGCACGCGGCGAGCTGCACTGTATCGGGGCAACCACCCTGGACGAGTATCGCAAGCATGTCGAAGGCGACCCCGCTCTTGCGCGGCGCTTCATGGCGGTCTTCGTCGACGAGCCGACCGTGGAAGACACGATCTCGATCCTCCGGGGACTGAAGGGCCGCTACGAGGCGCACCATGGTGTGCGCATTTCCGACGCGGCGATCGTCTCGGCGGCGACGCTGTCAAAACGCTATATCACTGACCGATTCCTCCCCGACAAGGCGATCGACCTGATGGACGAAGCGGCGGCCCGTCTGCGCATGCAGGTGGATTCCAAGCCCGAGGAACTCGACGAGATCGACCGGCGCCTTATGCAGCTGCGTATTGAAGCCGAAGCGCTGAAGAAGGAAAAGGACACCGCATCGCAAGAAAGGCTGAAGACTATCGAGGGTGATATTGCCGGTCTCGACACCCGTTCGCGCGAACTTGGGACTGCCTGGGGCGCCGAGAAGGACAAGCTCAAAGGCGCCGCCTCCGCCAAGGAGAAGCTCGACAGGGCGTATTCAGACATGGCCGAAGCGCAGCGTCAGGGCGATCTCGCAAAGGCGTCCGAACTGAAGTTCTCGATCATCCCTGCGCTTGAGAAGCTGATCGCCGAAGTCGAAGCCAAGGGCGACGCGGATGGCGGGCTCGTCTCCGAGGTCGTCCGTCCAGAGCATATTGCCGGCGTGGTTTCCAAATGGACCGGCATCCCGGTCGACAAGATGATGGAAGGCGAGCGCGAGAAGCTGCTGCGCATGGAAGACACGTTGCGCGGACGGGTCGTCGGGCAGGAAGATGCGCTGCTGGCAGTCTCGAACGCCGTGCGCCGTGCGCGCGCCGGCCTGCAGGATCCAAACCGGCCCATCGGCTCCTTCCTGTTCGTTGGCCCGACGGGCGTCGGCAAGACGGAACTGACCAAGGCGCTCGCCGGGTTCATGTTCGATGACGAAAACGCCGTACTGCGGCTCGACATGTCGGAATACTCGGAGAAGCATTCGGTGGCCCGCCTGATCGGCGCGCCTCCGGGCTATGTCGGCTATGATGAAGGCGGCGCGCTCACCGAAGCCGTCCGTAGGCGGCCTTATCAGGTCGTGCTGTTCGACGAAGTGGAGAAGGCCCACCCGGACCTGTTCAATACGTTACTGCAAGTGCTTGACGATGGCCGCCTGACGGATGGCCAGGGCCGCACGGTGGACTTCAAGAACACGATTATCATCATGACCTCGAACCTCGGCGCCGACGCGCTGGCGAGCGGGGAGGAGGGCGAAGTCTCCGAGAGCGCCCGCGAGCAGGTGATGAGCGCGATCCGGCGGCACTTCCGCCCCGAGTTCATCAACCGGATCGACGAGATCGTCTTTTTCAAGCGGCTTGGCCGCGGCGAGATCGACCATATCGTCGACATCCAGATGGGACGTCTCGAAGGCCTGCTGCGCGAGCGCAAGATGAAACTGAACCTCAGCCTTGCTGCCCGCAACTGGCTGGCCGCACGCGGGTACGATCCCGTGTATGGCGCACGCCCCTTGAAGCGCGTGATCCAGAAGGAGTTGCAGGACCCACTGGCGCGCCTGCTGCTCGAGGGGCGTATCGTCGACGGGGAAACGATCCTCGTCGATGTCGAAGGCGAGGCATTGTCGATCAACGGCGTACCGAACAATTTCGCGAAGGGCCGTTCGGCACTGAACTGAGACTTAGCGCGAGCCGGGCCGCGCAGTGTTCAAGTCCGCTGTCTGCGTCGTGCCGGCGGCGGGCGCCGCAGGGTCTGCGCCGCGCAGTCTGTCAATCACCTCGCGCTGCACCTTGAAGGCATTGAAGGCGCTTGCATTCCGGCTCAGGTCGCGGCCTGAGGGCAACTCCAGGGTCATCGGGTTCAGATAAGCGCCGTTGCGCAGGACTTCGTAGTGGAGGTGCGCGCCGGTACTGGAGCCGGTCGAGCCGACATAACCAATCGTGTCGCCGCGCAGCACCGTGCGGCCAGGTGTCAGGCCTTCGGCAAAGGCTGACATGTGGGCATAGACGGTCTCGAAGCCGCGATCATGCTGTATGCGGACGAACCAGCCATAGCCGTCGCCGTACTTCATGTCGGTGACAAGGCCCGAACCGGCTGCGCGGATCGCAGTGCCGGCCGGCGCGCGGAAATCGACCCCGGCGTGCAGCAGCATGTCGCCGGTAATCGGATGCAGGCGTTGGCCGAAGCCCGAGCTGATCTCGCCGCCGCGTACGGGATCGCGCACGAGAAACTCGTCGCCGGCCGCGCCGTTGCGGTTGAAGAATTCCGGCACGCCGGTGTCTTCCGGTGTGAAGCGATACCAGCTGCCGGCTGCTTGCTTGCCGTTGAAAGCGGCAAACACGAGATCTCCCGCCTCCAGGAAATTGCCGCGTTCGTCTGCGATCATCTCGATCACGATGTCGAACCGTTCGCCCTTTCGGCCACCCTGCGCAAGTGTGCTGTCTTCCGGGAAGAGGCTGGCGAACGTGTCGGCGTGGGCTTGCATGCCGCCCTCGTCCGTTATGGCGTCGGCGAGGGTCGTGCCGATCTCGCCCGAGATGCGGTGCAGGGCAATCGATGTCTTGGCGGACAGGACACTCGCGAAATAGCTGCCATCGTCGCGGCGCGTCGCGTTGAGGGTCGTCTTCGGATCGATCCGTATGCTGACCCCAGAGAGGACCGGCATGCCGGCGGCGCCGGTCTCGTCGAAATAGGCGATGAAGGGAGAACCGGGGCGCAATCTCGGGCCGCGCGCCGGGGCAGCTTCGCGCAGGGCGGTTGCAGCGGAGCCGGCGTCGATGGGGCTGGCGCCGATCACTTCCAGTGCGTCGGCTGTTGCGACATTGGCGGTGATCCGGCCGGCACGGGCGGAAGTGGCTTCAGCCGGCGCCTCAAGCCGGAAATCTGTGGCTGCGAAGCCCTGCGTCGCCTCAGGGGCAGGCGCTGCGCGGACATTCAGGAACAGGCCGGCCATCACCGCCAGCACTGCAAGGGCGCCGAAACGCTCCAGCCACCGGTAAGGCGACTCAAGCCGTCTCACGCCTGCGGGCATCTGCGGCTTTGAACGTGCCATGCATTAACCTCGTTTCCTGAAGAACAGGCCTTCAAGCACGGGCTGAGCAAGATCGGGGCCAGATTCCCCTTTTTGGCGAGACGAGTGAGTGCGCTCGCGCTGCAGGCGTTGTGTCAGGGCGTCGGCGGCGCCGCCGTGCCAGCCTGGGGTGACGGGGCGGAGGCGTTGAGCAGCGACGCGGTGGCAATCGCACCGCCTTCGGCCACCCGAAGGGCATCCACCTTCGCCGTGTGGGCTCTGAACTCGGCCAGCATTGCCGGCTCATCCTCAAGCTTGCGACCGTTGGGCAGCTTCAACGACATGACATTCACCGGTTTGCCGTTGATGTAGACCTCGTAGTGCAGGTGTGGGCCGGTCGAGGCACCGGTCGAGCCGACAAAGCCGATCACGTCGCCCTGTATCACCTTCTTGCCCGCCTTGATGCCCTTGGCGTACTTCGAAAGGTGGGCATATGCGGTCTCATAGCCACGCGTATGCTTGATGCGGATATAGTTACCATAACCGCCATTGCGGCTGGCGCGTTCTACTGTGCCGTTGCCGGCTGCGTAGATCGGCGTGCCGGTCGGGGCCGCAAAGTCCGTACCCTTGTGCAGGCGGGTGAAGCCGGAGATCGGATGCTTCCGGGTGCCGAAGTTCGATGAAATCCGGGCGCCGTTGATCGGCGTCTTCATCAGGAACTTGGTTGCGCTTTCGCCGTTCTTGTCAAAGTAATCGGCGACGCCGTCGTCGGACGGTGCAAAGCGGTAAAAGCCTCGTTTCAAGGCTTTGCCGTTCAGCGCCGCATAAAGCACTTCGCCATTGCGTACGCGGTTTCCGCGCTCGTCATATGAAGCCTCGAAAAAAAGCTCGAACCGGTCGCCTGGATGTATTTCACGTTGGAAGTCGATGTCATACGCAAAGGCACTGGCAAAATCCGCGACCTGCTGGTCCTCGGCGCCGAGTTCAAGGGCGGCGGCGTAAATGGAAGTTTCGATCTCTGCTTCGACGCGCAGGTGACCAGGCGTCAGTTTCGCATACAGGGGCGTGGCGGACCAGCTGTCGGCTGCGGTGCGGGTAATCAGAAGGCTGAGGTCAGCTTCGGCGCGGACCGACACAGCTTTCAGTTCACCATCTTCGAAGTAAGCTTCGGCCTGGGTTTTGCCGGGCAGCAGGCGGCGGCTGTCGAGCAGGTCGGTGCCCGAGAGCGTGTGCAATGCAGCGCCGGCTTCGCGCGGTTCCGCTCCGAGACGGGTCAGAAGGCCCGTTAGTGTTTCGTTGCGCTCCAGCTTGCCTTCCATGCGTTCAAGTGGCCGCGCATCCACCGCGTCCCAGGCGGTGACGAGGCGGGCGGCGAGAGGTACGGGAATGGCCGCGTCGGCGGTTTCGGTCAGCGGCCCGGGCGTGCGGCCGGCCATGACGATCCCCGCGATGGCCGAAGCGCTGCCGAGAACTCCAAGAACGATGAGACTCTTTATGCCTTGCGAAAGGCCGGATTTCGGGCGCGCGGGCACTTCCGGGGAGTCGGCTGTTTCGTATGGAAGCAAGGATCCGTTTCCTGTCATTCTGACGCCCCCCGGCCCGAAAGTCTGGCATACCAACTACCTGCCCTGGTATCGTCTCGCTTCCCGCTTAAGGATTCAAGAACTTGCGGCTGTAGTGTTGAATGCCAAGTTAGCACTTTAAGGCGTAGGAAAAGCAAGAAGCAAGCCGGACGAACCAGTGATCCCTGATGATGCCCCCCAGCAGATCGTGCCTTCAGAGCCTGTCCAGGCACGCCGGGGTCCGCGCCTGTTGTTCGTCATGGGCGGATTCTTCTTTGTTTTTCTGGGCGGTTCACTTCTCCTTTGGTTCCTGCGCAAACCCGCGGCGGAACAGGCCCTTGCGGCGTGGTGCGCTGAGCGCGACCTTCAGTGTGACGCAAATTTCACCGAACTCGATACCTCCGGGCTAACCATATCGGCGGTCCGGGTCTCCTCCGGCGCCTCGGTGGCGGCGGAGGCATCGCAAGTGCGCGCTGACATTCGCTGGTCCGGATTGTTCACTCCGGAGGTGACCGGGGTCACGGTTAGCGGGCTGTCCCTTCGCGGCACACTCGATGCGGAAGGTTTGCGCTTTGGCGGGCTGGAACGGCTTGCGATTTCCGGCGGCGAAAGCAGCGGGTCGGTGCCGGCCATCGACATCCGCGACGCCCGGATCCTGCTCGACACTCCCGCCGGGCAGGCGAGTGCGACGCTAAATCTGTCCGGCGCCTTGCCGCGCGACGGCGTGCTGTCACTGCAGCTGGATCCTGGAATGCTGTCCAATCCGCTCGCCCGCGCGGACCTGCGGGAGGGGCGCCTTGATGTGCGCGCGGCGGACGGCCGGGTTGACGCCGAGCTGGGTGTCGTGATCAGCCAGGCATCGCATCAGGATTATGGCCTCGAAGAGTTCGACCTGCTGGCGCGCGCTGAATTCCATGAAGATGCCGGGCACCCCGGCGCGTTTGAGTGGTCGCTGCGCGCCGGGCGGATCGCATCGCCAGTGGCGCGCGCCACGGACCTGCGGTCCACCGGGCGGGCCGAGTTTGCGGAGATGCCCGGCGCGTCGATAGTCAGTGCACTGAATCAAATGGCGGGCGCTGTCTTCGAAGGCGGGGCAGGCAGCCTGACGCTCTCAGGCTATACTTTCAATGCTGCCGAGTTCAGAGGCGAACTCGCCGGACGCGCGGGCGATGTGTCCGGCCCGCTGATAGCATCGACCGGGATTGTGACCGGGCCTGCGGGCTCCGTTACGGCGCTGTCGCTCGCGGGTGAGATGCAACGCAAAGCCGAGGGCAAGGCAGGATTCGAGGGCAAGCTGACGGCCAGCGGAGCGGCGCTCGACAGCGACCTGCGCGCCCGCACGGGCGCGGCGTTCAGCCTGCCCGGCGTGCTTGCCAGCCATGTCGAGGCGCTGCGCGCCTCACTGAACCGTGCGCTGGTGAATTTCGATGCCGAAGTCGGCCTCACGCTGCAGGAAGACGCAACGGCCTTCACTGCGTCGGCAATCGGTGAGGGCGTTCTGGACGCGGCCTCCGGCCTCAGCCTGAAAGTCACACCGGCTGCGAGCGGCGCCTGGGTCACCGTTTCCCGGGACAGCGTTGCCGGACAGGGCAGTATCGCCCTGTCCGGCGGCGGCGCGCCGTCAGTGTCGATGGATGTCGCGCGCTTTGTCTACCTGCCCGAAGGGATCATTCTGGCAGCAGATACCTTCCGCCTCTCCAGCTGGACGGTGGGTGGACGGGCGCTGTCGGCTAATCTGAACACCATCATGCTGGACAGCCGCCCGGATGCACTGGTGGTCGCCGGCGCAGGTGAATTGTCGTTTGCGGGCGAAGCGGGCGGGGTCACGCTGGCGCCGACCAGGCTGCAGGGCGGCCTCGACGCCGCGTGGGACGAAACGGGCTGGCGAGTTCAGGCGACCGGGGCGCGCTGCCTTGCCGTCGATACGCAGGGGCTGAAGCTCGGCGCAATCGCCGTTGAGCCCACGAAGCTCGATGTTTGTCCCGCGAATGGACGCTTCATGCGTCAGTCCGCAGTGCCGGGCGGCGCAGCGAAGCTGGGCAATCTGAGACTGCCCTTCACGATGGAGTCGGGAGACGGCGTCCTTTCGCTTGCGGGCGCCGAAATCGACTGGACGGCGGGCAAGGGCTTTGCGCTGACTCTCAGCGCCGAAAACCTCGATCTGCCCCTGACGATCGGAGAGCGGACATTGACGATCGCCGGCGCCGCGCCGCGTATTGATGTGGCGACCGGCAAGGGGCCCGCACAGATTGCCGCGCGCCTGGGGGCCACGATCTTCGGCGGAACGATGGTGCCCGCCAGGGTGTCGGCCGGCGCGTTCACGTTCGACGGGTCGAGCGCTGTGTCGGGTGTCGAGGGCACCGTGACCGGAAAGGGCGTGGTCATCACCGACATCAATGCGGACCCGGTCTACATGCCGGTCACGGCCGAGTTTTCCGGAACGGTGGGGAACAACCGCCTGCGCATCACAGGCCCGCTGAACCTCAGATCGAAAGGTACGCCGCTCGCTGACGCGGCGCTGGATATTGATATCCTGAAGCTTGACGGAACAGCCCGCGTCACGTCGCTCCCGCTCGTTTTCCGCAGAGGCGGACTGCAACCGAACATGGTCTCGGACCGCCTCACCGGCTTGTTCACGGACGCGACAGGCAACGTGACCGGCGATGCCCGTTTCACGATCACCGGCGGGAAAATAGCCGGCATCGCCGATGTGCGTATTCGTGATTTCGGGTTTCAGACGACCCGCCTCGGACGCGTGAGCGGCATCAACGGTACTGTCAACTTTGAAGATTTGATGGGACTTCAGACCGCGCGAGACCAGGTGCTCACCCTCGCCAGTGTCAATCCAGGTATTCCGCTTATTGATGGCCGCATCGTGTATGACCTCCGCGAGGGCGGAATCCTGCATCTGGACAGTGTCACCTTTCCGTTTGGCGGCGGGAAACTGGCGATCGCACCGTTCGACTGGGCGCTCGAGGGCGGTTTGAAGGACCAATCCGTTGCGGTGACCGCAGACGCGATCAACCTCGCCCAGCTGGTCGAAATCCTCAAGCTTCCCGACACGCAGGCCACCGGCACGCTGAGTGGAACATTTCCGATCGTTTTCTCGGACAACCGTGTACAGATCAAGGGCGCGCGGCTGAAGGCGGACGAACCCGGCGGGCGACTGTCCTATAGGGGCGGGGCGGTGGACACCGCCGCTGGTCAGGATGCCAATGCCAGCCTCGCGTTTGACGCCCTGCGCGATTTCAAGTTCGAAGTCCTCGAAATCGGAATCGACGGCGATCTCGCGGGCGACCTTCGAGCTGACCTTCTGCTGGTCGGCGAGAACATCAATCCCTTACCGATGGGAAACCGCCTGACGTTGCCGGCGGGCCAGGCCTTCGAGTTTGCCATCGGCTTTGACCTGCCGATCGGCAAGCTCATCGAAAACAACCTCGGCTTCGTCGATCAGCAGGACCTGATCGATGCGACACTCGAACTGCTGAACGCCGAAGAAGTCGCCGGAGACGCCGGCCCGGCCGAGACCGGGAAGCCCGGGAGTGAATGACACACAACGCGCCGGTCGATTGACGTTAAGGCGCGCCGTGTCATTGTCGCTCTGTCATCTCAGGAGACTGCCGTCATGGCCTACAAGAGAATCCTGCTTGTCGCAGCAGGCGCCGCAACCCTCGCGGCCTGCACGCCCACTATCCGGATCGAGCCGTCCGACAAGCCCATCAAGATCGATCTCAACGTCAAGATCGACCAGACCGTGCGTATCCAGCTCGACCGCGAGGTCGAAGACCTCATCGCCAGCAACCCCGACCTGTTCTAGAAGCGAAGTAGAGGAGACATTCAATGACTGCCCTTCGCACACTCCTGATAAGTATCAGTCTCGCTCTGGCAGCCTTCGCCCTTGCGCCGTCCGCCTCGGCGGGTGACCCGGTCATCGACGCTGCAATCGCCGCCGGTACGGTCGGCGAGCGCATTGACGGGTATCTCGGCGTTGTCGGCACGGCCGAAACGGCCGTGGTCCGCAAGGTCCAGGACATCAACAACCGCCGCCGCGCGGTTTATGAGCAAACCGCCAGAGACAACAGCACGACCGTACAGATCATTGCGCAACTTGCTGGCGAGAAGCAGATCGAGAAGCTTGAGCCGGGCCAGTTCCACATGGACGATTCGGGCACCTGGCAGAGCAAATAGGCTTGTATCGCATCCGCCGGGGACTACCTTGGCGCACGCATGCAACGCTCCTTCGTCATCTGGACTTTCGCTGCCCTTGTGGCCCTCGCAGCGCTCCTTTGGGGCGCGACCTTTTTTTGGGAAGGTCTCGGCAGCGGACTGAGCGGTCATGGCTGGTTCGCCTACATTCTGGGCGGCGTGCTCACCCTCTCCCTCTCGGCAGGGCTATTTGCACTCAGCTTCTACAGCGCGCGCCACGGGCATGACGATATCGACCCGCCTCCAGGCGGCTGAGCAGTGCCATTCCGGCGGCGTGTTACCATCCTGTCACGCACGTTTGATTGACACGCCGGGCGGAGCACCCGATTCTAGCGTATGGCTGGATCCAAAGACGGGCTGAAACCAATGAACCTCGACCCTGCGCGTTTCGCGGCGTTTATCGCTGCGCGTCT
>Ga0163144_10001968_pt1 | contig 48048 bp, 37 predicted proteins | sample OliLak19BULKMAT1_FD_123175 | JGI IMG/M metagenome (GOLD analysis project Ga0163144, IMG submission 123175) | Freshwater microbial mat bacterial communities from Lake Vanda, McMurdo Dry Valleys, Antarctica - Oligotrophic Lake LV.19.BULKMAT1 | ecosystem: Environmental > Aquatic > Freshwater >... | reverse complement strand
TGGGTCTTCACCGCTTCCATCAACGCGGTGAAGATGTTCTTGCGGTCACGGGCAGTGGTTTGGAGGTAGGTGAGGCCGGGGCCTGGGGCGTTCGGGCCTGAAGACCCTCCTACAGAAAGCGGGTTTCGGGCGGCCTGGAAGGTGCGGACGTTGGCGATCTGGGCAGCCTTTTCGGGCTCGGTGCTGCGGATTAGTTCGATGGTGGTGGCTACCTCGCCGGCATGATCCTTGGGCAGGAAAGTGTTGACGCCGATCAACGGCAGCGACCCGTCGTGTTTCTTGTGCTCGTAGTACATGGACTCTTCCTGGATCTTGCCGCGCTGGTACATGGTGTCCATCGCACCCAACACGCCGCCGCGCTCCGAAAGCGCCTCGAACTCCTTGTACACGGCCTCTTCCACCATGTCGGTGAGGTAGTCGACGGCGAAGCTGCCCTGCCAGGGGTTTTCGTTGAAGTTGAGGCCCAGTTCCTTGTTGATGATCATCTGGATGGCGACGGCGCGGCGCACCGATTCTTCGGTGGGCGTGGTGATGGCTTCGTCGTAGGCGTTGGTGTGCAGTGAGTTGCAGTTGTCGAACAGGGCGTACAGAGCTTGCAGCGTGGTGCGGATGTCGTTGAACTGGATTTCCTGCGCATGCAGGCTGCGGCCCGAAGTCTGGATGTGGTACTTCAGCATTTGGCTGCGCTCGTTGGCGCCGTAGCGCTCGCGCATGGCGCGGGCCCAGATGCGCCGGGCCACGCGGCCGATGACGGTGTACTCCGGGTCCATGCCGTTGCTGAAAAAGAAGCTCAGGTTGGGCGCGAAATCATCCACCTTCATGCCGCGGGCGAGGTAGTACTCGACGATGGTGAAGCCGTTGCTCAGCGTGAAGGCCAATTGCGAAATCGGATTCGCGCCGGCTTCGGCGATGTGGTAGCCGGAGATCGACACCGAGTAGAAGTTGCGCACGCCGTGGTCGACGAAAAACTGTTGAATGTCGCCCATCATGCGCAGGGCGAACTCGGTGCTGAAGATGCAGGTGTTCTGGGCCTGGTCTTCCTTGAGGATGTCGGCCTGCACGGTGCCGCGCACGAGGGTCAGGGTCTTGGCGCGGATCTTCGCGTAGGTTTCGGCGTCGATGACCTGATCGCCGGTGACGCCGAGCAAACCCAGGCCGAGGCCGTCGTTGGTCTCGGGCAACGGACCGGCGTATTCGGGGCGCTGGCGGCCTTCGTAGAGCGATTCGATTTTCTGGTGTGCGGCGTCCCAGCGGCTTTGATCTGCGCGCAGATATTTCTCGACCTGCTGGTCGACGGCGGTGTTCATGAACATGGCCAGGATCATCGGCGCGGGGCCGTTGATGGTCATGGACACCGACGTGGTGGGCGCGCACAGGTCGAAGCCGGAGTACAGCTTTTTCATGTCGTCGAGCGTGGCGATGGACACGCCGGAGTTGCCGATCTTGCCGTAGATGTCGGGGCGCGGGGCCGGGTCTTCACCGTACAGCGTGACCGAATCAAACGCGGTGGACAGGCGCGCGGCCGGCTGGCCGACGCTGAGGTAATGGAAGCGGCGGTTGGTGCGCTCGGGCGTGCCTTCGCCGGCGAACATGCGGATCGGATCTTCGCCGACGCGGCGATAGGGATAGACGCCACCGGTAAACGGGTAATCGCCGGGAAGATTTTCTTTGCACAGGAAGGTGAGCAGCTCGCCCCAGCTTTTGTAGGTAGGCGCGGCGATCTTGGGGATCTTCTGGTGGCTCAGCGACTGCCGGTAGTTTTCGACGTGGATGGCCTTGCCGCGCACTTCGTAGTCGGTGATGTCGTCGGTGATGGATTTCAGGCGCGCCGGCCATTCGCGCAGCAAGTTGAGCGAATCGGCGGTGAGGGCCTTGACCGCGTCGTTGTAGCGTTGGCGGAGGGTGGCCAGCGTTGGGTCGGTGATGAGTTTGATGGGGTCGATGGCCGTGTGCGCGTTGGCGGCATCGGTCGCGATCGCCATCGCTCCTGCAGGGTCCGGTTTGGCGTCGCGGTCGGCGCGGCGGCGTTCCCACTGGAAGGTGGGCTTGGGCTTGTCGTAGAGGATGCCGCGGCGGTCGCCGCAAGCGGGGTACGGCAGATCACTGAGGGCGCGCACCTGCAGCTGGTCGGCGTCGAAGACGTCGAGCATGCGCGGCAGGAAGTGGTCGCCGAGGTCGCGCAGCGATTGCCAGTAGGACTGCGCGCGGTCGGCGGCTTCAGCCTGCTTGCCGATGGAAGCGTTGATCGCCCTGCCCTGTTCGGCGATCTCGGCGAGATAGCGGGTGCGGGCGCCGGGGATGAGCACGGTGGCGCGCGGTTCGCGCAGGGTGGTGTCGATGTGCGGGGTGAAATCGCAATGTCGCGAAGTCGGTGCCAGCTTGTCGCGCAGCAGGCGGCACAGATTGACGAACATCCAGCTGACGCCGGGATCGTTGAACTGGCTGGCGATGGTCGGATACACCGGCACGTCCTCGTCGGCCATCTTGAAGGCGAGGCGGTTGCGCTTCCACTGCTTGCGCACGTCGCGCAGGGCGTCCTCGGCACCGCGCTTGTCGAACTTGTTGAGCACCACCAGTTCGGCGTAATCGAGCATGTCGATCTTTTCCAGCTGGCTGGGCGCGCCGAAGTCGCTGGTCATCACGTAGACGGGAAAATCGACCAAGTCGACGATCTCGGAATCGGACTGGCCGATGCCGGCGGTTTCGACCATCACCAGGTCGTAGCCCTGACCCTTCAGAAAAGCGATGCAGTCCTTGAGCACGGCATTGGTGGCCACGTGCTGTCGGCGGGTGGCCATCGAGCGCATGAACACGCGCGGTGAGCGCAGCGAGTTCATGCGGATGCGGTCGCCGAGCAGGGCGCCGCCGGTACGGCGTCGGGTCGGGTCCACGGAAATGACGGCGATGCGCATTTCCGGGAAAGCTTGCAGGAAGCGATTCATCAGTTCGTCCGTCACCGACGATTTACCGGCGCCACCGGTGCCAGTAAGTCCGATGACGGGCGTCTTGTTGCCGGCCAGCTGCCACTGCTTGCGCAGGTGGGCGAGCTCGGACTCCTCGATCAGGCCTTCCTCAATAGCGGAGAGCATCTTGCCGATGCTGATTTCATCGTCCATGGAGTGCCGGGCGTTTTCCCAACCCGTGGTCGGCTTGCGGTGGGTGTGGGTGCGGCGGACGAGGTCCTCGATCATCGCTACCAGGCCCATCTGCATGCCGTCGTTGGGGTGGTAGATGCGCTCGACGCCGTAGTCCTGCAATTCGCGGATCTCTTCGGGCGTGATGGTGCCGCCACCGCCGCCGAACACGCGGATATGGCCGGCGTTTCGCTCGCGCAGCATGTCGACCATGTACTTGAAGTATTCGGTGTGGCCGCCCTGGTAGCTGGACAGGGCGATGCCGTCGGCGTCTTCCTGTAGCGCCGCACGCACCACATCCTCGACGCTGCGGTTGTGACCCAGGTGGATAACCTCCGCGCCCTGCGACTGGATCAGTCTGCGCATGATGTTGATGGCGGCATCGTGGCCGTCAAAGAGGCTGGCGGCGGTGACGAAGCGCAGCGGGCTGCGCTCGCTGGTCGCTTCGATCGTGGGCAGGGAATTGGCGGGCGTGCTCATGGCGGTTCCGTTGAAATCGCGGCTAATGCCCGATTGTAGCGCCTTGCCGGTCAGCCTCCGGCCCTGACGGCCGGGGTGAAAACCAGACGCGACGGTATGGCAGCAGGCCTACATGTGGTTCGAACCTGCTGTATTTGTGGACACCCATCGAACTTGTGGAAGCCGAACTTGTGGAACGAACTTGTGGACATCCATCTGAATAGGCCGAATCTGTGGACGAACTTGTGAACTTGTGGACACCCATCTGATCGAACTTGTTAACTTGTGGACACCCATCTGATTGAGCTGAGTAGTTGAAGGTCCGAACTTGTGGACGAACTTGTGGACACCCATCTGATTGTGGAGAGCCGAACTTGTGGACACCCATCTGATTGAGCGGGGTAGTTGAAGGGAGAAGCTGTAGAAGCCGTTGGATACCCAAAAGTCGCTGGATACCCACCGCAGGCATTTATCAGCCCTCGATTGCCAGAAAATCCTGCAAGCAGACATTCCATCCACGATGCCTCGGCTATGATCGGCCGCTGGAGGCTTTAATGCCCATTCCGGATCGTTCCATGCGCCTGTCGCTACTGTTGATCGCCCTGGCCTGGCTGGCGCCGGCGAGCGCATGGGCCGACGGCGTCGATATCGACCAGATCAGCCTGCTGCCGGCCAAGGTCTTCGATGAAAGTGACGGCTTGCCCGACCCGACCGTGATGTCGGTGGCGCCCGACCCCGACGGCCATGTCTGGGTTGGAACGATGCGTGGCCTGGCCCGATTCAATGGCCAGCGAATGACGCCGGTGCCCGGTCCGCAAGGGCGTTTCAACGCCAGCATCCGCGCCGTGACCGTGACACCTGATGGCCAGGTCTGGGTGTCCGTGGTACGCGAGGGCGTGTTTGTCAGGATTGGCGCGCAGTGGCAATCGATAGGCATCGAGCGAGGCCTGCCCGGCGAGTACGCACTCAAGTTGCGCTGGTTTGCCGATGGCAAAGGCTACCGGATGTTCGCCACCACCAACGGCGGCGTGGCCGAATGGGACGGCAAAAACTGGCGGCCTCGTGCCCTGCCCCGGCTGCTGGCCAACGTCGAGATTTTCGATGTGCTGCTGGACCGCGAAGCGGGTCGCGCGGAAACCCTGTGGCTGGCCAGCTTCGGCCATGGCTTGTTCCGCTGCACGGGACAGGAGAGCTGCCTACCGGTGGTGCAGGATGCTCCGGGGCCGCGCTTTTTCGAAATCAGCAGCCTCGACCAGTGGCGCGACAGTGACGGCGTCAAGTCACTGTGGGTAGGCAGCTACGGCGGCGGAATTGCCAAACTGCGTGACGGTCGGTGGACCCGCTATTACGCGGCCAAGGGCGACTTGGCCAGCGACTACGTGCACCAACTGCTGGTGCAGGACCTGGGCGCCTCACAACCGCAGATCTGGGCAGGCACCCGTGGCGGTGCCGCACGCATGCGTGGCGGACGCTGGGAGCCGCTGGAGTACCTCAGTCGCGGCACTGGCGCACGCATTCGCGCACTGGCGCTGGCCCGCGATGCCATGGGCCGGCCACAGGTCTGGCTGGGCAGCGATTTCGGTGCCGCACGCCTGCGCCTGCAGGGCAGCTGGCGTACGGTTAGTGAGATTGGACGCAGCGGCAACGGCGTATGGTCGGTTCTTTTCGAAGAAAGCGCCGTTGGCAGCGAACGCCTGTGGCTGGGCAGCGATGGCGAAGGCATGGCCCGCTACGAAAACGGCCAGTGGACGCGCTGGAACACCGGCGATGGCTTGCCCAGTCCGACCGTACGCAGCCTGGCCCGTGTGCAGGACGGCAGTGCCGAGGGTGAGCTCTGGGTCGGCACCTGGAACGGCCACCTCCTGCGGATGCGTGGCGACAAGCTGCAGGAAATTCCGACGCCTTGGGACAAAACCGAGCGCGAGGCCGTGGCCAAGATCCTGCCGGTAGCGACGAACGAGGCCTGGATCGGGCTGCGCCAAGGCGGCGTGGCCCACTATCGGGATGGCCGCTGGCAGCATTTCGATCCGGCCCGCATGGAAAATCCGCAGCGCGTGGTGTCCCTGCTGCAAACCGGCTCGGGAGAGGAAACCGTGCTCTGGGCCAGCACGGTCGGCCGCGGCCTGGCGGCGCTCTACAAGGGCCGCTGGTCATTCCACGGCAAGGCCGAGGGCCTGCCCGACGACAGTTATTACGGCATCACCTTGATACCCGATGCCTCCGGTCGGCAGATCCTGTGGCTGGGCTCGTTCAGCAATGGCGTGGTGCGTGTCGACATCACCAACCCGGCGCGGCCGGTCTGGGTGCGCCTGCCGGTACTGCCGACGCCGCCCAATCCCTACGTCTACGGCGTGGTCCGCGATGGCGCCGGCGACCTGATCCTGTGCAGCGACTATGGCGCGGCGCGCTGGCGGCCCTTGCCCGACGGCGGTTTTGACAGCCTGCGGTTCCAGCGCAGCGACGGCCTGCCGCACGACGAATGCAACGCCGGCGCCCTGCAAACCGATGTCCATGGCCGTGTCTGGGCCGGCACCATTGGCGGTGCCGCGGTATACCTGCCTCGGTCACCCACCAGCAAAGCGGCGCCGGCATCGCTGGTGATCGACCGTGCTTTGGTCGATGGCAGCGAAATCACCACCAATCTCGCCGACGGGAAATTGGTGCTGGCCGCGGACGCACGCACGCTTGAGCTCGACTACGTCCTGCTCAGCGGCGACCGCGAATCGCTCAACCGCTATCGAAGCTGGCTGGAAGGGCTGGAGCCGACGCCGCGCGACTGGACGGCATCGTCCTCGCGCAGCTTCACCGGCCTACCGCCCGGCCACTACACGCTCCACGTGGAAGCGCGCGACTATCTTGGCCAGTCGGCCGTGCCGCTGGCGCTGCGGTTTGAAATTCCCTTGCCATGGTGGCGACAGACGGGTGCGTTGGCCGTTTTCATCGGCATCGGCTTGCTGCTGGCATTTGCGGTCCTGCGCTTGCGCGAGCGCCATCTGCGCGTGCGCGAGACCGAGCTGGTGCAACTGGTCGGTGAGCGCACGCAGCAGTTGGAAAACCGCAGCCAGGCCTTGCGCCATGCCAATGAAGAGCTGACACGTCTGTCGTATTTCGACGTACTGACGGAACTGGCGAATCGGCGTCGCCTGCTGGAGCGACTGCAGGAAGAGTGGACTGTCGGGCTGGCCCGGCAGACGCCAGTGGCGTTTGCGCTGTTCGACCTCGACGAGTTCAAGGCCTACAACGACATCAAGGGCCATCTAGCCGGTGACGAAGCCCTGCGCGTGGTGGCTCGGCGCGTTGAAGCGGAACTGCGCAAACCGCACGATACCGCGGGCCGCTACGGCGGCGAGGAGTTCGGCGTGGTGCTGCCCGGACTGGATATCGACGCCGCCAGCGTCGTGGCTGAACGGGTGCGACTGGCCGTGCAGCACAGCGGTCTCGGCCATCCCGGCTCGCGCCAGGGTGTGGTGACGATCAGCATCGGCGTGGCCGCCATGGTGCCGCGCCGCGGCATGGGCGCCGAACTTCTGATAGCCGCAGCCGATGCCGCGCTGTATCGCGCCAAAAAGTTGGGCAAGAACCGGGTTGAAGCGGCACGCTCCGAACCTGCCTGAAAATTCAGTGGACCCGATTTGGGAGCGGCCTCAGGCTGGCCGCTCATATTGCTCTCGGGTCTGGAAGCCTCTCTCACAAAAGATGCCCTTGGTTGATGGCAGCGGCTCAGCGCGTCTCGATATCGCGGTGCATCGGCGCCAGCTTGGCCAGCAATTTGTTCTGCGAACGGAATGGGATGCCGCGCTTGGCCATGACCACCTGCAGGACTTCGACCAAGGCGTTGAAGTCGGTGCGAGTCACGCCCATCTGCGCATGCGAGGCGCGCATGTCGCGGCCCGTGTATTGACAGTCGCCGCCCAGGATCACGCAGAACTGCTCGGTCAGGTGTTTCTTGACCATGTCCTGGTCGGCATTCTCGAAGAAGGGCTGGGTACGCTTGTCAGCCAACAGTCCGCGCATGAATTCGTCCATCAGCGATTTGAGCCCGGCTTCGCCGCGAAAATCCTCAAGCACGGGTCGCAGCGCCGTATCGGCGGGTGCCGGATTCATTGCGGCTGATGAGTTTTTACCGGCGTCTCTTGCCGCTGCAGCCGAGTCCTGGGCTTGGGCGAAGCTGGAAAGCGCAACGCTGAGGCTGAATGCGGATAGGAGGATGAAACGGCTGGCGATAATTTTCATGGCTGTCTCCGGATGTGTGCTCAGAAGCCGACTTGCATCGAGGCATAGACACCGCGCTGGTTGTCCCTGATGACGATGTTGCCGAGGTCGGCATAAGCCACGGTAAGCGACAGGTTCTTGCTGGGTGCCCAGGCTACGAACACATCCCACCAGTCGTCTTCCCGGGCGATGCCAAGGTTGTCAGGCTTGCTGCGGTATTCGGCACCAACGGCCAGCTTGCGGTTGAGCAGCCAGGCGGCCGAGGCCTCGAACTGCGGCTGGTAGCTGTCGTTCTTGTCGCCACCGAAGCCCAGGATGCCGATCTGGTTGGCGCGGGTCAGGCGCACAGTTCCGGTGATGAGGAAGCTTTGCGAGAGGAACAGCTTGGTGGCCGAGACATAGAAATCGGTACCTTGATCACTTTCGGCACCGATGAAGGCCAGCACGCCGGACTGGTTGTTGCGTTTGTGCTGGAGGCCGACGGAAATCTGTGGCATGGCACGATCGGAATCAAGCACCGCTTCACCGGCAAAACGGATCTTTACACCGAATACCTGCTGCTTGAAGGTGACCCCTTGGCCAAGCCCGAGCAGGGCGCCGACGTTTTCGGTATTGAAACGCATCTCCGCCAGGCTGAACTCGACCCGGTCGTTGATGCCGATCAGCACGCCGAAGTCGTCGAGGTGGTAATCGCCAGTGTCCACGCGAGTGTAGAAAGCCGAAGCACCGATCTGGTCGCGGGTGCCCTGACCACCGATCACGGCCCAAGGTGTCAAACCGCCGCCGGCAGACCCTTCGAGCTGGCTGCCGCCGCCGGTGAGCACCAGCTTGCCGCTGATGTCAGGACCAAAATCCTCTTCCTCGTCGTCCTGTGCCTGGGCCAGGCTGGCACTGGAAAAGCCCGCCAAAGCCAGCAGCAGGGCTGCTTTCAGTGTATGCAGGTGCGTGGGCATGCGTGTCCTCGTCATGTGTATCGACTTGTGTCGCGACCTGGTGATCGGGCAACCGCTGCGATCGCCTCTGGCCGGCCGATGACCGGCGGGATTCGTGTGTGCGTTTCAGCGTTCGGCAGCGCTGTATGGCGCCACGTCATTGGCATCGGCGGCGGTCAGCCGAATCACGTGCCAGACGCCGGATACGCCATCACCACCGGCGTCGCCGCGCTTTTTATCGGCCAACCAGCGGTACACCGGCTTGCCTTTGTAGGCCCACATCTTGCGACCGTTGGTGGTGGCAATGACGATGAAGGGACCGTGCGGGCGGGCATCGGCCGCTGCGTAGACGGGTGGCCACAGGCTGATGCAGCGCGGATCGCAGGTGCTGACGCCAGCCTTGATGTCGCCATCGAACACATACACGCCGCGGCCCTTGGCTTCCACCATGATGCCGTTGCGACGCTTGAGCGGGGCGTCGCCGGTGGCGGCCTCGGAAACTTGGCAAAGCAGAGGCAACAACAGGAACAAACCCAGTGCAGTGGTCTTTTTCATGGCTGACCTTCGTGGATGACGAAAAACATGGTGGACGATCATCATGTCCACATCGTACTTACGGAGACGCCGTCGGCAACGGATGCAGCCGCAGTAAAAAATCAGGACGGATCGAGGTAAGGAAGCCTGGCGGCCATCGGCACCAGTTCGCTGCGGATCATCAGCAGAGCACCCTTCGGGGCAATGAAGACCTCATGCTGGAGGCCGGCTTCGGCCAGCAGGTAGTCGCCGGCGAAATACTCGACGCCACCATGCAAAACTGAGCCTTCGAGAATCAGGCACTCTTCTTCGTGGTGGTGAGGGTGCGGCGGCACCTTCGCGCCGGGCTCCATACTCCAAAGCGCGGTCTGGGTGCCTTCGCGCTCGTCCCGGCGCAAGGTCTTGATGCGGATGCCCGGCAGCACGGGCTGCCACTGGCCCTCATCGGCACGCAGTACGTGCATGCGCGGCACGGCCACGCGCGCAAGCAATCGCTGGCGCAAGCGATCGCGAACGTCCGGATCTGGCTCGCAGGCAGGCAATAGCCCGGCCAGCGCCGCCAAAAGGACATCCTCGTGGTCTTTCACAACTGGCTCACGGCCGGCCATCAATGGTTTCCTCAGGCTTGATCACTGTGCGCAAGGCAGCCAGCCCGCGGCGGATACGGGATTTGACGGTGCCTAGCGCCATACCCGTACGCTGGGCGATTTCCGGGTGGCTGAGGTCTTCGAAATAGGCCAGTTCCAGCATCCGACGCTGCCCCGCGCTCAGTTGCCCGAAAGCAGAGCGAATAGCCTCGGCCGACATCCATGCGTCCAGGATCTGGTCCGCGGCGGCGTCTTCACTGCACAAATACGCATCGTCAGCGCCGTCCGGATGCAGCTCCTGTTCGCGGAGACGGTGGCGCTGCCGGCGAACCCGGTCGACCGCCCGGCTCCACGCCATCGTGCTGAGCCAAGCCAGGACGCTGCCGCGTCCGGGCTGGTAGTCCGCGCCCTTTTCCCAGACCTGTAAAAAGACATCGCCAGCCACTTCCTCGGCATCTTCCGGTCGCTTGAGTATGCGCAGGGCCAGCCCGTAAACCCGCGCCAGCGTGAGGTCATGAAGTCCTGCCAGGGCCTGCGGATCACGCCGCACGATGCCGGCCATCAAGGCCTGCAGCGCCGATTCATGGCCTGCAGCGGCTTGATGCGTGGCAGGTTGCTGGAGAGGTTTCGGCACGCTGGAACAATATCCAGCCATGAGCGCCTTTCCCATACCACCGGACAGGAAGGGATCGACATCGGGACCAGCACAAAAAAAAGGCGACCGAATTTGTCGGTCGCCGAAGTCCCTGCTCAGGGGATTTGCTGGGGTTTCCCGGGGAGAGATAAAACCGCCAAGCATTAACAACAACGATGAAGACACGAAAAACCGGACATCGCTGGGCCAGGGCCCAGCCTCGAACCTTTCCGACTAGAGCATTTGCTTTACAATACGCCGCGCCAACGCCGTAAATGGCCAAAGGCGACATGTGTAAATCCATATAAATCAATATCTTGCGGAACATTTATGATGCTGCCGTCAACAAGACACCAGCGCATTCCGTGTCCGCCAGCCCGGAGCACTCCATGATTTTCGAAACCCTCGCCAAGACCGGCCACGAAGAAGTCATCTTCTGCCACAACAAGGACGCCGGCCTCAAGGCGATCATCGCCATCCACAACACCGTGCTCGGCCCAGCGCTGGGCGGCACCCGCATGTGGCCCTATGCCACTGAACAGGACGCGCTCAACGATGTGCTGCGCCTGTCCCGCGGCATGACCTACAAGGCAGCGGTGTCCGGCCTGAACCTGGGCGGCGGCAAGGCGGTGATCATCGGCGATCCGAACAAAGACAAGTCCGAGGCGCTGTTCCGCGCTTTCGGCCGCTTCGTCAATTCTCTGGGCGGCCGTTATATCACTGCCGAAGACGTCGGCATCGACGTCAACGACATGGAATATGTGTTCCGCGAGACCGAGTTCGTCACCGGCGTGCACCAGGTGCACGGTGGCTCTGGCGATCCCTCGCCGTTCACCGCCTACGGCACCCTGCAGGGCCTGATGGCCGCGCTTCAGTTCAAACACGGCAACGAGGACATCGGCAAGTACAGCTACGCCGTGCAGGGCGTTGGTCACGTCGGCATGGAGTTCGTCAAGCTGCTGCGCGAGCGCGGCGCCAAGGTCTGGGTGACTGACATCAACCAGGTCGCCGTACAGCGCGCCGTCGATGAATTCGGCTGCGAGGCGGTGGGCCTGGACGAGATCTACGACGTGCCGGCCGACGTATACTCGCCGACCGCGCTGGGCGGCACCATCAACGAGAACACCATCGACCGCATCAAGGCCCAGGTGATTTGCGGCGCCGCCAACAACCAGTTGGCCAATGACGCCATCGGCGACGAACTGCAGAAACGCGGCGTACTCTACGCCCCCGACTACGCGGTCAATGCCGGCGGCCTGATGAACGTTTCGCTGGAAATCGACGGCTACAACCGCGAGCGCGCCATGCGCATGATGCGCACCATCTACTACAACCTCGGCCGCATCTTCGAGATCAGCGCCCGCGACGGCATCCCGACCTATATGGCCGCCGACCACATGGCCGAGGAGCGCATCACCGCCATCGGCAAGCTGCGCCTGCCGCACCTGGGTGCACTGCCGCCGCGGTTCCAGGGCCGCCGCGGCAACTGACTGACCCGGCAAACGTGTAATTTTCCGCCCGGTTTGTCCGGGCGGAATCGTTTCAGCGACAGCTAAAAACCTCTGTGACGCGTAAAATAAACGACTTGATCAAAGAGACCACGACATGCGCACATTCCCGCTCGGTGACGATATCGATGCTCTTCGCGACGCCGTGCGCCGTTTCGCGGACAGCCAGATCGCACCGCTTGCGGCGCAGATAGATCACGACAACCTGTTCCCGCCGGACCTGTGGCTGAAACTGGGCGAAATGGGCCTGTTGGGCATCGCCATTCCCGGCGAACATGGCGGTTCGGACATGGGCTTCCTCGCCCATCTGGTGGCGATGGAAGAAATCTCCCGCGCTTCCGGTAGCGTCGGCCTTAGCTACGGTGCGCACTCCAACCTGTGCGTTCAGAATCTGTACCACAATGGCAACGAGGCCCAGCGCCGCAAGTACCTGCCCAAACTGTGCAGCGGCGAGTTCAAGGGTGCGCTGGCGATGAGTGAACCCGGCGCCGGCTCAGACGTGGTCGGCTCGATGATCTGTCGCGCCGAGCTTCGCGACGGCGTCTGGGTCGCCAACGGCAGCAAGATGTGGATCACCAACGGCCCCGAGGCAGACGTGCTGGTGGTCTACATGCGCACCGCCGGCAAGGAAGCCGGTTCACGCTGCATGACTGCCTTCATCGTTGAAAAGGGCATGGCCGGTTTCAGCACGGCGCAAAAACTGGACAAACTCGGCATGCGCGGCAGCAATACCTGCGAGTTGGTGTTCGAGGACTGCATCATTTCCAGCGAAAACGTTCTCGGCGAGGTGAACCAGGGGGTTAAGGTGCTGATGTCCGGCCTCAATACCGAGCGCCTGGTCCTGTCCGGTGGTCCGATCGGCTTGATGCAGGCGGCACTCGACATCGCCCTGCCCTACGTGCGCGAACGCCGACAGTTCGACGTCGCCATCGGCACCTTCGGCCTGATGCAGGGCAAGATCGCCGACATGTACACGGCCCTGCAATCGAGTCGTGCCTTTGCCTATCAGGTTGCCCGCGATTTCGATGCCGGCCATTCCTCGCGCATCGATTCGGCCGGCTGCCTGCTGCATGCCTCGGAAGCCGCTGTGCAAGTAGCGCTGGAAGGCATCCAGGCGCTGGGCGGAAACGGCTACATCAATGAATATGCCACCGGCCGCATTCTGCGCGACGCCAAGCTTTATGCGATTGGCGCCGGAACCAATGAAATCAGGCGCATGCTGATCGGCCGCGAACTGTTCGAAGGCCGGAACGGAGCGCTTGTCCGTCGATGATCGCTTTTCCGATCATCCGCCCTCTTTTCCCGCCAGCAAATTGAAGTAGACTCCGAAGGCATACGCCCCCCCGGAGTTGCCATGGATTTTCTGGTTCCTTCCCCTTCCCAGAGCGGTCACAGCTGGAAAGTCCTGCTCGTTGACGACGAGCCTGAAGTCCACGAAGTGACCCGCTTGGTGCTGGGCAACTTCCGCTTCGAAGACCAACCCCTCGACATCATCTCCGCCATGAGCGGTGAAGAAGCCAAGGCAGTGCTGGCCGAAGAAAAGGACATCGCCCTTATCCTGCTTGACGTGGTCATGGAAACCGACCAGGCCGGCCTGGTCCTGGTCGACTACATCCGCAACGTGATAGGCAACCACAACGTCCGCATCGTCCTGCGCACCGGCCAGCCGGGTCAGGCGCCCGAGCAGGATGTCATCACCCGCTACGACATCAATGACTACAAGGACAAGACCGAACTCACGGCGCAGAAGCTGGCCACGATGATGTTCGCCTCGCTGCGCGCCTATCGCGACATCATGATCATCGAGGCCAACAAGCGCGGCCTGGAACGGGTCATCGCCGCCTCGGCGCACATTTTCTCCCACGAAAAAAGCAGCGAATTCGCATCGGCCGTACTGTCTCAGCTGGCCACGCTCATCGGCATGGACCGCGGAGCGCTCTACTGCAAGCTCGACCAGGGCAACAAGGCCGATCGCGAACATATCCTGATCACGGCGGCGACCGGCGATTTCAGCCGCTACGTCGCCAAGCCCGCTGACGAAACCCTGCCGCCGCATATCGTAGAGACCCTGCGTTCGGCCCTGAGCGGCAAGCGCCACCAGTTCCGCCGCGACCATTACGTCCTGCATTTCACCGACAGCCACGACACCGAGAGCCTGCTTTATGTCGGCGAGGCATGGAACCTGTCCGACCTTGACTACAAGCTGGTCGAAGTGTTCTGCACCAACGTCTCGATCGGCTTCGAGAACCTGCACCTGAACCAGGAACTGTTCGACTCGCAGATGGAGATGATCTTCCTGCTGGCCGGTGCCGCCGAATCACGCTCGCAGGAAACCGCCATGCACGTGCGACGGGTCGGCCATATCGCCGAGTTCCTGGCCCGCGAACATGGCATGGGCGAGGCCGAGTGCGAGGCGCTGCGCTACGCATCGCCGCTGCATGACATCGGCAAGATCGGCATCCCTGACGCCATCCTCAACAAACCCGGCGCGCATTCCGCAGACGAATCCGTAGTAATGCGTACCCATGCCGAAATAGGCCACCGGATGCTGGTGCAATCCAAGCGCGGCATCCTCAAGCTGGCGGCGGAAATAGCCTTGACCCACCACGAAAACTGGGACGGCAGCGGCTACCCACGTGGGCTGGCTGGCGAGGACATTCCCATCAGCGGCCGCATCACCATGCTTGCCGATGTGTTCGATGCACTCGGCAGCCACCGCTGCTACAAGGAGCCTTGGAGCCAGGAAAAAATCAGGGATTTCTGCATCCAGGAAAGCGGCAAGAAGTTCGACCCCCGCCTGGTACAGATCCTGCTGGACCACTGGGACGAAGCCGAAGAGATCCGCGCCCGCATGCCGGATGAACCCATCGCTTGATCAGGCGGCGACCTTCACCCGGTCGGGCATGCGCAGGATGAACCGGACACCCTCGCCAGGTGCGCTTTCGCAGCTTATCGTCCCGCCCAGCATCTGGGTGGCGAGATTCCAGACGATGTGCATGCCCAGACCCGAGCCGCCTTCACCGCGGCGGGTGGTGAAAAACGGCTCGAACATGCGCCGCCGCACCTCGTCGACCATGCCCTTGCCGTTGTCGGAATACTCAATCAGCACCATGTCGCCCTCAGCCCAGGCGCGCAGCCCGATCTTGCCGCGCATGCCATCGTCGAAGGCATGCAGCAGGGAATTCATCACCAGGTTCATCACGATCTGGTAGATGGCGCCGGGAAACGTTTCAAAAACCAGGGAATCGGGGCAATCGATGCTGATTTCGTGCAGGGTTTTCTTCAGGGTCGGGTGCAGTGAAGTGATCACTTCGTCAAAATAGTTGCGCAGGTTGATTTGCCTGGGTTTCTCGCTGGACTGGTCGACGGCGACCTGTTTGAAACTCTTGATCAGCTTGTCGGCACGCTGCAGGTTGCGCAGGATCAGCTGCGCGCTTTCCATGGCGGTCTGCCGGAAACGGTCGAGATCCTGCTTGGTCAGGCGTTCTTCCTCCAGAGCCAGCCCCAGTCGCCGCGTTTCCATCTCGAGGTGCGATGCCGCCGTGACGCCGATACCCAACGGCGTGTTGATTTCATGGGCGATGCCGGCGACCAGGCCACCCAGTGCTGCGAGTTTTTCCGATTCGACAAGCTGTTGCTGTGCTTGTTGAAGCGCTTCCAGCGTGCCCTGCAGACGGTTGTAGGCTTGCTGCAGGGCTTCGGTGCGGCTGTTCACGCGCATTTCCAGATCATGGTTCAAGTCGGCGAGCGCCTGCTCGTGCTGCTTGATCTGGTTGACATCGCCGCTTGTGCCGACCAGTCGTTTGGCGCGGCCATGGGCATCACGCTCGACCACCCGCCCACGGGTGCGCACCCAGCTCCAGTTGTCCTGCAGGTCACGAACCCGGCAAGTGGCATCGAAGAAGTCGGTCTCGCCCTTGAAGTGGCTTTGCATGGCCCGGTCGTAATTTTCTATGTCGTCAGGATGGACATGCTCGCGCAAGGCGCTGGCCTGCTCGATCACATCCTGATCGGAGGCCTTGAGGTGCCGCAGCGGATTGGTACGACGCAGTTGGTTACGGGCGAGGTCGAGATCCCAGAGTTCATCACCGGTGCCCCAAAGCGCCAGGCGCAGGCGCTGTTCGCTTTCCCGGATCTTTGTCTCGGCGCGCAGTCGTTCGCGCAGGCGTTGCCGGAGTGCCCATACCACCATCAACAAAAGGAGCGCGCCGAATACGAAGTATCCTGCGCTGGCCCATCGGCTCTGCCACCACAGTGCACCCATGCTGACCTTGACCAGACGCTCGGGGCCCGAGGTTTCACCTGGGTAACTCGCCCGCAGACGCAAGGTGTAGTCGCCGGGCGGCAAATGCGGATAACTGGCGCTACGCTGGCCGGGGCCAGCGTCGATCCAGTTGCTGTCGAGCGGGTCGAGACGGTAGCTGTATTGGATTTGTTCGGCGTCGACAAACGCCAATGCAGAAAAAGTGATGCCGAAACCACCTGCCCCCGGGTCCAGGATCAGGTGGTCGGTCTCCTTCTGTCGTTGCTTCATGCTGTACTGCCAGCCACCCTCAGGCGTTTGGCTGGAAACGCCATAGGTTCGGATATTGGTCAGCACCGGCGCCCGCATCACGTCGCGGGAGGTGACTTTTGCCGGATCAAACATGGTCAAGCCGCCCAAGCCACCAAATACGATACGTCCGTCCGTGAGCCGGGCTGCGGAATTGACGAAGTATCCGGTCATCTGGGCGCCAGCACGGGCGCCGAAATTCTCGATGCGGCCAGTGTCGGGATCGATGCGGCTAATGCCGCGGGTCGTGGACACCCACACTCGCCCCAGATTGTCTTCCACCAGGCCACCGATGGCCTCGGCCGCCAAGCCCTGTTTGTTCGCGTAAGACATGGCCCGGTAGCGGCCGTTTGCCCGCTTCTGCAGGCGCAAGACACCATCACCCTGAGTGCCAATCCACAAATCACCGCGGCGGCTCTCGATGATCATCGTGATGGCGCGGCCGCGCAGGTCGCCAGGATTTTCCAGCAGTTCGCTGACCGGCGTGAAAGTGCCGCTCTCGCGCTCCAGCCGCGCCAATCCGCCAGGTCTGGCGCCTACCCACAGGTCGCCACCGGCGGTTTCGAAAATGCTGCCGACGGTATCGCCTGGCAGCGAATTGCTTCGCTCATCTTGGCGATAGCGAAGGATTTTCCTGCAGCCTCGGCACAAGGAGCCCAGACCGCCGTCCTGATAACCGATCCAGAGCGTGCCGAGGCGGTCGACATACAGCGACAGGACCTCGCCTCCGCCGGCATCGAAATTCTCGAATTGTTTTGTTCCAGGCAGCATCCGCTGCAAACCGGCGCCGATACTACCTACCCACAGACTGCCATCGAGATCACGCATCACCGTCTGGACGCGATCGCTGGCCAGGCGTGAAGGATCGCCGGGCCGCGCCGTGTAACGTTTCTGGACTCCCAGCTTGAGATCGAGGTGGACCAACCCCCCCCCTTCCAGCAAGCCCAGCCACAGTGTTCCATCCGGCTCAGCCAGCACGCTGCGCACCACGCTGCTGGGCAATGCCCGAGGATCGCCTGCCAAGCCACGAAGCTCGGTGAAAGCCTCCGATGCCGAGGTGAACACATGGGCACCATCGAGCCAAGTGCCGATCCAGACCATTCCATCGCGATCTTCCAGGAGCGCGTTTACACGGTTTGAACCCAATCCGTCGCGTTGCATTGGATTGTGTTTCCAACTGCGTGGCTTGGCGCCGGGCTCGTCGATGCGCGAGAGCCCGGTAAAGCTGCCGATCCAGAGCGCTCCGCGGCGATCAAACAACAAGGCCCGGACATCATCACCGGCCAGGCCATCGCTGCTGCCGATATGTGCGAGCACCCGCCCTTGGTCATCCATATGCCACAAGCCGCTGTCATCCGTTCCCGCCCAGATGCTGCCGTCAGCCGCCATCGCCAAGGCATGGATGTCTTGCGGCCCTGAGGCGCTGGTTGGCACTGCCGCAAGCAGGTTGGTCCCGGCGCTGTAGCGCCACAGGCCACGGCTTCCACCTACCAGCATGTCTCCGTTGGCCAACGCCAGCAGTGCGCGCACTTGCCCAAGGGTTGCCGGATCCGCGCCCGGAACGGCGCTGAATGACTTGCGCTGCGGATCCATGCGCTGGATGTGGCCGTTGCCGCTGCCTATCCATATCCAGCCTTTCCTGTCGGTGGCAATGACGCTCACCGGCAGCGATGCCAGTGCCCCGGCCTGGTTCTGGTCTGGACGATAGTTATGAAACTGCTGGCGATCTGGCTCATAGCTGGACAACCCACCGGACTGGGTTCCCACCCAGAGCACGCCTTGGCTGTCGACGGCCAGCGCGGTGACGTGGTTGTCGCTCAGGCTGCTTTCATCGTCCGGGTCATGCCTGAATACACGGAACTCGTTGCCGTCGTATCGGTTCAGGCCATCCTGTGTACCGACCCAGAGAAAACCATCGCGATCCTGCGCCAAGGCGCGTGCCGACGACTGCGAAAGTCCGTTTTCGATTCCCAACCGCTGGAAGCGAATGCTCACCTGGCCAGCAATCTCATCGACAGCCATGGCATCGCAGGAAACGAAGAACGAGACGAAGAGCAGGCAGCCTTGGAAAAGGCCACCGAGAAGCGGGCCAACCACAGGGGGCAAGCGCAAAGGCATGGGCCTAGGCTAACTGTCCTTGGCCCGTCGCACCAGACGTACTAGTACGGTGTCCGTCGGATTGCACTTTGCCCGGCAAAGCGGCCAACCCTCATAATGGCCGGCTAAACAACCGCCCTGGAGCAAGCCATGTCCACCATCGTCATCGTCGGCGCCAAACGAACTGCGCTGGGCTCCCTGCTGGGCCAGTTCACCGGCGTGCCGACGCCCACGCTCGGCGCCACCGCCATCAAGGCCGCGCTTGAACAGTCCGGCCTGCCAGCGGAATCGGTTTCAGAAGTCATCATGGGCTGCGTGCTTCCGGCCGGCCTGGGCCAGGCCCCGGCGCGGCAAGCGGCCATCGCCGCCGGCATTCCTCACTCTGCCGGTGCCACCACCATCAACAAGGTGTGCGGCTCGGGCATGAAGGCAGTGATGCTGGGGCATGACCTGATCCTGGCCGGATCGGCCGAGGTGGTGGTCGCCGGCGGCATGGAATCGATGACCAATGCCCCGCACCTGCTCAATGGCTCGCGCACCGGCATTCGTTTCGGCAGCGCCGAGATGCTCGACCATATGGCATGGGATGGTCTGGTCAATCCCTACGACAAGCAGCCGATGGGCAACTTCGGCGAGCTATGCGTTGACAAGTACGGCTTCACCCGCGAGGAACAGGATGCCTTTGCCGCCGAATCGGTCCGCCGAGCACTTGCAGCACAGGCCGATGGTGCTTTCACCGCTGAAATCGCGCCGGTGAAGGTCGCGGGACGCAAGGGTGAGGTGGTGGTCGATTCCGACGAACAGCCTGGCCGCTGCGACATCGGCAAGATTCCGTCACTCAAGCCGGCGTTCAAAAAAGACGGCACGATCACGGCGGCAAGCTCCTCAAGTATCAATGACGGTGCTGCCGCGCTGGTCCTGATGGAAGCCGGTGCCGCTGAGGCCAAAGGTGCCACGGCCCTTGCCAGAATAGTTGCTCACGCCACGCATGCCCAGGCACCCGAATGGTTCACCACCGCGCCGGTCGAGGCCATCCGCAAGGTATTGGACAAGGCCGGCTGGCAAGTCGGCGATGTCGACCTTTTTGAGGTCAACGAGGCTTTCGCTGCCGTCGCGATGGCGCCGATGCGCGAGTTGGGCATCCCGCACACGAAACTGAATGTACACGGTGGTGCCTGCGCCTTGGGCCACCCTATCGGCGCCAGTGGAGCCCGCCTGATCGTCACCCTGATCCACGCCCTGCAGCGCCATGGCGGCAATCGTGGCGTGGCTGCCCTGTGCATTGGCGGCGGCGAAGCCACAGCGATTGCCGTTGAACTGGCATGACCAACAAAGGGAAATTTAACAAGTGCTTGACTATTAGCCAGTAGTTGGCATCATATTGCGCACGTGCGCCGTATGCGCACGTTTTTTTATAAACAATATTGTTTACGTCTTGACGAGGAAATACCCCATGTCCCTGAATAAAACCCTGCTTGCCCTGGCCCTTGGCCTGGCCCTGTCGGCTTGCTCGCAGCAGGCTGATCAGGCTGCCGACGCGTCAGCCGAAGCCGCTACCGACTCTGCTGCAATGGCGACTGACGCTGCTGCCGAAGCCACCGACGCCGCCGCCGCCGCGACCGACGCTGCTGCGACCGACGCCATGGCGACCGACGCTGCTACCGACGCCGCAGCCGTGGCGACCGATGCCGCTGGTGCTGCGACCGACGCTGCCGCTGTTGCTACCGATGCTGCCGCTGCAGCTACGGACGCCGCTGCTGCCGCCGAAGAGCCCGCCAAGCAGTAATAGTTTTTCGACTCACGTCGAAAGATGGAAACCGCCGGTGCAAACCGGCGGTTTTTTTATGCGCGCCTCTTGCGCCACGACTGGCTGCGTCGCGTTGTCGGGCAACAGGCTGAATCGCTGGCTGCATCCGGGCCTGCGGCTTAGACTTGCCGCATCCGCGCACGAGCAACCGCATGAGCCAGATTTCCAGCCATCTTGATCCCCGTAGCCCGGAATTCCTCGAGAACACCGCGCAGTTACGCCAGCAAGTCGAAGATCTCGACCTTCAGTTGGCGCGCATCGCGCTAGGCGGCGGTGGGAAAGCCAGGACTAAACACACCGACCGCGGCAAACTACTGCCGCGTGAGCGCGTCACCGCCCTGCTCGACCCAGGCTCACCGTTCCTGGAGCTGTCGATGCTTGCCGCCGACGGCATGTACGACGGCCAGGCGCCCTGCGCCGGCATCATTACGGGCATCGGCCGGATCCACGGCCAGGAGGTCGTGGTTGTTGCCAACGACGCCACTGTCAAGGGCGGCACCTATTTCCCGGTCACCGTGAAAAAACACCTGCGTGCCCAGGAAATCGCCCGCGAAAACCGCCTGCCCTGCCTTTACCTTGTCGATTCCGGCGGCGCCTTCCTGCCGCTGCAGGACGAGGTCTTTCCCGACCGCGAGCACTTCGGCCGCATCTTCTACAACCAGGCGCGCATGAGCGCGGAAAACATCCCGCAGATTGCTGTGGTCATGGGCAGCTGCACCGCCGGCGGCGCCTATGTGCCGGCGATGTGTGACGAGAGCATCATCGTCAAGGATCAGGGCACCATCTTCCTCGGTGGCCCACCGCTAGTGAAAGCGGCCACCGGCGAAGTAGTCGATGCCGAATCCTTGGGCGGCGCCGACGTACATACGTCAATTTCCGGCGTTGCCGACCACTACGCCGAGAACGACGCCCACGCGCTGGCTATCGCCCGCGATATCGTCGCGCACCTCAATCGCAGCAAGACGCTGCCGGTCGCGATCCAGCCCAGCCGTGAACCTGCCTACCCAGCTGAACAGTTGTACGGCATCGTGCCTCGCGATACCCGCAAGCCCTTCGACATCCGCGAGATCATCGCGAGAATTGTAGACGGCAGCGAGTTCCAGGAATTCAAGGCGCGCTACGGCAAGACATTAGTGACCGGCTTCGCGCATATCCATGGCTACCCGGTCGGCATCGTCGCCAACAACGGCATCCTGTTTTCTGAAAGCGCGCTCAAGGGCGCGCACTTCATCGAACTGTGCAACCAGCGCAACATCCCGCTGGTGTTCCTGCAGAACATCACCGGCTTCATGGTCGGCAAGAAGTACGAGAACGCCGGGATCGCCAAGGACGGCGCCAAGATGGTCACCGCCGTGGCCTGCTCGCACGTGCCCAAGTTCACCGTGGTCATCGGCGGCAGTTTCGGCGCCGGCAACTACGCTATGTGCGGCCGCGCCTACGGCGCCCGCTTCCTTTGGATGTGGCCCAATGCACGCATCAGCGTAATGGGTGGCGAACAGGCGGCCAGCGTGCTGGCAACGGTCAAGCGCGACGGCATCGAAGCCAGCGGCAAATTCTGGAGTGCCGACGAGGAAGAAGCCTTCAAGGCTCCAATCCGCGACCAGTACGAACGCCAGGGCCATCCCTACTACGCCAGCGCCCGACTCTGGGACGACGGCATCATCGATCCGGCCGATACCCGCCGAGTACTCGGGCTGGCGATTTCGGCGTCATTGAATGCGCCTATTGAGAAATCGAATTTCGGCGTATTCAGGATGTAGGTCGGGTCTCGACCGACATCGTCGCATACAGGCTGGGGGCGCATTGTTGGCAGACAGAAGCGGGATTGTGTCAAGTGGCATGAAGGTTGGGATGTTGGATGTCCATTACTTGCACATTGCTTGCGAGGATCATCAAGCAGAACAGCCCCGTTGGCTGGGCGGACAAGCCCAGTTGGAAAACGAACCATGTAGATCGCTGGGCTTGCCAGCTCAGTAAAAAACCGTGGCGGGAGCAAAAGCCGTCGGGTCGAGACCTACGCTCGCGTCTGGAAATGTAATGGCCTTGCCTCGGTCGCTGCAGGCTTCACTGCACAGCCGCCGCAGCTTGAACAGCCGGTACCACAGCCTTGCCCACTCGAAACTTCAACGGGACGCAATCGCTGCCCCAACGCGCGCAGCCAGCCCGGGCGGCCGCTGTGCTCGAACTCGTAAGACAGCCTTGCCCGAAGCCGCCACACCATTTTTGGCAGAAACTGCTGCAGCGCCCGCAGCAGGAACGCCAAGCCCACGATACTGACCACCGCCAACTGCAGAACCTCATTCACGCTAGCGCCCTCGCCACCTGGAAGGTGATGAACGACGCCAGATAGGCCAGCGCAAACAGATAGCCCGTGGCGATGGCGACATTGCGCCAGGAGTTGGTTTCCCGCTTGATCACCGCCAACGTCGACAGGCACTGCGGCGCGAAGACGTACCAAGCCAATAGTGACAGTGCGGTGGCTAGCGACCACTGAGTGGCGATGATAGTGCCGAGTTGCTGCGCGGCGACTTCGTCACCACCGGAAATCGCGTAGACCGTCGCCAGCGAGGACACCGCCACTTCCCGCGCGGCCATGCCGGGCACGAGGGCAATGCATATCTGCCAGTTGAATCCGATCGGTGCGAACAGCGGCTCCATGAAATGGCCGATGCGCCCGGCAAAGCTGTAGTCGATGGCTGGCCCAACGGCATCGAGCGGCGCTGCCGGGAAGTTCAGCAGGAACCACAGCAGCACCGTCAGGGTGAGGATGATGCCGCCAACCCGCCTGAGGAAGATCATCGCCCGCTCGTACAGACCGATGGCCACGTCACGCACGTTGGGCAAACGGTACGAAGGCAGTTCCATGAGCAGGGCGTGCTCGCTCTTGTCGCGGCGCAGCAGCTTCATCACCCAGGCCACCGCCATCACGCTGACGATGCCGAACAGGTACAGGGCGAACAGCACGATGCCCTGCAGGTTGAAAACGCCGGCAATTTCCTGACGCGGAATGAAAGCGCCAATCAGCAGCGTGTACACCGGCAGGCGCGCCGAGCAGGTGGTCAGCGGCGCCACCAGGATGGTGGTCAGGCGGTCGCGCGGGTCCTGGATGCTGCGCGTGGCCATGATGCCGGGGATGGCGCAGGCATAGCTGGAGAGCAGCGGGATGAACGAGCGCCCGGTCAGCCCGGCGGCGAACATGCTGCGGTCGAGCAGAAAGGAGGCACGCGGCAGGTAGCCCGACTCCTCCAATACAAGAATGAACAGGAACAGGATCAGGATCTGCGGCAGGAAGACGATGACCCCGCCCAGCCCGGCGATGATGCCGTCGACCAGCAGGCTGTTGAGCAGGCCGGCGGGCATGGTCGTGGACACCCATGCGCCGACGGCGGAAAAAGCAATTTCAATGCCGTCCTGCAGCGGTGCCGCCCATGAAAATACAGCCTGAAAGATCAGGAACATCACCGTCGCCAGCATCAGCAGGCCGAAAACCGGATGCAGCGCCCAACGATCCAGCGCGTCGTCAATCTCGGCAGTGCGCCGCGGCATCATCACGGTTTCAGCGAGCAGTTCGCGAACCTCGGCGTGCAGGTCGGCATCGACGCTGCTCACGGTGGCAGGCTTCCCCGTTGCCGCACCATCGAGTTGCGCCACCAATGCCGTCGCACCTCCGCGTTTTACGGCAATGGTCTCGACCACAGGAATACCCAGGCGCTGGGCAAGCCCGGCCACGTCGATGACGATGCCGCGTCGGCGCGCCGCATCCATCATGTTCAGGGCCAGCACCATGGGCCGACCCAGCCGGCGGACTTCCAGCACGAAGCGCAGGTGCAGGCGCAAGTTGGTGGCGTCGGCGACGCAGACAATCACATCGGGGAGTGTCTCGCCCGGATGCCGGCCGAGGCAGACATCGCGAGTGATCATCTCGTCCGGGCTGGCAGCTTCCAGGCTGTAAGCGCCCGGGAGATCGAGCAGTTGGATGCTGCGACCGGACGGTGCGCTGAAGCGGCCCTCCTTGCGTTCAACGGTGACGCCGGCGTAATTGGCCACTTTCTGCCGGCTACCGGTCAGCAGGTTGAACAGCGCCGTCTTGCCGCAGTTCGGGCTTCCTACCAGGGCGATGCGCAGGGCTGACATCGTTCAGGCTGCCAATGAGACACGGACGCGCGCCGCTTCGCTGCGACGCAGCGCGAAACGGGTGTAACCGACCTGCACCAGCAGCGGTTCCGCCCCTATCGGCCCGAGCGCGACGACGCGCACCGGCTCACCACCGACGAAGCCAAGGTCGCGCAGGCGCTGGGCAATGACGTCCTGCGGCGTAGCGTCCTCAACGGTGCTGACCACGGCGGCGATGCCTTTCTGGAGTTCGGATAAACGCACGCTGGAAACCCTGCGAATAGGAATGGTTATCATTCTATACGCAATTTACCCTGGCTGGTGATGCTCTATGGCCGCCACTCGTCGTGGCCTGCCGGCGGTTCAGCTCGGGCGAAATCAGCAATGCAGCTATCATTGGCCATCTACAAATTCCGGAGTCGGCATGTCCGAAACCGTCCAGATCGAACGCCGGGGCGGCGTCGCCCACGTCACGATGCAGCGGCCCGAGGTGCATAACGCCTTCGACGAACGCCTGATCGCCGAACTGACGCAGGCACTGGAAGCGCTTGACGACGACGTCTCTGTGCGCGCCATCGTTTTGACCGGCGCTGGCAGCACCTTTTCCGCCGGGGCCGACCTGAACTGGATGCGCGGCATGGCCCAAGCCAGCGAGGCGGAGAACCTGGAAGACTCCCTGCGCTTGGCCCGGCTGATGCGCACGCTGAATTTCCTCGGCAAACCGACCATCGCCCGCGTCAACGGTTCCGCCTATGGCGGCGGTGTCGGCCTGGTCGCCTGCTGCGATATCGCCATCGGCGTCGAAGGCGCCAAGTTTTCGCTCAGCGAGGTCAAGCTGGGTCTGGTGCCGGCGGTGATCTCGCCCTACGTGATCGCCGCCATCGGTTCGCGTCATGCGCGGCGGATGTTCCTGAGCGCGGAAGTGTTCGAGGCCACCGAAGCAGAACGCATCGGCCTGCTGCACCAGCGAGTGCCGACAGACCAGCTCGATGAAGCTGTCGAACGCAGCCTGCACTGGCTGGGCAAGGGCGGTCCGGTCGCCCAGGCTGAGGCCAAGCAGTTGGCCCTGCGTATCTCTGGCACAACGCACGAATCAGCAAGATGTCTGGACGAACAGAATGCCGCGTTGATTGCCCGATTGCGGGTCTCTGCGGAAGGCCAAGCCGGGCTGACTGCCTTCCTCGACAAACGAGCCCCTGATTGGGTGAACTCCTGATGTTCGACAAGATCCTGATCGCCAACCGCGGTGAAATCGCCTGCCGAATCATCCGCACTTGCCGCCGGCTGGGCATCCGCACCGTTGCCGTTTATTCGGAGGCTGATGCAAGCGCCCAACATGTCCGCCTTGCCGACGAAGCCTGGCCCATCGGTGGCCCACGCCCGCAGGACAGCTACCTGCGCGGCGACGCCATCATCGAAGTGGCGAAAAAGTCCGGCGCCGAGGCCATCCATCCCGGCTACGGTTTCCTGTCTGAGAACGCGGATTTTGCCGATGCCGTGGAAAGCGCCGGCATCACCTTTATCGGCCCGAAAGCCGCCTCCATGCGCAAGATGGGCAGCAAGGCCGGCGCCAAGGATCTGATGGCCTCGTTCGGCGTGCCGGTGGTGCCCGGTTATACCGGCGCCGACCAGGACCCGACGCGTCTGCAGCAAGAGGCCGACCGCATCGGCTATCCGCTGATGATCAAGGCCGCGCACGGCGGCGGCGGCAAGGGCATGCGTATCGTGCGCCACGCCGGTGAATTCGCGGCATCGCTGGAATCGTGCCAGCGTGAAGCCAGCAATGCCTTCGGCCGCGACCGCGTTCTGCTGGAACGCTATATCGAGCAACCGCGCCATATCGAATTCCAGGTCTTCGCCGACGATCTGGGCCAGACCATCCACCTCGGCGAACGCGAATGCTCGGCGCAGCGCCGCTACCAGAAAGTCATCGAGGAATCGCCTTCACCTTTCCTCACGCAAGGACGTCGCGCAGCCATGGGCGCGGCGGCAGTACAGGCCGCGAAGGCCATCGATTATGTCAATGCCGGTACGGTGGAATTCATTGTTGATCCACAGGGATGTGCGAATGGCGCCGAAGACGGGATGCCGTCAGCGGCTGGCGCCGACGGCGGTTTCTATTTCATGGAGATCAACACGCGACTGCAGGTCGAGCATCCCGTCACCGAAATGGTGACCGGGCTGGATCTCGTGGAGTGGCAGCTGCGCGTCGCCGCCGGCGAGCCGCTGCCGCTCGCGCAGGAAGCGATCACGCATACGGGCCACGCCATCGAAGTGCGTCTGTATGCCGAAGATCCGGAAAAAGGCTTCCTGCCTGGCTCGGGCAAACTTGAAACACTGCGACTGCCAACGGCGGATGCGCATGTCCGCCTCGATGGCGGCGTGATTGAGGGCGATACGGTCAGCATTTTCTATGACCCGATGATCGCCAAGCTGATCGTCCATGACAGCGATCGTCCGCGCGCCCTCGCCCGCCTGCGCGAAGCCTTGGCCGACAGTGAGATCGCCGGTCCGAAATCGAATGTCGAATTCCTCGAAAAACTGATCCGTCATCCGGTCGTGGTCGACGCCAGTATCGACACCGGCTACCTCGACCGTCATCTGGACGAAGTGCTTCCGCAAGCCACGGGCACGAATCCTGATTTGCTCGCCGCCGCTGCCATTGCCTGCCTGCTGCACGACGAACGGCAAACCCGTCTAGCCGCAATATCGAGTCCTGATCCCTGGACGCCTTGGGCACTCGCTGATGGTTGGCGCCTGGGCCATGCTGGATTGCGCACGCTTTGCCTGGGCGATCGTGGCGAACGTATCGATCTGCTGGCGCACGGTGCTGCGGGCGACTACAGCATCGAAAGTCCTCACGGCAAACGGGTCGTAACCAATGCAACGTTGTTGGACGGAATCCTTGCTGCCCGGGTCGACGGCAAGACTGGCCGCTATCGCTGCCGGGTGGATGTCGCCTCGGTGTTCGTGCATGACGGCGAGCAGAGGTTACAACTTGAGCGCCTGCCCTCTTTCGAGATCGGCAAGGTACAGGTGGGCGGCAGCGGCGACCGCGTACTCGCGCCTATGCCGGGACGCATCGTTCTGGTGAAAGTGTCCGCCGGCGACAGCGTCACTGAAGGCCAGGAGCTGCTGGTCATGGAAGCGATGAAGATGGAACTGAGCCTGAAGGCGCCGCGCGCCGGCATCATTGCCGCCGTACAGGCCAGCGCTGGCGATTCGGTGGATGGTGATGCGGTGCTGGTACGCATGGAGGCGGAATGAAACATTTGTTGGTATTGGCCATGCTCGTGCTGCTGTCAGGCTGCGAAGTGACCACATTCGAGAAAGCACCGCTCCCGGACCTGGCCTGCGATAAGCAACTGGTTGGCCACTGGCTGTCCGTTGCCGAGAACGGCAAGACTGAAGCCGACGGTGAAATCGAACTCCGCATTGGCAGTGACTGCAGCCTTGAACTCGATGAACAAAAGCATGGCCTCATCAAACGCGGCGAACCCACCCAACTGCATGTTGGCCAGTCCGGTCGGTTTCACTATGTCTGGGTGGATGCCGGCTGGGCGCAAGTGCGCTTCGAACTCGACAAAGCGGTGCACGAGCAGGATGTGATCGTGCTGAGTTACCGGGTCAACAAAAAGCTGCTGGAACTGCAGTCCACCGACGACAAAGCCATCGCCCACCAGATAATCGACGGCAGGATTGCCGGCGATGTCAGCCGCAGCAACGACCGTCTGTTGAACCGCATCACCGGCGGTCCGCATCCGCAGGTGCTTGAGATGTCGGGAGTTTTCGAGCGCAAAAAACTTCGCTTCCGGCGCGCCAATGCAAGTGAAGCGCCATGACGCCGTCCGACAACGTGCGCATCGTCGAAGTCGGCCCGCGCGACGGGCTGCAAAACGAGAAAGCCATCATCGCTGCCAGCGACAAGATCAGACTGATAGACAAGCTTTCGCAAACCGGCCTGCGCAGCATCGAGGCCACCAGCTTCGTCAGCCCGAAATGGATTCCGCAGTTGGCCGATGCCGCAGAAGTCTTTGCCGGAATCACCAAGGCGGCAGGCGTCAGTTATCCGGTGCTGGTGCCCAATGAGCAAGGCTATGAACGTGCCCGCGCCGCTGGCGCCAGCGAAGTTGCCATCTTCAGCGCCGCTTCGGAAGCCTTCAACCGCAAAAACGTCAATGCCTCCATCGACGAGAGCATCGAACGTTTCATTCCCGTGCTCGAACGTGCGAAAGCCGATGGTGTGAACGTGCGCGGTTACGTCTCCACCGTGCTCGGCTGCCCGTATCAGGGCGATGTGCCGGTGGCCGATGTGGTGCGCGTGTCGAAACGGCTGTATGAGTTGGGCTGTTACGAAATTTCCCTGGGCGACACCATCGGCATCGGCACACCGTCCAGGGCGCGCGCCATGCTGCGGGCCGTGGCCTCGGAAATTCCGATGCCGGCGCTGGCCGTGCATTTCCACGACACCCGCGGTCAGGCGCTGGCCAATATCCTGGCCTGCCTCGAAGAAGGAGTGCGCGTGGTCGATTCGTCGGTTTCCGGTACCGGCGGCTGCCCGTATGCGCACGGCGCCAGCGGCAATGTCGCCAGCGAGGACGTGGTCTACATGCTCGAAGGCATGGGTGTGGCAACGGGTATCGACCTGGACCGAATGATCGAAACTGGCCTGTGGCTGTCGCAGTTGCTTGGCCGTGAAACCGGCAGCAAGGTCGCGCGCGCCTCGTTGTAGGGTGGGCTCAAGCCCACCATTGCGATGACGGCGTTGAAGATGGCGGGCTTGAGCCCACCCTACGCCCACCCTGTGCTGCGAGTTCTTGCCGTGGCGCCAACGGTTGGTGCTAACCTGCCATCGAGGCATTGGGCCACAGGTACCCGATGAATACGAACCACAGCCGTTCAGTGCTGGGACACAACGATCCCTGGCAGGAAAGCGAGGATCGCGCCGAGTCGGCGCTGGCGGACCTCCTGCGCCTGCTTGATGGGGGCAGCCTGAGCGACGAAGCCAGCGCACTGGTCTCGGATTCGATCACCACCATTGCCGCGATGATCCACGATACCCGCGCCGAGCGGGTGCGCTACGACGGGCTGTTCAATGCCCTGCCCGACCCGGTCAGCATCATCAGCGCCGAAGGCCGCATCCTCGATCTCAACCGCGCAGGCGTCGAAGCTTATGGGCGCCCGCGCGAGGAACTGATCGGCGAACTGGTTCACGTCATCAATCCCGACCTGCCGCGCGACCACATGGCACCGGTCTGGGAAGTGCTTAATCGTGGCGAAACCTATGTGATCGAAGTCACCAACATGCGCCGCGACGGCAGCCGTTTTCCGGTGGAGGTGCATTCAGCAAGCTTCAATGATCGCGGCCAGCGCCACATCGTCGCGGTGGCGCGCGACCTGAGCAGCCGGGTCGAGGCCGAACTGCGCTACCGGCAACTGATGGAAAGCATCGACAAGGGCATCCTGGTGCAGGATCGCGATGGCCGCATCCTGTCCGGCAACCCGGCGGCGCTGCGCATGTTCGGCATCGAGGATGGTGAGAGTCTGGCCGAGGCGCTGCGCTTCGAGAACTGGCTGATCGTCGACGAACGCGGCCGGCAAATTCATTTTGATGAAATGCCGCCGATGCGGGCATTGAGCAGCGGCCAGACCATCGAGAGCACCCTGCTCGGCCTATACCACCACCATAGCCAGCAGTTGAGCTGGCTGTCGGTGACCGCAGTGCCGCAATACGCGCCCGAGGCCAGCGAGCCGCACCAGGTTATCTCGTTGTTCACCGACGTGACCGCACTCAAGCGCGACAGCGCCCTGTTCGACCGCGCACAGTCTCTGGCCAGCATCGGCGGCTGGGAGTGGGACGCGCCGCGCAACCGTCTGTACATGACCGACGAAGCCTTGCGCATCATCGGCCGCAGCGACGATCCGCCCACCGAACTGACTAGCGCGCTGCGGCAAATTTGCGACAACGACCGTCCCATCGTCGAGCGTGCCATCAATCGCGTGTTCGAGCAGGGCGGCTTTTTCGATCTGGAGGTCTACGCCCAGCGTCCAGACGGGCAAACGCTGTGGGCACGCATCATCGGCGAAGCCGAAGGCCGCGGCCCGACCATCACCCGCATCACCGGCACCCTGCAGGACATCACCTCGCGCAAGGAAGAGGAGGATCGCCTGCGCGTGCTGGCGCGTACCGACCCGCTGACCGGCCTGCTCAATCGCGACGGCATGCTGGCCGAACTGACGGCACGGCTCAACGTTGCGCATCCGCAACTGGCGCTTTATTACATCGACCTCGACCGTTTCAAGATGGTCAACGACGTGCTCGGCCACAGCGCCGGCGACCAGATGCTGATCGGCACCGCGCGACGTCTGCAACAGGCGATGGGATCGTCGGCCGTGCTGGCCCGCTTCGGCGGCGATGAATTCATCGCCCTGCTCGACACCAGCCACCTGCCCGACTCACCTGACGTTTATGCCGAACGCATCGTCGAAGCCTTTGCCGAAGGCTTCAACTTTGGCGAGGAAGAATTTTCGATGTCGGCCAGCGTTGGCCTCGCCTGCGCACCCGAACACGGCCTGCGCGCCGAGGAATTGTTCAACAAGGCCGATGCCGCCATGTACGACGCCAAGCGCCGCGGCCGCAATACCTGGCAGCGCTTCAACTCTCGGCTTGCGCGCCGGCAGCAGGATCGCGTGCAAATCGAATCACAGTTGCGCCGCGCGCTCGACAATGACGAATTCCACCTTGTCTACCAACCGCAGATTTCACTGGCCGATGGCCGCGCCTACGGTGCTGAAGCACTCTTGCGCTGGCGGCACCGGACACTGGGCGAGATTGGCCCGGACAGCTTCATCAACCAGGCCGAGACCACTGGCGACATCGTCCGCATCGGCACTTGGGTCATTGGCCAGGCCTGTCACCAGATCTGCACTTGGCGCAAGGCCGGCCTGCCCATCGACCGGATCGCGGTGAATGTCTCGCACAGGCAGTTCATCGGCGAGGATTTCCCCCGGATCGTCGAAAACGCCCTCTCTAAATGCAACTTGCCCGGCTCGGTGCTGGAGCTGGAGCTCACCGAGCGCGTGCTCGTGGAAGATGCACCCGACACCATCGCCACCTTCGGCGCATTGCGAGAGCTTGGCGTCGGCCTGGTGATCGATGATTTTGGCGAAGGCTACAGCGCGCTGAACTACCTGCGCCGGCTGCCCATCCAGGGGCTCAAGCTCAGCCGCTCGTTCCTGCAGGGCGTGCCCGACAACAGCTCTGACGTAGCCATTTGCCAGGCCGTGGCCGGTATCGCCCAGAGCATGGGACTTTCGGTGATTGCCGAAGGCGTGGAAAACGTGGCGCAGCGCGACTTCATGCAGAAACTTGGCATCGACAACGCCCAAGGCTATTTTTACAGCCCAGGGATCGGCCCGGCCGAGCTTGCCAATTTCTTCAACCATCGTGCAGGACTGCACTAATTAGATGCCTGAGTTCACGATCCGTCCCATCCTGCCCGCCGATGACGAGACGATGGCATCGATCATCCGCACCGTGATGCCCGAATTCGGCGCCATCGGCAGCGGTTTCGCCATTAACGATCCGGAAGTGGACTGGATGTCCAGGGCCTATGCCGAACCAAGCTGCGCCTATTTCGTGGTCACGCTCGACGGCGTGGTGATGGGCGGCGGCGGCGTGGCGCCCTTGGTTGGCGGCGATGACGACGTCTGCGAACTGCGCAAGATGTATTTCCTGCCGACCGTGCGCGGGCAAGGTGCGGGCGCCGCCATGATGGCCGAATGCCTCGCTGTCGCCCGCCGCATCGGCTTCCGCCAGTGCTATCTGGAAACCCTGCGCGGCATGGATGCGGCGATGCGGCTGTACGAACGCACTGGCTTCCAGCGCATCCCCGTCCCTCTGGGCGCCACCGGCCACGGCGGCTGCAACGCCTTCTACCTGCTGGATTTGTAGGAGCGATGGCAATCGCGACCATGCTTGCCGCCAAAGCCCTTACCGCGGCATCCTTGTGGTTGCTGCGATCCCGGCGTTTCCTGTCGCGATTGCCATCGCTCGTACGGTAAAATCGCGGCTTTCCTGCCAGCGGTGTCCCCATGCAACTTCTGCACACCCGCGCCGTCATCACCGGCGGCGTCTCCGGCCTTGGCTTCGCGGTAGCGCAGCACCTGGTCAGGCACGGCGGCAAGGTCGCCCTACTCGACATCAATGATGCAAAGGGTGAGGCGGCGGTCGCCGAACTCGGTGCCGGCAACGCCCGCTATTTCCGCACCGATGTCACCGACGAGGCCAACGTGCAGGGCAACCTCGCCGCTGCGCGTGATTTCCTCGGCCATCTCAACGCCGCCATCAACTGCGCCGGCATCCTGGGCGCCGGGCGCGTGCTGGGCAAGGAGGGCGCCATGCCGCTCAAACAGTTCACCGGCACCGTGATGGTGAACCTGGTCGGCAGCTTCAACGTCGCCAAGGGCGCGGCCGAGTTGATGCAGCACAACGAGGCCGGCGACGACGGCGAACGCGGTGTCATCATCAACACCGCCAGCATTGCCGCCTACGAGGGCCAGATCGGCCAAGCCGCGTATTCGGCGTCCAAGGGCGGCGTGGTCGGCATGACCCTGCCGATGGCACGCGAGTTGGCGCGCTTCGGCATACGCGTCAACACCATCGCGCCAGGCATCTTCTGGACACCCATGGTCGACGGCATGCCGCAGGCGGTGCAGGACTCGCTGGGCGCCTCGATCCCCTTCCCGTCGCGCCTCGGCCGGCCAGAAGAATTTGCCGAGACCGTCGGCTTCATCCTCGGCAACCGCTATATCAACGGAGAAACTATCCGGCTTGATGGCGCAGTGCGGCTGGCGCCCAAGTGACCGCAGGATGTGGCCATGCGGTGCCAGCCATGGGTAGCCGCTGATGCAGGATCCAGTGTCACAAACCCGCTCACTCCAGAACTCGTGGAATCTGCTTCAGTCGTGATGCCCTTGGCCAAGATGCGTCGCGGCTGAAGCCGCTTCCAAAACATCCATCAAAAAACTATTCCATTCATCCCACATTGATCCAGGCAGCCCGCATGAAAGCGTCCGAAGTAAAGAAAGGCAACGTTGTCGAACACAACAACACCGTCTACCAGGTGCGCGACATCGAGCGCAGCGCGGCGCAGGGCCGCAGCGGCAACATCACCTTCCGCTTCATCCTGTATTCGGTGCCGGGCGGCATCAAGTTCGACCTGAGCCTGCGCGCCGAGGACGAAATCCGCGAAGTCGAACTCAGCCGCCGGCCCTCGACGTTTTCCTACAAGGACGGCGAGGCCTTCGTGTTCATGGACGATGAAGACTACACGCCCTACCAACTGGATGCCGACGTCGTCGGCGAGGCGGCCGGCTATATCACCGACGGCCTGGCAGGCTGCTATGTGCAGGTGATCAATGACCTGCCGGTGGCCGTGCAGTTGCCGGCCAACGTGGTGTTGGAAGTCATCGAGACCCCACCCGAGCTGAAAGGCGGCACCGCGACCAAGCGACCGAAACCGGCCCGGCTCAACACCGGCATCGAGATCATGGTGCCGGAGTACATCAGCAAGGGCGAGAAGATCAACGTCAGCACGGTGACGGGCGAGTTTGCCGGTCGAGCTTGATGCGCACGCGAGATGCCTTGAAGGGCATTACGCGCATCAAGATCGGGCGAGCCAAGGATGGCGAGCGGTAGCGCACCATGGACGGTTGCCTGCGTCAGTCGCCAATGCAGGTTTCGCAATCACCTCGTGATTTCCCGGCACGAATGACAGCCGCGGCTACAGACCAAGCCATTTCCGCGCCATGCGCCGCAGCGATTCATCGGCGTCGGCGTCACCGGCGATTTCATCAATGCGTCGCCAGGCCAGCGCGTGCGATTCCTCGCTGGGCGAAAACTCCTCGCTGCCCGTCGTCCGGACCACGAAGCGCACGTCGTAATGCCAGTGTTCGGGCTCGTTGCCACGTGCCGGGATGACGTGACGATCTAGATCGAAAACGCCTTCTTCGAGGACAAGTCCCGCCAAGCCGGATTCCTCTTCCGCCTCGCGCAGTGCCACTCGCGCCAGTTCACCATCGCCGTCGGCGTGGCCACCCAACTGCAGCCAGCGGTCGAGTTTGCGGTGATGGGTCAGCAGGACTCGCTCGCCATCGGTCGAGACCAGCCAGACTGATCCGGTGAGATGGCCGATGGCCAATGTGCGCTCGCAACAATCCACATGACTGTGGACAAAATCGTCGAACAGTGCCCAAAGCTGGCGTTCGCCATCGGTTACCGGCGCATACGTCGCAATATGTACAAGTGCCTGTCTCTGGGCCAAAGCAAGGGTGGTCATCGGTGCTCTCGTTCAGTCGGCCCAACGGCGGTCTGGCTTGCCGCACCGGGCCGGGTCGCTTATGGTACGGGCGGCTCGGCCTGCGTGGTTACGGGTGAATAGTCAAGATTCGCGACGACCGCCAGCGGTCGGCGTATTCATAAATATGGGTTGGGGAGAATCACATGCTTTTTGAACGCGTCAAACCGCTGGACCAGATCCTGGCTGCGGCAGAAAAGAAGGGCTTGAAGCGCCAGCTCAATGCCTTCGATCTGACCATGCTCGGCATCGGCGCCATCATCGGCACCGGCATCTTCGTACTCACCGCGGTCGCTGCCAACAAAGCCGGCCCGGGCATGATGTACAGCTTCGTCATCGCCGGCTTCGTATGCGCGCTGACGGCCTTGATCTACGCCGAAATCGCCTCGATGGTCCCGGTGGCCGGCTCTGCCTACACCTACTCGTATGCCGTACTGGGCGAGTTGATCGCCTGGATGGTGGGCTGGGCCCTGATCCTCGAATACGCCGTTGCCGCGGGTGCGGTGGCCGTGGGCTGGTCGGGTTACGCCAATGGCTTCCTGCGCGACATGGGCATGGGGCTCCCCGTCATGCTGACCGCAGGTCCAGCCGACACCATCACCCTCGCCGATGGCTCGGTCGCCAACGGTGGCTTCAATCTGATCGCCTGCGTCATTTCCCTGTTGATCACCGGCCTGCTGATTCTTGGCACCTCCAAGAGCGCCAAGTTCACCGCGGTGCTGGTACTGGTCAAGGTCGCCGCCCTGACCGCCTTCATCATCGTGGCCCTGCCGCACACCAGCGCCGCCAACTTCGAGCCCATGCTTCCCAACGGATGGGGCACGCCATTGTCGGGCACCGGCGTTCTGGGCGCGGCGGCTTCGATCTTCTTCGCCTATGTCGGTTTTGATGCCGTTTCGACCGCCGCCGAGGAAACAAAGAACCCGAACCGCAATATCCCCATTGGCCTGATCGGCTCGCTGGCGATCTGCACCGTGTTCTATCTTCTGGTGTCCTACGCTGCGATCGGCACCACCGGAGCACAGCCGGGCGGTCCCCTGTCGCAGTCCAAGGAGCCGCTGGCCTTCGTGCTCAAGAACCTCGGGTACCCTGGCTTGGGCCACGCGGTCGGCATCGCCGCCATCATCGCCCTGCCCTCGGTCATCCTGATGATGATCTACGGCCAGACCCGCATCCTGTTCACCATGTCGCGTGACGGCCTGATGCCCAAGATGTTCTCGGACATCCACCCGCGCTTCTTCACCCCGCACAAGGTGACCATCGTTACCGGCATCGCGGTGTCGCTGTTCGCGGCGATGTTCCCCGTCGATGCCTTGGCCGATATCTCCAACTCAGGCACGCTGTTCGCGTTCCTGATCGTGGCGATCGGCGTGATGGTCCTGCGCCGCCGCCAGCCGGATCGCCCGCGTCCGTTCCGCACCCCGATGATCTGGGTGGTCGGCCCGCTGGCTGTCGCTGGCTGCGCACTGCTGTTCGTCAGCTTGGGCCTGTACACGATCAAGTTGTTCCTGATCTGGGCCGTGATCGGGCTGGCCGTGTATTTCGGCTACAGCCGCAGCCGCAGCCATCTGGCGAACGGCACTTCGCAGGACTGAGTTCCAATTGCTGCAGAAACAAGCAACGGCGCGGACATACCGCGCCGTTGCTTTTTTGGCCCATTCTCACTATTTGAGAATTGCCGCCAGTACATTGGGCGAATCTGGAGGATCCCGCTATGGAACAAATCCCGTCATGGGCTTGGGCCTTGTTCGCGCTCGCGGCATCGGCTGGCGCTGCTTGGCTATGGCTGGGCCGCAGTTCGCTCCTTGCCGGGATGACCGAGCTCAAGCAGCAGCTTCAGGCGCAGCGAGATCGGTCCGAGTCGTTGCTGCGTGAAGCCGCACGTCTCCCCGATCTGCTCAAACGCATGGCAGATACCGAGTCGAAGCTGCAGCAACTCGATCAGGAGCTGAAAATCTGTTCGGCGCGGGAAGCCGGGGCGAGTGCGTCATTGGCCTCTGCAAGGGCAGCGCAAGAGCAACTAGGCAAGGAACGGGAATCGCTGCTCGGCCAACTTGATACGGCCGCGCGGGAAAATAGCGCCATCTCGTCGCGGCTGGCCAAGGCCATCGCGGAACGGGACTCGGCCATCGAGGCCCATGCACAAACCAGGACCTTCCTGGATGACGCCCAATCCAAGTTGAAGACAGCCTTCATCGAGGCCGCCAGCAAGGTGTTCGACGACAAGGCCACCGCCTTGGACAAGCAGATTACCGAATCGGCAACAACCTCCCAGACCGGCCTTGAACGGACGCTCAAGCCCTTCGCGGACAAACTGGGAGAGTTCCAACTGGAACTCAGGAAGCTGGGTGGCGACCAAGCGACGAATCTCAGCACTCTGGTCGGCTCGATCAACCAGTTGCAAAGCCTGAACCAAACCATGGCCACTTCGGCCGACAACCTGACCCGCGCGTTGAAAGGCAATGCCAAGACGCGCGGCGACTGGGGCGAAATGATTCTTGACACCGTCCTCAAGTCATCCGGCCTTGAAGAGGGCAGCAACTATCGCAAACAGGACACAGGCCGCGACGAAGACACTGGAAAGCTGCTCAGGCCCGATGTCATCGTCGACCTGCCCGATGGCCGCCAGGTTGTAGTGGATTCCAAGGTGAACCTCGTCGCGTGGGCCGATGCCAACAACGCCGAATCGCCAGCCGAGTACCAGGAAGCCCTGCTGCGCCATACCGCCGCATTACGGACCCATGTCCGCGATCTGGCGGACAAGAATTATCCCGGCTCGCTGGGAACAAGCGCCCTGGACTTGACCGTGATGTTCATTCCGATCGAAGGCGCTCTGGCCGCCGCGCTCGCGGTCAATCCCGAACTGCAGGCAGAAGCGTTCAAGAGAAAAGTGGTGTTCGCTTCGCCAAATACCCTGATGGCGATGCTTCGGGTCGTTGAGCGGCTCTGGACACGCGACAAGTTGCAGCGCCAAGTCGGCATCATCGGCAGTGAAGCCGGCAAACTGCTCGATGCGCTGTCGAGCTTCGTGGAAGAGTTCAACGAAATTGAAACCAGGATCGCCGCAGCAGGTAAAGCCTTCGGGGCCGCCAAACGACGACTCAGCGACTCCGAGCAATCCGTCTACGCAAGGGCCCGAAGACTGGTCGAAGCGGGCGCAAAGGGCAGGAAATCACTGCCGCAGGAGTTGGCCCCGGTAGCCGAAGTCGCGCCTTCGCTGGGGGTGGATCCGGCAGGAATCGATTCGTCACAACCGGAGGGTTGAGCGGAAATGCCCGGGAAATCAGTTTTCCCCCGCCTTGGGTAAACCTGACGTCGCGGGCTGTCGTCGCCAGACTCATTCCCGGGGATACATCACCGGGCGAATCAGAAGCTGCTCAGGCCTTCTTCGCCCACGCACTGCACCAGCCCTTGGGCGCTACGCTGAAGCCGGCAAACAGGGTGCACGCGCCAGTCGCGGCCGTAAAGAACTGGCAGTTAATGCAATTGCTGCCCGTCTTGAAGCTGGAATGGCTAACGGCCAGAGCATTCTCCGAGTAGGCCAAAGCCTTGGCCTGCGGATTGTCGAGCGGCAGTTTCTTCAGCGCGGCGGCGGAAGCCGGGCCGGGACGCGCGGCCAGCAGCGGCAGGGCCACGGCGGCCAGGCTGGCTTGGATCAGGAAACGGCGGCGGCTGGATTCGGACGTCTTCATGGCGTATCCCGGTCGATTTGATGTCGCCACTATAGGCCGTTGCCGTGAAGCTGGTGTTGACATCGATCAAGCGGCGGCAGCGGTCGTCATTCGCTAAACTGTGGCCATGGACAACCCCCCCTACGACACCGCCCGCCTCGCCGCCTGCGCCGCCGAGATCATCGAAAACACCCGCGAACTGGCCTTGCTGGGCTGGACGCCGGCGACTAGCAGCAATTTTTCCATGCGCCTCGACGAGCGCTACGCGGCGATCACGGTTTCAGGCCGCGACAAGGGCAAGCTCGCAGCAAGCGACCTGATGGTGGTGGACTTCGACGGCCGCCCGGTAGCCACTCAGCATCTTCCGTCAGCGGAAACGCTGCTGCATACCCAACTGTACAAGCGCTTCCCGGAAATCGGCTGCGTGCTGCATACGCATTCGCAGACGCAGACAGTCGCGGCCAGACTGTTTGGCGGCGCCGGCCGGGTCCGCTTCGAGGACTACGAACTGATCAAGGCCTTCCGCGGGCAAAGCACCCACGCCACCTCGATGAGCGTGCCGGTGTTGCCCAACAATCAGCACATGCCCACCCTCGCCGCCCAGGTCGACGTATTGCTCGATGCCGGCCCAATCTGGGGTTACCTGATCGATGGCCACGGCCTTTACGCCTGGGGCGCGGACATGGCCGAAGCACGCCGCCACCTCGAGGCTTTCGAATTCCTGCTGGCCTGTGAATTGCAGATGAGGACGCTTCGCCCATGAGTCGCCTGCGCATTTTTTCGGAGGACAACCCTGACTCGCCGCTGCTGGTGGCGAACGGGCAGCAATACATTGTCGAACAGCTCACCCGGATCGGCGTACTTTTCGTAAAGTGGCAGGCCAATGCCCCGTTGGCGCCAGGCGCCACGCAGGACGAGGTCATTGCCGCCTATCGCGAGGACATCGAGCAGATCGTCGCAGAGAAGGGTTTCCGCACCGTCGACGTGGTGTCCATCGCCCCTGACAACCCGAATCGCGAAGCCATGCGCGCCAAATTCCTCGACGAGCACTTCCACAAAGAAGACGAGGTGCGGTTCTTCGTCGCCGGCTCGGGCCTGTTCACGCTTCACGTGGGCAGCCTCGTCTATGAAATAAAGTGCGAGCAAGGTGACCTGATCGGCGTACCCGACAGCACGAAGCACTGGTTCGACATGGGCCCATCGCCCTATTTCATTGCGATCCGCTTCTTCACCGAACCCGATGGCTGGGTCGGCCATTTCACGGGCACCGACATGGCGCAGCGGTTTCCGCGTTACGAGGCCGGGCAGGCGGCATAGACGCCTTGATCGAAAACCCATTGGTGCAAAGAGCGCAAAAACAACACGAACAGTGTCCGAAAAGCCAAAGTTATTTCTTTGCGTCACTTGCTTTCGTGCCTTGTGGCTTTTGCGTAAACGGCCCTTGCCTACAATAAAAACCGCCCTTCACGCTTACCAGCCTGCGAGAGCCCAGCACCACGGAATCAAATGAAAAAAACCATCCTCACCGACATCGAAGGCACCACCAGCTCGATTTCCTTCGTCAAGGACGTGCTGTTTCCTTACGCGCGGCGCGAGTTGCCCGCCTTCGTGCGAGAACACGCCAATGAACCCGGCGTCCGCCACTGGTTGGACCTGGTGCAGCTGGAGCTCGGAGGCGAAGGTTTCAGCGATGAAACGGTGATCTCAACTTTGCTCGACTGGATCGATGCCGACCGCAAGCACACCGCACTCAAGGCCCTGCAGGGCATGGTCTGGAAAGCCGGCTACCGCAACGGTGACTTTGCCGCGCACGTTTATGCCGATGCCGCCGAGGCTTTGCCGCGCTGGTTCGACGATGGCCATGCGCTGTATGTCTATTCTTCGGGCTCGGTGCCTTCGCAGAAGCTTTTCTTTGGTCATAGCGTGGCCGGCGACCTGACGGCACTGTTCTCCGGTTATTTCGATACCGAGATTGGCGGCAAGCGTTCTGTCGACAGTTACCGTCACATCGTCGAAGCCATCAAGCATCCGGCTGACGCCGTGGTTTTTCTTTCCGACGTGGTGCAAGAGTTGGACGCCGCACGCGAGGCGGGCCTGGGCACCATCCTGCTAGATCGTCCCGAAGACTATCCAACGCCGCGCCTCGGCGATGCTGCCAATGGCCATGTGCGCGTGACCAGCTTCGCCGACATCACGCCATGATCCGACTGGGCATGGCACTGCACGGCTGGCTGCGCCTGTTCGGACAAGGCCTGTCGCTGTCGCTGCTGCGCAAGCCGCGTTCGCGGGTCGAACTGGCTGGCTTCGGTGATTTCGTCGCCTGCGCGCTGGGAGCTTTTGCCTGCTACGCCACGCAGGACTATCTGCTCACGGAAAAACCGGCGGAAATTTATCGCGACGGTTTTTTCATCCACGCCACGTATGCCTTCCTGCTGTTGGCCATCACCTGGCTGCAGTCGCGCCTGCTGGCACGGCCGGCGCTGTGGCTCAACCTGGCGGCGCTGCTCTCAGTGGCTCTCATTCCACTGATGCTTTTCTGGAACCAGCTACCGATCTTGTTCTCGCAAGCTGATGACTCGCAACTGCTGGCGTGGAAGTTGCTGCTGGGCATGATGGGTTTTGCGATAATCCTGCGCACGCTAGCCTTCGTGGCCGCAGGCAGCGGCGTGCTGCGCGTTCTCGCCGCAACACTGTTGGGATGGCTGCTGCTGGCTTGGCCCTGGCAGGCGCGGCAGGATGCCTGGCTCTGGTACGCCATTGATCAGGACAACGATGCCGAAGAGACATCGGATACAGCCAGGCAATCGCCAGTGCCGGAGCCCACTTTCGATCCGGAAACAGTGGCCAGTCACCAATCGACGCTGCTGGACAGCGCCATCGCTGACCTGCAGGCGCAGGATCCGAAACGCGTTGACCTGTATTCGATCGGTTTTGCCGGTGATGGCAGCGAGACAGTGTTCCGCAATGAAGTGGGTTACCTGGGCCTGTTGTTGTCGCAACGCCTTGGCGCCGGCCATCGCCACCTGTCCCTGGTCAACCACGCCGACAGCGTCGACAGCACGCCGCTTGCCACGTTGACCAACTTGCGCCTTGCGCTAAAGGGCGTTGCCAAACGCATGGATGTGCAGCAGGACGTGCTGTTCCTGTATCTCACCAGCCACGGCAGCAAGGACCACCAGTTGAAGGTCGATCTCGCGCCGATCCCGATGCACCAGATCACGGCCGGCGACTTGCGCAAGGCCCTCGATGAAGCCGGTATCGGCTGGCGCGTACTGGTGGTTTCCGCCTGTTACTCGGGCGGCTTCATCGATGAACTCAAGGACACTCGCACCCTGGTGATCACGGCGGCACGCCGCGACCGGACTTCATTTGGCTGTGGTGCCGACTCGGATATCACTTGGTTCGGTCGCGCTTTCCTGACCCAGGCGCTCAATGAGACCAGCGATCCACGCCAGGCCTTTGCCATCGCGAGTCGACAAGTGCGGGAATGGGAACTGCAAGCCGGCAACCAGCCCTCGGTGCCGCAAATGTCGGAGGGCGCCTTGATCGGCGCACAGCTCGAACAATGGCGGGCTGGCACCAAGCAGGGGGCGCCGGTGGCGTTTTCCGCAGACAACGGTCCAAGCCTTGGTGAGCAGTAGCGCTTCGAGAGTGCGGAAAACCAAGCCCTTTCAACGCGCAGCCGCAGTGAACGCTCTGGCTTGATGCAAATTACCGTTGATCATGGCTCAGCCTGCTCAAGCCGATAGCTCGTGCTGGCGCTGACCTCGCCGCGCCAGCGATCCATGGCGCGCACCTCGATGCGGTGTTCGCCCAGGGCGATATCGGTAGACAGCGCGCCACGCCACAGGTGTGTGGTGGCGGTCGCCTCGGGTGAACGGTCGTAGCCGCGCAGCGTGGCTGCCGCATCGTCGGCGAGGTTTTCCGCCAAGAAGGCGGGATCCGCCTGCAGCACGCGTTTCATCGGCATCCACTCGCCTTCGTCGATACGGTATTCCAGCCGTGAATCTGCGTCGCCCATATAGAAATTGGCGTAAACGCCGTAGCCCGGATAAGCACCTCGGCGCAGGACCTTCGGCGCATGCAGGCCAATCTGGTCCGATTCCAGCGCGCGGGCGTTGAACCAGCGTAGCGAGTACCCGGAACCGTCAATGTGCAGGCGCGCATAGCCATTGGGCGTGCCATCACTCATGGTCGCCGCCGGAATGCCCTCGGCATCCTTCACGCCCGACCAGTAACCGCCGCAGGCGGCACCGACGTTGTATTCATGCAGCGGCTTTTCACCTTTCCAGCCGGTGCTGGCGTCGTGAAAAAAATGCCTCTGCTGGTGCGTATGCGAACTGAGCACCAGCACGCGTGGAAAACTCGCCAAAAGTGAAAACAGCCGCTCGCGATCCGCGTGTCGGAAAGACTCGACTCCAGCCACCGGATCAAACAGCGGAATATGCAAGGCAATCACTAATAATCGCTGCCGGCTGGCGGTGGCCAGATAGGCTTCGAGGAAGCTGAACTGGTCTTCGCGAAAACCGCCCACGTAGAGTGGTTTCTGCCCGGGCAGGTAGATCACATCATCAAGCACGATGAAATTCGCCTGCGCTTCTTCCCAAGCGCGGGTGTCCGGGCCGAAAGCATGCCGGAAGCTGTCGATGGAACGTGCATCGTCCGGGGCATCGAAGTCGATGTCATGGTTGCCCGGCACATGCAGCCACGGTGTGCCCAGCGCGGCATCGACCGACTTGACCGCCGAAAACAAGGAAAGATCGTCGTCGACGATGTCGCCCAGACTGATGCCAAGCGTTGCACCATGATTGCCGGCGATCGGCTCGACGATATCGCGCCGGTAGTGGCCGACATCGACAAGGGATTTGGGCTGCGGATCACCGAAAACCAGCACTTCCAGCGGCCTTGCCGGATTTTGCGACTCGGGGATCAGGGCAAAATCCCGGCAAGAGGGAAACGTCGATGGCACGCCGCCGTAGCGCAGCATGGGACCCGCTTCCAGCTGAATATTGACCCAGATATCAGGCAAACCATCCGCGCGCAGCGCCACGCGGTAGCCGGAGGGCTTGATCACAAAGGTACTGCGGCCCGATTCGACCGGCAAAACGTAGGTGCCGTGCACGTCCGTGGTGACGATCCGCAAGCCGTCAGAAACCTTGATATCCGGCAAGGCCCGCTCATTGGCATCACGCTGGCCGTTGCCGTTGCTGTCCTCGAACACGGTGCCGGCATTGCACGGTGGTGCCACCGCCAACGCGGGCGAACCCGCGGACATCATCACCAGAATGGCCAGTGCGCGCATGTCGATCCTCGCCATGTTCAATACCGTTGATTATGGCGGCGCGCCGCGGTGCAAGGAACTCCCTTAGCGATGCCGGGATTCAAGCAGGCGCGCCACATCCAGCAGCGACAGCCCCCGCGCGCGCAGCAGGACGATCAGGTGGTAGATCAAATCGGCAGACTCGCCGAGCAGGGCCGCGTCGTCCTGCACCACGCCCGCCAAGGCCGTTTCAACGCCCTCCTCGCCGACTTTCTGGGCGATGCGGCGAACACCGGCGTCGAACAGCTTCGTCGTATAGCTGTCGGCGGGACGTGCACGCTCGCGCGCATCGACCAAGGCATCGAGATCGGCCAGGAAGTTGCCGGGCGCCGTTGGAAAACAGCTGTTGCGACCGAGGTGGCAGGTGGGACCGTTCGGCATCGCCTGCACCAACAAGGCATCACCATCACAATCGGTCTCAATGCCAACCAGTTCGAGGTGATTTCCGCTGGTTTCGCCCTTGGTCCAGAGGCGTTCGCGGCTGCGGCTGTAGAAAGTTACACGGCCACTTGCAAGCGTCGCAGCCAACGCTTCGGCATTCATGTAGCCGAGCATGAGCACTCGGCCATTGCCGGCATCCTGAACGATGGCGGGCAGCAGGCCGTCTTGTTTTTCCCAGGCCAGTGCGTTGACTTGTTCAGGCGTCATGGATTTGTGCACATTCGATGGGGGATTGGCTGCCGCGATGGCGATGGCGATGGCGATGGCGATGGCGATGGCGATTGCGATTGCGACAAGCGCAGCCTCGCTCATTCGACTCGGGATTGCCACCGCTCCTAAGCCGCATCGCGCACCTCGATGGCTTGCGTTCGCAGCCAGGCCTTCAGTTCGGTAATTGGCACCGCGCCGCTGTGGAAGACGCTTGCTGCCAGGGCGGCATCGACATCCGCGCGCACGAATACATCGGCAAAATGTTCTCGCTTGCCTGCACCACCCGACGCTACAAGAGGCACACGACAAACCGCTCGTGCCGCCTGAAGTTGCTCGATGTCGTAGCCATCGCGGGCGCCATCCGAACCCATGCAGTTGAGCACGATTTCGCCAGCACCAAGATCCTGCACTTGACGCACCCAGTCCAGGGTCCTTTGCGACAGTGCCTGCATCTTCGACGGGTCTCCCGTGTACTGGCGGACGCGCCATTCGCCGTCGGCATCGCGCAGTGAATCGATGCCCACCACTACGCACTGCACGCCAAAAGCCTCGGCCAGTTCGGCGATCAATGCAGGCCGTTCCAGCGCAGGAGAATTGATCGACACCTTGTCAGCGCCAGAACCGAGCACCGCGCGCGCCTGTTCGACAGAGCGGATGCCGCCAGCCACGCAGAACGGGATATCAATGATCCGTGCCACGCGTTCGATCCAACTGCGATCCACGGAACGGCCCTCGGGGCTGGCGGTGATGTCGTAGAACACCAGTTCGTCGGCGCATTCGTCGCGATAGCGCATGGCCAACTCCTCGATGGCACCCATCACCACGTGGTCGCGGAAGCGAATGCCTTTCACGACCTGTCCGTCGCGCACATCGAGGCAGGGAATGACCCGGCGACTCAGCATGACAACGCCTCGCCGACCGTGAATCGGCCTTCCAGCAAGGCACGACCAAGGATCGCGGCGGCGGCTCCCGCGTCCCGGGCTGCACGAATATCCTCCAGTCCACGAACACCGCCGGATGCCTGGATATGCAGTGCCGGCCAGCGTTTCGCAAGCCCTCGATACAGCTCGATATTGAAGCCGGACAGCATGCCGTCGCGGGCGATATCGGTGCACAGCAGATGCTTGAGACCTGTATCGGTGTAAGTTGCAAGCAGACCGTCCAGCGATTGCGCAGAGTCCTCGGTCCAGCCGCGCACTGGCAGCCGCCATTCACCGAACGCATCCTGCCGGGCATCCAGCGCCAGCACCACGCGCTCGCTGCCGTAGCGCTGCAGCCAGTTGGCAACGCGTTGTGGTTCACGCACTGCCAGCGTGCCGACCACCACGCGATCAGCACCGGCAGCCAGCAGGGTCTCGACGTCTGCCTCGCAGCGTATTCCTCCGCCGGTTTGCAGTTTCAACGCAGTCGAATGACGGAGCTCACCGAGCAAAGTGATCAAGCTGTAGCCACCTTCGCGTGCCGCATCCAGATCCACCAGGTGCAGCCAGGTTGCGCCAGCTTTGGCGTAGGCAAGGGCAAGCTCGATGGGCGAATCGCTGTAGACGGTCTCGCGCGCGTAATCGCCCTGGTTCAGGCGCACGACACGCCCTTGTCGGACATCGATGGCGGGGATGGCAAGCAAGGACATGGGTCAGATCGCCAGGAAATTATTGAGCAGCCGCGAGCCGGCGGCACTGGAGCGCTCGGGATGGAACTGCGCACCCATGATGCGATCCTTCGCAACCACGGCAGTGAAGGATTCGCCATGCGTGCTGGTTGCAACGGCATGCGGTGAATGCGCGGCGTAGCTGTGCACGAAATACAGCCAATGCTGGTCGAGGTCCTTCACGAGCGGATGTTCCTGCACGACCTGCAGGCGGTTCCAGCCCATGTGCGGCACGCGGATGCCGGGGCTTTCCGGCAAGCGCTTGACCGTACCCGGCAGCAAGCCGAGACAGTCGCAGTCGCCTTCCTCCGAACGCTCGAACAGCAACTGCATGCCAACGCAAATGCCGATCAATGGCTGGCTCAACGTGGGGATCAAGCGATCCAATCCGTTTTCGCGCAATCGCGCCATGGCTGCAGGTGCGGCACCGACGCCGGGCAGGACCACATGCGTCGCGTCGCGTATCCGCGACCAATCAGAACTCACCGGAGCTTCCACACCCAGCCGGGCAAAAGCCGCCTGCACAGAGCCGAGGTTGGCACCGCCCGAATCGAGCAATACCAGCTTGATGCTCACAGCACGCCCTTGGTACTGGGCAGCTCGGCACCATCACGATGCAAGGCCTGTCGCAGCGCACGGGCCACTGCCTTGAAGCAGGCTTCGACCATGTGATGGGTGTTTTCACCACGCACTTTGAGATGCAGGTTCAAACCGGCGGTTTCGCACAGCGAGCGGAAAAAATGTGGCACCAGTTCGGTGGCCAAACCACCGACTTCGGCGCGCGGAAACACGCCATCGAAAACAAAATAGGGTCGGCCGGAAAAATCCAGCGTCGCCGCGGCCTGCGTCTCGTCCATCGGCAATGTGAACCCGTAACGAGCGATACCACGCTTGTCGCCGAGAGCCTGCTTCAATGCCTGCCCCAACGCCAGCGCGCTGTCCTCGACGGTGTGGTGTTCATCGATGTGCAGGTCGCCGGCGCAGGCCAGTTCCAAGGCGAAACCGCCGTGTTTTCCCAGTTGTTCGAGCATGTGGTCGAAAAAGCCGAGGCCGGTGGCCACGACCGGTTCGGCCACACGGTCAAGGTCAACAGCCACGCGCACGCGCGTCTCTTTGGTAGTGCGTTCAACCGATGCGGTGCGCGGCGCGTCAACCAGGACGTGCGCTATCTCCGGCCAAGAATAAGCACGCGGGCTTAGTTTGAACCCGCGCACACCCAAGTTGGCGGCAAACTGCAGGTCAGTATCGCGATCGCCAACCATGGCGCTTCCGGACAGATCGATACTGCGATCACGCAAGTAGTGCATGACCATGCCGATGCCCGGCTTGCGAGTGGGCAAACTCTGCTCCGGGAAGCTTTCGTCGATCAGTACTTCACGGAAACTGATGCCCTGCGATGCCAGCACCTGCAACAGCAGCGCCTGCGGCCCGAGAAACGTTTCGCGCGGGAAACTCCCGGTGCCGAGGCCGTCCTGGTTGCTCACCATCACGAACTCGAAGCCGGCGTCGCGGCAGCGGAGCAGCGCTGGGATTACACCTTCGACCAGTCGGAATTTTTCGTAGCTGTCGATCTGGAAATCCGCAGGTTCCTCGATCAACACGCCGTCGCGGTCGATGAACAGGATCCGTTTCATGCGGTTGCCCTCCCCGGCTGCAGTGCCGTCAGCAGCGCGTCGTTTTCCTCAGGCGTGCCGATGCTGATGCGCAGGGCATCCGCCAACTGCGGGCTGGCGCGCATGTCACGCACCACCACGCCGGCCTGCAGCAGCCGGTTGAATGCAGATTCGGCATCGGCGAAGCGTGCGAGAAGGTAGTTTCCCTGCGAGGAATA
>Ga0163144_10001965_pt1 | contig 48066 bp, 46 predicted proteins | sample OliLak19BULKMAT1_FD_123175 | JGI IMG/M metagenome (GOLD analysis project Ga0163144, IMG submission 123175) | Freshwater microbial mat bacterial communities from Lake Vanda, McMurdo Dry Valleys, Antarctica - Oligotrophic Lake LV.19.BULKMAT1 | ecosystem: Environmental > Aquatic > Freshwater >... | reverse complement strand
GTGCTGTCGGCGTTTGCGGCAAATCCCGCCGTCGCCCACATCCCCTCCTGGCGCGGAGCGGCAGGAGGGGTGGCCGCGCAGCGGCCGGGGAGGTTCCTTGAACGTGAAGAGGTCTGACCTCACGAAGGTCCCGCGAGACCTCTCCGTCAGCGCGCTGATGCGCGCTGCCACCTCTCCTATTCGCTTCGCGAACAGGAGAGCATGAGAGAGCGTCGCGTTCACGTGGCCGGCGATACGCGCGGCTCGTAAGGCTTTTCGAGCGCGGTGATCTCCTCGCTCGTCAGGGTGATGTCGGCCGCTTTCGCGGCGCTCTCGAGCTGGTCCAGGCTCGTCGCGCCCATGATCGGCGCGGCCATGTACGGTTTGGAGAGCAGCCAAGCGAAGGCGATCTGCGCCGGCGTCGCGCCGCGCGCGGCCGCGATCTTGCGCAGCTGTTCGGCGATCCGCCAGTCGCAGTCGCGATAGGTGCCGGGCTTTACGACCTGATCGTTCTTCGACCGCTCGGTCGCGCCGCCGCCTTCGCGCATGCGATTGGCGGCGAGGAAGCCGCGCGCCAGCGGGCTATAGGGAATCAGCCCGACGCCCTGCTCGTGGCAGAGCCGGTTCATCTCGGGCTCTTCCTCGCGCTGGATGAGATTGTAGAGATTCTGCATGCAGACCGGCCGTGCATAGCCCTTCCAATCCGCGAGCATCAGCATCTGCGCGAATTTGAATGCCGGCATCGTCGAGCCGCCGATGTAGCGCACCTTGCCCGAACGTACGAGCTGGTCGAGCGAATACATCACTTCCTCGAGCGGCGTGTGCGGATCGAGGCGATGCACCTGGTAGACGTCGATGTAATCGGTGCGCAGGCGCTTGAGCTGCGCATCGACCGCGCTCATCAGATGCTTGCGGCCGAGCCCGATCTTGTTGGGCTCGTCGCCCATCTTCAGGCCGGTCTTGGTCGAGATCACGAGGTCGTCGCGCGGCACCAGCTTCATCAGCGTCTCGCCGATGATCTCCTCGCTGCGGCCGGCATTGTAGGCGTCGGCGGTGTCGAAGAAATTGATGCCGAGATCGAGCGCCTTCCTGAAGAAGGGGCGGCTCTCCTCGACATCGAAGGCGCCCCAACCGCGCCGACCCTTGGCGCCCCAGGAATTGCCGCCGAGGCAGAGTCGGCTGACCATGAGGCCTGAGCGGCCAAGCGGACCGTATTTCATGAAACGAGTCTCCGTCGCTGTGAGGCGGAGATATCGCCCGCTGGCATCGCCGGACGCAAGCCGCCAGCGGTCAGCCCTGGATCAGGGTCTCCGCGAGCAGCAGCAGATCGGCATCCATCTGGGCCTTGATCGAGCGGTAAAGGTCGCGGATGGAGACGATGCCGATGAGGGTCTCGCCCTCGACGACCGGCAGGTGGCGATAGCCGCGCTCGTTCATGACCGAGAGCGCATAGGCGACGGTCTCGTCCGGGCTGATCGTGTCGGGATTGGGCGTCATGACTTCGGCGATCCGCGTCGTGTCGGGGTCGCGGCTCGACGCCAGCACGCGCGTCAGCGCGTCGCGCTCGGTGAAGATGCCACGGAGCTGGCCTTCATCGACGACGAGCACGGCGCCGATGCGCCGCTCGGTCATCTCGCGCGCGGCGGTGCTGACCGGCGTCATCGGCGACATGGTCACCAGACGTTGCACGCCGATGGCATAGGGAACGATGGTGCGTTCGACGGGAAGCATGATCAGAAGAACAGCTTGTGGAGATCGACCGACGAGTTCACGCCGATCGAGTGGAAATTCTCCTCGAGCCAGCGCGTGGCGGTGGTGCGGCCGAGATCGAACAGCACCTCCAGGAAATCCTCGTCCAGATTGAATTTGCTCGAGGCTCCGAAATGCGCCATTTCCTTCTCCGCCTGTACGATGTGGAAGTTGATGCGGCGCAGATTGCTGGCGCCGGTGAGGCGATGCTGATCGAGCAGACGCGTCACCAGCGCGATCGTGCGCATCTCGCGCATCATCGTGGCGTTGAAGCTGATCGAGTTCATGCGGTCGATGATCGCGCGCGCGCTGTCGGGTATCTCCTCGATGGAGATCGGATTGATCTCGATCAGGATGATGTCGCTCGCCTCGCAATTGTAGAGCAGCGGGAACATCGCCGGATTGCCCATGAAGCCGCCGTCCCAGTAATGCTCGCCCTCGATCTCGACGGCGTGGAAGAGATGCGGCAGGCAGGCGGAGGCGAGCAGCGTGTCGACCGTGATTTCCTTGGGATTGAACACGCGGATCTTGCCGGTGCGTACGTTCGTCGTGTTGATGAACAGCTTGATCTGCGCATCGCGCCGCAGGCGTTCGAAGTCGATCAGCGAGTCGAGCGTCTCACGCAGCGGATTCAATCCCGTCGGATTGAACTGATAGGGCGACAGGCTGCGCGTGAACAGGTCGAAGAAGTGAAAGGCGGGCGAGCGGTCGAGATTGTGGTTGCCGGCGAGCTTGTCGAACGGGCCGGGGCGGAAGATCGAATAGCGGCCGCCGTCGGCGATGCGTTTCCAGAATTTGCGCAGCAGGGCGCGCGCACCCTCGACGCCGCCATCGAGCATCCCGTAGACCAGCATCGCGCCGTTCATCGCCCCGGCCGAGGTCGCGCTGATGCCGTTGAGATCGAGCCGCCCGTCCTCGAGCAGGCGATCGAGCACGCCCCAGGTGAAGGCGCCATGCGCGCCGCCGCCTTGCAGCGCGAGGTTGATGGGCCGAGGGTCGTTCGGGTCGCGGAGCGGGGCGGGGGCGGAGCGTGACATCTGGGCCGGAGCTTACCGGACCTATCGTTAACGGACGCCTGCGCAAGGTGAACGAAGCGTTACCGAGAGGCGTCGCGCCGGCCCCCGCGGGCTCACCCGCGAATGTCGCCCTCCGCCTTCATCCAGCGCACGGAGATGCGGAAGGCGTCGAGTGTCTGCCCGATCTCCTTCGGCCCGTGCACGGCGGAGACCATGCCGCCGGGCGCGCCCATCATGTCGATGCCGTTGGCGAGCATCGCCACGCGCAGACGGCTCGCCAGATTGGGATCGCGAGTACCCTTGAGGCCCTTGAAGCCGAGCGCCAGCGGATCGAATGTCGCCGGATCGATCTTGAGCCCGCCGGGATTGACGAAGATCAGGAAGGTCGAGCGGTCGCCGTAGATGCCCCAGGGCACGTTCTCCTCGACCAGGATCTTGCGCATGCCGTCGCGCAGCTCCGCCGCAATCGTGCAGGCACGCTCGCAGATGTCTTCGCTCTCGACGCGCGAGAGCATCGCCACGCCGGCCGCCGCCGAGAGCGGATTGGCATTGTAGGTGCCCTGATGGCCGACCTTCTCGCGATTGGCCGCCTTGGACGCCGCGATGTCGAGCTGGTCGAAGATCTCGCGCTTGCCGCCGATCGCGCCGCCGGGCAAGCCGCCGGCGATGATCTTGGCGAGCACGCACATGTCCGGCGTCACCTTCGCATGCGCCTGAGCGCCGCCGCGCGACCAGCGGAAGCCCGTGATCACCTCGTCGAAGATCAACACGATGCCGCGCTTGCGCGTGACCTCGCGCAAGCTCGCCAGGAATCCCGGCTGCAGCGGCACGGTGCCCCAGGAGCCGCCAGATGGTTCGAGGATCACCGCCGCGATGTCGTCGCGGCTCTCGAGCGTGGCGACGACGCGCGGTACGTCGTCGCTCGGTAGCATGATCGCCTGCTCGACCAGCGCCGGCAGCACGCCGATCGGTACGGCGCCGTCGAAATGCGAGGTCGCCCCGGCGGCGACCTGATCGTGCCAACCGTGGAAATGGCCGGTGAAGCGCACGATCTTGGGCTTGCCGGTATGGGCGCGGGCGAGGCGGATCGCGAGATGCGATGCCTCGGTGCCCGAGGAGGTGAAGCGCACGCGCTCGGCGCAGGGGATCAGCCGCTGAACCAGCTGCGCCCAGCGCAGCTCCGCTTCATGCGAGGCGCCGTAATGGGTGCCGAGGCTGAGCTGCTTGCCCACCGCTTCGACCATCGAGGGATGGCTGTGGCCGAGCAGCAGCGATCCGTGGCCGCCGTAGTAGTCGACGTATTCGTTGCCATCGACGTCCCATTTGCGCGGGCCGGTCGCGCGCGCGACATAGATCGGGTACGGCGCGAGCGCGCGCGAATCATGCGTGACGCCCGACGGCAGTACTTTGCAGGCCTCGGCATATAGCTTTGCCGAGGCCGGCGTGCGCCGGAGATACTCGGTCTCGAGATGCGAATTGGTCTTGAGCTGTGTGGCCATGATCGTTCCCCTCTTTCGGTCAGGTCGTGCGCAGCGCTTTGACGCGCGCCGTCGCGGCGCCGAGCAGCAGCGGCAGGTCGTTGCCCGCGAGCGCCGCCTGCAGGCCCAGCTTGGCATATCGGGTCAGCAGCGGCTCGGCGTAGATGCCGCCGAGCGCCGGGATCTTGCCGTGCTGCTTGCACGCGGCGATCACCTTCTCGATCGCCGAGACCATGCGCGGATCCTCGAACTCGCCGGGGATGCCCATCTCCAGCGAGAGATCGCTGCAGCCCATCAGCAACATGTCGATGCCGGGCACCGCCGCCATCGCGGCGGCATTCTCCACGGCGCGCGGCGTCTCGATCATCACCGTGACCAGCGTCGCCGCGTTGATCACGCGCGCCGTGTCCGCGATCGGCAGGCTCGCATACTGGATCTGGGCGAGGCCGCCGACGATCGAACGGTGTCCGACGGGCGGATAGCGGAAGGCATCGGCGATCGCGCGCGCTTCTTCGACCGTGTCGACATGCGGCATCACGATGCCCAGCGCACCGCCATCGAGGCACCGCGTGCCCATCGTCAGTTGCCCCATCGGGACGCGCACGATCGGCGCGATGCCGGCGTCGAGGGCCGCGACCGACATCTGACAGGCCTGATCCATCGACATCTGGCCATGCTCGAGATCGATGAACAGCCAGTCGAAGCCGGCGACCTGCATCAGCTTGGCGATCTCGACGCCGCGCGCGATGCGCACGCCGACGCCGAGAGCGATGCCGCCGGCGGCGATGCGCTGGCGGATGGGGTTACGGATGGTGATGTCGCTGGCCACAATTTTCTCCCCAAGAGGACGAAGCAGGAATCCGGATCGCCGGCCAGACTATCGATGCGAGCCGGGTTGCGCACCTGCGTCGTGCGCTGGGCGCCACTGGCTCGTGGCTGTGACGGTGGTGTGATCGGGGGCATCCCACCAACCATTGGGGCGTATCGCCCAGCACCCCACAGCGACGGATGCCGCCCCACCGAATCCTCAAAGAATTCGGCGCAATTCGCACGCCATCGCGCTCGCCGTCGTCGCCGCACCGGTCGGCTTCAACGGCGCCTTCATGGCCAAGCAGGACGCGCAGGCCAAGAACGGCGCCGACAACGCGCCGGGCGACAGTGGCGGCAACAGCGGCGGCGCGGATGACGGCGCTTGCTACAAGTGAGGCCCTACGGATCAGCCCGCGTCGATAATCTCGCGCAGGACTGAACCGGCCTGCAGGCATTGCGCGCGTGTCACGTCGAGATGCGTGACCGCGCGCAATGTCCGCTTTGCGAAGGCCAGCACGAGAACGCCGCGTGCGCGCGCGGCGGCGACGATGGTGGCCGCGTCCGGCGCGCCCGGCTTGAGGTGAAAGACGACGATATTCGTCTGCACCGTCGCGAGATCGACACGGCCGCTCGGTGCGAGCGCTTCCGCGATCAATCTGGCATTGGCATGATCCTCGCCGAGACGCGCGAGATTTTCGCGCAGCGCGCCGCCGAACATGCGCCGGCTTCATGCCAGACCGCGTGGCTCTCCTGGCTGACGATCACATCGTCGCCCGGCCGCGTGAACAGCTTGAGCGCGATCTGATTGGCCATCGTGCCGCTCGGCACGAACAGCGCGGCCTCCTTGGCCAGCAGCGAAGCCACCTCGTCCTGCAGCGCGATGACCGACGGATCCTCGCCGTATTGGTCGTCGCCGACCGGTGCGGCGGCCATCGCCGCACGCATCGCGGCCGACGGCTTGGTGACGGTATCCGAACGCAGATCGATCGCAGTCATGACGGGCGCCTCGCGTGAGAGCTCAACTCGACTCTCACCCTAGCAGCCCTTGAGCGGGTTGCTCGCGAGCGATCAACCCGCGCGCGCCGCCTCGGCGATGTTCGATCGTGGCGGCAGCTCGTCGGTCGTCACGACGATGTCTGCGCGGACGCTTCGAAACACCCGTGGCGCCGCCGCAGCGGCGAAGCTGTCGCCGCGCGCGCAACTCCATGCCTCCTTGAATCGCTCATCCTCGGTACCGGCGAGCAGCGCGCCCGGTTCGAGCGGCGGCCAGACCCGTGCGAAACTCTCGATGCGGTTGGCCGCCACGCGCTTGGCGAAATGACCCGGCGTGAGTTGGTTGGGATGATCGAGGCCGGCCGCTGCCACGACTTCGGAGAGCGCTTTCAGGGTCGAGTCATGGAAACGGTAGACCCGCTCGGCCTTGTCGTCGACGACGAGCGAGCGTTGCCTGATCGGATCCTGCGTCGCGACGCCCGTCGGGCAACGATCGGTGTGGCAGGACTGCGCCTGGATGCAGCCCAGCGCGAACATGAAGCCGCGCGCGGCATTGCACCAATCGGCGCCCAGCGCGATCACGCGCGCGATGTCGAAGGCCGATGTGATCTTGCCCGCGGCGCCGATGCGGATGCGATCGCGCAGATCGACGCCGACCAGCGCGTTGTGGACGAACGACACGCCGTCGCGCATGGGCATGCCGACATGATCGAGGAACTCGAGCGGCGCCGCGCCCGTGCCGCCTTCGGTGCCGTCGACGACGATGAAATCCGGCGTGATGCCGGTCTCCAGCATCGCCTTGCAGATCGCCAGGAACTCCCAGCGATGGCCGATGCAAAGCTTGAATCCGACCGGCTTGCCGTCGGACAGCTCGCGCAGCTGGGCGACGAATTGCATCAGCTCGGTGGGCGTCGAGAATGCGCTGTGTCGCGGCGGCGAGATGCAGTCGACGCCCTCCGGCACGGCCCGCGTGCGCGCGATCTCGGGCGACACCTTGGCGCCGGGCAGCACGCCGCCATGCCCGGGCTTGGCGCCCTGCGAGAGCTTGATCTCGATCATCTTCACCTGATCGAGGCGTGCCGTCGCGGCGAATTGTTCCGGCGAGAATCTGCCCTCCAGGGTGCGGCAGCCGAAATAGCCGCTGCCGATTTCCCAGATCAGATCGCCGTCATGCTCGCGATGATATTCGCTGAGCCCGCCCTCACCGGTGTCGTGCGCGAACCCGCCACGCTTGGCGCCCTTGTTGAGCGCGCGGATCGCGTTGGAGCTGAGCGCGCCGAAGCTCATCGCGGAGATGTTGAAGATCGAGGCCGAGTAGGGCTTCCGGCATTGCGGCCCGCCGACGGTGACCCGGAACGGCGTGCGCGACGGCGATGCGGCGACGATCGAATGGTTCAGCCACTCGAACGATGTTTCGTAGACGTCGAGCTGACTACCGAAGGGCACCTTGTCGAGTTGACCCTTCGCACGTTGATAGACGATCGAGCGCTTCTTGCGGGCGAAAGGCGCGCCCTCCGAGTCGCTCTCGAGGAAGTACTGCCGGATCTCCGGCCGGATATCCTCGAGCAGGAAGCGCAGATGGGCGGCGATCGGATAGCTGCGCAGGATGCTGTGGCGCGTCTGGACGAGATCGTGGATGCCCACCAGCGTCAACGCGCCGGTGAGCGCGCAGGGGATGAGCAGCAGCGGGGAGCCGAACGACAATGCGCCGAGCACGATGGTCGCGATGACCGCGGCGGTCAGCGAAATGTACCGGTGCGTGAAGGGAAGGCGGAGCAGGCTCATGGTTCGATTCTCTGCCGGTTGAGCACGGACGATGGCATGTCGTTTCCGGCGGGGGCCGGCACGGCCGCCGTCCCTGCTCCGATTTATGGCAGGGCAATCATGATGAATCCGTGACGATCGCCTCGAGAACGGCGCATTGGTGCGGCGCCGGCTCGATCAGGCCGCCCGCGCCTGGCCGGCAACGAGACGATCGATTTCGGCGCCGCCGAGGCCTGCGATCGACGGGCGTCCGGACTGCGCGACACCGAGATCGCAGGCGAGCTGCGCGCCGCCGCGCGACAGGTCCTCGACGCGGACGCGCTCACGGCGTCCCGCGACGTCGATATCGGCCTCGATCGCCAGCACTTAGCGCGGTGCATTGCGCCGGTCGATCTGTTCGACCGAGGTGCGGAGTGCGCGGATGACGGTGGAGCGCATCGTGGTGATCATGTCGTCCACTTCGCCGGCGGGCGACGTCGCGGTCTTCGCGGCATTCGTCTTCATGTGACCCCTCGCGTTCGGCGATCAGATCGACAGCGGCCGCCAGTTCGCGTTCGATCATATCGGCCACGCCCCGCAGCGCGGCGACGCGGTCCTGCTCGGCGCGGGCGCGCCCGAGTTCCCGCTGCGCGGTGAGCTCGCGCATCCGGATCGCATCGGCGCGCACGAGCATGGCCCAGCCGAGGCCGGGGTAGTCGCAGGCGCCGGCGCTGCGCGTGAAGCCGGCGGGCATCATCACTTTCTTGCGGGCGTGCAGACTCTCGGCGAGATAGCCGGTCTTGCCGTTCACGGCCTCCGAGGCTGCGGGCGCGTCGTTGATGACGAGGTTGTATTTGCCGATGATTGCGGCGTCGCGGCGATAGGAATCGAGAATCCGTCGTCGCCGTTCACTTGCGCGACTTTGGCGATCGCCTGCGGCTGTTCGACGATGGTGCCGGTGAATTCATTGTGGCCCTCGAGGTAACGCCCGGCCATGACCGATTTGAACCACGAGGAATCGGCGAATTTCTTCGCATAGAGCGGCTTGGCGTCGATCGGCTTGCCCTTCGGATCCTTGCCGTTCACCGCCAGGACGTTGCATTTCGTATCGGTGAGGATCATCAGCTTGTAGAAGCCATAGAGCGCCGTGCAGGTGTCCATCGCGTCGGCGACGGACGCGCGGTCGAATTCGGTTCCCTTGGCGGCGGCGTCGGCGGCGGCGCTGGCCAAGGGGCTGCTCGCGCCGCCACAGGCGCTGCTCGCCAGCGAATTGATCGACATCCGGGCTTGAATCCAACGGGCCCTGGCTCCGTCTTCGACGCGCGCATCGTCCGACTCCACGCGACATCGCCTCCCCGCCGACCCTGCCTGTCGGACGGGCGCAGTCGCGCTTGGGTTTTGCCGAATCCTGATCTTTCGCCGGGCCGCGCGGGGTGAAATACTCCGCGCCTTCCAATCCAGATGTCGGGCGATCCGGGCTCCGACACGTCATGGCCAGGGGTGGCCATGTCGATCACAACGAAATCGAATTCCATGAGCCGTCGCACGGCGCTGCGGCTTTCGGCGGCGGCCGCCACCGCGGCGACAGGCGGCTTCGTCAGCATCGATGCGCGCGGCCAGGGCCGGCCGGTCATCAATCTGCAGTTGGGCTGGCTGCTCTCCGGCAATCAGCTTGGCGAGGTCGCCGCCAAGCACATGGGCTTCTACGAGCAGGAAGGCCTGGAGCTGAAATTCCAATCCGGCGGCCCGAGCATCGATGGCGTTCCGATCATCGCCTCCGGGCGATACGAGGCGGGGCAGGTGTCCTCGAGCCCGACGCTGATGCTCGCGGTGTCGCAGGATCTGCCGATCAAATGCTTCGCCGTCGGCGCGCAGCAGCATCCCTTCACCTATTTTTCGATGAAGAAGAGTCCGATCCGCGAGCCGAAGGCTTTCGTCGGCAAGAAGATCGCGACGCAGGCGACCGCGGTGATCCTGCTCAAGGCGCTGCTCGCCAAGAACAAGATCGCCGAGAAGGACGTCCAGATCATCACCATGGGCGCCGACATGTCGCCCGTGCTCACCGGCCAGGCCGATACCGTTACCGGCTGGCTGACGAATACCAGCGCGATCAGGCCGCTCGGCGCGGACAAGGTCGAGCTGCGGCTGTGGGATGCCGGCGTGAAGCTCTATGCGCTGCCGTACTACGCGACCACCGACACGATCGCGAAGAAGGGCGGCATGCTCGCCAAATTCGTGCGCGCGACTGGCAAGGGCTGGGAATGGGCGAATGCGAATCGCGAGAAGGCGGTCGATTTCCTGATCAAGGAATTCCCCAATCTCAACCGCGCCGACGAGATCGAGGCGGCGGATGTGATGCTCAAATACGCGTTCAACGAGAACACCAAGACCAGTGGCTGGGGCGCGATGGATCCGGCGATCTGGAAGGAACAAATCGATCTCTACGCCGAGCTCGGCCAGTTCACCAAGCGCGTGCCGAAGGTTGAGGAAGTGATGACGCTGGACGTGCTCAACGCGACAGGCAACGCGCGCCCGAAGATCGGATGATCGCTTTCCGATGAACGCCGCGCGTGCCATCGCGACTGCCGCGCCGGCGGTTGCCTGCGAGGGCGTGACCGTCCGCTTCGTCACCGATCGGCGGACGGTCACGGCGATCGAGAACGTGTCCTTCGCGCTCGAGCCGGGCGGATTTCTTGCTTTGCTCGGGCCGTCGGGCTGCGGCAAGTCGACCTTGCTGCGCGTGATCGCCGATCTCGTGCCGCCGACCAGCGGTCGCGCGCTGGTCCTCGCCGGCAGCCCCGAGCAGGCGCACCGCAGCCGCTCGCTCGGCTTCGTGTTCCAGGACTCGGCATTGCTGGCATGGCGCAACGTGCTGCAGAACGTCGAACTGCCGCTCGAGGTCGGTGGCAAGCGCAAGCTGCCGCCGGGCGCGCCGACGCCGCGTGAGTTGCTCAAGCTGGTCGGGCTCGAAGGCTGGGAAGCCAGCTTCCCGCATGAGCTGTCCGGCGGCATGCGCCAGCGCGTGTCGATCGCGCGTGCGCTGCTCGGCGCCCCGCGCATCCTGCTGATGGACGAACCGTTCGGCGCGCTGGACGAGTTCACGCGCGATCGCCTGAACGAGGAATTGCTGCGAATCTGGAAAGAGACCCGCACCACGATCCTGTTCGTCACGCATTCGGTCTACGAGGCGACGTTCCTCGGCCAGCAAGTGATGGTGCTCTCCGCCAATCCCGGCCGCGTGCGCGAGATCGTGACGATCGATCTTCCCGAGGAGCGTCAGCTGGCGATGCGTGAAACGGCGCCGTTCATGGATCAGGTGGCGCGCCTGCGCGGCCTGCTGGGGCCGGTCTAAATGGCGACCGCGCAGATTTCCGCGACGGAATCGAGCGCGATCGGCGCGGCCGAGGCGCGCTACGCGGCCGCCAAGCGGCGCGCCATGCTGCGGCGGCGGATCCTGCCGATCCTCGGCCTCGCGGCCCTGATCGGCGGCTGGGCGCTGCTCGTCTACGGGCTCGACGTCAAACCCTTCATCGCGCCCTCGCCGCTGGTCGTGGCGCAGACGCTCGTCGCGAAGTTCGGGTTGCTGATGAGCAATCTCGTGCCGACGGCGACCGAGGCGCTGGTCGGCTTCCTGCTCGGCAATCTCGTCGCCATCATCGGCGCGACGCTGTTCGTGCACTTCAAATCGCTGGAGGAGATGTTCTTCCCGATCGTCGTGCTGATCAACACGATCCCGTCGTCGCCAAGGCGCCGATCCTCGTGCTGCTGCTCGGCAACGGCATGGAGCCGAAGATCGCGATCGCCGCGTTGATCTGCTTCTTCCCGACGCTCGTGAACATGGTGCGCGGACTCGAATCCGTGAACCCGCAGGCGCTCGAGCTGATGCGCGTGCTCTCGGCCAGTCGCACCGAGATCTTCTTCAAGCTGCGGCTCTACAACTCGCTGCCCTATCTCTTTTCGGCGCTGAAGATCTCGGCCTCGACCGCGACCATCGGCGCCATCGTCGGCGAATGGGTGTCGACGACGTACGGGATCGGCGCCTTGATCGTGCAGGCCATGTACTCGTTCGACTCGGCCTTGCTCTACGCCACGGTCTTCGTCGGATCCGGTTTCGCCTTCTGCTTCTTCCTCGTCATTTCAGCCATCGAGCGCCTGGTCATTCGCTGGCACGCGCCCAGCGTCACCTGAAGGGATCGTCCCATGGATCATGTAGTCGAAGCCGCACGTGACGCCCCGATCGTGGCGCGTGCCGATGTGGTCGTGGTCGGCGGTGGGCCGGCCGGATTCGCCGCGGCCATCGCCGCGCGACGCATGGGCGCCTCGGTCACGCTGCTCGAACGCTATCACTACCTTGGCGGCCTCGCCTCGGGCGGCATGGTGCTCGTGCTCGACGACATGAACAACGGCCCGGAGATCACCGTCACGGGCGTGTGCATGGAGATGATCGACCGCATGGCCAAGATCGGGCTGTGCGTCTATCCGCCCGAAGAGGATCGTCGCGCGGACGAGACGATGTATCGCAAATGGGCGCGCTGGGGCCTGCATGATTTCCGCGCACAGACCAAGCCCGAGCCGATCGTCTTCGCCCCCGCCTTCGATCCCGACGGTTGGAAGCGCGTGTCGAACGACATGATCGCCGAGAGCGGCGTGAACTTGCGCCTGCATTCCTGGTTCTCGCGCGCGATCGTCGAAGGCGGCCGGATCACCGGCGTGGTCTGCGACACCAAGGAAGGCCGGCAGGCGATCATGGGCGGCGTGGTGATCGATACGACCGGCGATCTCGATGTCGCCGCGAGTGCGGGCGCCCCGTTCCTGCATGGCAACTACATGGTCACGACGGTGTTCCGTCTTGGTGGCGTCGACACCGAAGAGGCCGAGCGCTTCCGCTACGAGGAGCCGGAAGCCTATCGCAAGCTCGACCTCGCGGCGCGGCGGACCATCGGCGGTTCGTGGGAGCATTGGTGGCTGAAGACGCCGCTGCCCGGCGTGGTCTGGTGCAACTGCCCGCATATGCAGGGCTTCGACGGCATCAAGGTCGTCGATCAGACGCGCGCCGATTTCGAGGGTCGTACGCGGATCTACAAGATGGTCGATTTCGTGCGCGCCAATCTGCCGGGTTTCAAGAATTGCTTCGTCGTCGACGTCGCACCGCAGCTCGGCGTGCGCCAGACGCGCCTGCTCGAAGGCGAGTATGTGGTGACCAAGGAGGACGTGATGGATCGCGTCCACTTCGCCGATACGGTCGCGCGTGGTCGCGACTACTACACGCCGTATCGCGCGATGCTGCCCAAGGGGGTCGATCGGCTGCTCGTCGCGGGCCGCCACTACTCGGCGACCGAGGGCGCGCAGAAGCTCAGCCGCGAGATCCCGCCGTGCATGTCCATGGGGCAATCCGCAGGCGTCGCTGCGGTGCTGGCGCTCGATGCGGGCGTTGCGCTCAGCCAAGTCGACGCCGCGCGGATCTGCGCCAAGGTGCGTGAGCAAGGCGGCGATCCCGGTGATCGCCCATCGGCCAATGCACGCGTGCTGGCGAGGGCCGCGGAGTGAGTGAGTCGACGCTGCCGCTGTCGGGTATTCGCATCGTCGACTTCACCCAGGTCTACATGGGGCCTTGCGCGACGCAGACCCTTGCCGATTACGGCGCCGACGTCATCAAGATCGAACCGCCCAAGATCGGCGATCGCATGCGCTGGGCCATCCCCGGTGATCCGGCGGGCGAGCAGGGCCCGATCTTCTGCTCCATCAACCGCAACAAGCGCTCGATCGTGCTGGATATGCGCACGCCCCACGGCAAGGAGGTCGTGCGCAAGCTGATCGTCGATGCCGACGTGGTCGCCAATAATTTTCGCGCTGGGGTGATGGATCGCCTCGGCTTCAGCTACGCGCAATGCGCCGACATCAACCCGCGGATCATCTACGCCGTCGGCACGGGGTACGGCCTCACCGGGCCCTATGTCGAGAAGGGCGGTCAGGATGCGCTCGCCCAGGCGATGACCGGCGCGATCTGGCGCCGCGCGGCGTCGACCATGCCGATGGGCGTGCCGGCGACGACCTTCGCCGATTACTGCGCGGGGATGCATCTGGCGCAGGGAATCATGCTCGCCCTGATGCAGCGGCAGAAGACGGGCAAGGGCCAGGTCGTCAGCGTCTCGCTGCATGATTCGATGATCGCGGCGCAGATGCAGGAAGTCGCGGTGCAGCTGATGCGCGATCGCGAGCTCAACTGGGCGAGCCTGCCGACCAACGACCTGTTCGAGACGAGCGACGGCGCCTTCGTGATGATCGGCGGTTTCAGCCGCCAGCCGATGAAGGACATCGGTGCGGTCATCGAGCAACCGGAGCTCGACACGGATCCTCGTTTTTCGACACATGAATTGCGCGTCGAGCATCGCGCGGCCCTGCATGCGTTGATGCGCGCGAGCTTTGCGACGAACACGACCGCGTACTGGATCGCGCGGCTGGAGGCGCAGGATCTGCTCTGCGCGCCGGTGCGCAAGCTGGGCGCCGCGCTCGAGGATCCGCAGGTGCGGATCAACGACATGATCCTGGAAGTCGATGCGCCGTGGGAGCGGCTCAAGCTCGCGGGCTCGCCGGTGCATCTCTCCGACGCGCCGATCACGACGATCAGGCGTCTGCCGCCACGGCTGGGAGAGCACACGGCCGAAGTGCTCGCCGAGGTCGGCCTCAGCGACAAGGCCACGCCATGAGCAACGTGATCCTCGACGTCGTCGATCATGTCGCGCGCGTCACGCTGAACCGGCCAGACAAGCTCAACGCGATCGACGAGGCGACCGAGCGCGAACTCGAAACGATCTGGCAGCGCTTGGAAAACGATCGCGATGTGCGCGCGATCGTGCTCACCGGCGCCGGCGATCGCGGCTTCTGCGCCGGCTCGGACGTTTCGGGGAGCGGCAAGAGCGGTCTCGACTACTGGACGATGTCGCGGCCCAACGGCTTCGGCGGCATCTCGTTTCGCGACACGCTCGATGTGCCGATCATCGGCCGCATCAATGGCCACGCGCTCGGTGGCGGCTTCGAGATGGTCCTGGGCTGCGACATCGTCATCGCGGCGGAGGAAGCGACCTTCGGGTTGACGGAGCCGCGGCTCGGCTATCTGCCGCTCGACGGCGGCATGGTGCAGCTGCAGCGCCAGATCCCGCATCACCTGGCGATGGGGCTGATGCTCACGGGCAAACGATTCAAGGCGCGCGAGCTCGCGAGTTGGGGGCTGATCAACGAGATCGTCCCGCGTGCCGAGCTCGATGCCTGTGTGCAGCGCTGGCTCGACGATGTGCTCGCCTGCGCGCCGTTGTCCCTGCGCGCCATCAAGCAGACGGTGCGCCGCACCGCGCATCTCAGCCCGCGCGACGCGCAGGCGCTGCGCCAGCCTGCGCTGGTCGAAGCGTTGACCTCCGAGGATTCCAAGGAAGGCGCCGCCGCCTTCCGCGAGAAGCGCAAACCGCAGTGGAAGGGGCGTTGACGGTCGTCGTTCTTCACCGCCCCCCACCCCAACCCTCCCCCACAAGGGGGCTCGGAGCACACGATGACTCTCGCGATCACCAACGCGCTGGTCCTCGCCGGCTGGGAGGTCGAGCCGCGCGAAGGCGTGGTGCTGATCGAGGGCGAGCGCATTTTGGCAATCGCCCAAGGCGACGACGCTGCCGCGCTCGCCGCGCGCGCGGGGGAGCGCTTCGACGCCGGCGGCGCGATCGTGATGCCGGCTTTCGTCAACGCGCATCACCACGCCTACTCGAACGCGCTGCGCGGCACCGAGAACGCACAGCCGCTGGAGCTCTGGGCGCTGTTCACCGTCGCCTGGGGCCGCGCCCTCGATGGCGATCTGCTGCGTCTCGCGATCCTGCTCGGCGCCGCGGAGATGCTGCGCGGCGGCGTTGCGTCCGTCATCGACCATTCACCGCAAGTGCGGCTGCACGAGACGGCCTTCGCCGCGCATGCGGAGAGCGGCATGCGCGTGGGCTATGCGCCGATGCTGCATGATCTCCACGACCATGATCTGCTGGGCTTCACGTTGCCGGCGCCACTGCGCGCGCGGATCGAGGGCGCCGGTTTCCCGTCGCATGGATTTTATGCCGACATGATCGCCGCGCTCGTCGCTGCTGCGGGCGGATCCTCGCGCGTAAGGATCCTGATCGGTCCGAATGCGCCCCAGCGATGTTCGCCGGAATTGCTGACGCTTTGGGCGGGCTTGCGCGCGCGCCATGGACTCGGCGTTCACACGCATCTTCTGGAGACGCGCGCGCAGGCGATTCAGGCGCGTCGCGCCTGGCGCGATGGAATCGTGGCGGAGATGGATCGTCGCGGCCTGCTCACGCCGGGCCTCGCCGTCGCGCATGGCGTATGGGCGAGCGAGGCGGAGCGCGCGCTGCTCGCGGCACGCGGTGTCGTGGTCGTGCACAACCCGTCGAGCAATCTGATGCTCGGCTCAGGCGTCATGCCCTATGCCGGTTACGCCGTTCACGGCGCGACGATTGCGCTGGGGAGCGACTCGGCGAATACCGGCGGCGCGGCCGATCCGTTCGAGCTCATGCGCCTGGCGATGATGCTGCCGCGGGTGCATCAAGACCCGGTCGCGGGATTCAAGCCATCCAGCGTCGAGGTGCTGCGCATGGCGACGCAAGGCGGTGCGCGCGCACTCGGCCTGGGCGATCAGCTCGGCCGCATCGCGCCGGGGCAGCTCGCAGACCTCGCCGTGATCGATCTTTCGGATGCGGCAGCGATCGCCATGGCGCCTACGCGCGACGTGCTCGTGCAGCATGGCGGGCCGGCGCGCGTGCGCGCCACGATGGTCGGCGGACGTTGGGCCTGGCGCGACGGGCGGATCCTCGCTTTCGACGAGTCCGCCGTGCTCGCGGCATTCCGCGACAGCGCTGCCGACCTCGCGCATCGGGCGGCCGACGAGTGCCGCATCGCGCGCGCAGCGGCATGCGTCTTCACCCCGCAGCTGCGCGCCTTGTATGCGGCAAACGCGGAAATTGCTTCACCGGGCTGAGCCGGGCAATCGCAGCTTGTGGCGCGCCGTCGAACATTGATCTGCGGCTTCGCGCGTGGGAGCTGTGATAAAGACGGCGGGGTGACACGAACGCCCATCGTCTTGCTTGTTTTCAATCGCCCGGAGCTGGCGGCCAGGGTTGGCCGCATCGTCGCGGCGGCGAGACCTCCCTGCGTGTACGTGATCGCGGATGGGCCGCGCGCGCATGTGGCGAGTGATGCGGGGAAGGTTGCTGCGACGCGCGCCGCGATCGATGCCATCGAATGGCCATGCCGCGTCATCCGCGACTATGCGTCCGAGAATCTCGGCTGCGGCCGTCGTGTCTCCACAGGAATCGCGCGCGTCTTCGCCGAGGTCGAGGAGGCGATCTTCGTCGAGGACGACGTGCTGCCGGATCCGAGTTTCTTCGGGTTCTGCGACGAGCTGCTTGCGCGCTACCGCGAAGACGACCGCGTGGCGATGGTCAGCGGGACGAATGCGTTGCTGCGCTGGAAGGATGACGTGCAGGACTACCACTTCACCACGCTCGGGAGCGTGTGGGGTTGGGCTTCCTGGCGCCGCGCCTGGCGACATTATGATTTCGCCGTCCGCTCGTTCGAGGATCCGGCCGTTCGCGCCCGCGTCGCCACGTTGATCGACAACGCCCGGCAGCTGGCCTATCGCCTCGACGTCACGCGCCAGGTGCATGACGGCGAGGTCGACACCTGGGACTACCAGTGGAGCTGGGCGAAGGTGGCCGGCGCGGGACTGACCGCGGTCAGCGCGGTGAACCTGGTCTCCAATCTCGGCTTCGGCGCGGACGCGACGCACACGCTCCACTACAACCTCGTGCAGGCGAACCTTCCCCGGTTCGCCGCGCCGCCGCAGCTGCGCGCTCCCGCTGCCGTGACCGTCGATCGCGATTTCGATCGCGAGATGTTCGATCGCGAGAATGGGCGGGCCTCCCTCGGCCGAGTGCTGGTCGAGGCGCGCACCTTGTTGTCCGCGGGCCGCGGTATCCACGCGCTGATCGTCGTCGATCGTTTCAAGGCCCTCGGCAACACCGCGCCGGAGCTCGATATCCTGCGGGCCGAGGCGCTGCTGCGCCTCGATCGGCGCGCGCAGGCCGCGGCGGCGATCGACGCCGTCCTCGCGCGGGATCGGGACAATCTCGCCGCCCAGGCGCTGCGTCGGCGCATCGCAGGCGACGACGATCCGGCGTCGTCGCGCCTTGCCTGAGATCCTGCACATCATTCCGCGGCTGACGCCCGGGGGGGCGGGTCGCTCGCTGGTCGAACTCATCAAACGGGTCCGCAGCCGCGACGATCGGATCGATCGGGTGATCGCGCTCGCGCCTTCCGATCGCACGATCGCGCGGCAGCTTCGCGCGTTCGGCGTCGAGGTGACGACCAGCGCGGATCCCGGATTCGTCGGCAGCGCGATCGGCGCCAGCGACCTCGTCGTTCTGCATTTCTGGAACAGCCCCGAGATGTTCGCGCTGATGAGCCGGCCCTGGCCGGCGGCGCGTGTCCTGTTGTGGGCGACGGTCTTCGGCGCGCATGCGCCGCAGATCCTCTCGGCGCCTGTGCTCCGCTTCGCCGACCTGATCGCATTCACCACGCCGTCCAGCGCGGAGGTCCCCGGGATCGCCGGTGCGCTTGCCGGGCCATTGCCGGTCGCTTGGACGACGTTGCCGGCGATCTCGGACTTCGCGCGTGTGGAGGCCGTGGTTCCTCGCGCGCATGAAGGCTTCACCGTCGGCTACATCGGAACCGTCGACTACGCGAAGATGCATCCCGACTTCGTCGCGCTGCATGCCGCCATCGCGATCCCTGGGCTGCGGGTCGTCGTCTGTGGCGAAGGCCAGGCGGTGGACGATATCCGACGCCGCGCCCAGGCTATGGGTCGTGCCGATCTGTTCGATCTCCGCGGCCAGGTCGAAGACATCGGCAGCGTGCTCGCCGGGCTCGATGTGTTCGGCTATCCGCTCTGCGCCGATACCTATGCGACGACCGAGAGAAGCATCCAGGAGGCGATGCTGTGCCGTCTGCCGGTGGTCGTCTTCCCGCATGGCGGCGTGCGCGACGCGGTCGTCGATGGCGAGACCGGCGTGGTCGTCGCGGACGGGGCGGCGTATGTACGGGCGATTGAGCGCCTCCACCGCGATCCGGCGGAACGCGCGCGGCTCGGGCGCAATGCCGCCGCTGTCGTGCGCGAGCGATTCGCGCCGCAGGATCTCGTCGATCGCGTCGTCGATCACTGCGCTGTGCTTCTCGATGGTCCCCGGCGGCAGCGCGCGCCGCTCGATCGCGGGCACGCGGTCGCCGAGGCGACTCCGGGCGCGGCGCTCTTCCTCGTGTCCCTGGCGCATGCCGCCGTACGATTCGAGACCAGCATCGCGGACGACGATATCGCCGCCGTCCTCGCCGCCGATCGCGCGATCGCGGACGCGAGTCCAGTGCTGGTGAACGCCGGGGGCGGCGGCATCTTCCACTACCGCGCCAGCTTTCCTGACGACCCCTGGCTGCGGCTGTGGAGCGGGCTCGTGCTCGAGCGTCAGGGGCGTTTCGCCATCGCGATCGGCGAGTACCGGCGCGCGATCGAGCTCGGCTGCGCGCATTGGCGGGTGCAGGCCTATCTGTGTCGAGCGGCACGTCGGCTGCGATCGCCGATGATCGCCGAGTCTGCACTGCAGGCTGCGCTGCGTCTCGGGGGCCTGGACGCGGTCGGTCGGGTGCTGGCGGATCCGGCATGACGACAAGGACGACACGCCCCCGGATCGGCCTCTTCGAGGCGGCGCATCACGGCCATCACCCTTACTTCCTGCGTCTGCTTCTCGAGGAGGTTGGCCGTACGGACTACGGCGTCGAGCTCTGTCTCGTCGTGTCGCCGCGATTCGTGGCTGCGCATCCCGACGTGATTGCGCTGTGCCGCGCGCTGCCGTCCGATCGCGGGCGCTTGCGCGTCTATGGTGAGGCGGACGAGGCGGCGATCGACGCAGCGCCCGCGAGTCGCGGCGTGTCCGCCCACGCGGTCTTCACCGGCGCCTTCGATCCGACCGAGCGGTCCTCCGTCACCTGGGCGCTCGCATGCCGCGAGTCGCGCGCGCTCGATGCCGCCCATCTGGTGCTCATGTTCCTCGACGCTTGCTACTACCCGCTGGCGTCGCATGCGCGGGCGCCGTGCCGCGTTTCCGGGATCTTCTTCAGACCCAGCTTTCACTATGGCCGGTTCTCCGGCGAGGCGACGGAGCGCCGCGTGGAGATGGCACGGCTCCAGGAACGCCTCACCATCGCGCGCCTTCTCGGCCACCCGGATGCCGGTACGATCTTCACGCTTGATCCGTTCTTCCGTGACGCCGTCGGGCCAGAGCATCGCGACAGGGTGCTCCTGCTCGAAGATCCGGTACCGCTGCCGCCGGACGACGGCGCGGATGTCGGCCGCCTGCGCCGCGGCTTCGGCGTGGAGGAGGGACGCCGCGTCCTGCTCTTCTTCGGCCAGCCGCAGGCACGCAAGGGCATCCTGCAACTGCTCGATGCGCTGGCGAGCATGCCGCCATTGTCGCAACGACGCCTCTGCCTGCTGATGGCTGGGCCGGAGAGCGGAATCGACCCGATGCTGCTGAACGCGCGGCTGCAGCCGCTCACGGCGCAGGGCCTGGTACAGGTCGTGCGCCGCGCCGAGCATGTGCCGCAGGCGGAGGTCGGAGACTACTTCAGCGCCAGCGACATCGTGCTCGCGCCCTATCAACGCCATCTCGGGTCGAGCAACGTCCTGCTGCTCGCCGCCGTGCATGGGCGTCCTGCGCTCAGCCAGGATTACGGGCTCATGGGGGAGTACGTCCGCCGCCATGGGCTCGGCCTCGCCGTCGACACAACGCGGCCGTCCGAGATCGCGGCCGCGATCCAGCGCATGCTCGACCGCCCCGGAGACTTCTCGCCGACGTCCGACACACAGGCGTTACTTCGTGCGCGCCATGACGAGCGCTGCTTCGCGCCGGCGATGCTCCGGCGCCTTGCGACTGTCCGCGCCCCGAAAGCCGAGCAAACGGCTCGCGGTTAACCATGACCGCGTCTGACTCCTTTGAGCAGTGCACGCGTGTCGCACGGCATTGGTAGAAGCGTTCAACAAGGCGGGCGATGGACACGGTGATGGAAGAGAGTCGGGCCAGGATGCCGGCGCATGCGCCAGTCAGCGTCATCGTGCCATGTTTCAACGCCGCAGCGTATCTGGGCGCGGCGCTCGAGAGCATCGTGACGCAGGATCCGACGCCAGCCGAGATAATCGTCGTCGACGACGGTTCCAGCGACGCCAGCGCGGGCATCGCGCAGGATTTCGGTCGGAGCGTATGCGTGATCCGCCAGGCCAATGCAGGCATCGCGGCAAGCCGTAACCGCGGCGTCGATGCGAGCACGGCGACTCTGCTGGCCTTCCTCGACGCCGACGATCTTTGGCCGGCCGGCAGTCTCGCGCGGCGAATTGCGGTGCTGGCGACGCGGCCGGACGCGGAATGCGTCTACGGCGCCATCGAGCAGTTCGTCACGCCCGAGCTCGACGCCGAGGCGCGTACCCGCCTGGCGCCGATCGCCGCGACCATGCCCGGCCGCTTCGCTGGATCCATGCTGGTGCGGCGTGCGGCCTTCACACGGGTGGGGCCGTTCGATGCGTCGCTGCGTATCGGCGAGACGCTCGACTGGGTCGCGCGTGCGGCCGAGGCCGGACTCGTCGGAGTGAGTATCCCAGAGGTCGTATTGCGGCGGCGGATCCACGGCGCCAATACGGTGATGCGCGAGCGGCAGCGGCAGAACGACTACATCCGCGCTCTTCATGCGTCGCTGCTTCGACGGCGGGCACGGATTGACGGCGATGACTGAGGCGCGGTCGAGTGGAACGCGCGGCGGACTCTGGCCGACGCGTATGCAGGGTCTGATGCTCCGCGCGGCGCTCCTCGATGGCGACGAGGCGCGCGCAGCATTCCGCATCTGGCGCCAGGAGGCTGACCTCGACGCCGAGTTTGAGGTCGGCACGTACCGGCTCCTGCCGCTAGCCTATCGCAACCTGGAGCGCCTCGGCGTCGAGGACTCGTTCATGGGCCGGCTCAAGGGCAACTACCGGCTGGCCTGGTTCAAGTCGCAGACGCTGTTCCGCGACCTCGAGCAGGCGCTCCTCGAGTTCGAGCGGGCCGGCATCCGCACCATGCTGCTCAAGGGTGCGCCACTGGCGCTCGCACACTACGCCCATCCGGCGCTGCGCCCGATGACTGACGTCGACATGATGGTCCAGCCGCAGGACGCGCGGCGTGCCGTGTCGCTGATGCGCGGGCGGGGTTGGGTCCTTCATCCGCTGGCGTCCGAGGAGGCGCTCGACTTCCGGCATGCGCTGCCCTTGATCGCCCCGAGCGGGCTCGAGGTCGATCTCCATTGGCATCCGCTGATCGAGTCTTGCGACGGCAGCGGCGATGCCGCCTTCTGGGACCAGGCGCGTCCGCTGCAGGTCGGCGCCGTCGCCAGCCTGCGGCCGGACTCGACGATGACCCTGCTGCACACGATCGTGCATGGCGTGCGGTGGAGCGAGGTGCCGCCGCTCCGCTGGATCGCCGATGCGATGACGGTGCTGCGCGACCCGGTCGAACCGCTCGACTGGGATCGCTTCCTCGCGGTGGCCGAGGCGATCCGCGCCTCGCATCGGCTGCGTCTCGGCTGCGAACATCTGCGCGACGGGTTCGCGGCGCCGATCCCGGCGGCCACGATCGCGCGGCTGGCCGCGCGGACGATCACCCTCATCGAGCGGCTCGAGAACACGACCATCCTGCAAGACGCCGATGTCCTCTCGCGCACGCCGCTGGGCCGGTTGCGCGTTCTGTTCATCGACTACCTGCGCGCCGCGAAGACGCACGCGCCGATCGGCTTCGTCACTGGGTTCACCCATTACCTGCGGTTCCGTATGCGCCAGCGCGGGCGGCTGGAGATCCTCCGTGACGTCGTTCGCGGCCTGTGGCGGCGTGCCCGCAACCGACTCGGCGACGGTGCCGCGCGTTAGACGCGGCGTGGTCCTACGGGCAGTCGTGGGCCGAAGGCTTTTGGATCAGGTGGCACGAATCCGGGCAGGGCGCGCAGCAGCGTGCTCCAATCGATGGATGCGAGATCGCATACCGTATCGCAGGGCGCGTCCACGACGCGGTTGTCGCTCGCCGCGACCAGCGTCTCCGGCCCGAAGCGGGTCATGAACGCGCCGCCATGCGCGCGCGGGATCGACGGGTTCCAGACGATGTTGCACGCGAATCGATTGCTGACCGGCCGGATGCGATCCTGTCGCGCGAAATCACGCAGCGCCGGGTAGCGCGCGAAATAGCGGTCGCGGTCCCAAGCCGGCGAGGCGAGCTCGCGGCTCCAGGCGTCGCGATAGGAGTCGAGATATTGTCGGCCCCAATCCTCGAGGAAGAAGTTCAGCTCGAAACTGCATGCGCAGTCCACGAACAGATTGCCGCTGACCTCGAGTTCAGACCCGCCGTTCGACTTGATCGCCGCGACGTTGCGGTTCGTCGCACTGCCGAAACCCATGAAGACGTTGTCGCGGATGGCGAGTTCCATCGACGCGTTGTCGGCGTACACCCCGTGGACGTCGTCGCGTGCCGTTCCGATTGCGCGCAGCAGATTGCGGCGGATGACGGTGCCGCGGCGCAGCGGCTCGAAGCCGAGATTGAGGTAGATCGCGCCCATGTCGGTGAAGTCGCGCGCGACCTCGGCGATCTCGCAGCCCTCGACCAGGTGATCGTTGCCGCGGATCTCGACCGCCATGTGCGGTCCGCGTCGCAACCGGCAGCGACGCAGCGTCTGTCCGACGCCGCGCAGCGAGACCGCGGACGCGTAGACTTTCTGCCAGTATCCCCAGTCCTCGATCTCGCAGTCCTCGACGATGCCACCGCCGGACTCGAGCGTCGCAAGGTCGCCGCCGTCGAGATCGACCGCAGCGCCGCCGATCGCATGGAGCCGGCATTGCCTGATCGCATGCCGGCTTCCTTTGGCAACGATTCCGCCGCGACCAAAGGCGCGGACCTCGCAGCGCTCGATCCGGCACCCGGCGCCGCCGTCGATCGCGACGGCGACGTCGCGCCCATACTCGAGGACTAGGCCCTCGATCAGGACGTGATCGGCTCCCTTGATCTCGACCATCGGCGTCTGCAGCGCGGTGACCGCAAGCGCCGGCGCCCGACCCTCGACCGTCGGCGGGGGGAGCAGGTAGATCGCCTGCTCGTCGGTGTCGACGACATGGTCGCCCGGCCGCGCGATCTCCTCGAAGACGTTGTCGAAATGGAAGCCCTCGGCCTCCGGCAGCAGGCCCATGCGTTCGCGAAAGGCGAGAGTGATGCGCTTGCGCCAGCGCGCGATCCGGCGCACCCGGTTGTAGGACCAGGCGAAGGGACGACTGAATACGCCGTCGACCCAGATCTCTCGGGACCGCCACTGCGCCGGACGATCGAAGTCGTAGTTGAACGTCTCCAGCGGCTTCGTGCGACGGAGCGGGTAGCGGCGCAGCCCGTCATGGATGAGCCGGCCCATACGCACCAGCCCGTCGCGTGGCCAGCGCGCCCGCGCCAGCCGTGTCCCATCGGCGAAGATCTCGATCGGCGTCGGTGGGACGGGGAAATGGTAGCCGTGGCGCTCGAACCGTCCGGCATCCACGCCGAGCCTGCGCAGATCGATGCGACGCAGCGAATTGCGCGCGGCGGGGTCGATGAGCCGTTCCAGCCGCTGCCGATCCACGACCGGCTCGAGCGCCGCCTCCGGCACGGGGCATGCGCCGCTCAGGACGACATCGGCACCCGGCAATGCCGCGATCCGAAACGGCGTCGCGGCGTTCCCGGACAGCGATCCATCCAGCACCAGCGATTCCCGGATGCGGTGCACGCCCGTGGCGAGAAGAATGCCGGCGATGCGCTGCTCACGCGATCGGCGTATCGCCTCGGCGACGGTCGCGCATGGTGCCTCGCGCGTGCCCGGCGCGCGATCGTCGCCATCGGGTGCAACGACGACCTCTGGGCCGGGGGACATTCAAGCTCAGCCGCGCATCAGGAGGTCTTGGATCACCGGCGGGATCCGTCGCCGATCTGTCCCCAGTCGCAGCGTGTAGCAGGGTACTTCGCGGAACAGCCGCGAGAGTATTGCGAGCGTGTGGCGACCGGAGCGCGGCCAACGCAGGCTCGTCTCGGCGGCAAGGATGCGCAATCCCTCGGCTGGGTTCGCGGGGGCCAGTGTGGTCTCGACGCCCCCGACGACCCGCGGCATCAGCAGGGCGCGCAGCGGCGCACGCTCGAGCGGCTTGCCTGGGAAAAGGTCGTTCAGGAAGTAGAGCGCCTTGCCGTTCTGCAGGTAGCCGACGCGCTCACGCAGGCGCGCCAAGTGCGGATGGTGTTCGATATCCGCCGGTGTCGACTTGGCGGTGCTGTACAGGCTGAACACGGTCGGTTCCGGCACCGCGCCGACCAGGGCGCGATCGTCGCCGAGATGGCGCAACGGCGAGTCGAGGCAGGCGAGGCTGGTGTTCGACTTTCCGGCGCCGTTGACGCCGACGAGCAGCGCAGCGCCGTGCGGCAGGCCCACCGCGGCGCAATGCACGAGCGCGAGGCCGTTCGGGTTCAGCCAGTTGTGGAACAGCGTGAAGAGGGGTGATGCGGTCTCATGGTCGGGAACGTCGTCGGCGACGCCGATCCAGTAGATCGCCCGACGTCGCGATCCATCCAGCAGGGTGAGCGCGCTGTGCCAGACATTGTAGTGGGCGTACCAGCCCTGATCGATGAACGAGCCGATCTCGCCGTTGACGCGCAGCTCCGACTCGATCCATGGCGGGTCCGCCATCCCGACTCCGGTGGTCGCGCTGTCCCACGCATCGAGGAGCAGGTCGGGTGTTCCCGCGCCGTCGATCGTGAGATGGGCGATCGCCGGCGCCAGCCGCTGCACGAGCGCCGGGCCGGCGAAGCGCATCCGCAGATGCAGGCCGCCCACGCGAAAATCGCGCGAGATCGCACCGCCCGCCGCCACCGCCGCGCGCTCCCACCGGGATGCGACGTCCGCGAAATAGGCGGCCGGTGCGGGCGCGGTGCGGGCGACATGACCTGGCGATGCGACCGTCATGCGCCTGCTTGCTTCATGTTCGGCCAACCCGTCTCGTCGACCTCGTGGATCGGGTCGAGAAGCAGCAGGTCCTGCATGTCCACGTATTTCTTCAATTCGGGCGCGGTGAACGGGGTCTCCGCGGGCGGCATCGATTCGGCCGTGGCCGTCGACGGCGCGCCGTCGCTCGCAACGATCAGCTGCTCGCGGAGCAACTCGTCGATGAACGGCGCGATGGCCGCGCGGGCTGCGGGCTCGGCCTCGCCATAGCGGAGCGCGATGGCCGCGATCAATTCGTCGGCGCCGCGCCGGTCCTCGATCAGCTTCCAGACCTCCGCCGCCGTTCTCTGCAGGCTGAAATAGTTTCCGGTCTCGAGGTTGATTGCGACGACTTCGCCATCGATCGTTTCACTGGCCACGGCCGGCTCGTTCTTTCGGTAGTACGTCATCCCTTGTTCTCCATCTTTGTGTTCTTGACGGAACTCTCCCGGCCGCGCGGCAATCCGGCGAACCACGCCGCGAGCGGCGCGACCTCGCCGCTGGCGCTGCGTCGACGATCGATCGAGCGCTTGAGATGCGCCACGAGTCTGAGCGAGCTGTGTCCTGGAACCCGCGTGAGACTGCCGTCGTGACGGCGGTACCGGATCGTGACCGCGTCGACGAACTTCGCTCGCAGGCCGGCTTCGCGGGCGCGCAACAGGAAGTCGACGTCCTCGCCGTAGCGGAGCGTCTCGTCAAAGCGGCCGACACGATCGAACACCGAGCGGCGGAACAGCGCGCAGCCGAGTTGAGTCACGAAGAAGGGCTGCGTCTCGTCGACCGCCTCTCCCGCCGCATCCGCCCGCGTGCGAAACATCTGCGTATTGCCGAGCACCAAGTCGAAAACGCTCCACGGCGCGAGCCATGGCAGCTGCAGGCTCAGCTTGTCGGCCGGCCAGAGGTCGTCGCAGTCGAGCAGGGCGACGATGTCGGCCTGGGCCACGGCGATCCCGGCATTGCGCGCGGCGGGCGCTCCTGAATTGGACTGCCGCAGCAAGCGGACTACCGGCGCGATCCGCTGGACGATCTCGGCCGTGGCATCGGTCGAGCCGTCGTCCACGACAATGATCTCCGTGCTTCCGACGTCCTGGGCGCGCACGCTGGCGATCGCGTCGGCAATGAATGCAGCACCGTTGTGGGCCGGGATCACAACGCTGATTTGCGGCACTGTCACGAGGCAACTCCCGAAGCGCCCAGGCGCTGGCGCTGGATCGAGCCGCGCATCGCGCGGAGCAGCTCCACCGTATTGCGACGCGCGTCGAGCGAGAGGTTGGTGCCGTGGATCCGCTTGAGCAGGACCAGCTCCGCGTCGCTGCCGATCGCCAGCCCGCGATCCTTGCAGCGCGCGAACCAGTCGACGTCGGCGGCGATATCGAGCCCGGCGTCGAACAGGCCCGCCGCCTCGAACAGCGATCGGCGGCCGAGCAGCGTGCCGGGGATGCGCGCCACGCGAGGGGAATCGAGCAACTCATGCCGGAACCCCGGCGGCAGCGCTGCTCTGGCCTCGAGATGAAACTGCACTGCGCCGACGACTCCGGCGTAGTCCGGATGCGACGCCAGGAAATCACGCTGGAGTTCCAGCTTGCGCGGCAGCCACCTGTCGTCACTCTCGAGGAAGGCGATGCTGTCGCCGCGCGCCGCGCTAACTCCGAGATTGAGCGCGTCGTAGAGGCCCTTGCCGGTTTGCGCGATCACGCGCACGCCGGGAAACTGCGCGGCGATCCGCGCCGACTCGTCACTTGATGCGCCGTCGACCACCACGATCTCGACGGGCCGCAGCGTTTGCGCACGCACGCTCTCCAGCGCCGCGGCGATGAATCGTGCGCCATTGCGCACGGGCATCACGACGCTGATGGAGATCTCGGACATGCGCGTAGATAGCGAGATGAGGCGCTTTCGTGTCAACAGGTCAAGCGGCGTGGGGTAGCCGCTCGAACGGCCTACCAGTAGGCGCCTTCGTCGCATACGCCGGGATCCTCGGGGCGGTAGTGCGCGGGCATGTCGATCCAGTGCGCGTTGAAGTAGCGCTCGCGCCATTCCGACCAATTGCGCCAGCGCTTGCCGACGACGCCGAAGACGATCTGCAGATGCCCGCCGAGATCGATCGCCACCTTGCCGCGTGCCTTGGCATGCGCCGCCAGCGGAATCGCTAGCCCCGCGGCGCCGATCAGCGCGACGTCGTAGCTGCGACGATCGAGCTCTGCACGGATCTCGTCGAGCAGACCGATCGCATCGGGGTAGCGCCCGCGCGTGCTCGCCGCGACACCATAGGGAAACTCCAGGGCGTCGACGGACGCCGGCTCGAACCACCGTTTGCCGAGCTTGGACCAAACGGCCTCGTAGGTCTCGGCGGTGGCGCGCGCCTTCAGCAGCCGCGCGAAGGGGCAGACGATGAGTACGCGGGCGTCGCGCAGATGCGGCAGGAAGCACGCGCCCGCGCTGCCATCGGCCGCGCGATCCGGTTCCTGATCCTGGAAGTGAATCAACCGCTCCAGGCCGTAGTGCCGGACGACCAGGGACTCCATCTCGTCGCCCTCGAGGAACAGCCCCACACTGTCGAGTGCGCGCACGCTTTTGACGTAGAAGTCGTTGTAGCGGAGCAGGAACTCGGGCGTGGCCGGAAACACGCCGGCGTTTCTGAGCGCGTGCGGCGCGACCCGGCTGCGGAAGAACTCCGCCACCGCCAGCGGCGAGCGAACACTGCGGCGAAGGATGGGGTAGACCATCCAATGCTGCTGCGATGTGCCGAGCTTTCCGGCCGCGAAGCCTCGGCCTTCCGCGATCGCGGAACCGACCATGGCAGCGAACTCCGCGCGCGTGGATAGCCGCTGCTGCATGATGGCGGCGAGCCGAGCATGCCGCTCGCGCCGCGCCGTATCGCCACCGTTGTCGGCGTCGGTCATCGATCGGCTCGCGTGTCGCTCGCCGCGAGCATCGTCGCGAAGGAGCCGCCGGGCGCCCGTGCGAGGTCCTCCCACCGGCCGGCCTCGATGATCCGGCCCCGCTCGAGGACGATTATCTGATCGGCGTTGCGGATCGTGGACAGCCGATGGGCGATCACGACGACGGTCACCTCGCCGCGCAACCGCTCGACGGCTTCCTGGATGCGGCGCTCGTTCTCGGCATCGAGCGCGCTGGTCGCCTCGTCGAGCACCAGGAGCTGGGGCCGCAGCAGCAGGGCGCGCGCCAGGGCGAGGCGCTGGCGCTCGCCGCCGGAGAGGCGCATGCCGCGATCGCCCAGGACGGTGTCGAGTCCTTGCGGCAGCGACTCGACGAAGCTCTCGGCCGCGGCCATGCGCAGAGCAGCGCGGATCTCCCCGTCGCCGGCATCGGGACGGGCCCAGCACAAGTTCTCGCGCACGCTGGCATGGAACAGCGTGGTCTCCTGCGGCACATAGCCGACAGACCGGCGCCAGGCCTTGAGTGATACGGAGTCGAGCGGCCGGCCGTCGATCGAGATGCGTCCTGCGCTGGGCTCGAGCAGGCCGATCAGCATGTCCGCGAGGCTCGTCTTGCCCGCACCCGATTCGCCGACGATTGCGGTCGTGCGACGCGCGGGAACCACGAGATCGATCTCGGAGAGCGCAGGCTGCTGCGATCCCGGAAACCGGAACGAGACGCCGGCCAGCGTGATCGCATCGGCGAGGGTGGGCGCGGGCTGACGCGAAACGCTGTCGTCCTCCCGCGACTCGTCGAGCTGGGCGATGAGCGTCTCATACGCATCGACCGCCGGCAGGGTGAAGCGGATCTCGTTGAGATTGGCATGCAGATTGGAGAACTGCGGCAGAAGCTGGGTGAAGACGACTGCGAGCATGATCAACTCCGTCGGCTGCACGCCGGCAAAACCCACCGCGACATGGACGAAGCCGACCACGATTAGCGCGGCGCCGATCGAGTAGGCGTTGCGCATCAACGCCTGGACGCGCGTGAATGCCATCAGCTCGATCAGCTTTGTCTCGCCGGCGCCACGGAAGGCGGTCACCTGCCGCTCCTCTATCCCCAAGGCTTTCACAAGCTTCAGGCTCTCCAGGCTGTCGTTGAGCATCGCGAAGATGCGCTGCTCGGTCACCCGCACGCTGCGTCCGGCGGCATCGACGCGTCGATTGAGCGGCCGGAGGAGCAGCTGGAGCGCGATCGCCGCGGCGATCGCGGTGAGCGCGATGAGCGGCGAAAGATAGAGCGCGATCGCTATCTGGATCGTGATCATCACGGCGTCGTCAAGCAGGGTCATCATCGCGCGCGCCAGCGCGGCCATGCGACCAATGTCCGAGTGCACCATGTGGCCGATGTCCGAACCGCGCATCCGCACGACGCAGAGCCACTCCGCCCGCACCAGGGCTGCGAAGAATCGATCGCGCAAGCTGCGCGCCAGCCCCTCGGAGATCTGGGTGCGAAGCTCCGCATAGACGTAGCGGAGCATCGCCTGCGCGGCGACGAGCGCGACGAACGCGGCGAGCCCGGTGCCCAGGGTGAGCTCCGCGCCCAATCGCGCGAGTTGGCCGCGCACGAAATCGACGAGGGCCGAGCTCGACGGTCCTCCCGAGACGCCGAGCACTGAAAGAAACGGCACCAGCATCAGGACCGTGAGCCCACTAACCGATGCCAACAAGAGCTGCAGGGCGAATGCGAGCGGAAGCCGCCAACCCGTATGCCGTGCCATCACCGTCGCGAACCGGCGTCCCGAGGACAGGGTCAGTGGTGCGCGCGTCGACTCGTCGTCGGAGTTCCTCGGCGAAGGAACCGCTGTCGGCTTGGAAATGTCGTCTGCCATGAGTGCCCGGTCGGTCCAACCGTCGTCGGGGTCGACGTCGCCTGGCCTGGGCGCACTATACCGGCCAGACCATCGGCCGACGCTTGGTAAGCGAGACCGCGCGGATGTTCGGAGGGGGTAGGACCGGCCGCGAGATGGTAATACCATCCATCCCGCCGCCGCAGAGGTGACGACTGATGGCTAGAGTTCGCAATGTCGCAGCCGACGAGCTGCCGCCCGCCGCCCGCGAAGTCTGCGAGCGCTACGTGGCGGCCTATGGTCCGTTTGCCAACCAGGTTGCGGTCTTCGCCCATGTGCCGCCGGCGGCCGACCATCTGATGAGCATGCTGATGGAGCTGCGCGAGGCTGCCACGTTGCCACGGCGCTATCTCGAGCTGGTGATCGTCGTCGTCTCGAAGTTGAAGGCTTGTCACTACTGTGTCGGTCATCACAAGCCGATGCTGATCGTCGAGGGGATTTCCGCCGCAGGCGTCGACCGGCTTCCGGATTTCGCCGATCATCCTGAACTGACGGTGGTCGACAAGCTGGTCGTCGAGTACGCCATCCAGGTGACCAACGAACCGGCCCGGGTGCGCGATGGATTGTTCGATCGCCTGCGGGCGCATTTCAGCGAGGCGCAGATCGTCGAGCTCACGTTGCGCATCACGCTGACCGCGTTCTTCAACGCCTTCTCCGAGGCGCTGCAGCTCGAACAGGAAGACGGGTCCCACGCCGCCGCGCAGTGACGGCAGGCGTTTCACTCCGCGCGTGTGACGTCCGCGGCAAGTCGACGAGACTTTCCGCCAGGCGACGCGCGATCATCGATCCGAGGGCGATCACGAGGGCGAGGGGAATCACGGCTGTCAAGACGAGGCGCCAGTGCTGTGCGACGATGCTTCACGCATCTTCGTCGAAGGCGACGAACCGTCCGAGACCCAGGAGGCCGAGTAGCAGCGTCACGACGCCGGCGAGCATCACGACGATCGAGATCACGTCGACCAGCATGGCAGCCGGAGATTTTCACCGCGGACTGCGACTGCGGGGTCGGTGGGCTCAGGTCACGCTCTCCCGCTCGGGAATCTCCGCCACGCGCGCGCAGGCCACGAGATGGCCCGGTGCGATTTCCTGAAGTGGCGGCGGCGTGAGGCGGCAGATCGCCGTCGCATGCTGACAGCGGGTCTGGAATACGCAGCCCGGCGGCGGCGCGGCCGGGCTCGGCAAGTCGCCCTTGAGGATGATGCGGTGGCGTGGCGCATCCGGATCGGCGATCGGCGCCGCCGAAAGCAGGGCTTGCGTGTAGGGATGGCGCGGACGTGCATAGATCAGCCGCGCCGGCGCCATCTCCATCACGCGCCCAAGATACATCACGATCACGCGGTCGCAGAGATGCTCGACCACCGCCAGATCATGCGAGATGAACAGCATCGTCAGCCCGAGCTTGCGGCGCAGCTCGACGAGCAGATTGATGATCTGCGCCTGGACCGACACGTCCAGCGCCGACACCGGTTCGTCGGCGACGATGAAATCCGGTCCCACGGCGAGGGCGCGCGCGATGCCGATGCGCTGGCGCTGGCCGCCCGAGAATTGATGCGGGAAGCGGCGCAGATGATCGCTCCCGAGCCCGACCTCCGCGAGCAGCCCGGCGATGCGATCGCGCCGCGCCGCGCCTTGCGCGATGCCGTGGATATCGAGCACGTCGCCGATCGCGTCCTCGACGCGCTTGCGCGGATCGAGGCTGCCGTAGGGATCCTGGAAGACGATCTGCATGCGCCGGCGCAGGCGGCGCAGATCGGATCCCGACAAGGCCATCACGTCGATGCCGTCGAAATGGATGCGGCCGGAGGTCGGCTCGATCAGGCGCAGGATGGCGCGGCCGATCGTGCTCTTGCCGGACCCGGATTCACCGACGAGCCCGACCACTTCGCCGCGGGCGATCGTGAAGCTGACGCCGTCGACGGCGCGGATGGTGCTGCGCCGCAGGCTCAGCATGCCGCGCCCGCCGCGGAAATGCTTTTTCAACCCGTCGACACTCAGCAGCGCGGTGCTCACAGCTCGCTCCAGCGGCGGCATCGTGCGGCATGGCCTGGCGCGATGATTTCGAGATCGGGCTCGCGCTCGCTGCACGCCGGTTCGACATGGGCGCATCGGGGCGCGAAGGCGCAACCCCTGGGCAGGTCACGCAGGCTCGGCACGCTGCCGGGGATCGTGCGCAGCACGCCATCGGCGCCGCGCGCGCCGGGCGCGCCGGGTATCGAGCCGAGCAGACCTTTCGTATAGGGATGACGCGGGTTGCGGAAGATCGTGCGGACATCGCCTTCCTCGACGATGCGGCCGGCATACATGACGAGCACGCGGTCGGCCATCTCCGCGACGACGCCGAAATTATGCGTGATGAAGAGGATGCTCATGCCGCCTTTCGTCTCGCGACGGAGCCGGCGCAGCAGGTCGAGAATCTGCGCCTGGATCGTCACATCCAGCGCGGTCGTCGGCTCGTCGGCGATCAGCAGGCTCGGGTCGCAGGCGAGCGCCATCGCGATCACCGCGCGTTGGCGCATTCCGCCGGAGAGCTGGTGCGGGAAATCATCGATGCGGCGCGGGGCGTCGGGGATACCGACCGTTTCGAGCGCGGACAGCGCGATCTGCCGCGCCGCCTGCGCCGAGATGCCGCGGTGCTGGATCACGGCCTCGGCGATCTGGTCGCCGATGCGATAGACCGGATTCAGACTCGTCATCGGTTCCTGGAAGACCATCGCGATCTCGTTGCCGCGGATGGCCTGCAGCGTCGCGTCGTCGAGTTTGGTGAGGTCGCGCATGCGGCCATCGGGGTCGGCGAACAGGATCTCGCCGCCGACGATCCGGCCCATCGGCTGCGGGACCAGGCCGAGGATCGACATGCCGGTGATCGACTTGCCCGAGCCGGACTCGCCGACCACCGCCAGGGTCTCGCCGCGACGCATCGTGAAGGAGACGCCGTCGACCGCGCGCACGATGCCGTCGGGCGAGGCGAAATGCGTGCGCAGGTCGCGCACGCTCAACAGCGTGTCTGCACCGGGCTGGATGGCCGATGCCTCGCTGCGCCGCGGCAGTCCAAGAGTGTTGTCGAACAGCAGCCTGAGCGCGCTTCGCGACGGAGCGGCGGCGGTGCGCGGATCGAAGACGTCGCGCAGCGCATCGCAGAGCCGATTGATCGCGAGGATCGTGACGACCAGCGCGATGCAGGGCCAGAGCAGCAGCCACGCATTGTGCTCCATCGTGCCGCGCGCGCCGCGGATCATCAGTCCCCAGGACGGTTCGGGCGGCACGACGCCGAGCCCGAGAAAACTCAGTCCCGATTCGATGAGGATGGCCGAGGCGACGACCAGCGAGAACTGCACGAGGATCGGCCCCGCGATGTTGGGCAGGATCGTGCCGAGCATGATGCGTGGCGCGCTGGCGCCGGCGGCGCGCGCCGCCTCGACATATTCGAGCGCCCGCGCCGTGAGCACCTCGCCGTAGGTGACGCGGGCGAAGCCCGGGACGTAGAGGATCGACAGCACCAGCGTGAGCGTGCCGACGCCAGGTCCAAGCAGGGTGACGACGAGGAGAGCGAGCAGGATGGGCGGGAAGGACAGGATCACGTCGGTCAGGCGGATCGTCAGGAGTTCCGTGATGCCGCCGAAATACCCGCCGACCAGGCCGATCAGGATTCCGAACACGCCGGCGATCAGCGCCGAGAAGATGGCGACGCGCAGGCTCGCGCGCGCGCCGATCAGCAGCCGCGAGAGCACGTCGCGGCCGAACTCGTCCTGGCCCAGGAGGTGGTTGAGCGATGGTCCGGAGAGCCGCGACGCGACGTTCTGCGCGGCCGGATCATGCGGGGCGATCAGCGTCGAGAACAGCGCGAGCATCAGGATCACGCCCACGAAGCTCAGCGGCCAGATCAGGCGTTGGAAGTTCTGACTGCCGAGCGCGCCCGTCGCCATCGCGCGCTCAGCCGTGCCGCACACGCGGGTCGAGCACCGCATAGAGCAGGTCGACCACGAGGTTGAGCAGCACGAACAGGGTGCAGATCACCAGCACGATGCCCTGCACCTCGGGGTAGTTGCGCTGCTCGACGGCGCGCACGAGGTAGCCGGAGAGGCCGGGCCAGTTGAACACGTATTCGACCAGCACCGTGCCGCCGAGCAGATTTCCCATCTGCAGGCCGATCACCGTCACGACCGGGCCGAGCGCATTGCGCACGACGTGGCGGCGGATGACCTGGTCGCGCGGCAAACCCTTGGCGCGGGCGGTGCGGACCCACTCGCGATCCAGCGTCTCGAGCACGCTGGCGCGGGTCATGCGGAAGATGATCGTCGACAACCCGACCGCGATGGTCACGGCGGGCATCAGCAGGTTGACGAGATGGCGCATCGGATCCTGCGCCAAGGCGACGTAGCCGCCGGCGGGAACCCAGCGCAGCGTCTGCGCGAAAAGCAGGATCAGCAGCGTGCCGAGCACGAAGACGGGAACGGATTGGTTGAAGCTCGCGAACGCCGATAGGAGTCGATCGGCCGGCGTGCCGCGCCGCAACGCCGCCATGACGCCCAGCGGCAGGCCGAGCGCGATGGCCAGGACACTCGCGGTGAGGATGAGCTCGAGCGTCCGCGGCAGGCGCCGGGTGATTTCGTCGAGCACGGGATAATCGTCGGTCAACGAATTGCCGAGATCGAACCGCAGCAGCTGGCCCATGAAGGCCGCGTATTGCGCGAGGAGCGGCGCCTCGAGCCCGAGCCGCTCACGCAGCTCGCGCACCTGCGCCGGATCCGGCGCCACGCCGCCGGCCGAGAGCAGCAGCTCGGCCGGATCGCCGGGGATCATGCGCAGCACCAGGAAGATCAGCGTCGCCACCAGCCAGATCAGGCCGATCGCGACGCCGACACGGCGGAGGATGTAGGTCATGGCGAGGGCACGGCGTTGATGATCCTCACCACCCTGGCCGCGCTGCGCAAGACCTGTCCCTCCTCGAATGAGCTGTGGAATGCACACAAGATTGCACAGCATTTTGATGTGGGTGCGAAAGGGCCGGCATCGCGTCGATCGAGACTCAAAACCCGAAGCGCACCCTGCACTCCATCCCTTCCTGTCGCGGCACGCGATAGGAGGGGTGGCGCGCGCGAAGCGCGTGACGGGGAGGTTCCTTGAATTCGAAAAGGTCTATGCCCGCGGAGGTCCCACGCGACCTCCCCGTCAGCGCGCTGACGCGCGCCGCCACCCCTCCCAGCGCTGCGCGCCAGGAGGGGATGCGCGCATTCGGCGATCGATTGCGGGCGCCGGGACATCGTCTCGACGATGTGTGAATCGCCAAGCTCGAATGAGGAGGGACAGCGTGCGCGAAGCGCACGCTGGGTGGTGAGACGCGGCGTCAACCGAATGCGGCGTCTTCGAGTGTGAGCCCGGAATAGAAGCTCAGGAAGCCCGGCAGGTTCTTGAACCCGGTGACCCGCTTCTGCATCGCGTAGGCCTGCTGGCGCCATGCCACGCCGACAAGCGCGGCATCCTCGAGCGCCAGTTTCTCCGCCGCACGGTAGATCGCCTTGCGCTTCGCCAGATCGAGCTCCGCGCGACCCTGTGCGAGAAGGTCGTTCAGCGCCGGATTGTTGTAGCCATGCGAGCGCGTGTAGGTCGGCGTCAGGCTGCCGTCCAGGAACTGCGTCATCGAGTCGGGATCGTTGAAATCACCGGCCGAGCCCATGACCGCGAAATCGTATTGGCCGCGATTGCCGACGGCGACGCGTGTCGCCCAATCCGGCAGGACCAGTTCGACCTTGATGCCGATCGGCGCCAGGCTTTGCTGCACCACTTCGGCCGTGTCCTTGTGCATGCCGTATTGCGCCGTCGAGAGCAGCTTGGCTGAGAAGCCGCCGGGCTGACCGCCCTCGGCGAGCAGCTTCTTCGCCAGGTCGAGATCGGTGCGCCAGTGATTGGCCGTCGTCTCGTCGCGGAACTCCGACCCCTTGGGAAAGGGCATGCCGCCCATCGCGCTGCCACGGCCGAAGAACGCCGCCTTGACGACATCGTCGCGCCGGATCGCATACGCGACGGCCTGGCGCAGCTTCGCGTTGGTGAACGGCCCCTGCTGGGCGTTGAAGAGCAGGTACATGAACGGACCGTCGACGATGTCCATCTTCAGCTTCGCGTTCTTCTCGATCGATTCGTAGCTTTGCCACGGCACATACTCGATGAGATCGACGTCGCCGGCGTCGAGCGCGGCGACGCGCAGATTCTCGTCGGCGTAGTTGATGAAGCGCAGCTTTTTCGTCTTGGGATGGCCGGCGCGCCAATAGCCGTCGAAGGCTTCGAGATCGATGCGGGTGCCGCGCTCGACATCCGTCACGCGATAGGGGCCGGCGCCGACCGGATTGGCGTCGTTCGATTTGGGCGAGATCATCGGCGCGTGCCAGCTCGCGAGCAGATAGACGAACGTGGCCGAAGGCTGCTTGAGCACGAAGCGCACGGTCTGCGCGTCCGGCGTCTCGATCTTGTCGATCAGCGTCACCAGCTGGTTGCGCAGGAAGGCCGTCGATTTCTCGTCCTGCATCAGCTCGAAGCTGCGGCGCACGGCATCGGGCGTGAGCGCCTCGCCGTCATGGAACTTCACGCCCGAGCGCAGCTTCACGACCCAGGTCGTTGGTCCGTCGGCGCGCCAGGATTCCGCGAGATCGCCGCGCACCGTGCCATCGGGTGCATAGCTGAGCAGGCCGCGCAGGGTCTGGCACTTGACCGTTCCCGCCGCCGTCCCGGTATTCGCCCAGGGCCGCAGCGAGGGCGGGTAGGAGGACAGCGCGAAGATCATGCGGTCACGCGCTTGCGCGCGCGTCGGCGGCGTCAGCAACGGGATGCTGAGAGCGGCGCCCGCCGAGCCTTGCAGCAGTCGGCGGCGCGACACGGCAGCGAACGGCAGATTTCTCTCGGTCATGGATGGCTCCCAATGTTCATGGTTGTTGATCGGCATGCGGTCGGCTTCAGATCTTCACGCCGTAGACGTCGCGCGCGATCCGCGCCGAGATCTTGCCCTCGGCCAGGTCGCGCTCGACGAGCGCATGATCGCGCGATTTCGGATCGCCATAGCCGCCGGCGCCAGGCGTCACGATGCAAACGCTCTGCGCGTCCTTCATGAAGGTGTAGCCCTTCATTGGCGGCTCGACGTCGTTCGAATAGGTGAAGTAGCAGCGGCCGCCGGGTCCACCGCCGAACAACCCCCAGGGCGAAGACAGGCGCCGCGTGCCGTGGATGAAGGTCCGGCAGGAGTGATTCTCGGCGCGGATCTGCCGACGCAAGCCCATGCCGCCGCGGAAATTCCCGACGCCGCCGGAATCGCCGACCAGCTCGTAGCGCTCGACCACCAGCGGATACTCGCCCTCGAGCGCCTCGACCGGCAGGTTCGACGTGTTGGTGAGATGGACATGCACGCCGTCGAGGCCATCCTTCGTCGCGCGCGCGCCATACCCGCCGCCGATCGTCTCCAGGTAGACATAGTATTCGCCGGTGCGCGGATTGATGCCGCTGAAGGTGGAGGAGATGCACGCGCCGTTGTGCGCGGCGGTGATGCGCTCGGGAATCGCCGGTGCCAGCGCACCATGGATCAGATCGACGACGCGCTGGCAGGCGTCGAGGCGCGAGTTGACGGCGGCCGGCTCGATGCAATTCAGGATCGAGCCTTTGGTCGCCGTGACATGGATCGGCCGGAACAGACCTTCGTTGGGCGGCACCGCCGAGCCGACCAGGGTCTTGATCGCGTAGTAGACGGTCGCGAGAAGACCGGTCCAGACGAGGTTGATTCCGGCGCGCACCTGCGGCGGCGCGTCGAAATCGAGGAACATCTCGTCGCCCTTGACCTCGATGCGGCATTTGAAGACGAGTTCGCCCTCGATCTCGTCGCCGTCGAAGCGATCCTCGAAACTGTAGACGCCCGACGGAATCGTCCGGATCCCCGCGCGCGTGAGCCGTTCGGCATAGTCGAGCAGCGCGTCGCAGGCGCTGAGCAGCAGATCCTTGCCGTAGCGCGTGCACAGCGACTTGAAGCGCTGGATGCCCTGTCGATTGGCCGCCATCTGCGCGCGCAGGTCGTTCAGTCTTTCGCGCGGCACCTGCATGTTCAGCAGGATCAGATCCATCACGTCCTGCTGCAGCTTGCCCTGGCGATAGAGCTTCACCGGCGGGATGCGCAGGCCTTCCTGGAAGATGTGGTCGTGGCCGCGATCGACGAAATCGGCGTGGTGCGCGAGGTTGGTCGCCCAAGCGACCAGTTCGCCGTCATGGAAGATCGGCTCGGCCAGCACGATGTCGGGCAGATGCGTGCCGCCGCCGGTATAGGCGTCGTTGCCGATGAAGACGTCGCCCTCGCGCAGTTCGGAGAGATCGTGACGCGCGCTGATATGGCCGATCACGCCGATCAGTGAACCCAGATGCATCGGGATGTGCATGGCCTGGCAGAGCGTGCGTCCTTGCGCATCGAACAGGCAGGTCGAGGAATCGCGCCGTTCCTTGATGTTGGTCGAATAGGCGGCGCGCACCAGCGTCTCGCCCATCTCCTCGACGATCGAGGCGAGCGCGTTGCCGATCACTTCCACCGTGATCGGATCGACCGGCGTCTTGCCTGTCTTCTTGTCGGCGGCGGGCGAAGCGTTCATCGGTTCAGCCTTCGACGATGATGTTGAGGTAGGGATCGACGCTGGCGCGCTGGCCAGGCAGCAGCACGGTCGTGGCATCCATCTGCTCGACGATGGCCGGGCCCGAGAAACTCTGCCCGGGGCCGAGACGCTCGCGATCGTAGATCGGGCAGCTCACGAAACCGCCCGCTTCGACGAGCCAGACCTCGCGCTTGCCGATGATCGCATCCTCGATGCGCGTGGTCGCTGGCGGCCGCGCCTTGATCTCCGCCTTTGGCACGGCGCCGATCGCTTCCAAGCGGAAGGTGACGGCCTGCATGGGCTCTTCGGGCGCGGTGTAGCCGTACATCTGCAGATGCGCGCGCTCGAAGCCGCTGCGCAAGGCGGCGAGCAACGCATCGTCCGCTGCGCCGGGCGTGAAGGTGACGGGCAGCTCGTAGTTCTGGCCGGCGTAGCGCATGTCGACCGTGAGGCTGACATGCCTTCCCGCCGCAGCGATGCCTTCATGGGTGAACCAGTCGAGCGCGCGCTTCTCGAGACCGGCGAAGGTTTCGCGCATGCGCGCGATCGTCGCGGCTTCGACGGTCATGATCCGGGTCTGCGCGTAGTTGGTCTGCAGATCGGTGAGAAGGAGGCCTAGCGCGCAGAGGATGCCGGGATTGCGCGGCACCAGGATCCGCGGGATGTCGAGCTCGCGCGCCAGACGCGAGGCATGCAGCGGCCCGGCGCCACCGAAGGCGACGAGCGTGTAGTCGCGCGGATCGTGGCCGCGCTGCACGGAAATCACGCGGATCGCCTTGGCCATGTTGGCGGTGACGACGCTGAGGATGCCCTGCGCGGTGGCCATCGGATCGAGCTCGAGCTGCTCCGCGAGCCTGACGATCGCCGCCTTCGCCTTGGCCTGATCGATCTTCATGCGGCCACCGAGCAGATGCGTCGGGTTCAGCGTCTGCAGCGTCACATTTGCGTCGGTGACGGTGGCCTCCTCGTTGCCCAGCCCGTAGCAGACTGGGCCGGGATGGGCGCCAGCCGAGCGCGGCCCGACCTTCAGGAGTCCACCCGCGTCGATGATGGCGATCGAGCCGCCGCCGGCGCCGACGGTATGGATGTCGAGCATCGGCGTCTTGAGCGGATAGCCATGCACCTCCATCTCGCCCGCGAGCTTGGCCTTGCCGTCGGCGATCAGCGCGACATCGGTCGACGTGCCGCCCATGTCGAAGGTGATGAGATTGCGAAAGCCAGCGAGTACGCCGGTCTTCAAGCCGCCGACCACACCGGTCGCGGGACCGGAAAGCACCGTGCGCACGGGCTGTTCGCGCGCCATGTCGAGCGACATGACGCCGCCATTCGACGCCGTGATGTGGCGCGGCGCGTTGACCCCGATTTCGTCGAGGCGTGGTCCGAGATGGCCGATATAGCGCGCCATGACGGGGCCGAGATAGGCGTTCACGACGGTGGTCGAGAGCCGCTCGAACTCGCGAAACTCCGGCGCGACGTCGCTCGAACAGGTGACGAAGGCCTCGGGAAATTCTTCGGCGAGGATGCGTCGGACCGCGACCTCGTGGCGGGGATCGACGTAGCTGTAGAGAAAGCACACGGCGATCGAGCGCACGCCCGCTTGCTTCAGGAATTGCGCCGCCTTGCGCAGCTCCGCCTCGTCGAGCGGCTTTTCCACGCGCCCGTCATGGCGCAGTCGTTCGCGCACTTCGATGCGCAGATCGCGCGTCACCAGGATCGGCGGCTTGTCGCATTGCAGATCGTAGAGATCGGGACGACGCTGGCGGCCGATCTCCAGGAGATCGCGGAAACCCTCGGTCGTGATGAGCCCTGTCTTGACGCCGCGATGCTGGATCAACGCGTTCGTGGCGACGGTCGTGCCGTGGCCGAAATAGCTGACGTCCTTGCCCGTGGCGTTGGCGGCCTCGTCCAATCCTTCGACGACGCCCGCGGCAATCGCGCGTGAAGGATCGTCCGGCGTGCTCGAAACCTTCCATACCCGTACGTCGCCCGTCGCCTGATCGACCACGCAGATATCCGTGAACGTCCCACCTGAATCGACGCCAACCCGCCACATAGCCCCTCACTGACCCGAGATCGTGACGGGATGGTTCCAGAAACATGCACGCCATTCAACCAATCCAGCACCGTGCCGCAGCGCGCGATGTGATCTATGGTCGCAAGGAGCACACATCTCGTCGAACCGACGATGGGGATTGCGGCGGAGGCGGATTGCGCGATGGTCGATGACGAACCACTCGAACGAAACCGATTTGCACAGGATGCGGCCCGACTCGGGCTGCGTATCGACGACGAGGATCTCGCCGAGATCCACGCGGCCTATTCCAAGCTCATGCTGCTGACCCGACGCGTGCGCGGCGGGCTGCACGCCGACAGCGAGCCGCTGCCGCAGCCGCGCTTCGAGGCGGGTCCAAGGTGACGCCGCCGCTCACGATCGCCGCGGCGCGCGCGGCGCTCGATACCGGCCGGATCTGCGCGCGCGACCTGCTCCAGCAGAGCATCGACCGCTTCGCGACCTGGGAGTCGCATGTCCATGCGTTCGTCACGCCGACGCTCGAAGCTGCGCGACACGAGGCCGACGCGGTCGATGTCGACATGGCGGCTGGCCGTCATCGTGGTCCGCTGCACGGCATTCCCATCGCCATCAAGGACATCATCGATGCGCAAGGCGTGCGCACGACCTGTCACAGCTGGCTGCGTCAAGCCCATGTGCCGTCACAGGACGCGACGGTCGTTGCCCGCTTGAAACAGGGTGGCGCGGTGCTGCTCGGCAAACTGGCGACGCATGAATTCGCCTTCGGCGGGCCGTCATTCGATCTGCCGTTTCCGCCGGCGCGCAATCCCTGGGATGTCAGCCGCTTCACGGGTGGCTCGAGCTCCGGCGCCGGTGCGGCCGTCGCGGCCGGCGTCGCGCTCGGCGCCTTGGGCACGGACACCGGCGGATCGATCCGTCAGCCCGCCGCGCTCTGCGGTGTCGCCGGATTGAAACCGACCTATGGCCTCGTCAGCCGCGCCGGCGTGTTTCCCCTGGCATGGTCGCTCGATCATGTTGGACCGTTGGCGTGGACGGCCGAGGATTGCGCCCTGATCCTCAATGTCGTTGCCGGTCATGATCGCTCGGACGCCACGAGCCATGCCGCATCGGTGTCGGATTTCACGGCCCAGCTGGGACGGAACCTTCGCGGTCTGCGCCTGGGCGTGCCGCGAGCCTGGTTCCTCGGCTCGGTCACCACTGAAGTGGCGGATGCCACCGAGGCGGCATTGCGCCGATTCGCCGAACTCGGCGCGCAGGTGGTCGATGTCCCTGTCGCGCCGCTCGCCGATTGGCATGCGAGCCTCGCGATCATCCTTCTCGCCGAGGCCTTCGCCGTCCATGCCGAGGATCTGCGCACGCATCCGTCGACATACGGTGCGCGGTTTCGCGATCGCGTCATGCTCGGCGCGTTCCTGTCGGCGCGCGACTACCTCGACGCGCAGCGCAGCCGGCTCGTGTTGACGGCCGGATTGAACGCGACGCTCCGGGACGTCGACGCGCTGGTCTTTCCCGCCGCGCCGGGACCGGCCACGCGGCTGGAGGCGAATCCGAAATGGGGGATCGTCGATTCCGCTTTCATCACCGGGCCGGGCAATCTCGCCGGCTTGCCCAGCCTCTCGGTCTGCGCGGGGTATTCGGCCGAAGGCCTGCCGCTCGGACTGCAAATCATGGGGCGCAGCTTCGACGATGCGGGAGTCCTCGCCCTCGGTGATGCCTATGAACGGGCGACGGATTGGCGCGCGCGACGGCCGCGGCTCGCTTTGGCATGATCATCTCCGCGCAATGAACACTGCATTGCCCGGCGATGCGGTTGGCGCGGAGCCTGGCGACCACGATCTTCGCGCTATGTGAAGCGGCGGCATTGGCGTCGCCGGATTGGAGGATTCGATGATGAAGCTTCGCAAATCCGACGCGCGCGGCCACACGCAGATCGATTGGCTCGACAGCCGGCACAGCTTCTCCTTCGGCCAATACATGGCGCCCGAGCACATGGGATTTCGCGCGTTGCGCGTGATCAACGATGACCGCGTGGCGCCGGGGCAGGGGTTCGGCACCCATGGCCATCGCGACATGGAGATCCTGACCTACGTCCTGTCGGGCGCGCTCGCGCACAAGGACAGCCTGGGCACGGGCTCGACCATCCTGCGCGGCGACGTGCAGGTGATGAGCGCGGGGACCGGCATCCGCCATAGCGAGTTCAACCCGTCGTCGGCCGAGCCGGCGCATTTCCTGCAGATCTGGTTCCTGCCGGATCGCAACGGGCTGCCGCCACGCTATGAGCAGAAGCAGGTTCCCGTCGTGACGGAACCGGGGCGGCTGCACCTGATCGGCTCGCAGGACGGGCGCGATGGCAGCGTGGTGATCCATCAGGATGTCGCGCTGCATGCGGGGCGGCTGCGTCCGGGCGACAAGGCCGAATTGATCCGAGCGCCAGGACGACATGCCTGGGTGCACGTGGCCGAGGGCAGCGTGACGCTGAATGGCGTGACGCTCGACGAAGGCGACGCCAGTTCGTTCGGTGCGCCGGAAAAGCTGGCGCTGATGGCGCGGAGCGAGTGCGAGGTCCTGGTTTTCGACCTCGCTTGATCCGACGCGTCGTGACGTGGGAGGTGTGGCGGCCCGATGAACTACCGCCACGCCTTTCACGCCGGCAATTTCGCCGATATCGTCAAACATGCCGTGCTCACCCTCGTCCTTCAGCGGATGCGCGCGAAGCCGACACCGTTCGTCTATGTCGACACGCATGCCGGCGCGGCGCGCTACGATCTCGCCTCCGATGCGGCGCTGCGCACCGGCGAAGCGCGCGATGGCATCTTTCGGCTGATCGATCATCCGCAAGCGCCGGTGGCGCTGCGCCCTTATTTCGATCTCATCCGCAGTCTCAACGCGCCGGGCGAGCCGATTCAGCGTTATCCCGGCAGCCCATGGATCGCGCGCAAGCTGCTGCGTGGACAGGATCGGCTGCTGCTCTGTGAGACGCATCCGGAGATCGTGCACGAACTCAGGCGCGCCAACGCGGGCGACAAACGCATTGCGATCCGCGCTTCCGATGGCTGGGCCGTCTTGAAGTCGGAGCTGCCACCGCCCGAGCGTCGCGGCGTGGTCCTCATCGACCCGCCCTTCGAGGCGAAGGACGAGTACGCGCGGCTGGCGCGGGGATTGCGCCATGCTCACAAGCGGTTCGCGAGTGGTGTCCTGATCGCCTGGTATCCAATCAAGACACGCCGGCCCGTGGAGGAGTTCCATGCCGCGATCGTCGCTGCCGGACTCCGGCGCGTGACGATCGTCGAGCTGCTGATCCGCGCGGAGCCGCAGGAGAACGAGGAGTCGCCCCGACTTGCTGGTTGCGGCTTGGTGATCGTCAATCCGCCGTGGATGCTCGTCGAGACGTTGACCGAGCTGCTGCCGTGGCTCGCCGAGATTCTGGCGCAAGGCCCCAGCGCCGCCGCGCGTCTCGAAACTCTCGTCGGAGACTGACCACATGCTAATCGCCCAGATCACCGATCTGCACATCATGGCGGAGAATCGCCTCGTGTATGGCGAGGTCGATACGACCGCCTGTCTCGCGCGCGCGATCGACCAGCTCAACGCACTCGACCCGTGCCCCGATCTGGCGCTGCTCACCGGCGATCTCGTCGATGCGGGATCGCCCGGCGAGTACGTAAGGCTTCGCGCGGAACTCGCGCGGTTGCGCATTCCGTACCGGGTCATTCCCGGAAATCACGACGCGCGCGAAACACTGCGCGCGGGTTTTCCCGACCATCCCTATCTCCGGACGGATCCGGATTTCTGTCATTTTGTCGACGAGGACTGGCCGGTTCGCGTGATCGGATTGGACTCGCTCGAGTCCAATCTGATCGAAGGCGTGATGTGCGCGGATCGTCTGGCGTGGCTCGACCGCGTGCTCGCGGCCCAGCCCACCAAGCCGACGCTCGTATGCGTGCACCATCCGCCCTTTGCGACCGGCGTGGCGCATATGGATGCATTGCCGATGCGCGGCGCCGATGGCTTCGCCGCGGTCATTGCCCGTCACCATCAGGTGGAGCGCGTCGTTTGCGGCCATGTGCACCGCTCGATGAGTGCGCGTTGGGGCGGTACGCTGTGCACGACCTGCCCCTCGACGGCCCATCAATTCGCGCTCGACCTCGGCGCCGCCATGCCCGCGCGCTGGACGAGCGAGCCGGCCGGTTTCCAATTGCATCGCTGGCGCCGGGATACCGGCTTCGTCACGCATACCGGGTTGATTGGTGCGTTCTCGGTCCGCCCGCTGCGCCACTGACACGGCGAAGCCTGGGGGGAAGTCTTTGGAGGAAAGCCGCGATGGCCCGGAAACGAAAACGGCGGATCCGAAGATCCGCCGTCTTGCCGTCGAGACTTTGTCTCGAGCTGATCAGCTCGCTTCGATGGATACCGCTTCCGGGCCCTTCTTGGCGGTCAGCACTTTCATGCGCACTGCCTGGCCGGGATTGAGTGACTCGATGCCTGCGTTGCGTAGCACAGTGATGTGCAAAAACACGTCCTTGCCGCCTGAATTGGGTTGGATGAAGCCGTAGCCTTTGAGGCCGCTGAACCACTTCACCACGCCATCCATCGGCTCGGCGCGCGCGATGTCCGCTGGACTCGGTGCTTGATAGGCCCCAGGTCCGCCAGTGCCGCCTCCCGCGCCACCACCGCCAAAGCCGCCGCCACCGCCAAAGCCGCCGCCACCAGCCGGAGCGCCGAAGCTTCGCGGCCCACGCGGTGCGCCACCGAATCCGCCGCGATCCCCGCCACCACCGAAGCCGCCGCGATCACCGCCGCCGCCGAAGCCGCCGCGATCACCGCCGCCGCCGCCGAAGCCGCCGCGATCGCCGCCGCCGCCGCCGCGATCACCGCCGCCGCCACCGAAGCCGCCGCGATCACGAAATCCGCCGCGATCGCCGCCGCCGGAGTCACCCCGAGCCGGCGTCGCCGCGCCTGGGTCGACCTCGACCACACGAACCACCTGGCGTCCCTTTGGGCTCTGTCCCAGTTCAACCACGAGGCCCGCGCCTTCGCCGATCGACTCGAAGCCGGCCTGACGCAATGCCGAGAGATGGAGGAACGCCTCGGCAGATCCATCGGCGGGCGTTACGAAACCAAAGCCCTTGGCGGTGTTGAACCACTTAACGGTGGCGCGGATCGGCGCGCCATCCCCACTCGCTTGCATGCGACCCAACTCCCTGTCGACTACTCGGTACCTCAAGCTCCCGCTCTGTGTTTTCTGATCTTCGGGCCGTAGGACACACAGCGTTAACTGATCAACGCTATCACCAGCATCGACGCTGAACAAACGTCTTTTCCGCTACCCGACACCGCCTCGACACAGGGTGGACCAGCCGTTGAAACTTTGAATGATCTGTGGTGGTTGGCACGTCATGAGCTATCGCACCCTGGACAATCTCGATGTCGCCGGAAAGCGCGTCTTGCTGCGCGCCGACCTCAATGTCCCCATGCATGACGGTCGGATCAGTGACACGACCCGGATCGATCGGCTGGTGCCGACGATCCTCGAATTGAGCCGTGCCGGCGCGCGCGTCGTGGTGATGTCGCATTTCGGCAGACCCGACGGCAAAGCCTCCGCGAAGCTTTCTCTCGCGCCGCTCGCCGCCGCACTCCAATCCGCCCTTGGCGGAAAGCGGGTTGCCTTCGCGTCGGATTGCATCGGCGCGCCGGCCGCTGCGATGGTCGCCAACCTCGCGAACGGCGATGTCGGTCTGTTGGAGAATCTTCGCTTCCACGCGGCGGAGGAAGCCAACGACATCGGCTTTGCGCGCTCGCTCGCCGCGCTCGGCGACATCTACGTCAACGATGCGTTCTCGGCGGCGCATCGCGCGCATGCATCGACGCAGGCCTTGGCGAAACTGCTGCCCGCCGCTGCCGGGCGTCTGATGCAGGCCGAGCTCGACGCGCTCTCCCATGCCTTGGAGCGGCCGAAGCGACCGCTGATCGCGATCGTCGGCGGGGCGAAAGTGTCGACCAAACTCGATCTGCTCGGCAATCTGCTGGCGAAGGTCGACATCCTCGTGATCGGCGGCGGGATGGCGAACACGTTCCTGTTCGCCGATGGCATCGGCGTCGGCAAGTCATTGTGCGAGCGCGACATGGCCGCCACGGCCCGCGGCATTGCCGCCAAGGCGAAGGAGAGCGGCAAGCGCATCATGTTGCCGATCGACGCCGTGATCGCCGGAAAGCTCGAGTCCGGCGTGGCGGTCACGACGGTACCGATCGCGGCGGTGCCGGCCGATCAGATGATTCTCGATATCGGCCCGAAGAGCGTGGCGCAGATCGCCACCGAGATTGGCGGTTGTCGCACGCTGATCTGGAACGGCCCGCTCGGCGCGTTCGAGACGAGCCCGTTCGATGCCGGCACGACCGCCGTCGCGCGCGACGTCGCCCGGTTGGTCGCCAGTGGCAATCTGGCCGCGATTGCCGGCGGCGGGGATACCGTCGCCGCGCTCGCGCATGCCGGTGTCAAAGACAAGCTCACCTACGTGTCGACCGCGGGCGGCGCGTTCCTCGAATGGATCGAAGGCAAGGAATTACCCGGCGTGGCGGCGCTCGGCTGATAGCGCCGCGTTGGGGGAGCTCAGAACCTGTGAACTAATCGGCGTGGGGATGTGTACGATGAATCATGAGCATCGAGACCTCCCGTTCTTCGCCGACGCCAGCAGCGCTGTTTGGTGATCTTCCGCCCTCGACGGCGAGC
>Ga0163144_10001964_pt1 | contig 48073 bp, 41 predicted proteins | sample OliLak19BULKMAT1_FD_123175 | JGI IMG/M metagenome (GOLD analysis project Ga0163144, IMG submission 123175) | Freshwater microbial mat bacterial communities from Lake Vanda, McMurdo Dry Valleys, Antarctica - Oligotrophic Lake LV.19.BULKMAT1 | ecosystem: Environmental > Aquatic > Freshwater >... | reverse complement strand
CCTGATTGGAGCCTGCGTGCAGTACTCGATCTATGTCGGGGCGCACCTCACCGCGTCCGCTAGCAGGACGGGCCGGCTGGTGGAGCTTCTGGCTTCAAGCAGCCGACAAACGCTTGCTGGTGTCTCGGCCAAGCAGTGCGATCAGTCCGGATAGGCTGTCAAAATCAGCGGTGCTCATGCCGTAAAACTCGATGCCAAGATGCTGCGCATGCTGATGCGCAGCTACGCCTTTGACTAGGAAGTGGGAAATGTCCCCGATCCAGACCTCAACCTCGATGTTTTCACCCTGCATCACCTGCAACCCGTCTGGCAGAGCAACCTGAAGTCCGTTCAACGACACGTCAACGGTTTCCGCGTCGCACTGTCCGGCCGGCCAGAGCAAATTGACCCGACCAGCGACATGAAATCGTGGCTCCGTGCGGCGTTCTTGGATGCTCAACGGCATGCCCGAAGCTCCCCTGGTTGGGCTGAAATGAGCCCGAAGGTAAGCTAATTCCAGCCCAAGAACCACGCTTTGGGTCACATTACCTGGCTTGTAAGCGACCCGGTGCGATTTGGGCGGCGTAAGCGCAGCGGGACCCGTGGCGCCTAGGTCATTTGCGCCTGGGTCATTTCGAACGCCTGGGTCGTTCAAGCCTGGGTTATTTGGGCCTGGGTTATTTGGGCCTGAGTTATTTGGGCCTGGGTCATTTCGACCACCTTGGTCATTTCGACCGCAGGGGAAAATCTCATACGTGCGGAAGGCTGCAGATCTCTGCCTGCGGTCGAGATGCGCTCGCGGCAATGAGCGCGCTTGCTTCAGTCTGCAACCGCCAGGAGGATGCCTGCTCGCGCCACGTGTTCAGCGTGCTGGAACTCTTCCTCGCTCAAGCCATAGGGCGGGAAAAAATAAACCACGTTGCCCAAAGGACGCAGCAAAACGCCGTGTTCCAGGCCATGTCGATAGACCCGCAGGCCGCGGCGTTCCTGCCAGGCAAATGGCCGCTTGGTCGACACGTCAGCGGCGAGTTCGATCGCGCCGATAAAGCCTTGGCTGCGCGTGTCGGCGACATGCGGGAGGTCGGCAAAGCTGGCGACCGAACGCTGCATGCGGGCGCAGCGCGCCGCATGTGCGTCGGCAAACTCTGGCGCCTTTAACAAGTTCAGCGTGGTGACCGCAGCGCGGCAGGCAATCGGGTTTCCGCTATAGCTGTGCGAATGCAGGAAAGCGCGACGGGTTTGATACTCCGCATAAAACGCCTGATAGATATGTTCGCCCGCCAACACCGCAGCCAACGGCAAAAAACCTCCGGTCAGCGCCTTGCTGGTCAACAGCAAATCGGGACTGATCTGCGCATGCGAGCTGCCCCACATCTTGCCGGTGCGCGCCATGCCAACCGCGATCTCGTCGACGATCAGCAACACCTCATGTTCGCTGCACAGACGGCGCGCGTGGCGCAGATAGCTTTCGGGGTACATGCGCATGCCGCCCGCACATTGCACCAGCGGCTCAACGATCATGGCGGCAACGTCCTGCCCGTGCTGCTCCAGAGTTTGCGCAAGCTCAGCCACGCAGCGCGCGACCCACGCCTCTGTATCCAAATCAGGCGGCTGTTCGTAACGGTCCGGCGTGGTCACGATCAAGGGCGAAAACAGCAGGGGCCCGTAATGCTCGCGGTAAAGGGCAACGTCGCTGACCGCCAGCGCGCCTACGGTTTCACCGTGATAGCTATTGCTCAGGCAGATGAAGCGCTGCTTGCGCTCGCGCCCAAGATTGCGCCAGTAGTGCAGCGCCATTTTCAGCGCCGCATCCGTCGCGCTGGATCCGTTGTCGGCGTAAAACACGCGACTCAATCCCGCCGGTGCGCAGGCAATCAAGGCTTCCGCAAGCTCCACCGCGGGCTCGTGCGTAAAGCCGGCAAGCAGCACGTGGTCCAGCTGGTCCAGCTGGGCTTTCAGGGCCGCAACCAAGGGTGGATGCGAATGCCCAAACAAACAGGTCCACCAGGAACCAATCATGTCCAGATAGCGGCGCCCATCGTGCCCGATCAAGTAACTGGCTTCGCCGCGCGCGATGGATACCATCGGCAGCGTCTCGTGATCATGCATTTGTGTGCAGGGATGCCACACGCGCTGCAAATCGCGCTCAGACCATGTCTTCGTCACTTCGCTGCCTTGTGCTGTTGCCATGAGTGAAAAGTCTGATCCCAACAAAAGCACGCAGGAAATGCTTGAGCGGCTCAAGCACTTGGCTCTGCGTCTTGATGCTGAGGCCATCGACACATTGTATGGTCTTGAACCGGTGTACGAAGCCGGGAGCGATCCGAATGCATGCGCCTGATGCGTTGAGAAACGAAACGCATCGATGGTTACAGCCCGCGACATGATCGGGCGGCTTTCGGATCGATGCGGTTCGCTAAGCTCACCGGCATCCTACGCAGGCGTCGTCTTAGGCATTCGGCATCCGCGCCTGACGCGTTGAGAAACGAAACGCACCGATGGCTTTCTTATCGCGGCGGTTCGCTACGTGCACCGGCATCCTACGCAGGCTGTGGATTTAAGCGGCGACGGCATCCTACGCAGGCCCAGGCTCATACCTCGTTGGATAGGGCTGGGAATTTTATTTGGACCTAATGGTTGCTATTTTAGACTTTATTGTTTTCGCGAGGGAAATTCCGTGAGATACGCACTTGTTGCCCTTTTGTTTCTGCAAGCCGTACTTTTGAGTTCAGCCTCCGCCGCCTCGCTTGCTGGCTCACTGTATCGCGTTGAAGTCACACTGCATCGCACTGGCGTTGAGCCTGCGATGCAAAGCACTGTGTTCGTCGAACCAAGCAAGGAGGCCGTGCTCTCGTTGCTGCATGAATCGGATCCGATCGGCAACCAATTGCGGCTGAGCGTGGAACCGCCATTTGTTGCACCCAATGGCAAATCTGTAGCGAACGTACGTGTGCAAGTGCTTGAGCAGGTCGGCAGGGACTGGTCACTTCGCGCAAGCCCCTCGCTCGGGGTGGAACTGGGGAAAGAGGCGACGTTGGAGGGGCCTTTGACCTCGTCGATCCAAGGCGCACGATATTCTTTGTCAGTCCGAGCGACTTTGGTCACTGCCGATGAGTTCAAGCAGCTGACGGGTAAAGTGGCAACCGCATCGGTTCCCTGCGAGTACGGCATGCTAGCCCCCGTTGGCAAGCAGTCCGCTAGCGATGGGGCTTCAAAACGAGGCGGTCTCTGTTGCCGAGTTCCGTGCACAACTGGCTACAACTGGGTCCTGACCTGCTGCGGTGCGGTCTATTGTTGCGATTGCGGCAGTTGCTGCTACCCGCCTTGAGCATTTCCAACGACCCTTTGTAAAGCCTGTGGCGCACAGGTGAATTGACCGGTTCGGTGGGCAACAGTTCAATGGGTTGTGCCACGCCAGCCTTGTATGCGCAGCCGCAGTGCGGTTGAAACGCACTGGTTTAGAAAGACGAATGTGACAGAACCAAGGCCAACACGGGCAGCAAATGGAGCTTGCTCTCCTACCTTGCACACGGGCCTGTGCTTGCCACGGCAGGCGGTGTCGACGCTGGGTATTGCTAGATGGTGTTAGGCAGCTGATGTCACACCGGGCATACATCAAAGGCGTCTTGCCGCGCACGCAGCCGGCCCTGTCATCGGCGCGTGAGTACTGGCATCAAGACCGCCGCTCGTGTTACGGTGTCGTTTCGTCTGTTGGCTCGCGGCTGCAATCGCAGCGGCCAATCTGCTTCCTTGCCCGCGTGGGCTTAATGCGAAGCGCACTAGAGCAGCGAATCTATCCTTATCTTGCAGCGTGGCCGCGCGGCTCACTGCGTCATGGTTGAACGGAATGAATCTCAACGAATTAAAGATGAAGCCAGTCCAGGAGCTTGTGGACTTGGCCGATCAGCTGCAAATCGAAGGTGTGGGTCGGGCGCGCAAGCAGGACGTGATCTTCGCGATCCTGAAGACGCTGACCAAGAACGGTGATCCGATCCACAGCGAAGGCGTGCTGGAAATACTCTCAGACGGCTTTGGCTTCCTGCGTACGGCAGACTCAAGTTATCTCGCAGGTCCGGATGATGTCTATATCTCTCCGGCACAGATTCGCCGCTTCAATCTGCGCACCGGCGACTACCTGAAGGGCACCATTCGTTCACCGAAGGAAGGCGAACGCTACTTTGCCTTGGTCAAGGTGGACGAAATCAACGGCCAATCGCCGGAGTCGAAAAAAAATCAAGTTTTATTCGAGAACCTGACCGCCTACTTTCCCACGCAGCGCTTTCAGCTCGAACGCGGCAACGGCTCCTCGGAAGATCTGACCGGTCGCGTGCTGGATCTGATTTCTCCGATCGGTAAAGGCCAGCGCGGACTCATCGTCTCGCCGCCGAAGGCCGGCAAGACGATCATGATGCAGCACGTCGCCCAGGCGATCATGGCCAATCATCCAGAAACCAAGCTGTTTGTGCTGTTGATCGATGAGCGCCCGGAAGAAGTCACCGAGATGCAGCGCATGATCGGCAAGCTCGGAGAAGTGGTGTCATCCACCTTTGATGAGCCGGCCTCGCGCCACGTGCAGGTCTCGGAGATGGTGATCGAGCGCGCCAAGCGCTTGGTCGAACACAAGTACGACGTGGTGATCCTGCTCGATTCGATCACCCGTTTGGCGCGCGCCTACAATCAGGTTATGCCAAGTTCCGGCAAGATTGGTTCCGGCGGCGTGGACACCGCTGCGCTGCATCGTCCAAAGCGCTTCTTCGGCGCCGCACGCAAGATTGAAGAAGGCGGCTCCCTGACTATTTTGGCCACGGCGCTGGTGGATACCGGCGGCAAGATGGACGAAGTGATCTACGAAGAGTTCAAGGGCACCGGCAATATGGAAGTGCATCTTGATCGTCACATCACGGAAAAGCGCGTCTACCCGGCGATCGACATCAAGCGCTCCGGCACGCGCCGCGAAGAGCTGCTGCTTGACCCTGAGGTGCTGCAGAAGGTGTGGATTCTGCGCAAGATCCTGCATCCGATGGATGAGCTTTCAGCCATCGAGTTTCTGCTCGATAAGCTCAAGCAGACCAAGACCAATGACGAGTTCTTTGCGGCGATGCGGCGTCAGGGCTAAGTCCCGGCAAGCTGTGCATTCGCGTATGCGGGCTAATTGCCAAGCGCGAACTCGCATCTTTACCAATTTCAGGCTGATTTCTATCGGGTCATGAAGATCTTTGAGGTTGTATAGCGATGCGGCGTTTCTGGCTTGGCGGTAACTGGAAAATGCACGGCAACATGGCGCAGGCTCATGCGCTGTCGACCTGCGCACGTAAGCTGGCGCAGACCGAGTTGCCCGTGCAGGTGGTGATTTTCCCGGCTTTTCCTTACCTGCAACTGGCGGCGCAGTGCCTTCAGGGCAGCAAAGCCATGTGCGGCGCTCAGGACCTCGCGTACCAACCGCCCGGCGCATTCACCGGCGCGGTGAGCGGCGAAATGATTCTCGACGTTGGCTGCCAGTACGTTCTAATCGGACATTCGGAGCGCCGCCATGTCTTTCAGGAGAGTCACGAGCTGCTCACCCGAAAGTTCGCCCGCGCGGTTGAGCTGGGCCTGCGTCCGGTGCTTTGCGTGGGTGAAACCCTGAGCCAGCGCGAAGCGGGTCAGAGCGAACACGTGGTGCATGCGCAGCTTGCCGCGGTGCTTGATGTGTTTGGGCCAGCGGCATTGCGCGGCGCGGTATTGGCCTATGAGCCGGTCTGGGCCATCGGCACCGGAAAGGTGGCAACACCTGAACAGGCGCAAGCCATCCACGCGCATCTGCGTTCCATCGTCCGCAATCATGATGCTAATCTCGCGAGCTCACTACCGATCGTTTATGGCGGCAGTGTCAAAGCAAGCAATGCCTCCAGCCTTTTTGCACAGCCTGATATCGATGGCGCGCTGATCGGTGGCTCATCGCTTGATACCCTTGAATTTACGGCAATCGTTGAAGGTGCCAAGGACTTGGCGGGCTAAAAATGTTGATAACGGTCTTGAAAGTACTTTACGTAGTCATTGCCGTAATGATGAGCGTTGCGATCCTCATGCAGCGCGGCGCTGGTGCACAGGCAGGCAGTGGGTTTGGCGCTGGTGCGTCTGCGACGGTGTTCGGCGCGCGCGGATCGGCTAACTTCCTGACCTCATTCACCAAATGGTGCGCGGTGGCATTCTTCGGCCTGAGCCTTGGCATCGCCTACATGATCACGCACACGGCACGCACCAACCAGCAGGTGACCGACGCGGGGGTCATGAGCGGTTTCGGCGCCGAAACTCCTGCTCCGGCCCAAGCGCCTGGTAGCGGTGCGACACCGGCAGCGGGCAACAGCGAAGTCCCAGCGCCGACTGGCGCCGCTGCTCCAACAACGATTGTGCCAACCGCCATTGAGGTCGCTCCCGTCCCGGCCGAAGCCGCACCTGCGACGCCTGGATCGTCACAAAAAGCGGCGCCAGGCGAAAAACCAGCTGAGAACACGAGCAAAGTCGAACCAGAAAAGCGATAATACTGCACCTGAAAATGCCGACGTGGTGGAATTGGTAGACACGCTACTTTGAGGTGGTAGTGGGGCAACCCGTGACGGTTCGAGTCCGTCCGCCGGCACCAAATCTTGATCGCCCGCCCTAGCTAGTGCGGGTGATTCGTTTCAATCGCAGGAACTTCACAGCTCATGCTCGGCGAATACATCCCGATAGCGTTCTTCTTGGTCATCGCCACTTTGCTTGGCACCGTACTGCTCATTGCAGGGCGTTTGCTGGGACCGCGGCGTCCAGCGGCTGACAAGCAGGCGCCCTACGAGTGCGGCTTCGAAGCCTTCGAAGACGCGCGCATGAAGTTTGATGTGCGCTACTACCTGTTGGCGATCCTGTTCATCATCTTCGATCTTGAAGTCGCCTTCCTGTTTCCTTGGGCGGTGGTGTTGGATGAGCTGGGCATGGCCGGTATCTGGGCCATGGCCATCTTCTTGTTCATCCTGGAGCTTGGTTTCGCGTACGTGTGGAAGAAAGGGGCACTGGAATGGGAGTGAGTATTGATCTGGCCAATCTGAATGCGGTCGACGACATTTTGCGCCCGCACGCGGACAACCCAATCATGAATCGCGGATTCGCGATGACCAATGTCGATGCCCTGGTGAACTGGGCACGCACCGGATCGATGTGGCCGATGACCTTCGGCTTGGCCTGTTGCGCGGTTGAAATGATGCAAGCCGGCGCGGCGCGCCTGGATCTGGATCGCTTTGGCGTGGTGTTTCGCCCCAGCCCGCGGCAGTCTGACGTGATGATCGTGGCGGGCACGCTGGTCAACAAAATGGCCCCGGCTCTGCGCAAAGTCTATGACCAGATGCCGGACCCCAAATGGGTTATTTCGATGGGCAGCTGCGCCAACGGCGGCGGCTACTACCACTACAGCTATGCCGTGGTCCGCGGTTGCGACCGCATCGTGCCGGTGGATGTGTATGTTCCAGGCTGCCCGCCGACGGCAGAGGCCCTGATCTACGGCATCTTGCAGCTGCAGAAAAAAATCAAGCGAACTTCTTCGATTTTCAAGCAATGAGCGCCGAGAGCACACCCCTGAGTTTACGCGAGCGCCTGCAGCAGCAGTTTGGCGAGCGCCTGCTGTCCCTGCAGTTTGCGCAGGGCGAAACCACGATCGAGGTATCGGCGGACCACTGGTGGTCGGTATGTGAGACCTTGCAGGCGTCAGAGCAGCTGCACTTCGAACAATTGATCGACCTTTGCGGCGTCGACTATCTGAGCTACGGCCAGGTCGAGTGGGATACCACCGATGTCTCAAGCCAGGGCTTCTCGCGCGCCGTGGAGGGTTTCGGCCCAGGTCGCTTCCGCGCTGGCGAAGTCAGTACGCCGGAATCGGCGGCGCGCCGCTTTGCGGTGGTGGTTCATCTGATGTCCTTGAAGCACAATGCGCGCGTGCGCGTGCGCTGCTATTGCCCGGATGATGAGCTGCCAGTGCTTCCCACGCTGACCAATCTATGGCGGGGCGCCGAATGGTTCGAGCGGGAAGCCTTTGATCTGTTTGGCATCGTGTTCGATGGCCACAACGATCTTCGGCGCATCCTGACCGACTACGGATTCGTCGGACATCCGTTCCGCAAGGATTTTCCGCTGATCGGCAATGTGGAAGTGCGCTATGACCCGATCCAGGGTCGGGTGATTTACGAGCCAGTATCGATTGAGCCGCGCGTGAGCGTTCCGCGCGTGGTGCGCCAGGACTCGCGCTATGAGCAAGCCCAGGCCGAGACGCAGGCGCGTGAGCCCAAGGCGAATGAAGCCAAAGGAATGGGAGGCTAGACGCGCGTGGCAGAGATTCGCAATTACACGATGAATTTCGGTCCGCAGCATCCGGCGGCGCACGGTGTTTTGCGCCTGGTTCTGGAAATGGACGGCGAAGTTGTGGTGCGTGCAGATCCGCACATTGGTTTACTGCATCGAGGCACGGAAAAACTTGCTGAGAGCAAGCCTTATAACCATTCGATCGGCTACATGGACCGGCTGGACTATGTATCCATGATGTGCAACGAGCACGCCTATGTGCGCGCGATCGAAAAGCTCATGGGGATCGAGGCACCGATCCGCGCTCAGTACATTCGCACCCTGTTCGACGAAATCACGCGCATCCTTAATCACCTCATGTGGCTGGGTTCGAACGGGCTCGATCTGGGCGCGATGACCGTGTTCCTGTACGCATTCCGCGAGCGCGAAGAGCTGATGGATTGCTATGAGGCAGTCAGCGGTGCGCGCATGCACGCCACGTACTACCGCCCGGGCGGTGTCTATCGCGATTTACCGGCAGAAATGCCCAAGTATCGCGAGAGTCCTTGGACCAAGGGACGCAATCTCAAGCGACGCAACGCTTGGCGTGAGGGTTCCATGCTGGATTTCCTCGCGGCGTTTGCGGACGACTTCAATCACCGCGTCGACGATTACGAAACGCTCCTGACCGAAAACCGCATTTGGAAGCAGCGCACGGTCGGGATCGGCGTTGTCAGCCCTGAGCAGTGCATGCAGTGGGGCATGAGCGGGCCGATGCTGCGCGGCAGCGGAATTGCCTGGGACCTGCGCAAGAAGCAGCCCTATGCCGCCTATGACGCCATGGATTTTGATATTCCGCTCGGTACCCAGGGCGATTGCTATGACCGCTACCTGGTGCGCGTGCAGGAAATGCGTGAATCAAACCGCATGATCAAACAGTGCGTGGCCTGGTTGCGTGCCAATCCCGGCCCGGTCATGGTGGATAACTTCAAGGTCGCTCCGCCCTCGCGTGAAGCGATGAAAGACGACATGGAAGCCTTGATCCACCACTTCAAGCTGTTCACCGAAGGCTATTGCTTGCCTGTGGGCGAGGTCTACGCGGCGGTGGAAGCGCCGAAGGGCGAATTCGGCGCGTATTTGATTTCAGACGGCGCCAACAAGCCGTTCCGGCTCAAGCTGAGGGCTCCAGGATTTGCGCATCTTTCGGCCATGGACGAACTGGTGCGCGGACATATGCTGCCTGACGTCGTCGCCATGATTGGCACGCTGGACGTCGTTTTCGGAGAAATTGACCGATGAAGTCGAGCCAGAATGCCGCCGCACTGAAAGCGGATCCGCTCCAGCTGCTCAGTTCCGAAACGCGCGCGCAAATCGACCAATGGCTGCTCAAGTTCCCGCCTGAGCGCAAGCGCTCGGCGCTGCTCAAGGCTCTGTTCCTGGCGCAAGAGCAGAACCAGGGTCATCTCACCGACGAACTGATCGCTGCAGTTGCCAATTATCTCGACCTGCCGGCCACCTGGGCCTATGAAGTGGCCAGTTTCTACTCGATGCTGCACATCGGATCCTGTGGGCGCCACAAAGTCAGCGTGTGCACCAACATCTCCTGCTGGCTCAATGGCGGCGAACAGCTGCTGCAACATCTGGAGCACAAACTGGGCATCGAACGCGGGGAAAGCACGCCCGACGGGCGCATCCATCTGGTGCATGAAGAAGAATGTCTGGCCGCATGCGTGCGCGCACCAATGATGATGGTGGACGGGCATTACTACGAATACCTCACGCCGCAGACGGCTGAGGCCATCATTGACGAGCTGAAGTAGGGAGCGCGCATTGACTCACGTGAATAAAATCCTGGATCAAGGCCCGGATCAAGGCCCGGATCGACGGCCGAATCCGCCTGCGTATCAGCCGCTTGGTCTGGTCCCCGGAGCGCATAACGTGGTGTTCACCACGCTGCATTTCGCCGAGCCGTGGAGCTACGACAGCTACCTGAAATCGGGCGGATATCAGGCCCTGCGCAAGATGCTCAGCGAAAAAACGCCCAAAGAGCAGGTTATCGACACGCTCAAGGCCAGCGCGCTGCGCGGTCGCGGCGGCGCCGGCTTCCCAACTGGTTTGAAGTGGAGCTTCATGCCGCGCAATGCGCCGGGCATGAAGTACATCCTGTGCAATTCGGACGAGAGCGAGCCGGGCACCTGTCACGACCGCGACATCCTGCGCTACAACCCGCATGCGGTGATTGAAGGCATGATCATCGGCGGTTATGCCATGGGCGCCAGCGTCGGCTACAACTACATGCGCGGCGAATTTTTTCGCGAGCCTTTCGAGCGCATGGAAGCGGCGCTCAAAGAGGCCTATGCGCATGGCTGGCTGGGCCAGAACATCCTTGAAAGCGGCCTTGACTTTGATCTGTACGCGGTCACCGGCGCCGGCGCCTACATTTGCGGCGAGGAAACTGCACTGATGGAGTCGCTTGAGGGCAAGAAAGGTCAACCCAGATTCAAGCCGCCGTTCCCGGCGAACTTTGGCTTGTACGGCAGGCCAACCACGATCAACAACACCGAAACCTTCGCATCCGTGCCCGCGATCATGCGCAATGGATCCGACTGGTTCCTCAACATTGGCAAGGTGAATAACGGCGGTCCAAAAGTATTCTCGGTGTCCGGCCACGTGCAAAACCCAGGAAATTTCGAAGTTCCGCTGGGTACGCCGTTTAAGGATCTGCTGGCGATGGCGGGCGGCATGCGGCCCGGTCGCAGTCTCAAGGCCGTCATACCCGGCGGCTCGTCGATGCCGGTGCTGCCCGCTTCCACCATGATGGAGCTCAGCATGGATTTCGACGCGATGCAGAAAGCTGGCTCGGGTCTGGGCTCGGGTGCGGTGGTGGTGATGGACGACAGCACCTGTATGGTGCGTGCGTGTCAGCGTATCGCCCGGTTCTATTTTCACGAGAGCTGCGGTCAATGCACGCCCTGCCGTGAAGGCACCGGCTGGATGTACCGCATGCTCACGCGCATCGTTGAAGGCAAGGCAGAGCTGAATGATCTGGATATGCTCAAGGCTGCTGCAGGTCAGATCGAAGGCCACACCATTTGCGCCTTCGGTGAAGCCGCAGCTTGGCCGGTGCAAGGCATGCTGCGTCACTTCCGGCATGAGTTCGAATATTTCATCACGCATGGTCGATCCATTGTGGATGCCCCGCAACACACGCCAGAACCTGAAAAGTCCGAACCTGAAAAGCCGGCACAAAAGGTGGCGGCATGAGCGCACAGCCCAGCGGTCCGCTTAGCGCGCCTGACATGGTGAACGTGCAGGTCGACGGCAGGCCGGTGCAGGTGCTGAAAGGCAGCATGATTATCCAGGCGTCGGACAAGCTCGGCATCCCGGTGCCGCGCTTCTGTTACCACAAGAAACTGACGATTGCCGCCAATTGCCGGATGTGCTTGGTGGAAGTGGAAAAGATGCCCAAGCCGGCACCCGCCTGCGCCACGCCGGTCATGGAAGGCATGGTGATCCACACCCAGACGCAGCGCGCGCTTTCCGCGCAGCGCAGCGTGATGGAATTTTTGCTGATCAACCATCCGCTCGATTGTCCGATTTGCGATCAAGGCGGCGAATGTGAGCTGCAGGACGTAGCGATGGGCTACGGTCGCTCCGTGTCGCGCTTTCACGAGGGCAAGCGCGTGGTGCCGGACGAGGATCTGGGTCCACTGGTGGCAACCGATATGACGCGCTGCATTCACTGCACGCGCTGCGTTCGCTTCATGGACGAAATCGCCGGCACGCAGGAACTCGGCGCCATGTTCCGCGGCGAACACCTGGAGATCGGCACTTTTGTTGGACGTTCGCTGGAGTCGGAGCTGAGCGGCAACATCATCGATGTGTGTCCGGTCGGTGCGCTGACCAATAAGGTGTTTCGCTATCGCGCGCGCACCTGGGAACTGCTGGCGCGCGAGGCGATCGCGTACCACGACGCGCTGCACTCGAACCTCTGGCTGCATACGCGCCGCGGCGAAGTGCTGCGCACGGTGCCGCGCGACAACGAGGCCATCAACGAATGCTGGCTCTCGGACCGCGACCGCTACTCGCATCAGGCGCTGCAGCACGCAGAGCGCATTGAAAAAGCGCGCGTCAAGCGCAATGGAACCTGGGTGGAAGTCGATCTGCTGGAGGCGATCAACGTCGCGGTTGAGGGTCTGCGTCGCGCAGGCAGCCAAGTGGGCGCGCTGCTACATCCAAGTGCAAGCATGGAAGACGGCGCGCTCTTAGCCGCCATTGTGCGTGAATTGGGCGGGCGCGAAATCGAGCACCGCTTGCGTTCGCTCGACACCTCCGCGGCCGATCCAGGCTTTGCCGCGCCGCTGGCCGGCTATGAGCAGGCGCACGCGATCTTGCTGGTGGGCGCAAATCCGCGCTTTGACCAGCCGATTCTTGGCCATCGCATCCGTAAAGCCAGCAAGCGTGGTGCACAGATTCACGCCATCAATCCGGTCGCAAGTGATGCGCACTACGCTCTCAAGCACGAGTGGGTGGTTGGCACCTGGGACATGCTGGCCCAACTCGGTGCGCTGCTGCGCGCTGCCGGCGAGCTGACCCAGCTAAGCGTGGATAGCGCACTGCTGACGCGCTTGGGCGCCGCAGCACCTGATGCTGCGCACCAGGCTGCGGTGAAGGCGCTGCAAACTCAGGGTTCAAGCCGGATCTTGCTCGGCGATTTCGCAGTGCAACACCCGGCCGCCGGACTGCTCCGCGAGGCGGCACGCGCGCTGGCCAGCATGCTTGGCGCGCACTACGATGAGCTGCCAGACGGCAGCAACGGAATCGGCCTGAGCGCGGTCGGTGCCCTTACACCGGGCGGCTTCACGGGCCAGCAGCTCAAGGCACTGCTGCTGCAGAACGTGGAGCCAAGCGACGCCGTGGATTCGGAATCGTTCAAGGCATTGCTTGAGCATAGTGGCTTTGTGGTGAGCCTGAGCGCTTATCGCAATCCCCAGGTTGAAGCCTATGCCAGCGTGCTGTTGCCGCTTGCCCTACCGCCGGAATCCGAAGGCAGCTATCTCAATGTTGACCGGGTCAAGCAATCGGTTGCGGCGGGCGCCAAGGCTCCCGGCGATGCGCGACCCGCTTGGCGAATCTATCGCGCGCTGGCTGAGGCCGCCGGGCTCAAGGCGTTGGCTTTTGTTGATTTTGCAGGCGCCCGGGATTTTGCGGAAGCCGCGCGGCGTAAGGTTGCTGCCGCCAACGATGAGCGCCAATCACTGCGACCGGAAGCCGGCGCCCTGACGGTGGTTAAGCGCGTGCCCATGGTGCGCGTGGATTCGGTGCTGCGCCGCAGTGAAGCCCTGAACCAAACCGTGCACGGCATGCCGGCCCAACAAATTGCGCTGCACTCTGCGGATGCCGCCGCCTTGGGCTTGGCGGAAGGTGATCGCGTGCGTGCAGGCGGCCATGAGTTCAAGCTGAGCTTGAACGATGCCATCGCGCCCGGAAGCGTGCTTGCGTATGCCGGAACCGCAGGCGATGCGCTGCGCAACGGCGCCGCGATCACGCTGGAGAAGGCAACGCCATGATCGATCTGCTGCCCCAGTGGTTCCAGCCGATTGTCATCTCCGCTTGGCCTTGGCTGTGGATGTTTTTGAAGATCGCGCTGTTCACGATCGTTCCGCTGACCATCGCGGTGGCCATGTACACCTATGCCGAGCGCAAAGTCATCGGCTTCATCCAGGACCGACAGGGTCCCAATCGGGTTGGGCCGCTCGGACTGCTGCAGCCATTCGCTGACGTGATCAAGCTGGTGTTCAAGGAAGTGATCACGCCTACGGTTTCCAGCAAGCTGGTATTCGTCATCGCGCCGCTGTTGGCCCTGGTGCCGGCCTTTGCAGCCTGGGCCGTGATCCCGTTCGGGCCCTCGGAATCGATGCGCGCTTGGAGCAATATTGACGCCGGTTTGCTGTACATACTGGCCATGACCTCGCTCGGCGTTTACGGCATCATCCTCGCTGGCTGGGCGTCCAATTCGAAGTACGCGTTTTTGGGCGCAATGCGCTCGGCAGCCCAGATCATCTCCTATGAACTGGCCATGGGTTTCGCACTGGTCGGGGTATTGATCGGTTCCGGCAGCATGAACATGGCCAAGATTATCAATGCTCAAGGCGGCGACATGGGCCTGTTCGAATGGTTCTGGCTACCCCTGCTGCCTTTGTTTGTGATCTATGTGATTTCCGGCGTGGCAGAAACCAATCGCGCCCCGTTTGACGTCTCGGAAGGAGAAAGTGAAATCGTGGCTGGCTTCCATGTCGAGTATTCCGGCACCGGGTTCTCAGTGTTTTTTCTCGCCGAATACGCGAACATGCTTCTGATCAGCTTTCTGGCTGCGATTTTGTTTCTGGGCGGCTGGCATTCGCCGTTTCCGACGGCTTGGCTGGGCGATAACTTCCTCACCGCACCGAGTTCATTCTGGCTGTTTGCCAAGGTCTTTCTGTTTGCTTTTTCGTTTCTGTGGTTCCGAGCTACTTTCCCGCGCTACCGCTACGACCAAATCATGCGGCTGGGCTGGAAGATTTTCATTCCCATTACCTTGGTCTGGATCATTGTTGCGGCGCTGTTGTTTGTCAGCGGCGCTGTGACGCGCGGGAGCTGAAGTTTATGAACACGATTACCCGCTATCTGAAGAGCCTATTGTTGCTGGAGCTGCTGAAAGGTTTGGCGCTCACGCTCAAGAATTTCTTTAAGGGCGCAAATTACTCCTATACCGTGCGCTATCCGGAAGAGAAATATCCGAAGAGTCCGCGCTTTCGCGGCCTGCATGCACTGCGTCGCTATGCCAACGGCGAAGAGCGCTGCATTGCTTGCAAGCTCTGCGAAGCGGTTTGCCCAGCGCTGGCAATCACGATCGATTCCGAGCCGCGCGCGGACGGACAGCGCCGCACCACGCGCTACGACATCGATCTGTTCAAGTGCATTTTTTGCGGGTTTTGCGAAGAAAGCTGTCCGGTGGACGCCATTGTCGAGACCGACATTCACGAGTATCACTTCGAGAAGCGGGGCGAGAACGTCGTGACCAAGCTTCAACTGCTGGCCATTGGTGATCGCTACGAAAAGCAAATCGCCGCTGCGCGCAGCGCAGACGCAGCCTATCGGTGAAAACATGAGTCTGGATGCTGTGCTGTTTTACGTTTTCGCAACCGCCACGGTACTGAGCGCAATCGGCGTGGTCACCGTGCGCAACCCCGTGCATGCGGTGATGTTGCTGGTACTGACCTTTTTCAACAGCGCACTGATCTGGATCCTGCTCAAAGCGGAGTTTCTGGGCATCGTGCTGATTCTGGTCTACGTTGGCGCGGTCATGGTGTTGTTCCTGTTTGTGGTCATGATGCTCGACATCAACACGGCCAAGCTGCGAGAGGGATTCACCCGCTATTTGCCGGTCGGCGCCTTGGTCGCCCTGGTGATGGCGGCTGAGCTGGTGTCGTTGCTGGGCGTGAAGTACTTCGGGGGCGAGCAGCAGCTTGGGGCCGTGCTGCGCAACGGCAGCAACATCGAGGCGGTCGGCTATTTGCTGTTCACCAAGTACGTTGTTCCGTTCGAGATCGCCTCGATCATCCTGCTGGTTGCAGCGGTTGCAGCCGTAGTGTTGACGCTGCGTAAGCGGGTCGGCGTGCGCACGCAGGATCCGGCAGCGCAGTCCGCCACGCGCGCGGATGAGCGCCTGAAGGTGGTCAAGATGTCCTCAGAGCGGCCGTTGGAGTAAGCGCATGATTCCCTTGTCCCACGTGCTCATCCTCGGCGCCATCCTGTTCTGTATCGCGGTGGCCGGAATCTTTATCAACCGCAAGAACGTGATCGTGCTGCTCATGGCCATCGAGCTCATGCTGCTTGCCGTGAATATGAATTTCGTCGCGTTCTCCAGCGCCCTTGGTGATGCCGCCGGGCAGGTGTTCGTGTTTTTTGTGCTCACCGTGGCAGCTGCGGAAGCGGCAATTGGCCTTGCCATTTTGGTGGTGCTGTTCCGTAACCGGCGCACGATCAACGTCGCCGAACTCGACACAATGAAAGGTTGAGCATGATCAGCACCTCGATACTCATCACGGTTGCGCTCAGCCCCCTGTTCGGCGCGCTTCTGGCTGGCCTGTTTGGCGCCCAGATGGGTCGACGACTGGCGCATACGGTTACCACGCTGGGCGTGGCGGTGAGCTTCGCGCTCAGCCTCTACGTGCTGAAACTGCTGGCTTTTGATGGCGCCCAGAGCTACAACCAGAATCTGTACACTTGGTTCGAAATTGGCAACTTCTCGGCCCACATCGGTTTTTTGGTCGACCGCTTGAGCGCGGTGATGATGGTCGTGGTGACCTCGGTGAGCCTGATGGTGCACGTCTACACCATCGGCTACATGAAGGATGATCCGGGCTATCAGCGCTTTTTTGCCTACATCTCGTTGTTCACCTTCTCGATGCTGATGCTGGTGATGAGCAACAACTTCCTGCAGCTGTTCTTTGGCTGGGAAGCGGTTGGACTGGTGTCCTATCTGCTGATCGGCTTCTGGTACAAGCGCCCGAGTGCGATCTTCGCCAACATGAAGGCGTTTCTAGTCAATCGCGTGGGCGATTTTGGCTTCCTGCTCGGGATTGCTTTGATCGTGATGTATTGCGGTTCCCTCGACTATGCGCAGGTGTTTGCCAGCGCGCCACAAGCCATCGGCGGCAAAACCATCGCGCTCACCGATACCTGGATCGTCTCGGTGGCCACCCTGGCATGCCTGCTGCTGTTCGTGGGCGCCATGGGCAAAAGTGCGCAGGTGCCATTGCACGTTTGGTTGCCCGATTCGATGGAAGGCCCAACGCCAATCTCGGCCCTGATCCACGCCGCCACCATGGTTACGGCCGGCATCTTCATGGTGACAAGAATGGCGCCGCTGTTTGAAATGAGCCAGACCGCGCTCAGCGTGGTGCTGGTGATCGGGGCAACCACCGCTCTATTTATGGGCTTGATCGGCATCGTGCAGAACGACATCAAGCGCGTTGTCGCCTATTCCACGCTGTCGCAGCTGGGCTACATGACGGTGGCGCTCGGCGCAAGCGCCTATTCGGCCGCCATCTATCATCTGATGACGCACGCCTTCTTCAAAGCTCTGCTGTTCCTCGGCGCCGGCTCGGTCATCATTGCCATGCACCACGAACAGGACATCCGGCGTATGGGTGGCTTGCGCAAATATCTGCCGATTACCTTCGTCACCGCATGGATCGGCACCTTGGCCTTGATTGGCTTCCCCGGTTTCAGCGGCTTCTATTCCAAAGACGCGATTCTCTATGCCGTGCAGTACGCGGATCGACCCGGCGCCAGCTACGCCTACGCCTGCGTCTTGATCGGCGTCTTCATCACCTCGTTCTACTCATTCCGGCTGCTGTTCCTGACCTTCCACGGCAAGGAGCGCTTCGCGAGCAGCGGTTCTGAACACGCGGCTGCACATGCGCATGGACATGATCCTGGGCACGACGTACACGGTCATGACAAGCATGGCGCCGCTCACGGTCATGCACACGCGCCGCACGAATCAACCTGGGTGGTGACGCTGCCGCTGGTGCTGCTGGCAATTCCATCGCTGGCGATTGGTGCGCTCGGCGCGCATATGTGGTTTGTCGGCGATTTTCTGTCCGGTATCCAGCCTGCGGGCGTGGAAGGCCTCAAGCACATCAGTGAGCATCTGGAACACGGCTGGATGTCGTTTGCGCTGCACGGTTTTGCCACCTTGCCGGTTTGGCTTGCCCTGCTGGGCATGGGGCTGGCGGCGCTGCTGTACCTGGTCAAGACCGAGTGGCCCGCCAAGCTGAAAGCTGCGTTTGGGCCGCTGCACACCCTGCTGGATCACAAGTATTACTTCGATGAGTTCTATCAGGCCGTGTTCGCGCGCGGCAGCGTGATGCTTGGCAAGCTGTTCTGGCGCGTGGGCGATCAAGGTTTGATTGATGGCGTCGCGGTCAATGGCGCGGCGGGTCTGATCGAGAAACTGGCCTATTTTGTGCGCCGCCTGCAGTCGGGCTATCTGTACCAATATGCCTTCTTGATGATTCTTGGTCTGATCGCGGCGATTGGATACTTCGTCGTCTATTTGAACCGCTGACGAGTGCCACTGATGACTGACGCGCTTCCCTCACTGCAAGGTCCGGCCGAGTTTGGCCTTTTGAGCCTGCTCATCTGGCTGCCTATCCTGGGCGGTTTTCTGGTGTTCGCCCTCGGCGAGCGCGCCACGGCCGCGCGCTATCTGAGCTTGCTGATCAGCGTGCTGGTGGTGTTGCTGTGCATCCCGCTCACGCAGCAGTTCGAGCCAATCGCCGGCATGCAGTTCGTCGAGAAGCTGCCCTGGATCGAGACCTACAAGATTTACTACGCCTTGGGTGTTGACGGCATCTCGGTGCCTTTGATTGTGCTCACGGCCATCATCAGCGTGGTGGTGCTGATAGCCAGCTGGGAAGTGATCCAGACCAAGGTGTCGCAGTACTTTGGCGCGTTCTTGATCCTTGAAGGACTAATGATCGGTCTGTTCTGCGCCGTCGACGCCATGCTGTTTTATGTCTTCTTCGAGGCGATGCTGATTCCGATGTTCGTCATCATCGGCATTTGGGGCGGCCCGCGGCGCGTTTACGCCACCCTGAAATTCTTTCTCTATACCTTCCTTGGTTCGATCCTGATGTTGATCGGGCTGATCTATATCTACTTCCAGACCTACTCCTTCGATCTCATCACATGGTCTGCGGTAAATCTTGATGACGCGGCGGAAACTTGGCTGTTCTTTGCTTTCCTGCTCGCCTTCGGGGTAAAGATTCCGATGGTTCCGGTGCACACTTGGTTGCCCGACGCGCATGTGGAAGCACCGACCGGCGGCTCGATGGTTCTGGCCGCGGTGATGCTGAAAATAGGTGGCTACGGATTTCTGCGTTTTGCCCTGCCGGTCATACCCGAGGCAAGCAACTACTACGCCTGGGTGCCGATCCTGCTCAGTTTAATTGCCGTGGTTTACATCGGCTTCGTCGCGCTCGCGCAGCAGGACATGAAAAAGCTCATCGCCTATTCGTCGATCTCGCATATGGGCTTTGTCACGCTGGGCATTTTCATCGCGTTCTACTTGGCACGCGAAGCAGGCTCCCCCGACATGGCGGCGCTGGCCCTTCAGGGCGCCATGGTGCAGATGATTTCGCACGGCTTCATTTCTGCCGCAATGTTCGGTGCCGTGGGGGTGCTCTACGACCGGGTGCACTCGCGCGAGATCAACGACTACGGCGGCGTGATCAACACCATGCCCTGGTTTGGCGGCTTTGTGGTGTTGTTTGCAATGGCGAACTCCGGCTTGCCCGGCACCAGCGGATTCGTCGGCGAATTCATGGTCATTCTGGCCGCATTCCGCTATTCGCCCTGGGTTGGCGCAGCAGCGGCGCTCACGCTGATCATTGGCGCGGCCTACACGCTGTGGATGGTCAAACGCGTCCTGTTTGGCGAGGTCGCGAACGCCAACGTCAGGGCGCTGAAAGACATCAATCACCGCGAATGGTCGGTGATGGCGATACTGGCGGCCGCGGTGCTTTGCATTGGCGTATATCCCAAACCGCTGACTGACATGATGCAGCCCAGCATCGCGCAGCTGGTGGCGCACATCCAAACAGGCAAGCCAAACGTGGTCTCGGTAGATCCAGAGCCCGTCACGCTGTCTCCCAATGCATCGGCTGAGGAGCGCGCGCGATGATCGAGTCCATCCACGACCTGCTGCCCCTAGCGCCGGAAATAGCGCTCACCATCACCGCCCTTCTGGTGCTCATGCTCGGCGCGTTTTTTGAGCGCCAATCGCAGAGCATCGGACACAGTTTGTCCGTGCTTGGACTGGTGGTGACCGGCTTTTTGGTGATCCTTCCTTACGGCGATTACGGTCAGGTGCTGGGCGGCTTGTTCATGCGCGACTCGCTGAGCTATGTGCTGAAGATTTTCATCGTGCTGACCAGCCTGATTGTCTTGATTTACGGCAGCTTCGGCATGTCGCGACGGAATCTGCTCAGCTCAGAGTTCTATGCCCTGATGCTGTTTGCCGTGCTCGGCATGATGCTGCTTTGCTCGGCATCGAATTTGCTGACCATTTACCTTGGGCTTGAGCTGCTGGCGCTTTCCTCCTATGCCCTGGTGGCGCTCGATCGCGACAACCCGACCGGTTCCGAAGCCGCCATGAAGTACTTCGTGCTGGGCGCCATCGCCTCCGGCATGCTGCTTTACGGAATGTCGCTGCTGTACGGAATCACCGGCGAGCTGGATCTGGGCATCATCAACGAAAAGCTGAAAACGCTGGTGCTGGATCCGGACAAGAAGGTGATTCTGACCCTGGCGCTGGTGTTCATCGTGGCCGGCCTCGCGTTCAAATTTGGCGCCGTGCCGTTTCACATGTGGCTGCCGGATGTCTATCAGGGCGCGCCGACTGCGGTCACCATGTTCCTTGCCGCAGCGCCCAAGCTGGCCGCCGCCGGAATGGCTTTTCGACTGCTTCCGCTCGGCATGGGGCCGCTGTTCGAGCAGTGGCAGCTGATGCTTGCCGCGCTTGCGGCCGGCTCACTGGTGCTTGGAAATCTGGCCGCACTGGTGCAAACCAATCTCAAGCGCATGTTGGCCTATTCGACTATTTCGCACGTCGGCTTCATCTGCCTTGGCCTGCTGCAAGGCGGCCCGCTGGGCATGAGTTCGGTGCTGTTTTATGTGATCGTGTACGCGCTCAGCACCACCGCTGCCTTCGGCGTGATGCTCGCGCTCAGCAAGGCTGGCCAAGAATTGGAAGAGATCGATGACTTCCGTGGCCTAAATCAGCGGCATCCGTTCTATGCCTTCCTGATGCTGTTGACCATGGGCACTTTGGCCGGCTTCCCGCCATTGATCGGATTCTTTGCCAAGCTCCAGGTGCTGCAGGCTGCATTCGCGGCCGGTTTTGTCTGGCTGGTGATTCTGGCCGCCATTTGCGCGGTCATTGGCGCGTACTACTATCTGAACATCGTCAAGGTGATGTACTTCGACGCCCCGGCTGAAGACGATGTGCGCAAGGCCGACGCGCCGTTCGACGTCAAGCTTGTGCTCACTCTGAACGCACTCGCCTTCATAGCCCTGGGCCTGTTCTGGGGCCCACTCGCCACACTCTGCGCCAGCGTCTGGAAAACCAGCGTCGGCTAAGGCCGATCAAACGCGTATAGCCAGCGCAGCGTAGGATGCGGTGAGCCACGAACCGTAGCGATGGATACCAGTGCCAACGCAGCCACCGTACGATGCGGTCAGGCATGAACCGCATCAATCAGTACCACAGGTCACACCAATCCCTTCGCAGCAAGCAACTCCTGGCCGCCGCAGCTCAATTCGCGTGCTTGCGACCCGCGCTGCGATGTAGCAACCCGCTACCCGCTTCGCCGCGAAACCAGAAAAAGTCCATTGGATTGGCTTGCTGCGCTGACCACGACGGGCAGGCGTGGGCAGCGTGGCGAATGGAAATTCTGGGTTTAGTTACGCTCCGCCAAGCGCACGCTGAACGCTGTTCTCGCAATTCTTCAGTAGCGCTAAACGCGGACCTTCAATAGCGATCGATTGCAGCAGCATTCAGGCGCGAAGTAGCAGCTTGATATGGCGCCCAATCGGGGCGTTCAAAGCGGAGAATGTCATGCGCAAGTGGGTGGTTTTCATCGCGACCGTCATGCTGCTGGTCGCAGCTCAAGCAGCCAGCGCCGGCGAGCGCTATCACCGCGATCGCTACATCGTCGGCGGTGCACTGCTCGGTCTCGCCATTGGCGCTGCCGTCGCCAACAATCGCGACGATCGCCGCGGTTATAACTACGACCGTGGCTATGGTTACGGCTCCGACCGACCACACAATGATCGCTACGCGTACTCGGACGGCTACCGCTACGAGCGTCCAGTTGTGCGCCGGGAAGTGCGCGTATATCGCTCCGCACCGCGCTACCAGCGCAACAATCGCTACTGCCCGCCACGCCGCTACGGCTACTAAGCGCGCAAGCACAAAACCTGCCCGTGGCAAGCACGGGCAGCGTGATCTTTCCCACACCCAGCCAGCCCAACGTCGTCAATGTGCAAGCCTGAGCACGCCCGTATAGCGGCGTGATTCAGCGCGCCCGCTCTGAGCGTGGCGCTCAGCATCAGGTTGTACTGAGCCGATGCGGGTTGAGCAAAAACCGCAGGCACCAACTGCTGCGTGTGGTTCCCGCGCTCGGCGCAGTTTGCACGCCGCTAAGGGCATAATCCCAGCTCACTCCGGCTTGTGATCCCAATCTATGCGCTCCTTAGCTCTGGCCTGTGCCATGGTGCTTGTTACTTCCCCGGCTTTCGCCGTCCCTGATGCCGCCGTGCCTGATGCCGCCGTCTCTGGTTCGTCGGCGCTGAGCAAGAATCTGGATGATTCGGTTGCGGCCTGCGATGACTTTTATGTCTATGCGAACGGCTTGTGGCTGAAGAACAATCCAATCCCGGCCGCGTACGCGAGTTGGGGCACCTTCAATGAGCTTGAAAAGCGCAACAGCGAGCGGCTGAAGGTGATCATTGCGGAGGTTTCCGAGCAGGCCGACGCGGCGCAGGGTTCGGTGCCGCAGCAGCTGGGCGATTTCTTCCGTTCCGGCGTGAACGAGGCGGAGCTTGAAAAGCGCGCGCTGGGCCCGATTCGCGCCGAGCTGGATGCAATTGCCAAAATCAAGCGTCGCGCCGATGTGGTCGCTCAGATTGTGCAGATGCATGCGGCGGCAGACCCAGTGCTGTTCAACCTAGGTATTCGCCAGGATCTGAAAGACAACACGCGCATGCTGGTCTACGCAGGGCAGGGCGGTTTGGGGCTTCCCAATCGCGACTTCTACCTGCGTGACGATGCCGAATCCAAGGCGATGCTCGCCAACTACGCCACCCATATCGCAAACATGTTGGCGCTTGCGGGCAGCACGCGAAAGGATGCCGCGAAAGCTGCCGAGCGCATCGTCGCCTTCGAACGCAAGCTGGCGCAGACGCACCTGCCGCGTGAAGCCATGCGTGACCCCAACAACTCCTACCGCGTCGTTGCTGTCGGCGTGGCCGAACGGGAAGTGGCGATGCTGCCTTGGCGCCAGTTGTTCCAGGCGCTTGGGGCCAAGCAGCTAAAGCAGTTCTCGTTGCCGCACCCGGATTTCTTTCGCGAGTTGGACCGCGCGCTGCGCAAAGAGCCGCTCTCGCTGTGGCGCGATTATCTGACCTGGAACGTGCTGCGAGACGCCGCGCCGTATCTCGATAAAGCCATCGCCGAGGAGAACTTCCGCTTCTATCGGACGCAATTGGCGGGCCAAAAAGAGCAGCGTCCGCGCGACGAGCGGGTGATTGAACAAATGAACCTGCTGCTGGGCGAGCCGCTTGGGCAGCTGTTCGTGGCCAAGCATTTTCCGCCGGAAGCCAAGGCGCGCATGATGGAGATGATCGGCAATCTCAAGCTTGCGCTGCGCACGCGGCTTGAGAACCTAGCCTGGATGAGTCCGGAGACGCGCAAGCAGGCGATGGAGAAATGGGCCACTTTCACGCCCAAGATCGGCTATCCGGACCGCTGGCGCGATTATTCCTCGGTCAAAATCGTGGCGGACGACTACTACGGTAACGTGCGGCGTTTGCAGGCCTTTGATCAGGCTTTCGACATCGCAAAGCTTGGTAAGCCGGTGGACAAAAGCGAATGGGGCATGCCGCCGCAACAGGTCAATGCCTATTACAACCCGCTGTGGAACGAGATTGCTTTTCCGGCTGGAATTTTACAGCCACCGTTCTTCGACATGGCGGCGGACGATGCGCTTAACTACGGCGCCATTGGGGCGGTGATCGGCCATGAGCTGCTGCACGGCTTTGATGACTCCGGCAGTCGCTTCGATGCCCAGGGACGCCTGCGGATGTGGTGGACCGAGGAAGATCGCAAAGCATTCGACGCGCGCGCCAAGCGCTTGGTCGAGCAAGCTGGCGAGTTCGTTGCGATCGGCGATATGCGTTTGAACGGGCAGGTTTCGCTGGGCGAGAACATCGCGGATCTGGGTGGCTTACAGGTCGCTTATCTGGCGCTTGAGACTGCGCTCAAGGATCGCCCGCAGGCTGCAAAAGAGGGCTTTAGCGCCGAACAGCGATTCTTTTTTGGCTGGGCTCAGGTGTGGCGCCGAAACTGGACCGAAGCAGCGCTCAAGCTGCAGGTCAATACCGGACCGCACGCGCCGGGCAAGTTCCGGGTCAACGGTCCGCTCTCTAACTTGGCTGAGTTCAAGAGCGCATTTAGCTGCAAGGAAGGTGATCCCATGGTGCGCAAGGAGGCAACGCGCGTATCCATTTGGTGAGCCATTCGGTAGGTTAGGCGCTTGATGTGCGGGTGTGGTGTCATGGCGCGGGCTTTGGTTTCAAAAGCTTCCCGGTAGTAAAACCTTAGAGTCAGGAGCGCAGCAATGAGTGGCATGGACCGTCGTCAGTTTCTTTGGACAGCAAGCGCAATCGGCGCGGCCAGCGCGCTGCTGCCGGAGCAAGCCCGTGCCGCAATGGGCAAAGGCCCGGAAGCGCATCTGCTGCAGGAGGACGGCGGCTACGCGCGCGTCGAACTTGCCAAGCCGGCCTGGAATCTCGGGGTTGTTCAATCCCGGGTGCGTGCGCTGGACATGAGCCGCTGGCGCAAGCAGCTGCAGGCCAATTTGGAGCACATGCTGGAGCTGGTCGACGCCGCCTTTTACTACTCGGCGGGCGGACGTCCTGATCTGCTGTTCTTCCATGAGTTTCCGCTTACCGGCTGGAAAAAGTGGACGCGCAAGGAAATCCTGGAATTCGCCATTGAAGTGCCCGGGCCGGAAACCGCCGCGATTGCGAAAAAGGCCAAGGAGTACGGCTGCTACATCGTGTTTGGGTCCTACGCACGGGACATTCACTGGCCCAATCATGTGCTTTCGCTGACCACGATCATCGGACCCGATGGCGCAATCGTGGACAAGCATTGGAAGGCCCGCAACATCAAGGGCGTGTTTCCGGATTTCGAGTTGTTCACCACCACCACCTATGACGTGCTCGATCAGTTCACTGAGATGTATGGCCTGGATGCGGTGGTTCCGGTGACCCGAACGCCGCTCGGAAACATTTGCACCTCAAGCATTCAACGCGAGCCTGAGCTGTTCCGGGCGATGGCATTCAAAGGCGCGGAAGTGATTCTGCGCACCGCCTCCGGGGGTTTCACTGCGGCCGATATTCAGGCCACCAGCATGTACAACCAGGTCTATACCGCGGTTTGCAACAACGCGGCCTCGCCGGGCAATAAGCCGTTCTTTGAAGACTCGGGCGGCGGCGGCTCGGCCATTTACGGCCTGGACGGCAAGCTCATCAGCGAAGCGGATGGCAAGCTTGAGCAGCTGGTCAGCGCCCGCATGGACATGGCCGCGATGCGCGCACGCAAGCGTCAGCCCACCGTGCATATGGAAATGTACCTGCCAATCTTCAACGCCTATCGCAACAAGTACGGCCCAAACCTGTTTCAGGACTACCAGCCGAGCAGTCTGGAAGATGCAAAGCGCTATCTGCAGGACAAGGCGCGCTGGTAGCGGGCTTCACTGGCTCGCTTCAATCGTCAGAGAAAGATGAATTTTCGTTGACCAAAATCACGACCGCAGCCACAATCTGCGTCTCACTCAGGCGAAGGGGTTCGGTATGGCAACGAAGGCATCAGATCTGTTTGTTCAGGCTCTGGAAGCGGAAGGCGTGGAATACATCTTTGGCATCCCAGGCGAAGAAAATCTGGATCTGCTGGAATCGCTGCGAACCTCAAAGATCAAGCTGATCCTGACCCGTCATGAGCAGGGCGCAGGCTTCATGGCGTCTACTTATGGACGGCTTACCGGCAAAACGGGCGTCTGTCTTGCCACGCTTGGACCGGGTGCGACGAATTTTGTGACCTGCGCAGCCTATGCCCAGCTCGGCGCGATGCCGATGATGATGATTACCGGCCAGAAGCCGATCAAGCTGAGCAAACAAGGCCATTTCCAAGTCGTCGATATCGTCGGCATGATGCGTCCGCTGACCAAATACACCGAACAGATCAAGAGCGCCGACAACATCCCAGCGCGCGTGCGTGAAGCCTTCCGGCGCGCAGAAGAAGAGCGTCCAGGCGCGGTGCATCTTGAACTGCCTGAGGACATCGCGCGCGACGACAGCGACTCCATGGTTTTGAAGCGAAGCTTCCATCGGCGTCCGGTTGCGGACGACAAAGCGATCAGCGTCGCCGTGGAAGCCATTCGCAATGCCAAGCGTCCGCTGCTGATGATCGGCGCTGGCGCCAATCGCAAGCGCACCAGCCGCATGCTGGAAGAGTTCGAAAACAAGCTCGGCATTCCGTTTTTCACCACTCAGATGGGCAAAGGCGTGGTCGATGAAACCCACGGCCTGTTCATGGGTACCGCCGCGTTGTCCGATGGCGATTTCGTGCATCGCGCGGTTGAGCATGCGGATGTGATCATCAACGTCGGTCACGACGTGGTGGAGAAGCCGCCCTTCTTCATGCGCAAGGGACTGCGCACGGTGATCCATGTGAACTTCAGCACGGCCGAAGTGGATACTGTGTACTTCCCCCAGATTGAGGTCGTGGGCGATATTGCGAACTCCATCTGGCGCTTGAAAGAGGCACTTGAGCCGCAGCCGCACTGGGATTTCAGCTTCTTTCAAAAAGTTCAAGCGGCGCACGATGCGCACATTCTGGAAGGCGCTACCGACTCCCGCTTCCCGCTGCATCCGGCGCGCCTCGTGGCGGATATGCGCAGCATCATGCCGCCCGATGGCATCGTTTGCCTCGACAATGGCATGTACAAGATCTGGTTTGCGCGCTACTACCGCTGCAATCAAGGCAACACCATGCTGCTGGACAACGCGCTGGCAACCATGGGTGCGGGCTTGCCCTCAGCCATGGCGGCAAAGATGATTTTCCCCGATCGGAAAGTGGTTGCGGTCGCAGGCGACGGCGGATTCATGATGAATTCGCAGGAACTGGAAACTGCGGTCCGGCTTGGTCTTGATCTCACGGTCGTTTTGCTGCGTGACAATGCCTACGGCATGATCAAATGGAAGCAGGCGCACATGGGCTTTGCGAATTTCGGGATGGATATGGGCAATCCAGACTTCGTCAAGTACGCAGAATCCTACGGGGTCACCGGTCACCGACCCAAGAGCGCCGCTGAATTTGCAACGATGCTAAAGAATTGTGTCAACGGGACCGGCGTGCACCTGATTGATACACCGGTGGACTATTCTGATAACCACCGCGTACTTAATAACCAAATCCGTGATCTCAGCAGTAAGCTCGAGCCTTGACAATCGATTTGCCGGCATCCTTGTCCGGCAAACTGGTATTTAGACGCCGCATGTTGCTGCAACTGCGGCGTTTGTCTTTGACTTGCCTGCTGGCACTGTTTTGCAGTGCTGCTTGGTCGCAAACGTGCGAGCAAGAGGTGGAGCGGCTTGAATCGGCTGTGGAAACCGATGCCCCGTCGACCCTGGCCGGCACCGCGCAGTTATGGGCGGCTGCCAAGACCTCCAGCGATGTTCGCTGTCAAATTCTCACAGCGCTACTCAGGGCAAGGGCGCAGCGCTATCTCGGCGACATGGCTGCTGCGCAGCGCTCGCTCTACGAAGCGCTCGAACTCGCCCAGCCTCAGGAATTCACCGTGCAGCGGGCTCGCATCTTGGCGCGCCTGGGACAGCTGGCCGAGAACTTCGGTGATCTCGAAGCCGCCATTTCGCGTCTGACTCAAGCGGTTGAGCTGGCCGACTCTGATCGGGAGACGCGCGCCTATGCGCTGAATCTGCTGGGTCACGCCTATCAAACCGCAGACAAAACTGAGTTCGCTGCAACCAGTTTTGAAGCCGCGCTCGCGCTCTATACCGAGCTGAAAATGCCGGCTCAGATCGCCTCCGTGCAGCTGAATATGTCGCTGCTTGAGCGCTCGAAAAAAGATACCGGGCGCGCACGCTCGTTTGCCGAGCTGGCCTTGAAGGGGTTTCGCGCGTCCGGCAATCGCCGCGGCGCGGCGGGCGCTTTGCAGATTCTTGGCAACCTGGCGATCGACGAGAAGCGCTTCGACACCGGCATTGCCGTGCATCGCGAGGCGCTTTCCGAATGGCAGGCCTTGGGCGACGCCTTTGGCATAGCCACGGCGCAAACCAGCTTGGCGCGCGGGCTGAAACTTGCCGCACCCACGGTGAGCGTCAATACCGCGAAACCGATGCTGGACGAAGCAGCGCGGCTGCTGCAGTCGGCACTGGAGTACAAGTCCGATGCGCGCACCTTGGCAAGCTTGCTGGCCACGCGGCGCTTGCTTGCGGAGGTGCAAGACGCCAGGGGCGAGCACGCGAATGCATTCGAAACCATGAGCGAATACAGCGATCTACGCCATAGCGTTTTTCTGGACGCCAGTCGGCGTCGCGTTGATGCGCTTTCCACCGAGTTTTCGCTGCGGCAGGAGCAGGCAGCACGCGTTGCAGCCGAGCAGCAGGCGGAGTTGAGTCGGCGCTCGGCCGAGTTACGCGGGCGCATGCTGCTGGCGGTTGGCATTGCTTTGTTGGTTGGGCTGGTTGGATTCTGGTTTGTGCGGATGTTTCGGGCCAGGTCGGTGAAGGATCGCCACGGGCGTCAGGTTGCAGAGCGGCAATTGAGCACCGCGCTGCAGTTTGCGCCGATCGGCATGCTGATCGTTGACCCGCAAGAGCGCATCCAGCAGATCAACCTCTCGGCGCTGCGTTTGCTCGCCATTGAGCCAGCTGAGCCAGCAGATTGGATCAATCAGCCACTTTCTGAGCTACGCGACCGCTTGCGCCTCACTGATGCCGACGGCAATCCAATTCCGCTCAACTCGCTGCCCCTGCGCGCAGCTTTGGTAGACGGCACCAGCGCAGAACATATTGAACTGCTGCTGCATGCGCCGCTGAGGGTTCGTCATTTGCTGTTGAGCGCCGCGGTGATCCTTGATGATCAGTCGAAGGCGCTGGGTGCGGTCTGTGGGATTGCGGATATCAGCCCTTTGCGCGCCGCTGAAAGTGAGCGCACGCGCTTGCAGGAACGCATCGCGCAGGCGGAAAAATTTGAATCCATGCAGCTGATGGTGAGCTCGCTTGCGCATGAATTCTCCAACCAGCTGCAAACCGCCCAGGGACATCTTGATCTGGCTCAGGAGCAGCAGGCGGAGCTTGATCTGGGGCCCGCACTGCTCGCACTTCAGCGCAGCGTGGATCTGGTCAGTCGGCTGCAAACCCTGTCGGGATTCACGCTCAGTGACCGCGAACCTATCCCCATTGGCGATTTGATCGCGCGCGCACTGGCGCGGATACACACGCGTTTCCCTGGAGCGACGATCAAGACTGAGCTGAGCAATCCAGAAGTCCGGGTTCTGGTGGATCCCGAATACCTGTGTCAGGCGATTGGTGAGCTCTGCTTCAATGCCATCGAAGTCGACCTGCGGCTGCCGATTTTCCTGGGCGTGCAGCTGGTGAGCGATCCCGCCTCGGTGCGGGGAAGTATGCTGTTGCCGCCGGAAAAGGCCGGCAGCTACGTCGAAATCAGCGTCGTCGACCACAGCACAGGCTTTGACGAGGCGATCAAGCGGCGCGCGTTTGACCCCTTTGTGTCGAGCAAAAGCAAGTCACGAGGCCTTGGCCTGACGTTGGTGCACGGCATCGTGCGCGCTCATCGCGGTGGTTTATTCCTTGCCACCGGCCCAGCCGAGGGCACCCGTTTTGCGATTTTGCTGCCGGCTCTGCGCAGTTAAGCTGCAGACCTGCCCGGCGACATGTTGTGCGACCGCCAGACGAGCACCAGTCGGAGTACGTTGCAAGCTCATGCTGACCCGGCTATTCTGCGCGACCGCTCGCGGACTCGCTGACCGAGAACGCCAAGGTAACCTGGAGAGGTGGCAGAGTGGTCGAATGCGCCGGATTCGAAATCCGGTTTACGGCTCCGCCGTAACGTGGGTTCGAATCCCACCCTCTCCGCCACCTTGGTTTCAGCGCTGAAACAGGCTCGGTACTCGCCGATGCCCTTCTTGTTGCAGCAGCCACAGCCTTCGGCGCGCGCTGCTGGTGGGCGTTACGCGCCCAAGCTCATCGCCTGAAATCGCCAACTTCACAGTCGTATGCGGGAAGACCGCTTGCAGCGTGCAGAGAAACGGAGAGCGTTCTCAGCGCTTCCCTGCGGCTTTTGGTTTCCCGGCCACGGGTTTCATGCCAACGCTCGGACGATCTCAGTCTTGCAGCCGAAACCGAATATCCACCCGACCCCAGACTGCAACGGCGCGACCGTCGCGCATCGCCGGCTGGAAGCGCCAGCGTGAGCGAACCACCCGCAGCGCGGCTTGGTCGAGCGCGCTTTGCCCGCTCCCCTGCAGCACTTCAACGCGTTTGGGATTGCCCTGTCCGTCCACCAGCACCCGCAGGGTGACGCTGCCCTCAACGTTACGACGCAGCAGCTGGATAGGGTACTGCGGCGGCGGCGCTTTGAGGTAGCGCAGCGCGACATAGACCGCTTCTGCGCTACCCGTCGCAGGCCTCGCTGGCGCGACCGGTTGCGGCGTGGGTGTAGCCGCCACTTCGCTGGGCTCAGGATCCACAAACGCAGGCGCCGTGATCTCGATGACCCTTGCCGTCGCCAGCGCAGGCGCGGGTTGGGCCTCAGTGCGCAGCACAGGAGTTTCACGCCTTTGCTGTGGCGGCGGTGGCGCAGGTGGTGGCGGCTCAGGATCCCGGAACTCAAAATCCAAATCCACGTTGGTGCGCGCAACTACGGGCACGGACGCTTGCTGCGGCAAGTAGAGCAGCCCAAGCAGCAGCAGATGCATGCTGATCACGGCACCAAGGGCGAGCACGCGCCTCCGGTCGCTGCGCTGCGGCGCCGAACGACGTCGGTTGCCGGGGTGTTGCGCTGGGAAAGCAAAATTGGGATGCGAGTGGACTAGCGTCGACATGGAAGGCCCCCGGCAAAAGTGCGCAATCGCACCCCGCCAAGCTAGCGCCAAGCCGGCATCGGCGCCTCAGGCGCAGGATGCAGCCGGTATTCGCTTTTAGACCCCTGCGCGCTCCTTCCAAAGACTGAGCGCAAAGCGCAGTTAAGAAATTTTTGAATGCTCGGTAAAGCTGGCGCCGTGACGCTCATTGCCCATGGCGCTTCGTGGCCATGACGCTTCGTGGCCATGACGATTAGTGACCATGAAGGTTAGGCTCCGCGCAGAATGACGGTTCGCGGCTTTGTCATTTGGGCCGGTTTTGTCATTGCGACCGGCTTTGTCATTGCGACCGCAGGGAGAAATCTCGCTCTGGGCGGCTTGAGATCTGTCCCTGCGGTTGCGATGGCAGGTCCAAAATGGCAGATCTGTCCCTGCGGTCGCGATGACAGGCCAAAATGCCAGATCTGTCCCTGCGGTCGAGATGACAGGCCAAAATGGCAGCTCTCTGCCTACCGTTGAGGCGACCGGCAAGAGCGAGCCATGGGGACGAGTTGCCTGCTCCGCGGTGGCTTGACGCGGTGAAAGTGAGCCGAGAATTTCTTTTTGCCGCTTCAGGCAAGCAGGGGCGGCTGTTGAGGCCGTTCTCCAGCCTTCGCGCCGTATCATCGCGGCACGGCGCGACCAGCGAACCAGGGATCTTGCGGACCATGATCAAGTCAGGCGTACACGATGTGCTGATAGTCGGCGGTGGGCTTACCGGCCTGAGTCTGGCGCTGTCGTTGCGGGGCGCCGGACTGCGTGTCGTCTTGGTCGAAACTACGGCAGTGCAGGCCAAGCAAACCGGCTTCGATGATCGCCATCTGGCGCTTTCTTTGGCCAGTGTGCAGGCGCTGCGTGGGCTAGGTTTGCAGGCGGCTCTCGATGAGCAAGCGCAGCCTATTTTCAAGCTGGAAGTGCGCAGCAGCGGTGAGTTTGGAAGCGTGGAAATCAACGCTGCCGACTATGGACTGCCCTACCTGGGCTTGGTTTGCCCTGCGCATCGTCTGGGTGCCGCCTTGCTGGATGCGGCAGCCGGTCTAACCGACATGGCGTATGTACGCGGCACCACGCTGCTGGGGTTGGCCCGCGACGCCGACTATTGGTGCGCGGAGCTGGAAGGGCCGGAGGGCAAGCAGGAGCTGAAAGCACGTTTGGTGGTTGGCTCCGATGGCACAGCGTCCCGGGTACGTGACCTGATCGGGCTCAGCGTGCGGACTCAGGACTACGCGCAGCGCGCCATCGTGAGCAACATCGAACTGACCCGAATCAGCGCCGGCACGGCACACGAGCGCCTGACCCGCGAGGGTCCTTTGGCCCTGCTTCCGCTGCCCGGTAACCGGGTCGGCGTGGTGTGGACCCGGCCCGCAGCCGTCGCTGAAAGCTTGCTCGCGATGTCGGATCAGGCCTTCACGCAGGCCTTGCAGGCCGCCTTGGGCTTTGCCCATGGCCGCATCCGTCGCGTCGGTGCAAGGGTGAGCTACCCGTTGGCGCTGCAGGTGGGCGAGATCACGACCGCATGGCGCGCCGCGTTGATTGGTAACGCCGCGCAAACCATCCATCCAATCGCTGCTCAGGGCTTCAATCTAGGCTTGCGCGATGCGCTGGCGCTGGCAGGCGTGATCCGCGAACACGCCGACGACCCAGGTTCTGACGCCGTGCTGCAAGGCTTTGCCAAGCTGCGCCAGCGCGATCGCGAGCGCACAATCCGCTTCAGCGACGGGTTGGTCGCACTGACCGGCAGCCGCTTGCCATTTGCCTCCATGCTGCGCAGCGCCGGCCTGATCGCCATCGACCGCATCGGACCACTCAAGCGCGCTGTGCTCGAATTCGGGCTTGGATTTGCGCGCAGCGGGGAATAGCCTAGGCACAGAGCGCAATTCCAACGTGGCGCGCGATTTATCACCTCCGAACCCAGATTCCCGGCGATGTTTCAACGGGCATCATCGTCAAGGTGAACGGGCGTTAGCCCCGCGTGTTCGGTATTGGCTGTATGGACGGCACTGCCACGCTTTCGCCCGGACTTAAATCGGACGCGATAAATGGAGCCCCTACATCGCAGGCATCGGGTTTGGTAGCGACCCGAACGCAGGACGAAGGGCTTTCTCGCCGCTGGATTTTCTCGCATTCAAACGGTGTCTGAGCTTTCCTCAAGATAAGAGCGCACGTCCAAGAGCTCAGGGAAGAAGGTCAGCTCCAAGGCACGCTTGAGGAACGCAACGCCGCTGGATCCGCCGGTGCCGCGCCGGTAGCCGATGATGCGTTCCACGGTCTTCATATGCCGGAACCGCCATAGCTGAAAGGCTTGTTCGACGTCGACGAGCTGTTCGCACAAGTGGTATGCGGTCCAGTCGTCGCGCGGGTGCTCATAGATCCGCTTGTAGACCGGGATCAAGCCCTCGTGCCGCTGATGTGGCTGGGAGAAATCGCGCTCATAGCAGGCAATCGGAACCGCATGTCCACGCCCTGCCAAGTATGCGAGGAACTGGTCGTACAGGCTCGGCGCATGCAAGACCTCTTCGAGCTGGCGCTGCTGTTCGGGGTCGTGCGCGAACACACGCACCATGTCCGCATTCTTGTTTCCGAGCATGAACTCAATGGTGCGATATTGCAGCGATTGGAACCCGCTTGATGGCCCCAGCACGCGGCGAAACTGCAGGTACTCACTCGGGGTCAAGGTTTCAAGTACCGCCCACTGCTCGAACAGCTGGCGCTGAATGTGCTTGATGCGCGCCAAATTCTTCAATGCCGCGTCAGCGCGTCCTTCGCTGAGCAATCGTTTAGCGGCGCGTAGCTCATGGATCAGCAGCTTCATCCACAGCTCGCTGGTTTGGTGCTGGATGATGAACAGCAGCTCATCGTGTTCCGGCGGCTGGGAGAGCGGATTTTGTGCCGAGAGCAGACGGTCCAGACCCAGATAGCGGTCGTAAGTCAGCTTGCCGTCGAGCTCAGTGGTGATTCCGCTCTCAAGCGAACGTAGGTTTTCCATGGACTGATTTGCTCCGGATGCCGAGAGGCTTGATTGTCGCCCATTGCAATGCCCGATGCCTTGAGCGAGCTTATGACTGCTGACGCCGAGAGGCTTGTGTGCGTCCACGCCAGTGGCCCGGCCAGCGGAAGATTTCAACGAGGGTGCAGCTGTGAATTCTTTGACTGACAGCGGCCCGCAGAATGACCGCTGGTGGCCGCAGATTTCGCACCATTACAGCGATACTGCCGCAGGTTACGCTGGCCGGGGTTACGCTGACTGGCATGGCGTTGACTGGCATGGTGCTGACTGGCATGGCGCTGACTGGCATGGTGCTGTGTGATGCTGCGTGCGCAGAGCGCGTTCTCGAGCCGACCCGCAGGTAAATCGCATCAAAGGAGCCCCAGTCTTGGAAATTTCGCTCACCACCCCAGCGCTGTTGTTCCCGGCCATCTCTTTGTTGATGCTGGCTTACACCAATCGCTTTCTCGCTTTGGCCGCAGTCGCGCGCAGCCTTGAGGCCAGCTATCGCAGCCACGGCGAGCAAAAGCATCTGACCGAAATCCAAAAGCTGCGGCGGCGCATCCACTTGATCCGCGATATGCAGTTTTTCGGCGTGCTGAGTTTGCTGCTGTGCACCCTGTGCATGTTCCTGCTCTTCCTCGGCTGGATCAGCGTCGGACAGTGGGTGTTCGCGTTGAGCCTGCTCTCGATGATCACCTCCCTGATCTATTCGCTGATTGAAATCCAGCGCTCGGTGGATGCGTTGGAAGTGCATCTGGCTGATTTGGACCCTGTGCCTGAAACCCCGTCACCATGAAACCAGCTGCCAGCAGCTCGGCGGCGGGAGTTCTGCTGCTGCATGGCCTTGGACGCACGCGCTGGTCGATGCAAAGTCTTGAGCGCAGGCTCAGCGCAGCAGGCTTCACGGTCTGCAACCATGGCTACCCTTCGCGTCGATTCAGCGTTGCCGCGCTGACTGAGCAATTGCGGGCACCGATCGCACAATTGAGTGCGCGCCAGCAACCCGTGCACGTGGTGACGCATTCGCTCGGCGGCATTCTGCTGCGCAGTTTTCTGCAGCAGCACAGCCTTCCTGAGGGCAGCCGCGCGGTGATGCTGGCACCCCCCAACCGGGGCAGCGAGCTGTGTGATCGCTACCGGCAGCAGCTGTGGTATCAGCTTGCAACCGGCCCGGCCGGCCAGGAACTGGGCACCGCAGGCGATGCATTGCCGCAGCGGCTTGCACCGGTGGCGATCGATGTTGGCGTGATTGCCGGAGCGCGCAGTTCGGATCCCTGGTTCAACCATGTGTTTGCAGGTCCGCACGATGGCAAGGTCAGCGTCGCCAGCACCCGCCTGGACGAAATGCGGGATTTTCTGGTGCTACCGGTTGGCCACACGTTTCTCATGCGCGATCCTGCGGTTCACGCTGCGGTGCTCAGTTTTCTGCGCAGCGGAAGGTTTGTATGCCAATCGCGGTGAAAATTGTCATGACGCGCAGCCACCCGAAGCATGAAAGGCGTCACAGCCGCCAAGCGTCATTCTGCGCGGAGCCGTAAGGCGCAGTCGCAGAATCCACAGCTTTCAGTGTCGACGAGGCTGGACGAGTTTCTCGCCGGTCGTGGTTGCAACAAGCCCTCCGAAGCATGCAACTCGCCAGCGCAGCCGCTGTGGACGCCAAGCAGCCAGCGCGGCCGGCGCGAACATTTGAACTCAGGCGGAGCGTAAGCGCGGGTCCAGGGCGCGCACAAGCACCTGACTCAGCCAACCGATCGCCAGTACCAAGGCGGTGCTTACGCTCACCGTGCCAAGCAGCAGAGTGAAGTCGCGATTCAGCGCGCTTTCGACCAGCAGTCTGCCGAGTCCGGGCAGCGCGAACACCTGCTCGACGACCGCGGAGCCGGTGAGCAAAGCAATCGCCGCCGGCTGTGCCGCATTGAGCAGGCGCGGCCAAAGCAGGCGTCCACCCAAGCCGAGCCAGCGCTGATGCAGGCTGCGGCCGCGTCCACTCGCGGCGCGCCAGGCCGTGCTGGCTTGGGTTTCCAGCAGCGCCGAGCGCGCGATCCGGTGCAGCCACGCCCACTGCGGGATTGCCAGCGAGAGCACCGGGAGAATCCAGCCTTGCCAGCCCTGGTCGTAGCTCGTGGCCGGCAGCCAGCGCCACAAAATAGCGAGCCAAAGCACCAGCAGCGGCGCCAGCACGAACTTTGGCATTGCCTGTGCGGCGAGCGACATCACCGCCAACACGCGGTCTGGGAAGCGCGCCGCCTGCGCCGCCGCGAGCCAGGCGCTCAGCGCAGCCAGCAGCAGGGACAGCAGCAGGGCCGAAACGCCAAGCGTCAGGGTGATTGGCAGCGCCTGCCCGATCAGCTCGCTGACCGAAAAATCCACCTGCTGGAAGGACGGGCCAAAGTCACCGCGGGCCACGCCGAACAAGTAGTCCCCAAGCTGCTGAAGATACGCTCGGTCCAAGCCATAGCGCTCGGCCAATGCGGCTTGCACTTCCGGCGGCGCCGCCTTCTCGGACGCAAAAGGACCGCCCGGCACCATGCGCAGCAAGGCCAAGCAGAGCGCAATCACGCATACCAGCGTGGCGAGCGCCGAAAGCAGATCAAGCCCCATCCGCCTCAGGCTGTTCACGTCTGCGATCTCACGGCGCGAACCTGAACTTGGCGCTTGGATAGTGCCCAAGCGGATGCGCTGACCAGCCGCGCAGCGTAGGCGCAACCAGGTGTTTGTCGGTGTAGAAATACAGCGGAATGATCGCCTGCTGCGCCAGCAGCTCCTGTTCCGCCGCCGCGATCGCAAACAGCCTGGGCGCCGATTCGGTGGCGGCCTGCGCAGTGCGCAAGAGGCGATCAAATTCCGCACTGTGCAAACCGGTGGCGTTGAGCATGGATTGTGATTGGAACGGCTCAAGAAAGTTGATTGGATCGAGCAGATCCGCGTTCCAGCCGCCGCGAAACACCTGGGTGACGACGCGCGCACGCCGATTGCTGACAAACACCTTCCAGTCCTCCTGCCGCAGCTGACTTTCCAGCCCGAGCGTTTCCTGCCACATCGCCGCTACCGCGAGCATGGTGCGGCGGTGCAAAGGGCTGGTGTTGAAGCGCAGGGTCAGCTTGGGTGGCGCGCTGCCTTCAGGCACGGCCAAACGCCAAAGTTCACGCGCGCAATCTGTGCGCGCTTGCGTATGCGGCGGCAGCGGGCAGGCGGGCGCCGCAGCGCGCGCAATGCCCGGACTTTCAGGCAGCAAGCCGTAGGCTGGCAGCTCCCCCAGCGCCGTGATTGAACGCACCAATTGTTCGCGATCAATGGCGAAACTCAGCGCCTGGCGCATGCGCAGGTTGTCGCCCAAAGGCGCACGGGTCAGATTGATGCCAAGAAAAAACGTGGCGTAGGATGGATTGATCTGCAGCGCCGCACCGAAGCGTGCCCGCAAGCTGGCCAAGGGCTGCAGCGGCACGCTTTCGGTCCAATGCAATTCCTGCGCCGCGAAGCGCAGCGCCTCCTGGGCCGCATCCGGCGTGACATGAAAGCGCACGCGCTGGATGTTCACCGTAGCGTGTTTGCGGTAATGCGCATTGGCGACCACCTCGATCCAGGCTCCAGGACGCCATTCCACCAGCCGATATGCGCCATTGCCATTCAAGCGTCCAGGCCGCGTGAAGCCCTGCCCGTCGCGCTCCACTTGATGCCGATCGAGCGGTGCTGTGATCGGTAAAGCCAGGCGCGCCGGAAGATCCAAACTCGGGCGCTCCAGGCGGATCAGCAGGCAGTCCGAACCTGCTGCCTGCACGCCAAGCTCGGATGCCGGCACGCGACCTGCCAATACATCCTCTGCGTGTTTGATGGGAAGCAATAAGCCGGCATAGGGAGCGCCGGTGCTCGCGGTTAGCGCACGGCGCAATGCAAACACAAAGTCTTCCGCTTCCAGCAAGCGACCATCGGCAAAGCGGCTGTCCGGATCAAGCCAGAAGCGCCACTCCAAGCCATCAGCCGACACTTCCCAGCGCTGCGCACTTCCCGGCTCGATCTCACCCTGCGTGCCAACCACTGTCAGGGTTTCGAACAGATCCCGCAGCACGTGATGCGCGCCCAAGCCTTGGGCACGCGCCGGATCCAACGAATCCGGTTCGGGCCCGTTACCGCGCTGCAGCACCTGCGCCGCATTCGAGGCCACATTCGAGGCCAAATGCGCGCCCGAGCGCGCGTTTTGCGCCAAGAGCGCAAGCGCGAGTAACAGCATCAGCAAGCAAGCACGCAGCAAGCCAGAATTCCCAAGAACCGGAACCCCGGTCCCGGCATCCTAAGCGATGCTGAGGTTCAGACCCAACCAGGCCAATCGCGCGGTGAACCCAGGCAAAGAGCGGACGCGATAAACCGCGCCCCTACGGCACTGGGGATGCACTCACCGGCACGGCGCAGAACGCACGCACGGGCCGGAATCAGCAGTGCGTTGCAGAAGGCACGCGCAGGCCGGAATCGCCCGTGCGCGCCAACGGTCGCTTGCGGGGACTACTGCGAGCTGCGCTTGCGCACGATCAACATCGCCAGCTCAAGCGCTTGTTCGTAGTTCAGGCGCGGGTCTACGGTGCTGGTGTAGGCGCGCTGCAAATCGTCCTCGGTGAGCTCGCGGGCGCCTCCCAGGCATTCCGTGACGTTCTCACCGGTGAGTTCAAGATGCACGCCGCCAAGCCGTGAGCCTTGCTGCGTGTGCAGATCAAAAGCCAGTTCCAGTTCGCGCCGGATGTTTTCGAAGCGACGGGTCTTATAGCCATTCGCCAGGCTCTCGGTATTGCCATGCATCGGATCGCAGCTCCAAAGCACCGTGCGGCCGGCACGCTTGACCACTTCGATGAGGCGCGGCAAGCGCGCTTCAATCTGCTTGACGCCCATGCGGTGCAACAGCGTGAGCCTGCCGGGCTCGTTGCTTGGGTTCAGCAGATCAATCAAGCGCAAGAGTTCGTCGGGCTCCACGCTCGGGCCCACCTTCACGGCAATCGGATTGCGGATGCCGCGAAAGTACTCGACATGCGCACCATCGGTCATCGCGGTGCGCATGCCAATCCAAGGATAGTGCGTGCTGAGATTGAACCAGCCCCACTGGCGCGGCACTTGCCGCGTGAGCGCGCTTTCGTAGTGCAGCAGCAGCGCTTCGTGCGAGGTGTAAAAATCAGCGCGGCGCAAACTGCCGATCGGCGCACCGCCGACGGTCTCCATGAAGCGCACGGCATCGCCGATGGATTCGATGATACGTCGATACTCCACTTCAAGCGGCGAGTGTTGCACCCAGCCCAAGTCCCAGTATTCGGGGTGATGCAGATCGGCGAAGCCACCGTCGATCAAGGCGCGCACAAAGTTCAGGGTCAAAGCCGAGCGCGAATGCGCTTCCAGCATGCGCCGCGGATCAGGCGTGCGCGCCGCGGGCGTGAACTCGTAGCCGTTCACCACATCGCCGCGATAACTCGGCAAAGTCACGCCATCGCGTGTTTCCAAATCCGTCGAGCGCGGCTTGGCATATTGGCCGGCAAAGCGGCCAACTCGGATCACCGGTAGTTTCAAGCCGTGCACCAGCACCAGGCTCATTTGCAGCAGCACTTTCAGGCGATTTGAAATCAGCGGGCTGGTGCAATCGGAGAAGTTCTCGGCGCAATCACCGCCCTGCAGCAGAAAGCGCTTGCCAACCTGCGCTTCGGCGATTTCCTGCTTGAGCGCCATGACTTCCCACGACGTCACCAGCGGCGGCATCGCACGCAATTGCGTTAAGCAGTCTTCCAGTTTTAGTGCATCGGGATAAGTTGGCTGCTGCGCGATTGGACACTGCTGCCATGACGTGGGCGCCCAATTTTCAGGGGTGTGTACCACTTGGGGTTTGCTCGCAATGTGCATGAAAGACTCCTTGACCAGCCCGTTTCAGCAGGGCGTCTTGGAGTCCAGCGTACCGGAGACGCGTGGAGGATGCGACCCGTGCCGTCAAGCTGGCTGTGTGGCGCCGCGAGCGCCCTGGGAGCACGTCAGGCACCGCTGAAAGACCACACCCCAAGCGCCAATCTACGCAGCGCGCCGCGCAGGATCGGCGGCGCGCATCAAATCAGCCGCCTTTTCGGCAATCATGATCGTTGGCGCGTTGGTATTGCCCCCGATCAGCGTTGGCATGATTGAGGCATCAACCACACGCAAGCCTTCCACGCCGTGCACGCGCAGGCTTGCATCGACCACCGCCATGCTGTCCTGGCCCATGCGACAGGTGCCGACTGGGTGATAGATCGATTCCGCCTTCTGGCGAATGAACTCGGTCAGCTGCGCATCGCTTTGCTGCGCGGCGCCTGGGAACAGCTCGGCTCCGGCGAATTGACGCAGGGGCTCACAGGCAAAAATTCCGCGACTGATCTTGAGTGCTTCCAGCAGCACTTCAAGGTCGCCCGGAGCACTCAGGTAGTTGGCAAAAATGCGTGGTTTGGCGAGTGGATCGGCGCTGGCAAGCTGCACGCTGCCGCGACTTTTGGGCCGTAGTTGGCAGGCATGCAAAGTAAAGCCGTAGCCAGGCAGCTTGTTGCGGCCGTGATCGTCCAAAAACGCCGGAACGAAGTGGAACTGCAGGTCCGGCCGCGCATCGGGCGCGAGCCGGCTGCGCGCGAAGCCGCCCGCTTCGGCGATATTCGAACTGCCAACGCCGCCGCGCGTGAACAAGTACTCCAGCGCCACCCAAACTTCGTTGCTTTGGTCGTAGGTGATCGGCTGCAGGCAGTGTTGCAGCGTGCAGATATCCATGTGGTCCTGCAGGTTTTGCCCGACCCCTGGCAAATGCACTTGACTGGCAATCCCGTGCTTGCGCAGCTGTTCGCTATCACCGATGCCCGAGAGCATGAGCAACTGCGGCGAGTTGATTGCACCGCCGGCAAGAATGATTTCACGCTCAGCGACCAAGCGCTCCGGCTTGCCCGAGCGCAGCACCTCGACCGCGTGTGCGCGCCCCTGCCGCACGTCCACGCGCAGCACCTGACTGTGCGTCATCAGTTTGAAATTTGCGCGCTTGCGCGCCCGCTGCAGATAGCCGGAGGCGGTCGAACAGCGCTGGCCATCACGCTGGGTGACTTGGTAAAGGCCAAATCCTTCCTGCTCAGCGCCATTGAAATCTTCATTGCCCGGATAGCCCGCCGCCATGGCCGCAGCGATGAAGGTCTTGCTGAGCGGATTTACGTGGCGCAGATCGGAGACCGAAAGCGGGCCGGCGTCGCCGTGGTAGGCATCGGCCCCGCGCGTATTGGCTTCACTGCGGCGAAATAGCGGCAGCACATCCTGATACGACCAGCCTGGATTGCCCAGCGCAGCCCAGTGGTCGTAGTCGCTGCCGTGGCCGCGGACGTAGCACATGGCGTTGATTGAGCTTGATCCGCCTAGCAGTTTTCCGCGTGGCCACCAAAGGCTGCGCTTGGCCAGCTGTGGCTCGGGTTCGGTGTGGTAATTCCAATTCAAGGATTCGAACTTGAATAATTGCGCGATACCGGCCGGCATGTGCACAAACGGATTCCAGTCGCTGCCGCCTGCTTCCAGCAGCAGCACGCTGTGGCGACCACTTTCCGACAGGCGATCCGCCAGCACGCAGCCCGCGGAGCCGGCACCGACAATGATGTAGTCGACCATAAATGTGCTTCCTTGCTTCGGCGCCTGAGAGCTTCGACGCGCGGCATTCTTCGAAGGCGCGCTTAGAGCATATGCTCTTTGCTGCGCAGCAACATGGGCCGAGCCAGCGCTTGATTCACTGCACAGAGCCGTTGCACTACCCCGGTTGCGGCAGCAACAGCGAAAAAATGGTGCGCCGCGGCTGCGACTGCCATTCAATGGTTCCGGCGTGCTCTTTCGCCACCAGCAGGCTCAAAGGCAGTCCCAGTCCGGTGCCGTCCCGACGTCCGGACACAAAGGGCACGAACAGCTGCGCCCTCACCTCTTCGGGCAAACCAGGACCGTCGTCCTCGATATCGACCCGCAAGCCTTTGCGATGCAATTGATTGCCAACCCGCATCTGGCGTTCGAAACGGGTCCGCAGGGTCACTTTCGAGGCGCCGTTCTGAGCCGCATTGCGCGCCAGATTGAGCAGCGCCTGAGTCAGCCGATCGGCACTGACCACCAGCTCAGGTAGGCTGGGATCGTAGTCCCGCCGCCATTGCATGGCCGGAAACTCATGTCCGAGCAGCTCAATGACGCGCTCGGTCACGCGGTGAATATTGAGCGGCTCTCTCAGCGACGGCACTGCGGGCGTCAGCAAGCCGTCCACCAAGCGCTGCAGACGCTGCAATTCCTGCGCCAGGATATCCAGGCACGCCTGGTCAGAACCCAGCAGCCGACTGCCCTGCAACAGCTGCACCGCGCCGCGCATGCCGCCCAGCGGGTTGCGCAACTCGTGCGCCAGCGCGCGCGTCCAAAGGTGCGCGGACAGCGGATCATTCTCAGGACGCGGCAGCAGCTGCAGCAGCAAGGCGCATCCCGGCCACAAGGTCAGACGATCAAGCTCCACGTCCACCACATGCTGATGGTCGCCAAGCGTCAAACGATATTGCTTCAGCTCCAGGCCCTGCGCTCCGCGTAAGACCCGCAGCGCCGAGCTTGAAATCGTTTCGTCGAGCACATCGCGCAGGCGCAGTCCAAGCGCCCGCTTCACTCCGAGCCACTGCTTCAGTCGTGAGTTGAGTCGCAGCACATGCAGCTCTGGATCACACACCAGGGCCGGAACAGCGAGCGCCTCAAGCAGTTCGCTGAGACTGTTATCCAAGGTCAGTTGCGAAGCGGGTCTCGTACAGCATGCGGCCCACGTCTTCTTCCTGGCCCTCGTCAAACGTGAAGCCCAGATGATCTTCACCCACTCGCCGCAATTGCGCCCGAAGTTCGATCACGGTGTCCTGATCAAAAATGAAGAACAAGCGAAAACTGCCCTCCGGATCACGCCATTCCAGTGGCCGCTGCATACGCACGCCACCGTACGAAACGTCCTGCACCGCGCTGAGAAAGCCGCCCCGCTCCCCGGCGATCAGCACCGCCGAGTTCAGCTCAATCCGAGGGTACTGCCGTTTTTCCGCTCCACTGCTCATGCTTGCCTCGCGCCGGACACGATGCTGTCCCGCTCTCCGAAAGATGGCGTGATGTTAACCGTTCGCGGCGCTCAAGGCGCCCTGGAATTGTGCAAACCCGTTCGCGACCCGCGCTTGCAAGCGTTTGCGCGCTCTGCGCTCACGGCCTGATGCGCTCGATTTGGGCCACGGCTGCGCTCGATTTGAGCCACGGCTGCGCTTTGGCTGGCCATCCAGGCCAATCAATCCAGGCCAAGCATCCGCTTAGGCATGACTTTTGCGGGCATGATCTTGACGCGAACTTGCGTATGGTGGGCAGCATGCGCAAAAGAATCTGGCTGGTATCTGTGTTGTTGGCGATTGGCGTGGCCGCTTGGTGGTTGCCCTCTTGGTTGCCCTCGTCGACCTCGGCGAGGGACGGCGCGCAGCTTGCATCGGCAGCCACTGATGCGGCGCAAGCCGCTGCCGCACGAGCCAGCGCCGACAGCGCCCAGAACCGGCGGCCGTCAAACACTGGTATAGAAGGCGCGCAATCGGCTCCGGAGGCACCGGATGCGGCGCTTAGCAAGGCGCAAGAAGACATTGCAAAACGGGAGCGACTTGCGCAAGAGGCGCTCGCCAGCGGCCGCACGCGCGCCGATGCACGCACCCAGCGCACGCGGGAACTGCTGCAGCCGATCCTGCGCGCGCAAAGTTTCGCTGAGCTAAACAGTGCCTTGGAGAATCTCCCGCTGCGCGATCGTGAAGCCGCCAAAAATCAGTTCAATGCCATCCGCCAGTGGTGCAGCGCGGTGGGATCGGGTTATTTCGACCGCAGCGAGTTTGTGCGCACCAGCCCGTTGCGCTACGCCGCAATCACCGAGCTGCGCACCTTCTGCCTTGACGCGCCGGCGCAGCCAAGCCCCGGAGATAGCAGCGAGCCGAGCATTTTTCCCTTGGGTTCGGCTCTTTTGGGTGCGGTTTCCCAGCAATTTATGGGAGACTTTTCCGCCGATCGGTCGGAGTCCCAGCGCGCGCAGCTGCTGCGCACGGCCGACAACATCTTCGAGGTTGCCATGGCGCTGACCCAGTACTACCGAAGCGGAGCGCTGCGACCGCCTGAATCATTGGGCTGCGAAGGCGGCTGCTCAGGGTCGTTTTGGCCGGCAAGCATGATTATGGCTTGCGCCACAGTGGGCGGCTGTCAGTACCGCTCGCCCTTGGTGCTTGGGTTTTGCGCCACGGGCTTTCTTTCCGAAGGTTGTCGGGTGGGTGCGGACTATGCCAGCGCAATTCGCGATCGCTATCCGCACGCCGAATGGCGACGCGTGGAGTGGGCGATTGGACAAATTTCGACGAACCTGGCGCCATCGCCATGAAAAATCGCGCGCTGTGGGCCCTTTGTGGCGTGCTTTTATTAAGCGGCCTGAGCTTATGGATCAGCCGCTCGCGGCCGCCAGATTTGGGCGCTGCAGCACCGGCAATGGCCAATCCTAGTGAGGCGCCAACCGTCGTGACTGAGAACGGCGAAGCCGCTGCGGATAGCGCTCAAGCCGCTGCACAGGGACCGCTCGCGCAGCTGCCGAGCGCGGCTTCGACTGCGGCTGCGGCAGTCCGCGAGCAGAATGCGGCAGCAAACGCAGCGCGTGAGCAGCAGCGTGCGCTGGCGCGCGCCTACGCGGCGGACAGCGCTGAAAAAGCCCTCAAGGCGCTGCTGGTGGTGTCTGACAGCGATGCCACGCGCACGATCGAACGCGGTCTGGAAGATCTTTGCTTTGAGCGCACCGATCGCGAGCAGCGACGGCGTGGCGCTCAGACGGACGAGAGGCGAGCGCAAAGCTGGCGCTTCGCCAGCGAAGCCCGGCGCAAAGAGTACTGCCGCAGCATGCAGCCGATGCAGGGCGATGAATCAGCCTATGACGCCGCGCTGGCCGCGCACGGGCCGGATAGCTTCACCGAAGCCGGCAAAACCTTGCGTGAGTCGACCGCCAAGCCACTCAAAATACGGTCGGCGGAGGCAATGCTGGCGCGCAGCCGCGATTTTGGCGCCATGCTCGCCGCCGCAGTGTTTCTGGACGAGGAGGCCGCTTTGGGCGTGCCGCCGTTTAGCCACGATGCGCAGCGTCCGGCAAGTTTGGCGCCGATCATTGCCGACGCCTTAGGTTGGGTGGTGTGCACCGAGTTGCAGGCCTGCGGTCCGCAATCGGGCAACACAATTGCGCTGTGTCGCTACAGCAACGACTGCCCGCCCGATGCGGACTACGCAAGCGCGCTGCGCATGATGAACAGCGCGACGCGCTTTGAGCAAATTCAGTGGCTGTACCAGCGCGTTCTGGCGATGCGCCAGTCTTTCTAAGCTTGAAGCTCCTTCAGGCTGGCAGCAAACCGCTCAAGAGCAAGCGGCAGCGGCTAGGTTCCGGCGATGTACTGCGAGAGATGTTCGATTTCGCGCTGCTGGTCGGCAATCTTGGCTTTAACCAGATCGCCAATCGACAGCACGCCCATGACCTGGCCAGCTTCCAGCACCGGCAGATGGCGGATGCGGTGCTCGGTCATCAGCCGCATGCAGTCGGTCAGCGTGCTCTCCGGGCTTGCCACCTTGAGATCGGTGCTCATGATCTCGCTGACCATGGTTTCCTTGGAGCCTTTGCCAAGCAGGATCACTTTGCGCGCGTAATCGCGCTCGGAGATGATCCCTTTCAGCGCGTCGCCCTCCATCACCAGCAGCGCTCCACAGTGATGCTCGGCCATTCTGAGCAAGGCCTCAAACACCGTGTCAGAAGGGCGTACCGAATAGATCTGCGTGCCTTTGTCTTTCAGTAGCAGCTTGACCTTCATCATGGATTCGCCTCCGGAGCCTGCAGGGCCTGCAATGATGCTCCCGCTCCGAACACGCAGCAAGAGCTGAGCGCGCTCGCCAGCGCCTTCTGTGCGCCCGGAATGCTCGGGCCATTGTCTAGACCGGCCATTCTCTAGACGGGTCGCAGTCCAGGCGGGCATCGGCGGGCGCCCTGACGGGTGCTATGTGCGGACTGGGTTGCCACGCTTTCGTTCCGGACTCAAAGCGGACGCGATAAGGCGCGCCCCTACATCGAGCGATTGTCTAAAGCCGGTAGCCGCCCGCAAACGCAAGCAGCAATGCAGCGCAGCCCAGCAGCATCAGCCAGGTCAATAGGGTGCCGAAGAAGCGGCCAAAGCTGTAGCCGCTGGATTGATGGAGTCCTTGCGCGTGCAGCAGTCGCGCAAGTACGAAGCTGGCACCAAGGGTATGCAGCAGCCAAGCGGGCTGCGCCTGGTACTCGAGCACCGCCAGGGCCAGCAGCGCAAACGGCGCGTGTTCGGCCAGATTGCCGTGTGCGCGCACCCGCCGCTCCAGCGCATGATTGGACTTGGTGCCCAGGCCGATCTTGTTGCTGTTTCGGAACAACGCAACGCGGGCCGCCAGGAGCACTAGCAATAGCAGCGTAAGCGCAAGATAGAGCGAGACAATGGGCATCGCTTCGATTGCTCAAGGAAGTGACCGCACGATAGCTCAGCCAAGCGCTGGCGTTACAGGGTTATTCTTGCCAAATATGCGGCAATAGGGGTGGTGGTGAGGACTTTTCGTGAAGATTTTTGACGCCGTGGTCGTCGGTGGCGGTCCGGTTGGGCTGGCCACCGCGCTTGAGTTACAGCGCCAGGGATTGCAGGTGGCGCTATTGCTTGAAGCCGAGCCGCCCGCGTTCGATCCGAATCAGGACATCGACGCGCGTGTGTATGCGCTGGCGCCGGACGTCTTGGCGTTTTTGGCCGGGATCCAGATTGACCCCGAGCAGTTCGCGACCCGCTGCGCCAGCTACCGCAAGATGGAGGTGCGCGATGCCCACGGCGCGGCGCGCATTGAGTTTGATGCTGCCAGCATGGGCTGGCGATCACTGGGGTGCATCGTCGAGCACGCCCTGCTGGTGGAGCTGCTTTGGCGACAGGTCAAAGCCACTCAGATTCCTTTCCGCCTGACCACTGGGCGCCCCGAATGGTGGGTGGAACCCGATGCCTGGCGTCTGCCGGAGTTTGCCTGGCGTACGCGGCTGCTGATTGCGGCTGATGGTGCCAACTCGCCGCTGCGTGAACACGCGGGCATTGCCACCAGCCAGCACGATTATCAGCAGCACGCACTGGTTTGCCACGTTCGCTTCGAGCAGGCCAGCGCGGGTCTAGCCTGGCAGCGTTTTCTGCCGGAGGGCCCACTTGCACTGCTGCCGCTGGCAGATGGGCGCGCATCCATTGTTTGGAGCCAGTCCTCAGCTGCCGCTGCGCGCCGCGCCGAGTTGCCCGAGACGGCTTTTCTGGCCGAACTTACGCACGCCAGTGACGGGCGACTCGGTGCAGCGCTGAGCTGTAGCGTGCGGCGCGCCGTGCCGCTGCGACGGCTGCTGGCCGAGCGCTATCTGCATGAGCGGTTGGTCCTGATTGGCGACGCCGCACACGCCGTGCATCCACTCGCCGGCCAGGGGCTGAATCTGGGAATGCGCGACGTTGAGTGCCTGGGGCGAGTGCTGCAGCGCTTTGGCCCGACAGGACTGCGCCGCTATGAGCGTGAGCGGCGCAGCGAGAACACCATTGCCGCGCTGGGCATTGAGTGGATTGGCGCCTGGTTCAAGGCGAACGGAGCAAGCGCCGTCGCGCGCGGGCTAGGTATTCAGGTACTTGCCGCTGCGCCACCCCTGCGCGCGCGGCTTGCAGCGCTGGCGGCAGGTCGTCTGGAGCGGCCATTGGGGCCTTGACCGGTTTTGTCATTTCGAGCGCGGGGG
>Ga0163144_10001962_pt1 | contig 48080 bp, 47 predicted proteins | sample OliLak19BULKMAT1_FD_123175 | JGI IMG/M metagenome (GOLD analysis project Ga0163144, IMG submission 123175) | Freshwater microbial mat bacterial communities from Lake Vanda, McMurdo Dry Valleys, Antarctica - Oligotrophic Lake LV.19.BULKMAT1 | ecosystem: Environmental > Aquatic > Freshwater >... | reverse complement strand
CCACTTGTTTATACTGTAAAAATAATATGCTTGGATAGGTGTCTTGGTAGATATGCATCGAGTATAATCAAATACCACTTGTTTATACTGTAAAAATAATATGCTTGGATAGCTCAGTTGGTAGAGCATTCCCCTGAAGAGGGAAGGGTCCCCAGTTCGAGCCTGGGTCCAAGCACACGAACAGAGTGAGTGGCTGGAAAGTACGCAAACTGCTTTGCGTACGTCCAGGCGAGAAAAGCGCAGTCGTATTTTGCGAGCACGCAAAATGACGAGCTGGGGTTGAGAAAATTTTTTATGACGATAAAAAATTATTCGTGACCGAGCCTGGGTCCAAGCACACGAACAGAGTGAGTGGCTGGAAAGTACGCAAACTGCTTTGCGTACGTCCAGGCGAGAAAAGCGCAGCTTTGCTTTTTGAGGCAAGCGAGGTCGGGCAGGAGCCACTTATGAGCGAAGCGAATGAGTGAGCCTGACGCCCGAGCCTGGGTCCACAATGCACAAAATGATATAAACAAAAACCACCATACGGTGGTTTTTGTTTATATCATGATCCTTTTACTTTGAGTCGAGCTTCTCTATGTTTATCAATTTTAGGGAGTTTAAGAATCAGGAGTCCGTATTTTTCGATTGCTTCAGCTTCTTCAATGTCTACTTCTTTTGGTAATACAACTGTTCGAGAAAAAACACCCCAATATAATTCGCGATGGAAATAGTCTTCAGCAGACACAGTTCTATCTTCTTCGCGTTTCCCACGAATAGTAACAGTCTCACGGGTAATTGAAATATCGAGATCCTCAGGTCTAACACCAGCGACCATTGTTTTAATAATGATATCGTTCGTAGTTTCATACACATCTACAGAGAGCACTCCTTCCTCTGGTTCTTCCATCCATGAAGTTTCTTTTTTATCAGTATGATGAGACAGTACTGGTACTTCCATGTCGTCGTCGACGTGGACTGATCCAGTGAGTCTTTCAAAAAATGATCGCTTTTCCTTGTTAAACATTTTATATTGTATTAATTGGTTTGATTCCCTTAATTTTTTCAAAAAACAACATGAGAATTACTACTGACAACCACACAACTCCAAATACTTGAAACGTAATTATATTACTTCCTTTGATTATAAAGAGATTAAAGACAGTATGCAATACAATAGCTGTGGTTAGTCCGACTGCACCATAGAGTATCATTGTTTTTTTTCTTTTATAAAACGCAAGTGCGATAGATACACCTATAATAGCTGACGCACAGATGTGGAGTAGGCTCGATCCAATAAATCGAATATTTCCAGTGATAAACGCGTCACTCTTACTCCAATTCAACAAATACTCAGGTTTTTGAATCATAAATAATGTGTTCTCAAGTGCTGCAAATCCAAGTGCTGCGGTAATCATGTAGATAATGACGTCAATCGGTTCATCGTCTTCTTTGAGTCGTATTGCTATAAGCCACGCGATACTAAGCTTCAGTATTTCCTCAATACCTGACCAAGCACCAAATATAAAGGTTTGCATATATGTGGTCACAAGATTTTGCAAGGGACTTCCATATAACAATGCGTTCTGAAATGCAAAAAGTCCGTTCTTTGCAAAATCTTGTAATTGAGCAGCTACAGGCACCATAAGCATTCCACCTACAAACGTTGCCATAATGAGTCCGCGAGGCTCAGGTCGTTGCTTGTCTTCGTGAAGCCAAAAAAACAACCACAGAAGAGCAGGGAGAATTCCCCCAATTAAACAAAAATAAATCTGTTCAGCAGTTATATCTGTCATATTATGTGTGGATAGGCCATGGTTCTACAAGAAGCAAGTTTTTTGTTTCTGGCAGTGTAGACCATATTTCTTCGGTTACAAATGGTACAAAAGGATGGAGAAGTATGATTGTGGTTCGGAGAGCTCGAAGGAGAAACTGTGCACGTGAATGCTTTTCCTGTTGAGTCGCACTACTTGGAGTTGATCCTGGCATTTTACTGTCCAGTATAGATTTACTATTCTCTATTATTTCATCTGCAAGACGTCCCCATGCATAGTGGTACAATTTTTCGCTTGCAAGGTGAAATTTATATGAATCAAGTTCTGTAGTTACACTTTTCGCAACCGTATTCAGTTCTTCAATGAGAGCAGTATCCTGTGCAGTGTAATCAGTAAAATCAGGGTCGTACGTATAGTCTTCAGTACTTGTGAGAATAAAGCGTGTTATGTTCCACAATTTATTGCAAAAATGCTTGTAACCCCTAATCTTATCCAAAGATATTTTACTGTCGGTTCCAGCGCCAGTTCCAACAATCAGTGCCATGCGACCCGCATCTGTGCCAAACTCCTGTGCGACATCGATTGGGTCGATGCCATTTCCAAGAGATTTTGACATCTTGCGTCCTTGTCCATCACGAACTGTTCCATGAAGATATACTGTTTTAAATGGTATAGATCCAAGTGCATACCCTGTCATCAGAATCATACGGGCAACCCAAAAAAATAGTATTTCGTATCCTGTCTCGAGTACATTACCTGGGTGATACGTTTGCAAATCAGCTGTATTTTTTGGCCATCCGAGTGTTGAAAAACTCCATAGACCAGCAGAGAACCATGTGTCGAGCGTGTCTTCGTCTTGTGTCCATCCTGCGCCTTCTGGCGCTTCTGTACCACAGTACATTTCTTTTCCTTTGTACCACACAGGGATACGGTGCCCATACCAAATCTGTCTACTGATACACCAATCACGGAGATTTTCTACCCAATGAAAATATGTTTTATCAAAATATTCCGGAACAATTTTCGTTTGTCCACTTGCTACAACAAGCTTCATAATCTCTTTGAGAGTTGTAACAGATCCTGATGCAATTCCTTCAATATCCGAGTGGGGAAGAGTAAAACTCTTATTTACATCAACAAACCACTGCAACTTAATCTGTGGTTCGATAATTCCACCAGTCCTTTCTGCGGTTGCAATCTGATGCGTGTACTCTTCTTCGCGAACTACGAGTCCCTTTTCACGAAGTTTCTCAACTATTTTAGATCTCGCTTCAGCAATCTTCATACCTTCAAACTCTTGTGCGATTGAAAGAAGTTTACCTCGCTCGTCAATAATCTGTTCCTTATCTAGATTATGTCTCTCTGCAATCTCAAAGTCTACGACACTGTGCCACGGAGTTATTGTCATAACTCCCGTACCAAATTCCATGTCGATAGCCTTGTCTTTTATTACTGTGGTTGTAATCGGTCCATTGATCCATTCAACTTCAATTTTCTGACCGTGAGCGTAATCTCTGTACCGGACATCGTCAGGGTGCATAACTACATACTTATCTCCAAACTTTGTTTCAGGTCGAGCAGTGCTGATTGTAAATGGACCGTAGGTAAAGAAATATAGAGTTGTTTTTTCTTCTTGGTATACAAGTTCATCATCTGAAATAGTAGTTTGACCTTTCGGGTCCCAGTTTACGATTCTATGTCCTCGATAGATCAGCTCGTCTTCATACATTTTTTTAAACACCGTTCGAACCGCAAGAGTACGATCTTCATCAAGTGTAAAAGCTTCCCGTGACCAATCGCAAGACGCACCCATAGCTCTAATCTGAGACACAATAGTATTGTGACTTTCTTCCGCAAATCGTTCGACGCGTTTCAAAAGTTCATCACGACCTAAGTCATGTCTCGATTTTTTTTCTTGCTTCGAGATCTCTTTTTCGACTTTTGACTGAGTAGCAATAGCAGCGTGGTCAGTTCCAGGAAGCCACAAAGTACGTCTACCGCGCATTCTCATAAAGCGTATAAGGACATCTTCGAGTGTAAGCATGAGTGCATGTCCCATGTGGAGCACACCTGTTACGTTTGGTGGAGGCATAATAATAGTGAACGGTTCCGCTTCTTTTTGTGTAAAACCCTTAGCAACACATTCATCAGGATTAAATAATCCACTACTTTCCCAGATCTTGTATATCCTAGGTTCAGTTTCTTGTGGATTGTATGGTTTGAGTAATTTATCGTGCATTATGTTAATAATTCTATCACATATAGTCATAGTTATAGCCGTTATTTAATACAATCATCTGCAAATCTGAATACAACCATACAAAAGGACAAAAAAAACAAAAATTGCACATAGTATATGTATTAAATGACTTATAGAATTTGAGCCTTTGTTTTGCTGAATTAAAAGACTTTAATAGTTTGTATATAAAAGACATTTTACATAAAGGACAAAAAGCTAAAATATGGCTAACAATATATGGATTTACATATGCATAGGTTTTTGTAGATACTTGACAATATTTAAAATAAATGGAGGATGTTTGGAATTAGAGTAATTATTCACAAGTATATACATATGGCATATCCACACATTTCAAAAACAATATATTCACGTTTCCTTTTTGTTTTTGTCCTCTCTGTTTTCATGGTTTCTCCACAATTCGGCGCTGTTCATGCGTTATACGCAGAAGGTACGACAGATCCTGTTGTCACTACAGTTTCTGATACTGTGGATAACTCAACTGAAACTGTAGTTACTCAGGAAGAAACTACTACTTCTTCTGATACTACTGAGAAATTTGGTGGATGTGCAGTCTCTACTATCGACTATCCATCTGACTCAGATAAGGGTGGAATACACTGTGGACCTGTGTACCCAACAGTGACACTCACAGCAACTCCTGACACCATAAACAATGGCCAATCAAGTACTCTTACTTGGAATGCAACACAAGCAAAGTTCTGTTCAGCAAACTGGACTACAAGCGTTGATGTTTCTGGAACTGAAATTGTATCTCCAAGCGAAACAACTGTATATAAAATTTTCTGTACAAATAATCCAGGTGAAAAGACAGAAGCACACGTAACAGTGACTGTGGTAACTGGTGGACAATGCCTCGTTCCTGTTATCTCAAGTCCACTTACTGCTTCAGGAACTGTAAACTCAGCATTTTCATACACACTTACTGCGTCCTCAACAGGTGCAACGACAAGTGGTATTACATATTCAATAAGCACCACAACACTTCCAGCAGGACTTACTGCAACAGAAACTACAATATCAGGCACACCAACAACTGCAGGTACTTACACAGTTGCTCTTTCTGCTACAAACCAGTGTGGTGTAAGTAATAAAGACTTAATTATCACTGTCGCATCAGCTCCAACAACTTGTGAGAACCCAGTTACCCAATCAGGATGGCTTGCGCAGTACTACGATCTTCCACTTAATCACCCTGATACTGAACGTGCATTTTCACAAGACACAAGTCATGGAAACCCACTTAGTCCTACATGGACAGGTGACTGGTATACAAGTAAATATTTTGCATTTTCACGTGTCGATTCAAACCTTGTATTCGGTGACAATTTCTACCCACTTGATGCAACAACACCACAAAGTCAATTTATAAATGGTCATAACTATCACTTCGCTATTTCATGGAAGGCGACAGTGACTGTGCCAACAGCAGGTAACTATGAATACACACTTACTTCAGACGATGATGCATGGGTATATGTTAACGGCGTACTCGTCGTAGATAATTCTGGTCTTCACCCAGCACAAACAAAAACAGGAACAATCTATCTTACAAAAACATCTACTGTTGAAGTCTTCTATGCAGAACGACAAACAGACGAGGCATCTATGACATTTAAGTTTTTGAGTCATGATGTAGTGGTACAAGTTCCAACAACCACACAATGTGTTCCAAATACTGCGCCAGTTATTACACTTATTGGAGCAAATCCTTTTACAATCACTGCAGGAACTCTGTTTGTTGATCCAGGTGCAACTGCACAAGATGCAGAAGATGGAACTATCACCAGTTCTATCGTCGTTTCAGGAACTGTAGGCACTACTACTGGTTCATATACACTCACTTACTCTGTGAGTGATTCTAAAGGACTTTCTGCAACACCAGTTACACGAACAGTTGTGGTTAGCGCTCCGACTCTGCCAGTGGTCACACTCACAGCAACTCCTGACACCATAAACAATGGCGAATCAAGTACGCTTACATGGACAGCGACAAACGCAAAGTTCTGTTCAGCAAACTGGACAACAAGTACAGATATCACTGGAACACAAGTCGTTTCTCCAAATCAAACAACTGTATACAAAATTACGTGTACAAATAACCCAGGTGAAAAGACAGAGGCACAAGCTACTGTAACAGTACGAACAGGAGGTGGAGGAAATAACAGTGTTACTGCAACACTTACCGCAAGTCCTAGCACTATTACACCAGGCTCGACTTCAACACTTTCATGGACTTCAACAAATGCCTCACAGTGTTCAGCACTTTGGACTACAGCAACTTCAACTACAGGATCATTTGTAGTTAACCCTACTTCAACAACTGCATACACAATCACATGTTCAAACAGTTCACAATCTGCTAGTTCTACAGCGACAGTAACAGTTGCTCCTAATACCGGTGGAGGTAATAGTGTGACAACTACTATTTCAGCAAATCCATCTACAATTGCTCCAGGACAATCAACGACACTTTCTTGGACTTCAACAAATGCAACGAGTTGTAGTGCGGTATGGACAACTGCAAGCTCTACATCAGGAACATTTGTAATTTCACCAAACGGAACGACCGATTATGCAATCAATTGTACCAATGGAACTGCTTCATTTACTGCAACAACCACAGTTACTGTATCAACACCAAACAACGGAGGTGGAACTACAAGTGGTGGAGGTACAACTACAGGTGGTGGACGCAGTAGTACACGACGAAGTATCGGTGGAGGATTGCCTCAAATTCTCGGTGCGGAAACTTCATGTAGTTATCTCAGAGATTATATGAAAATCGGTTGGAACAATGATCGAACAGAAGTTATTAAACTCCAAGTATTTCTAAAAATTATCGGTGGATTTAGTAATCTCGAAGTTACTGGAATATTTGATCAAGCAACATATGTTGCAGTATCAGCATTTCAAGATCAATACAAAGGAGACATACTCACTCCATGGGGACACACAGCACCAACTGGATATGTGTACATCCTTACAAAGAAGAAAGTAAATGAAATATTTTGTAACAAAGCATTCCCGCTTAATATACAACAAGAACAAGAAATACGAGATTTCAAAATGTTCATGTCTACTTTGAGTACAAACGGCGTATACATCCCAGGACTCACCACTACAAATTCTCAAGGACAAATATTAAGTACAAATACTACGGTACCCGTAAACTTTGCAGGAAGTGTTACTAAAAACGTCAACATTGCAAAAGGAAAGAAAGCTACTTCAAGTGCAACTTCATCTATTGTAAAAGCAGAGGTTGTAAAGAAAGGGATATTTAGTTCAGGTATTTTTTCAAACCCTGAATGGAGAAATATCGCTGCTGCAGTATTTGCGCAACCAAAAGGACTTGAAGAATCAAGTCGAGTGGTTATCGCATTCTTCATTATCCTTCTTGTGATTTATTCAATCACCCAATACATCGTTGATCGACAGAATAAACTCAATACACTTTCACAAGAATCAGTGAATCTTCGAAAAGTGTTTTACTTTGTCCTCGGTCTCGTACTGTTTGTCCTCGGTGCACTGTACACGCAAAACTACAAACTCGTTTTGCCACTCTTAGTGCTTATTGTCATCCTTTCAATTATCGCTCTCTGGCTTTCACTAAAGAAAAAAGAGGTCAGAACTCTTGTTAAAATCCAGTAAGAAATTATAAACTTAGGTTACCGTTTGCAACGATAGGCGCGTTACTCATCTGTAGAAGTGATGCGTTTTTTGTTATGCGAAGGTATCCAGCAACACCAATCATGACTGCATTGTCGGTTGAAAGTTCTTGTGTGGGAAAATAAACTTTCATCGGCTCATACTGTCCTACAAGAGTTTCAAATTGATTTCTGAGATACGTATTTGAAATAACTCCTCCTGCGATAACGAGTGAACGAGGATTGTATGCTTCGATCGCATGTTTTGTTTTGGTGACGAGCACATCTCGTATCGCAGTTTCAAATTCTAAAGCTATATGCGCCTTGTCAGGTTCACTGAGTTTTTTGTCTTGCGTCGCATACAGTACTGATGTTTTGAGACCAGAAAAAGAAAAATGATAATCTTTTGTATGTAACATGGGGCGAGGGAATTTCCAGTGTGTTACCACTGCTTCATTTCGCGCTGAATCAGCGAGCTCAGCTATTTTCGGGCCTCCAGGGTAGGGAATACCAAGCATCCGAGCAACTTTGTCATACGCTTCACCGACTGCATCATCTCGAGTTTTTCCAATGACTGTGTATTCAAGAGGTTTCGGTGAATATACAAGTTCAGTATGTCCACCTGATACGAGGAGCGCAAGCACAGGATACGTAACTTCAATAGCTTTTGTGTCCATAAGTACTGAGACGATATGACCTTCCATATGGTTGATAGGAACTACCGGAATATTCCATGCAATAGAAAGTGCCCTGGCAAAGCCAATACCAACCCACAGTGCAGGTTCCAGTCCCGGTCCGTAGGTAACTGCAAGCGCGTCGATAGTCGGTTTTGCAGTACGTTCGATAAAATCAAAAAAAATAGGTATGAGATCCTGTTCGCGTGAGAGAATTTCTTTGATACGAGTAATTTGATGTTCGGTGAGAGTATGCGTGGTCTGCGTACACAGGTGTGCCTGAGTGAGCGCTTGAATCGTGAGGGGAACAATATTTTTTGTATGCTCTCGCTTTGCGAGTGTAGGGAATACACCACCGTATTCTGCGTGAAGCGCGATTTGTGAATAGAGTGCATTTCCGAGTACCGTAAAAGCAGGACTTTCTATCGGCCCTGTTGCTTCTATGATACTGACCGCAGTCTCGTCACAGGATGTCTCAATACTTACAATAATCATAGTAAAAAGGTAATTATATTTCTTGCCCCTTACAAAATTGGTCGTACTCGACCTGAGATTTTGTTTGGGGTTACCTGTTGACTGTAGCAAAAAACACTCTACTATGACTAGTACTGCAGTAGTATATGTATATTTAGCACTAATTTCCCCCTATGTCCCAATTCGAACAGTTTCAAGATCTAAATCGATTTGAAGAAGAAGCTCAGCAATCCGCTCTAGAAGAAGATGTAGTGGCGGATGAAATCGGTAGCTCAGAAAGAATTTCTGAAGCGTTTCTCGATTTTCAAACCATAAGATTGTCACACAGCCTTGAGATTTTAGCATCACACGTTGATGCAGGAAGTGTAAACAGTGAGGCGTACGATCAGATGAAAAAACTAGTAGTTCAGCTTGAAGGAATAGCAACTCTATAATATGGATGAACAGAGAAAAAAACTGATTGAATATATTGAAACATGCGATGTTTCTCCCGAATTAAAATCTCAGCAATTAGAGGTTGTTCATAACGAAACACTTTCAATTCCGGAAATAAAAATGAAAGTAGCAACGCTCATTTGTGATGCATTTGATAAACAAATGATAATCTCCGGGATGAACACAGCTGTTCCATTTGATCAATCTGTTGCTGATGCAGAATTACGGTTTGAACAAGCGTGTGATGAATCTTCGCAAGGTGATTCAGAGAAAGGAGATTCAAATACTGACGAAACTGTGCAAGTGTAATTCTGTCTTTGTGGTCACAGATAATTTTCTTGCAATTGCTCGAAAATTTCTGCGGCCCCGGCTCGCCATTTCATCTACTGATGAAATAAGGCTGCACCTCGCACAAAAGCAGAAAAACTCCCGCAGGGAAGGTTGTTCTGTATTGTGGTCAGGAATAATTTCTGATTCGTCAATCAGAAATTTTCCCGACCCGACCTCGACTGTTTTCTCTACTGAGAAAACATGTCTGCGGTTCGCACAGATGCACAAAATCCCGCGCAGGCGGGATGTTTGTGTCTTCTGTGCGCGATACAGGACTCGAACCTGTAACATCCACAACGTCAATGTGGCGCTCTACCAATTGAGCTAACCGCGCATATTTATTTTTTTTAAATACCACTTTGTTTTGACATGATGTGCCGTATCTACCAAAACAGCTAACCGCGCAATTTTATCTTTTTCAATACCACTTTGTTTTGACGTCTTTTACCGTATCTACCAAAACAACTAACTGCACGTATAAGCATCTAGTATATCTATTTAATAGCTAGTTTCAACTTATTCTAATGTTCTCAAGAACATTAGAATAGATTTAGCCTTATCTGTCAGTTTGTGGCGCACTGAGCTCCCATCACTTCGCTTGATAACAAGACCAGAAATAGTAAGTCTGCGAACATGTTCCGAAATAGTCTTAAAATTTACCTTTAATTCAGCAGCAATTTCGAGAATAGATAATTCTGGACTTTTAGAAAGTAAGTCCATTATTTGGATACGTCTATGGTTGGCAAATCCCTTTACAAGTCTTTCAAGACTTCGGGTATTTTTCATATTTCGATTATCAACAAAATCGTCCTGATTGCAAGCTATAGCCACTTTCTTATTCTAATGTTCTTGAGAACATTAGAATAAGAAAGTGGGGGAGGCAGAGTAGGGTAGATACATAGAGGGGAATGAGGTAAAAAAGTCGGTGGGCAAAAGAGGCTCATTTTTTGATTTTTTGGTAAAAAGTGTTAGTCTAGTGTTCGGGTATTTAGAGCTGTTTTATAGGCAATTTTGGGCTCCTGAGCCTGCTTTCAACTATAAACTACTAACTACCAACTGTATCTACTCGCCCTATCGTTTCTGATGTAGAGTAGGTGTTTTTAAGATTGTGATGTGTGTTTGAGTGTCGTTTCTAAACTGGCCCTATCGTCTATCGGTTAGGACACGGCCTTTTCAAGGCTGGAAGCGCGGTTCGATTCCGCGTAGGGTCACACGGTTCAAAAAAGCAAAACGCTTTGCTTTTTTACAGACGTGTGACGGGCGCAGGCATAATTTTTCAGCAGAAAAATTGCCGAGCCGGGGTAGCGAAAAATTTTGTCTGTCGAGACAAAATTTATTCGTGACCACAATGTGAAGACGGAGCGATGTTTTGTGAGTACACAAAACCACGAGTCGGGGTCGGCAGAAATCTCCTTTCGACGGAAAGGAGATTATCTGTGATCACAAAACCAAGCTTCGCTTTCAGAATTTCAATCAACTAAGTTACTATTATAATTATGACCACATTCAGTATCACTCCACCAACTCCTTCAGACGCTGAAGGAATGAACGAAGTCATAGAACAATCTTGGTATGCAACGTATGTAAATTCCATTGTTGGTGTTACAAGAGAAGATATTGACGCACAATACGAAAAATCAGAATTAAGACAGTTAGAAGCATTTAGATATCGAGCAGAATTTCCAAGTGATACTGATAAAACTTTTATTGCAAAAGAAGAAAGTAAAGTCGTTGGTGTCATACGCACAAAAATATTTGATGATCATGTTCGAGTTCGAACTATATATGTTCATCCGGATTTTATTGGAAAGGGAATTGGAACTGATCTTTGGAATGAAATGAGAAAGATCATTCCGCGTGATCGCCCTGTACTCGCATACCCGGTACTTCATACAAAGTCAGTTGATTGGTATTTAAAAATGGGATTTATGAATACTGGTGAAATGAGTACCGATAGTGAAGCAATGCCAATAAGTGGAACACGTTTTACAGTTGTAAAAATGCAATACAACCATGCCCCCTAAAACCCTCTCACTCGCTCTAGCACACCTCTCCCTAGACCCCCACTTCGCACCTCTTATACTCCGTCTCCCAAAACCAAAGTTTACAAAACGGGATCCGTTTGAGGCGCTTGTTTCAGCGATTATATATCAGCAACTTTCTGGAAAGGCAGCTGGTACTATTCATGCCCGTTTCTTAAAACTGTTTAAAAACGTGTCACACCCAACACCAAAGCAAATCGTAAGAGTTTCAGTGGAAAAAATGCGGTCCGTAGGGCTATCGGGACAAAAGATTTCGTATTTAAAAGACTTGTCAGAAAAATTCTTAGATGGAACCATTCAACCTGATCAATTTCCCACTATGTCTGATGAAGAAATCCGTGAACATCTCATACGAGTGAAGGGGATAGGGCGATGGACTGCAGACATGTTTCTTATGTTCACATTGCACAGACCTGATGTGCTTCCTACAGGAGACCTCGGAATACAGAAGGGGATGCAGAGAGTGTATAAGCTCAAATCGCTCCCAGATCCTGCTCGAATGATAAAGATAGCAAAACCCTTGCGACCGTATGCGACGGTCGCGTGTTGGTACTTATGGCGCGCTATAGACGAGGATGAGCAGGATGGTCAATGGTAAAAAGAGGGTATAATGAATTTACAGATTGTAAGTTATACTATTTGATATATACATAATAGTATGGTATAATATTTACATACATTTTTGTGAAAAAACTTTTTCTTCCAAGTCCTAAAAACGACTACAAACCACACATTGTACGGGAGCTTTCTCTCGCGATATTTTCTTTTGTGGCAGTACTTATATTTTTTGTAGGGATTCTCCATGTTACGGTCATACAACATACAAATCTTCTTGGAGCAGTCATATCACGAACTCTGGTTGAACTTACAAATACAAGTCGATCAGAAAGACAAGTTCCCACACTTACGCCAAACACCACTCTTGAGTACGCTGCTCAACTCAAGGCAAACGACATGGCACAGTTTGGATACTTTGCACACAATAGTCCTCAAGGAAAGAATCCGTGGTACTGGTTTACCCGTGCAGGATATGACTATGTATACGCGGGTGAAAACCTTGCGGTAAACTTTTCTGATTCAAACGAAGTCGGACAAGCATGGATGAATTCTCCGGCACACCGAGATAATATTTTAAACGGAAAGTATACTGAAATAGGAATCGCTACAGCACAAGGTGTGTACGAAGGTCGTCCTACTACGTTTGTGGTACAGATGTTTGGAAGACCTATGACACAAGAACAAAAATCTGTACTCGTACAAGTGAATTCAGCTCTTGATCAAAAGTCTCCCACTCCAGTTCCGATTCCAAACGCACAAAATGGTAAAAAGGTAAAACGCGTATCTCAAACCAATACCGCTACAACGAGTACCACAACCATCCCTGTTGTGTCAGTAAAAAACAGAGTACTCGGTTCAGAATCGTTTGCTGAAATCGAAAATATCCCTGTACTCGCAGTTGCAGACAATACATCAGAATTTGCATCGAACGTTACACTCGTAGATACAGTTCTTGCAAACCCAAAACAAAATCTCACAACACTGTATCTCGCGATTGCAGGATTCCTGTTTGCATGCCTTGTGCTCACGGTGTTTGTAGAAATACGAAAGCAACATCCGTATCTCGTGCTCCTTGGTGTGGTTGTCATCGCACTCATTTTAGTCCTCTTGTATCTCTTCCGAGATGTGATCAGTACACAAGTACAGATTATCTAATTAAATAATCCCGAATAATCGGGATTATTTACATTATTTTGTTTTGAGTGTTGAATAGATATCCTCGAGTGCTCGTACCGCATCTCCAGCTGCGATATTGTTTTGGTGATATAAGGTATCTGTACAATCTCCAGCTGCCCAAATCCCCTTTGTTTTGGTTTGTTGGGTTCTAGGGTCGGTAATGATTTGTTTGTATTGATTCAGTTCTACAACATCTGCAACATAATCAGTCGATGGAAGGAGCCCGATTTCGACAAATATTCCTGTCACCGCAAGCTCGTGCAGTTCGTTGGTAGTACGGTCTTTGTATACCAATGTGTTTGCAAATTTATCACCTTTTACTTCTGCGACATCAACATTTTTGAGTACATGCATGTTTGGATGTGACAGCACTTTTTCTACTGTTACAGGATCTGCACGAAATTCTTCACCACGATTCAGAATTGTCACAGACTTACAGTATGCAAGGAGTTGAGCAGCGGATTCGAATGCTGCATTACCACCGCCAATCACCGCAACATCTTGTCCACTAAACAGCGGTCCGTCACATGACGCACAGTATGTGATTCCTTTGTGCTCAAACGTGTCAGCACCAGGAACTTCTAGTTTCCGTCTTGTACTTCCAGTAGCAATAAGCACAGTTTTTGCTTCAAAACTTTTTTCACTTGTTTCAATTACAAAATGATCGTCTTTTCTTGAGACTTTTTTGACCCAACTTCCTTCGTGAATTTCCACAATGTCACCTGCGTACGCCTTCAAATGATTTTTGAGGTCCTCTGCGAGTTTTGCTCCAGGTATTGTAATCGTACCAATCCAGTTTTCGATTGAATCTGAGACAATACTCTGTCCACCCCACGAGTCAGTGAGAAAAATAGTTTTGAGTTGTTTTCGAGAAGCGTAGACTCCAGCGGATACTCCTGCCGGTCCTCCACCGATGATTGCGAGATCGAACATGAGATAAGAAGAATAATGAATAATGAATAAGGATACCAGAAATATACATGAAACAAAAATGAATATTGTTAAAATAGGGAATTGTGGTACAGTATTCCTCAGTTTAGTTCTTTCCACCCTTTGCTCAGGGACGATATGACAACACGTTTTTTTCATGCACTTCCAGCAGATGAACGAAAGAAGGTAGAGTCCTCTGTAAAACCCAAGCGTGATGCAAGCCGAAAACCTGTTCCAGTACGGAAAGCAGTAACATCACCAGTGTCAGTACCAAGAGTCGTTACTCTTCCTGACGCTACGGGAGACTGTCACATCGGCTAATCGACGAAGAAATCAAAAGCAGTACCTTGTGAGGTACTGCTTTTTGTTAAATTATTTTTGTACTTAAAATTTATATAGTATTGATATTTTGAATATAAAAAAAGTCCGCATAGTACTACTATGCGGACTTATTGCTACTCAGGTCCTGCAAATAGGACTGGTTCTTTTGATTGTGGAAACCTGAGTGAGTCAATTTCAGCAGCAAGAAAATCAACTGGAACTTCTTCGATTTGAACTTCAGTGCTTGCTAGTTCGTTCTTCCTGCCGATTGTCACTAGTACAAGGAATCCGTAGAAACTCAAGATGCACAATGCACCATAGAGTGTCGGAATCGAAAGCGTGTACTGATTGAGGGAAGAAACATCTTGAGCAACAAGAAGTTTTAATCCTGCAATTAAGCAGGCACCCATACCACCGATGGTGATTGCCTCTACTTCTTTTTCTTTCTTATCACCAAATGTAGTCATTCCTGCGAAAGTGAACATAGCTCCAAGGAAAACAATTACCCAGGAAGCACCAGAGACATTCTTCATTCCATAGTATTTGAAAAAACCAGGAAGTGAGAATGCCAGAGGGACGATTAATCCAAAGCTCAGCATACGAAACACTTTCTTTAGCTTCAGCAACATGTGAACCTCGTTGGTAAGGGTGCTTTGTAAAGTTCAATCTATTTATTACTATATCATATATATAATATATGTCAATAAATGTTATACACAAAAAAAGCGAAATAATTCGCTTTTTCTAAGCCTACTTGAGTTTTGATCTCCGTAAGAATGCGGGCACTGCGCCCCAGTCATCGTTGTCATCAACTTCAGGTTGTGCAGGAACTGCTTGTGTTGGAGTCGTGCTGATTGTTGCAGGAGTTTGCATTTCAGGTTTCTTTTCTTCGACTGGTCGATTTTCTTTATTTCCACCGAATACAGGGACGCTATTATAGATTTTGCCTTTTTTATCATCTGCACTCGCATGCATATCTTGTTGGAACAAAGATTTCTTTACGATATTTTCTGGAAATCCAGATGCAATAACAGTGATCTTGACCTCACCTTTTTTGAGTTTTTCGTCGCGAACAGTTCCAAAGATAATTTTTGCGTTTTGATCGACTGACTCGGTGATTACCTTTGCAGCATCCTGGATTTCGAACATAGTAAGGTCGTCACCGCCTGCAATAGAGAAGAGAACTCCTTTTGCTCCAGAGATAGATACTTCAAGGAGTGGTGAGTTTATCGCAAGTCTTGCTGCTTCTTCGGCACGTTTTTCCCCAGAAGAGTACCCGATACCCATAAGAGCAGGACCAGCATTTTCCATGATTGCGCGAATGTCAGCAAAGTCGATATTGATGATACCTGGTGTTGTGACAAGGTCGGAAATACCTTCTACTGCACGACGGAGAATATCGTCACACATTGCAAATGCATTTTTTGCTGTCGTATCCTTTTCGATAGTTGAAAGGAGTCGGTCGTTAGGGATGATGATGATTGCGTCTACGCTCTGCTTGAGTTCTTCGATACCTTGCTCAGCAATACGCATACGTTGGAGTCCCTCGAAGAAAAAAGGCTTTGTAACTACCGCTACAGTAAGGCATCCTGAGTCCTTTGCGATTCGAGCTACAGCAGGTGCTGCACCTGTTCCAGTTCCACCTCCCATACCACATGAAATAAATACCATATCGGCACCCTTGATTGCTTCCTGGATTTCTTCCTTGGTTTCATCTGCAGCACGTTTTCCGAGTTCTGGGTTCATACCAGTTCCGAGTCCACGAGTAAGATTTTTCCCAATATGGATTTTCTTTTTCGCAAGGGAATTGTGAAGGTCTTGAGAGTCAGTATTTACAGCAATAAAGTCAACACCGCGAACTTTTGAGTTCACCATGTGATTTACAACATTTTTACCTGATCCACCAACACCGATGACCTTGATACGAGCAAATGTTTCTACTTCTGGTTTGATTTGGGGCATATATATAGTGTGTCTGTCGGTTTGTAAAGTACCACAATCATAGCAGAGAGACCTAAAAAGACCACCTTGACGGTCTGCATTTTTGTGCTGTGTTTTACCTCAATTAATATGCTACAAAAAGAGGTTTTACGGGAGAAAAGGACGAATGATTGCCTTAATATTTTTGAAAATTTTTGAAACCGTGTTTACCTGTGTTTTTATGATTCCTGTTTCGCCACTTTCGTTTTCTTGAAAACCCGCTATACAAAGACCGAGGGCTACAGCAAAGTAGGCATCTTTTACTTTGCCTTTTTCTTTTTCCGGAAAGTTTATATGGGCAACGCGTGAAGGTAACTTGAGAGATAGTTTTGCAAATTCTGCGATAGTCGCAATACTCGAACCTCCTCCCGTAATGACGATACCAGCAGGAAGTAGTCCACTTTTACCCAATTTTTTTAAGTGTGCCTCAATAAGCTCAAACATATCAGAGAGGCGAGCGTTCACAATCTCATCGAGCTTCTTTTTTGGAAAATTACTTTGAGTAATACCTCCAAGTTTAATGCTCTCTGCTTCTTCGAGTGGGATACGCAGTCCGAGTGCGATATCGTTTGTAATATCGGTAGATCCGATAGGGAACACTTCAAGTGATACAGGATTATTGTCCTCAAATACAACAATCGAAACAGTTTCAGAACCAATGTTTGCAAGTACTACTCCTGCAATACGCTGTGCTTTTGTGAGTGTCACAAAACTCGCTGCAATCGGTGCTGCAAGTACATCTACTACATCGATACCGGCATCTTCGACCGCTTCTACCAAATCCTTCAAATGATGTTCAAGACACGTTATAAAAAGAGATTTTACTTCAAGCTTCATACCTTTGATTCCTTGGGGTCGATTTCCCAATACATCTCTCCCGTCGACTCTATACTTGATAGGTATTTCGTAAATAATCCTTCTGTTTTGTGAAAGTGCAATCGGAATTTCAGTTCGGGCAACATCAAGTGCTTTTTGCATGTCGAGATCTGCGATCTCTGAATCAGCTCGGGAGATCATGGTAGCTCCAGTCGAAATAATTCCAGACAAACCGATACCTCCAACAGAGACATATGCACGACGTACTTGAACACCAGAAGTTTTCTGTGCTTGTTCAATCGCTACTTTTATCCCACGAGTAACCTCCGCGATGTTTACAATATAGCCATGACGAAGACCTTTGGATTCAGCAAAACCAGTCCCAAGAATTTTAGGAAATGCCGAACCGTCGTCCAGTTTTTCTGCGACGACAACTTTGATTTGATATGTACCGATATCAATACCGACTGAGATATTTCGAGCCATGAGGATAAGAACAAAAAGTTACTACACAATGATTAACAAAAACAAAACATAAAGTGAGAACGAGAAAATATAGTATACCTAAATATGAAAATGTTTTCTCGCGAGCTTTTCAGCTCTCTCCATTCTACTACCGTGGTCCATTCCTTTCAAATGGAGTAAACCGTGGATAAACAAAAATCCTACAAAATCAGTATATGAATCATCAAACTTTGGAGCCTCCATTTTTGCACGAGTGAGGTTTAAAAATATTTCACCTTCAGACTTCGAAAGTGGAAATGAGAGCACATTTGTAGGTTTGTTTTTCTGTCGATATTGGTTGTTTAGTTTTTTTGAAAGAGTTTCACCGACAAACACAAGAGAAAGTACGTATTTCTTTCCGAGTATATGTTCCTTAATTTTCAGATATGGCACGCGAGGAAGCTTGCCTTTTGTATTATTTTTGAGAGAGAAGAATTCGCTGTTATCGTTTGTTTCTGACATTTTCAACGATTTTCCCGAGCCGAACTTGTTTTGCAACTTCTTGTCTTCGCTTGAGTACTTTGAGAGTCTTCTTTTTCTTTACGTTTGGAGAGATGACGCGTGCTGAATAGCGAATAGATCGCATTCTTGGAAGGACTCCAGATCCTTGCACGCGCTTTGTAAAGCGGCGTAGGAGCGTTACGCTATTCTCGGTTGCAGATTTTTGTACTTCAACATTGATTGCCATAGAGACGAAATACTAGCATAGAGGGCGTTTTTCGACAAGCTTCCAGCTCGCATTGCCAACATGACGGTATATGGAGCAAAAATAGTGCTTAAAATGCTAGGTTTTTGATGTACTCCGCAAGTTCTATAATAGGTACTGTTTCTTGTACTCGTGTGTCCATATTTCGTACAACCACACTGTTTTCATATGCTTCTTTTTGACCGATGATAATGACGTATGCGAGCTTCATGTTTTCTGCGCTCCCCAGTTGATTCTGAAGTTTATCTTTAGAGATAGAATGTGCGACTGTGATCCGCGCCTTTCGTAGTACTTCAAGCACTGCAAGACTTTTGAGTTTCGCTGCAAATCCAAGTTGCACGAGATAGATTTTGGGATTAGGTATTGATTTTACCGGAGCATCTTTTGACTTCTTTTTAAATGCGAGTGTCGCACCGATGCATGGCAATTCTCGTTTCCATCCGATTTTTTTTGAAAGCCGAGAATATCGATATGCATGTGCTAGAACTTTTCCCTCAGATTCAACTTCAAAAAGGGCATGAGAACAAAACGATGGTGATCCGATAAGTGTCGGGATAATATCGTATGGAGTAGAGAGTGATTCAACATACTCTACAATTTCCTTAAAATGGATACGAGAGTTTTCTGACAAAAAACTCATCGATTTCGGTGCGTTTGTTTGAAAAGGAGTACTTTTTTCATCTTGTATTCGAATCAAGTCATAAATATCTGTCTTCACTACTTTACGAAGTTCAGCAGGGAACGCGTTCATGTTTTTCCGAGCGTAGGTTTGTAGCATACGTTCGTAGTCAGCGACTGAATCTTTGTCTCCGATACTGTTGATACGAACATTAAGATTTTTATAACCCTCTTCAGTCAAAATAGAAAGTATTGTTCGTAAGAGGGTACCTTCCGCAGAACTTCCGCTAATACCAAATACTTCAAGTCCAAGGACGTAGTCTCCGTTTGATTTCCATTCACATCCACCGTACGGTTTTTTGTATGAAATCAAGATTGGATGTGCGAGATGTTCCATACCCCACTCACTAAATGTTCGAAGCATCGCGCATTTTTCTACTACGTCGTATGCAAACGGAGCAGAATCCAAAATTTTCTTCTTTTCCCAATAGGGATCTTTTGCAGCTTTTGCTTTCAGTACGTCTTCATGTTTTATTTCTGGTGTACGAACCGGTGTGAAACCAAAGTATGAAGCAATCACCATCTCCTTATCAAAAGTTTTGAGTGCAAAAGGAAGTTCCTTTTTTCGTGGCGCACTCTGTTCTTGTTGTGGAGATTTTGTTTGCATAAGTGTGGTAATGAAATATAAATGTATGTATTTGCTATCTATTGAAACAGCACACGTTCGTCACCGGGGAGATAATCCATTCGAGTAAATGGAAGGAGCCTCAATAGAGGTCTTCCGACAATGTCTTCTTTTGGCACCGGTCCCCATGAGCGTGAATCAGCACTTCCATCGCGATTGTCACCAAGTACGTAGTAGTTTTCTTCATCAAGAGTTACCGAGTAATCATCTTGTTTTGGAAATTTGATATACGGTTCATCAAGCACAAATCCTTCCGGATTACTTGTGTTTTTGATAGTGACACGACCTTTTTTAATTTCTACTGTTTCACCTGGAAGTCCGATGACCCGTTTTATAAAATACTTTGAAGTGTCTTTTGGATACTTGAAGATAAGGACGGAGCCTCTTTGAGGGGTGTGAAAATGATAGGTGAGTTGGTCGACAATTAGGTACTCAGCATTTTTGAATGTTGGATCCATAGACAAACCATTTACAATAAATGGTTGAGCGATAAACATCCGAAACGGAACAACGATGACGATTGCAATCACAGTAAACTCGATACATTCACGAAGAAACGTTTTCTTTTTTGGTGATTCGGTCGCCTGAGTAGAAGAAAAAGATTTGAGAGATGAATCAATCGTATCTTTTTTTTCATTTGATTCATGCATAAGAGTTTTTGATGCAATGATTGTAGTATATAAACGTGTTTGACAGCAATAGCATTGTCGGGTTGTTGTAGATATTTTACAAAAATATTTAAAAATGAAAATAATTTTTGTATTTTGGAGAGCCTTTTATGTTTGATATACTACTCGTATGTATACAATCGTCGGACTCGGTAATCCAGGAGGTGAATATGAAGATACTCGGCATAATGCGGGGCGTATTGTGCTAACAGAATTTCTCAAAACTATTGGTGCGGATGAAATGAAAGTTACGAAAAAGTATAATGCACTTACCGCAGAAGGAAAACTCAAAAAAGAGAAGATTCATGTATTGTTTCCTGAAACATTTATGAATAAGTCTGGTACGAGTCTAAAAACACTTATAACAAGCAAAAAGAAAGCAGAAACACTCGTTGTGGTACACGACGACTTGGATATTGCACTCGGCGTCATGAAAATATCGTTTAACCGTGGTTCAGGTGGACATCGGGGAGTCGAGTCGATCATTCGTGCTATCAAAACAGAAGGGTTTGTACGTATTCGAATCGGTATTAGCCCTGTAACACCGGGAGGCAAAGTAAAGAAACCAAAAGGGGAAGACAAGGTAGACACATTTATAATCGGAGCGTTCTCACATAAAGAAATGGATGTAATTACCAAGATTTCAAAAAAAGTAAATGATGCACTGGTAGCATTTATACAAGAAGGTCGTGAACATGCGATGAGTCATTATAACCAGTAACATGTACGAAAAAACCCCAAAATCAAATGAAGAAGAAAGTGATTTTGAAATACTGAAAGGTATTATTCAAAATGCACCTGCGGAAATTGAGCGAGAATTCAGTACGACCAACAATCCTTGGCTTGCATGTGTGAGAACACAACTACAAGGTATGCTGAGTTACTTAGAGTTCGCTCATCAATCAAAAGAAATTGATGATTCCGCTTATCAAGAAGCGAATAATAAGATTATTGCTCTAGGCGAGCACGTAAAAGTGCTTGTACAGCAGTATTCAGGTGTTGATGAAGTGTTACCTGATGATATCAAATCTGAAATTCTATCGAAAATCAATATTCTTGCGTAAATTACTCGCAAAAACCACAGGACCTTCGGTCCTGTGGTTTTTGCTATAATTCGTTTTGTATTTTTTTACTATTGAAATTTTTTACAGGGCGGGTACCATTAGTCTGTTAGATTATTTAACCAATTATTTTCTATATGTCAGAGCAATACGTACCAAATAAAGAAGATGTGAAAGAGGGTGGAGAACCAATCTCTAAACCTGAAGCGTATGTGCCAAGTGAGGAGGAAATGAAAGATGCTGAAGGAAGGATGAATTTAAGTGAGAGCGAACTATCATCTCAAAGAGAAACAAATATGTTTCCTAGTGCAGAATCTAGCGTTGAAAACGATAGGCTCATGAGTCAGTGTGATCTACATCTTTTGCCAAATATATTGTTAGATCGTGATAACAGCGGAGTAGCTATTGGTGGAACAATAGGTACTCATCACGTTGTATTTGGTAAGGATATAGGTGGCCGTATAGACGGTATCAGATTAACAAAAGAAGAATCATCAAAATTGTATGAAAAATTTTCAAATGTGAGAGAAAACCAAGACCATGAATTAGCCGCAATCATTGAAGCCAAATCTCATAGATCAACAGACGCGGGTTCGGAGGATGTAGAATCATATAAATCAAAAGTTATACAAGAACTTCTCGACCTCTAAATCAAAAAACCGCCCAGAGCATTACTTGGCGGTTTTTATATGTTGAGTTAGTGTTTTACATCAACTAAAAACAATCAACTGTAAACTGTCTCCTTATTTCTTCGCTCCATCCACAAATGATAATGCCATTTTCTGCTCCTTAGCATCAAAGAGTGTGATTTTGAATGTATAACTCTTTCCAAGTTCGAGTTTCTCTCGGAGTTTCTCTTCACTTCCGAATTCTGAAATATGCACAAGACCTGCTACACCTTCTTCAATAGAAGCGAGTGCACCATGCTTGTTGAACTTAATCACTACAGCAGATACTTCGTCGTCCTTTTTGTATTTCTTACTTGCTTCTACCCATGGATTTGGTTTGAGTGCCTTGATAGAGAGTGAAACCTTTCCATCTTTGATGTCGATAATCTTAACTTTTACTTTGTCATTTACTTTGTAGAGTGTTCGTGGATTTTCTACGAGTGCCCAGTCGATTTCAGAGATGTGCACAAGCCCCTCGAGCCCTTCTTCAAGTTTTACGAAAACTCCAAAGTCTACGATACCAGTTACTTCACCACTCACTTCATCACCGAGTGTGTATTTGTCCACCATATCACCTTTGGTTTGTGATTCGGGACTCTTTTCAGAGAAAATAAGTTTTCCCTCTTTTGGTATTGCACCAATAATCACAACAGAAAGTTTTACTCCCATGAGTTTACGAAGTTCATCAAGGATTTTGTCCTTGTCTCCATCTGAAATACGAGGATAGTGTTCTTGCTTGAGTTGTGATGCAGGTAGGAATCCTTGGATACCTTGCCATGAAAGTATAAGGCCTCCTTTGTTTGCGTCCATAACAGGAAGTTCAAACAGTGTTTTGTCGCGAATCGCGTCTTCTGCTTCACTCCAGATGAGAGCTTGTCGAGCTTCTTTCAGAGAAATCTCGATATATCCATCAGCATTGTCTATCGCAATAACTTTTCCAGCCACAGAATCCCCAATGTTGATTTTGCGGATTATGTCTCTCGCATTGATGTACTCACGTCCATAGATAATACCAGTTCCATAGGGAGGAAGGTTGATATATACAGATCCTTTTTCGATACCGAGCACAGTTCCTTCTACCAGGTCGTCTATAGATGGGGGAGTCACCGTGTCTGCAAACATCTGAGTCATTACTGTGTCCTTCTTGACCTTTTCTTCTACTACTTCTTCGTCTTCGTGCACGATTTTTTCTTTTTTCATATGATACTGTCGCAAGGATCTGTGTATTGCTGTGACTGAATACTCTTACACAGGGCTACCTCTACGGGTATTAATTAATATTTGTGAAGAGAATGATTTCCCTCCGCGTCACGAGTCTATAGGAAAAAGTGGGTTTTGTCTATAAGAACATACAAAAGAATGGTAAGTAACGATATACAAACCTACCAAAATTTTTACACTGTAAAAACTTAGGTAGGCAAAGAAAAAGGGCCCGGCAACGCTTTGCGTTACCGGGACCCAGTATTCAAGTTGGACCGACTATGTCGATCCAGCCTCGTCTCACAGGGAGACGAACTCTGAGCTTATGAGGCGCTCAGAAACCTTCACCGTTCTCAACCACTTCGCGAATCGGCTGGCGCATACTTTACGCCGAAGCTGATGACATTGTGCCATCAGATTCACATCGCGCTGGCAGTCGATTACGCGCTGATGCAGGAAGATGCGCAGTATACTCGTCTCATTGAACCCCCATTGGTTGATTGTTGTGGTTGATTCCACAGACTCTCGTGGCTGAGCAGTCTGTGGGTTGATGTGAACGAGCAATTTCTTAAATACTATAGCATATAGAAATTATTTGTCAACCACTTTCACACTGGCTCACTGTGAGGACATGTAAAATGGCTTAGTAGAGCCATTTTAAGATACATGCAGGAAATTTTGAATATGCTACAATATCCGACATATGATTATTTCGTATCAAGGAGTTGAATCTCTCAAAATACAATTTGGCGATACAATCGTCGCGTACAATCCTATTTCAAAAGATTCAAAGTTTAAGGGAACAAAGTTTGGAGCCGATATTGTACTCACGAGTCTCAACCATCCAGATACAAATGGTGTCGAAAATGCATCTCGAGGAGACCGTGAGGCCTTCGCAGTGACCGGTCCTGGTGAATACGAAATCGGAGGGGTATTTATCCAAGGATTTTTGTCGAAGTCACTCTATGGAGGAGAAGAAAGAATCAATACGATATACCAGCTCACGCTTGAAAATATGAATCTTTGTTTTTTGGGTGCGATTTCTTCACCTGAATCATTGGACAGCACTGCAAAAGAAGCACTCGATGATGTCGATATCCTTTTTGTGCCTATCGGAGGCGATGGAGTGCTGACTCCCTCTGAAGCATATGCAATCGGAGTAAAACTAGAAGCAAAGATAATTATCCCGATTCACTACGGCGACGGACTCAGTGCCACTGCACTCAAGACATTTCTAAAGGAAGGAAGTGAGGAAGGGGTAACTGCGATCGATAAGCTTACGATTAAGAAAAAAGATTTAGAAGGAAAAGAAGGGGATATCGTTGTATTGTCAGCAAGCAGTTTGTAGTCCATAGTTGATATATATGTTTTACAGATATTTAGACCACATTAAATCACGGCCAAGTCACCATAGACGCAACTACGCGCTCGGATTTTCTGCTGTAATCACAGCGGCGATTTTCCTTGTATGGCTCTCTGTTATCGTTCCAAAGAACGTTTCGACAGTAATCGCAGAAAGCGAAGCAACACAAAGAATAAATAGCGAAACTCCAATCACGACTCTTCAGCGAGGTGTATCCCAAGCTTTTGAGGGTATGAGTGGGTTACTGAAAGGTGTAACTGAGAAATCGGTAGATCTTCAAGGTGAATACGACAAAATGAAAACTCAGGTGCAGACCGGGCAGATCCAAGTTGTACCAGAAAACAACCTAGAGCAAGGGTATTAATATAGTGTGTTTCAGTCTGACAAATAGATATTCCGTATGGCAAAAAAAGATACACAGAAAGAAGAAGTTCCAACTCCAGAGCGTGTTACCGTTGTGTCGCGTAATATCGTGACAGAAATGAAAGAGTCGTTTATCGACTATGCGATGTCAGTTATCACTGACCGTGCACTTCCGGACGTACGTGACGGACTCAAGCCAGTACACCGACGTATTTTGTATGCGATGAACAATATGGGTTTGACTTCGACTGCAAAGTTTCGAAAATCCGCAACAGTGGTTGGAGATGTGCTCGGATCGTATCACCCACACGGAGATGCATCTGTATATGATGCAATGGTAAAACTTGCTCAGGATTTCTCTACACGATACCCACTGGTACTTGGACAAGGAAACTTCGGATCAATCGACGGTGATAATGCCGCTGCTTACCGATACACAGAAGCAAAGATGTCACGACTGACGGGGGAGCTTCTTCGAGATATCGAAAAAGAAACTGTGGATATGCGTCCAAACTACGACGGCACTAAGAAAGAACCATCTGTACTCCCAACTACTGCACCAAACCTCCTTCTCAATGGAACACTCGGAATCGCTGTAGGGATGGCGACAAACATACCGCCACACAACATGCATGAAGTGTGTGACGCTATTTCGTTCCTGGTTGATAATCCAGATGCAACAACAGAAGACTTGCTTGAATTCGTAAAAGGACCAGATTTTCCAACAGGAGGGATCATCTTCAACCAAAAGGACATTGCACACGCATATGCAACTGGGCGTGGCGGAGTCGTCGCTCGTGGCGTAGCAGAAATCACCGAATCAAAGCTCGGCAACTTCCAGATTGTTATTACAGAAATACCGTTTCGAGTAAACAAGGCGACGCTTATTGAGAAGATCGCCGAGCTTGTCCGTGAAAAGAAAATCGATGGCATAAAAGCCATGCGTGATGAATCTGCAAAAGATATCCGTATTGTTATAGAGCTTAAATCTGGAAGTCAGCCACAAAAGATATTGAATTTTTTGTATAAACACACACAACTTGAAGAGACATTTCACTTCAATATCGTTGCACTCGTAAACGGCGTTCCACAGACACTCTCGCTCAAGTCTATTCTCGAAGAATTCATCCTCCATAGAAAGGACGTTATCCGTCGGAGAACCGAGTTTGATTTGAGAAAGGCAGAAGAACGTGAACATATATTGCTCGGTCTTACCAAAGCACTCGATCATATCGATGCGGTTATCAAGCTTATCCGTGCATCGAAGACCGTAGATGATGCAAAGCAAGGACTCATGAAAACATTTAAGTTCTCAGAGCGACAAGCTATCGCAATTCTTGAAATGCGATTGCAGAAACTCGCTGGACTCGAAAGAAAGAAACTAGAAGACGAACTCAAGGAAGTCCAGGCTCTCATCGAAGAACTCAAAGGTATTCTTGCGAGTGCAAAGAAGATTTTGTCTATTATAAAGAAAGAACTGTCAGACCTAACTGAGAAATTCGGTGATGATCGACGTACAAAAGTAGTAAAGGGTGGTGCAAAAGTATTTTCAGTTGAAGATTTGATACCCGACGAAGAAACAACGCTCGTTCTCACTGCGGGAGGGTATATCAAGCGTACAAACCCAGATGAGTATAAAGCTCAGCGACGAGGTGGGGTAGGAGTAGTCGATCTCAACACAAAAGAAGAAGATTTCGTAACACATTTCTTGACCGACAACACACATAGCGACCTCTTGTTCTTTACTGACAAAGGAAAGGTGTATCAGATAAAAATGTACGATATTCCAGAAGGAAAGCGCGCAACTCGCGGTAAGTCAATCATGAACTTTATTTCCCTTGGCGCAGAAGAAAAAATCACTTCGATTCTTCCTGTCGCAAAAGATGCAAAAACTCGAGAAAATGTATCTATTATTTTGGTAACAAAAGAAGGTGTTGGTAAACGCGTGTCTGCAAAAAGCTTTGGTGATGTGCGTTCCAGTGGAATCATCGCTATCAAACTTGCAGACAACGACCTCCTTGTTTCAGTATCGCTCGTAGATAGCGGAGACACAGTGACGATCGTGACAGAAAAGGGCCAATCTATTCGATTCCAGGAAGACGATGTGCGTGAGATGGGACGAAACGCTGCTGGTGTACGTGTCATGAAACTCCAAAAAGGGGATAACGTAATCAACGCGCTTGTTGCAAAAAAGGGAGCAACAAAACCTCTTTTGTTTGTTGTATCTGCAAACGGATATGGAAAAAAGACAGATCTCGAGGAATACAAAGTCCAAAACCGAGGTGGCTCAGGTATTAAGACAGGAAACATCACTCCAAAAACAGGAAACCTCATGTCAGCGGCCATCATCACAACCGAAGAAGAAATCGTTGCGATTTCGAAAAAAGGACAAGTAATCCGTACTTCTATCGAAGAGATCCCAGAGCTTGGACGTCAGACACAAGGAGTCCGAATCATGAAACTAAGAGACGGTGACTCACTCGCATCAGTAATCTCTCTTTAGTATGAAAGATGGTGTACATGTTCGTACAACCTCGTTTCTTGTCGACGTACTGGTTGCCTGTGCGTTCGCAAGTTTCCTCTATCGTCACCTCATTTCTTTCGTTGTAACCGGAAGAATACTGTTTCTTGTAGTGGTGATATTTGAAGCAATCACGATTGGCATGTTTTTAATTCGCAATCGCAAAGATGTCATCATCTCTCGTGATTCGTATGATTATTTTGTTGCTATTGTTGGCACATCTCTTATTTTGTTCTTACGTCCTGCTCCCTATGGAGATTCAATGATATCCGACGTACTGGTATTTTTTGGCGTCCTTATTCAAATCGGAGGACTTCTTTCGCTCAACAGAAGCTTCGGTATTGTTCCTGCAAATCGTAACGTAAAGCAAAAAGGTCTATATGCAATCGTAAGACATCCGATGTACCTAGGGTATATCCTCATGGTAGCAGGGTATGTACTCAGTAATATGGATTCCTACAATGCACTCATAGCACTCCTAGCAACAGGGTTTTTTGTACTTCGGATATACGCAGAAGAAGAGATTTTGATGAAGGACGAAGTGTATGCACAATACTCAAATCGTGTGAAATGGAGACTTATCCCATTTGTTTTCTAGAAATTTTGGTATGATATAGATATGTTCTCTCATCCTGAAACAAATGTAGCAACATGGAACCTACCACTCGGATCATCTGTCGCAGATCTTGGGTCTGGGTCAGGTCACCATGTACTTGCCCTCGCTGCTGCAGTCGGCGAAAAAGGAAAAGTATATGCTGTTGATGTACAAAAAGATCTTCTCACAAAACTCAAAAATCAGGCCAATGAAAAAGGTTACCATACAGTCGAGGTACTATGGGGTGACATTGAAAAGATAGGTGGTTCAAAAATCGCTGACGGAATACTCGATGGAGTACTGCTTTCAAATATTGTATTTCAAGTTACTGAACGCGAGACTCTCGTTCGTGAAGCAGTCAGAATCCTAAAACAAGGTGGATCAATATGTGTTATCGATTGGCAAGATTCGTTTGGTGGACTCGGCCCACAGCCGTCTCATATCATTTCAAAAGAAAATATTACTGCATTACTCCAACAAGCAGGATGCGTAATGGATCGCGAGTTTACACCAGGAGAGCATCATTACGGGCTCATATTTAAGAAATCATAAATCTATGAACTCAAGTAAATTTCAATTGGCACTCACTGGGGTATTCGCTGCTTTTATAGTTATTGGAATGATGATTTTTGCGTTTGGTGGCAAGGGTAATTCAGAAGCAGTATCGCAGGTACTTGTATGGGGTACAATCTCAGACCAGACTTTTTTGCAAGTATTCTCACAATCACTACTATCAAAAAGTGAAACAATAAAAGTAACGTATGTACAAAAAATTCCCAAATCATTTGACTCTGAGCTCGTAGAAGCGCTTGCTTCTGGTGTTGGGCCAGATCTCATCTTTACTACACAAGATACTTTGTGGAAAAACAACAACAAAATCTACACTATTCCGTTTGCAAATTATCCAGAGCGAAATTTCCGTGATACGTTTGCTGAAGAAGGAGAATTGTTTGTAACACCAACAGGGTTACTCGCTATACCATTTTCTATTGATCCATTGGTAATGTATTGGAACCGAGATATTTTTACAAACGCAAATATATCAGCACCACCTGCGTATTGGGATGAGTTTTTTGCATTGGCACAATCACTCACTGTAAAAGACGGGTCGTTCAACATCACCCGCGCAACCGCACCTCTTGGTGAATTTCAAAATGTAAATAACGCAAAAGAAATCATAAGTGCACTTATGATGCAAGCGGGAACTCCAGTAGTTTCGTATCTCAATAGTTCATATATCAGTTCAATTATGGAAAGAGGTGGTGCCGATGTATTACCATCTGAAGCTGCTGTCACTTTTTATACTGAGTTTTCAAACCCAGCCAAGCCTTTCTACACGTGGAACCGCTCACTCCCAAGCTCACAGTCTATGTTTCTGTCTGGAGACTTGAGTGTCTATTTTGGTTTTGCATCTGAAGCAGGATATATAAAGCTCAAAAATCCTAATCTCAATTTTGACGTCGCCCCACTTCCTCAATCTAGAACGGGAAGCAGAAAAATAACATTTGGAAAGATCACAGGACTCTCTATTTTGAGAAACTCTAAAAACATTGCAGCTGCGTATACCGTCGCAATAGATCTAACAAGTCAACAAGTGCAAAAAGAATTTACTTCCGCACTCATTGTTCCGAGTGCACGCAGAGACTTACTTGCAAAACCCGGCGCTGATGCATTCACTCCGACGTTCAACAGCTCAGCCCTCTATGCAAAAGCATGGATAGACCCAAACAATACAATCACAGATACACTCTTTCAAAATGTAATTGAATCAATTACAAGTGGTAGACAACGAGTTACTGAGTCGTTAGCAATTTTGTCTAGTGAGTTGGGTAATTTATTTACACGCCAATGAATATAAAATTTAAACAAAGTATTCCACTATTTGTATTTGGTATGCTTTTTTTTGTATCTACAGACGCCGTGCATGCACAAGGGTTCAGCACAAACCTGATCGTGTGTGATGGGGTAAACGTACCGTGTACGTTTAACTCCCTTGTGCAACTCGGACGCAATTTCGTGAACCTGCTCATCGTGTACTCAGTTCCCATTGCTGTGATTTCATTTACCTATGCAGGTTTCTTGTTGCTTACCTCGCAAGGTAATGCAGGTGCTGTCAGTAAAGCAAGAGGGATATTTTTAGATACTGCGATTGGATTTATGATTGTCCTTGCTGCTTGGCTTATTGTGTCTGCAATCACTGGATCACTTTTAGATCCAATTTATAACCCTTTACGATAGTTATATGAATACAAAAAAAATATTTTTATATAGTGCGTGTGCATCTGTAGTTCAACTTTGTTTGTTCTCTATTGTTGAAGCTCAAACAACACCAATTAATGTAGTGTTTAATAATCCACTGAGGACTGGCGATACGCTCTACGATTTTATCCGTCTTATTATCACTGATGTAATCATCCCAGTCGGTGGCGTTATATCAGTACTCTATATTATTTTTGCAGGGTTTATGTTTGTGACTGCACAAGGTAACCCAGCAAAACTAGAAGTCGCAAAAAAAGCACTTTTGTACGGTGCAATCGGGGCAGGAATCATACTTGGTGCATGGGCAATCGCACAAGCAATTCAGGGTACGATTAATCAACTTACAAACTAACATGAAGAACGGAGTTCAATTTATGCAAAAGAGTCATTTCATCATATTTCTCTTAGTCGCACTTATACTGACAGCGCTCCCATTGCATGCTCAGCAGATTGTGAGCCCGTGTGGCACTGTTCCCAATGCAGCACCTGGGACACCTCCATCAAATCTAACGCAAGTGATTTGTCTCGGTGTAGGTTTTCTCGGTGCGCTGGTACCTACTATTATTGGCCTTGGATTAGTCGCGTTTTTATGGGGACTTACACGATTTATATCAGCTGGAGGAGATGAAAAAAGGATTCAAGAGGGAAAAGATATGATGGTATACGGAATAATAGGTTTATTCGTTATGGTCTCTATATACACAATCGTTTCTATATTATTTGCCGATTTCTTTGGTGGACTTAACTTTGGTGTCCCACTTCTAAAAACCTCATAGTATGAAAAAATACAGCCTAACTTTCATAAGCACACTGTCGTTATATCCATACGTTGTATCAGCTCAAAGTCTATTTAGTTATGTAACTCTACTCAATACGTTTATAGCTCGTGTTGTACCAATTATTATTGGAATTGCAATGCTTGTGTTTCTGTGGGGTATCGCTCGGTTTATGTTTAGTGGTGGAGATGAAAAAGTACTTGCAGATACAAAACGACTTATGGTGTGGGGAATCGTCACACTGTTCGTCATGGTATCTATTTGGGGAATCATACGAGTGTTGCAGTCTGATTTGTTTGGACAGGGATATGGAATATACAATGTCGGAATACAGCAACAGTAAGTTTTTTTTCACATTTCTGCATACTCTACAATTCTAGAGTTGAAAATATTTTTTACAGGTAAAAGTCGAGAAGTGCAAGGAAAAACGCTATCCCCAGTCCACTTGTCTTCATCTCACTAGTACCGTATCATTTATGTATACCACACAGGTAAGTTTTATAGATTATTAGTATTTAAAAGTAATTATTCAATGAAAAAAATAACAGCTTTAGTAGTTTCTTTTTTGCTTCCAGTAGTTACATTCGCACAGGTTGTTAATGCTGGTTATGCAGACTCACTTATCGCACTTGCTAACCGATGGATCAATACACTCACTCCGCTTGTAATTGGAGCTGCGATGCTCTTCTTCCTATACGGACTTATGAAGTTTGTATTGAATTCAGGAAATGAAGACGCAAAGGACGAGGGAAAGAGAATTATGATCTGGGGTATTATTGCTCTCTTTGTGATGGTGTCTGTATGGGGACTTGTCCGTCTATTGAACCAAGAGACTGGTATTTCTGCAGGTGGAACTATTTCAATCCCTAGTGTTCCTATTCCTCGATAATACGTTTATCACGTTTTTTTGAAATTACTTTATGCCACCACCTCCAGCAGGCGCATCACCGCTTTCTATCGTACCGTTTCTCGCGAAGATTAATCAGTTTATTTTAAACCCGATTATCTTGCTTATGTTCGCGGTAGCGCTGGTGGTGTTTCTGTGGGGAGTGCTTGGATACATCCGTAATGCGGACAATCCAAAACTGAGGGGTGAGGGTCAACAAAGTATGCTCTGGGGAATAGTCGGTATGTTTGTCATGTTTGGTGTCTACGGCATTATCAAGATAGTGCTCAACACCATCGGAGTAAATGTTACCAGTACGTTTCCGTTCTAACGTTGACAGAGCAACAAAAAACTCTCCGAAAGGGGAGTTTTTTGTTGCGTTTTTTTTCAATAGAAAAAGGGCGGATGCATGGTGCATCCGCCCTTAGGTTTTGAGTTCCTGAAGATCAGAAACTCACAAAAAACTAATACTGTCGTCCGTAGCGCTGTGGCTTCATCCGTGCGAAGAGGACGGTCGTCTCGATTTCAGAGCGAACTCGAACGTATTCCGGACTCTTCCGAATCATGTTGTTTTCACCTGGCACAACCACAAACTCTTCCGCATACTCTTGTGGTGTGTCAGCGTTGAAGATAGCCATGATTTTGAACTCTACCGGTAGCTTGGAACCCCAGATGAGCTGAAGGTTCTGCTTTGCACCAGTTGCAATTCGGTCAGACCACAGCTTTCCTGCCCGTACCTCAAACGCAATCACACGTGTTGTGTATGCATCAGGAGGAAGAGTGGAAACAGAAGGACTGGCAACTGTTTGTATCGGAGACTGTGAAGTCGCCAATTGGTCAGAGTTACCACCGCTTCTGTTGATCCAGCAATCCCGACTTTCCTTCCAGGGAGTTGAACCTTTACGATCAAACAAAATCTCAGCAAAACGGATATTATCCGTGAGCACTTCGAGATTGAGTCCAAGTCGAGCAGCTTCATCTCCATGAGTATTTGAGAGGATCTGGAAGACGCCAGTGGCGCTTGATCCAGGAACTTCACTCCTGATGACCTCATTGTGAGTCGCATCTGTCCAGTGATTGAAATCACTTTCGCAGGCTGCGATGTCGATCAGAATCTTCTTCGGTCCGTTTTGAAAACGTGCCGTCACAAGACCCTTTACGACAGGGTCAAAACCAGTGAATCCACGACGTGAACCCGTACGATTTCCGCCAAAACTAGTTGTCGAGTAGCGACCTTCAGTAGGCTCAGAAACAAGATTACGGTTCCTGACAAACCCCGTGATCAAAATCAGAAGTCCGACCGCAAGTGCGATACGCACAGCCGTGCGTGCACTGCTCGATACTCCGTCTGTGAGCTTTGCTACCAATCCAACAAATATAAAACCTGCTGGTATTGACCAAAACGCACGCGACAGGAACCAGTTGCTGAAACTCATAGGCTCTACGGACCACCAAATCCAATTGAAGATGGTGTAGCCGAGAATTCCGATGAACATCATGCCGATGAACTTACCCGTTGGCTTAATCAAGCCAAAGAAGGGTGGTTTACGCATGAAGAGTCGGACGATCGTCGTTGCAACAAGAATTGATGCAACGACGATTCCAAACCACATCCCGATTCGCGCCCATTCCATATCCCTGAAGGACTGGAATGAAAACGAGGGGAGTGATGGGGTAGAAGGGAGCGAAGGAAAGTGTAGATTGCTAAACCAAACACTGACTCTAGTAACTCTTAAATTAAGATACCTCCAAGCTAAATATAAGACGGTTATTGCGAGAAATGCTTGAACTATGAATTGCTTGTCACCAAGCTTTACAGCTACACGCGGGAACCGTACACCAATCTTTGTTACAAGGTCGGCGTACACTGTTGTTTGAACTGCAAACACCATCAAACCGATGGCGACTGCAAAAATCAGAATACTGAACATGAGATCTCCTTGTATTAGTTTTCTGTAAAGGATCAAGAGAAACGGGTCTTAAGCTATTATAACACAATATAATCCCGTATGTCAAATATAAGAAAAAGGCTCAAACACTATGTGTTTGAGCCTTTTATTTTCTATCTACTACGGATTACGTCGACCCTTTCGAGTCTGCTGAGGTGGGGTGAATGTCACCGACATCGGATTGCCTGCAGGTGCCTGATTAGCAGGTGTTGCGGGCGTGGTTGATGGTGCCACAGTCTGCGCCGTAGCCGGTGCAGATGACGCGGGAGGCACAGGTGCCACTGGGTTTGCTGGACTTCCTGATGGATTCAGGATCGGTCCAGCAGGAGCTGGTGGAACTGGGTTGATAACCAACCCTAATTCCTTACCACCAGGTGCAAACGTAGTTACTGTACCATTGTAACGGTACGCTTCTTGTCCGTTCACTGTGATTGCACCTGGATTTCTACCAATTTCAAGTGTCACTCTCTGCACACGATCCGCATCTCCATCTGTGATGAGAATCTGCGCTTCTTTCCTTCCTTGTGCTTCAATGATGCGACGCCTTTTCTCTGCTTCTGCGCGAGCAATCAACGCAGCGTTTTCAAGTTCAGTCACTGACTTGAGTTCGAGCACAGTACGTGTCTTGTCGGTCGGGTCGAGTCCTAGAAGATTAACTTCCAGAATGTCAGTACCGACTTGACGCTGAGCAACAGATCGAGTGTTTTTCACTGCAACAACCAAGTCATTCTTTAGTGTGGCGTTCCCACTCAAAAAGTCCTTGATGTCATGAGCACCAGCAATGATGAGGGTTTCAGCCTCAACAAGCTGACTCAACACTGCATTTGAATCTGCGACCTTTAGTACAGCACGAACAGGAAACATGTTTGCAAGGATGATGTTAAACACCACCTTAATTTCAAAAATGTCCTTTGTTTCCGCGCTTTTCACTTCAACAGCTTGTTCGCTGGTGTAAAATACGAATCTCGTCTTCGACTCCTTAGGCCTTACACTCAGTTCAGTCTGCTGGGCATCACGAGTGTATCTGAAGCTCTTGATGATATTTTCTTGAAGGTATCGAAACGGACCAATCCATTGCACACCAAGTAGGTGATTCAAGAGACCGTGACTTTCGTTACCGTCTTCAAAGAACCATTCCATCGGGTCAGAATTGCTCATATTGAGCTTCTTTCCAGGAATGCTGTGAACTACACTCGCGAGTCGACCTCCACCTTTGGTGAGATCGACATCGGGATTTTGTTCAGTAGTTACCAGTGCGAAAGTGTTTGTTGGTACGAATACCCACAAAATCCGTCGACGTGCCAGTTCTCTGATTCCAATTGCAAGAGCTCCACTCACGATGAGCAGAAGTAACAAGGCAAACATGTATTCTCCTTTGCGCAGAGCGCATTTATGCGTAGTAGATGACAACGATCGGATCTGGCAGTATTTTAGCACAAAATAACAGTTTGTCAAGGAAATATAAGTCGAGACTTGTCTCTTGCAGGAGTAGTTTAGTGATTTTATTTGGTCACAAGTATTTTTTCTGACGGAAAAATCTCGCGACCCCAGCTCGTGGTTTTTGCCTTGAGTTTCGCTCAAACAAAAAAATCACTGCGCTTCACACACATACTAAAAATCTCCCGCAGGGGAGATTTTTAGTATGTGTGTGCTGGGGAGGAGACTTGAATCTTACAGATTCAGTACACCTTTCCCATTTTTAAAATGGGTACATTTTCAAAAATATGGGAGAAGGTCTTCAAGTCACCTCGCGCTCGTGCGCAGGCACGAGCTCCCAGCGCAAACAAAAATCCGACTTAAAAGTCGGTTTTATTTGTGCTGGGGAGGAGACTTGAACTCCTAATCCACAAGGGAACTAGTTCCTAAGACTAGCGCGTATACCAATTCCGCCACCCCAGCAAGACAAATACCATAGCACATTACAGAGAGAAAATTAAGTGTCTGCAAAATTGTCCAAATATCACAATGAGTTACATTTGTTAATACATTATATATAATATATTAACAAAAAATGACAATCTTATTAAAAACAGATTGAGTTGACTAAAACACGTTCACATTGTAGTGTGTCGTGGGTTTTGTACGTTCACTTTCAAATCTATGGGTGAAAATCATGGATACAAAGAAGGCAGGAAAACCGGCGTTCAATCGGAGACAGTTCAGTATGCTCTGGGCGGAAGTTGAAGCCCTTCGACTTCGGAATGCAGAGCTCGAGCAAGAGGCACGAAAGAATCGTAAAGATCGACTGAAATGGTCAGAAGATGTTCAGCTCGAAAAGCAGCAGATGCAAGGGATAACTGAGCGTTTGAAAGCAGAAGTTGAAGGGTTGAGAGGGTTGTTAGAAACATGTGATTCTCAGGAGGCTTTGAATGCAAAAGCATATGAAGAACTTGCAGTTGAATTTGTCACAATTAGCAGAGATGTGACTGAAACAAACAAACAACTCGAGGAGACAGAAGATCAGCTAAATGATTTGCAATTGTTGACCAATGATTCGCATCGGACTCTGCTCAGGATTCTAGATGGAGTCATTGGAGTAGTAGTTGAGTAACAGTTTGTTTCAAGCAAGTTCAACCCGCACAGAAATGTGCGGGCTTTGTTTTGGGGAAATATAAAAGTAACGATATTATAAAATAAAAGATGGGTGCACCTGTGGTCACGAATATTCTAGTTGTCGTCACAACTAGAATTTCTCGACAATACTTCAAAAAATCGACAATGTTGAATGCGTTTGTTTGCACAATGTGGTCACACATAAAATTCTGCCGAATTTTAATTTTGGATCTTTCCCTACGGGAACGGTACACCTTTCGTATTGTACTCGCTTACGCTCCGTGCGATATACTCAAGGTTTTCGATCCCTACTCACAAAGTACTAAAGTACTTTGTTTGGGTGCACAAAATAAAAAAGACGGCTAACGCCGCTTTTTATTTTGTGCACCCAGTAGGGATCGAACCTACGACCTTATCCTTAAGAGGGATCTGCTCTACCAGCTGAGCTATGGATGCATATGTGTAATTAACTCTAACACTGAGCACTCTGTATACCTACCAAAACAGCTATGGATGCATATATGAATTAACTCTAACACCGAGCACTCTGTATACCTATTTACCCGTACAAATTTTACTAAATTTTCTTGTTCCAAAACAGCTGTGGGTGCATGTGTAAATTTCTAAAATTCACATTAACACAGGTGGGCCAGGAGGGAGTCGAACCCTCATCCGCGAAGCAGACAACATTTTAAGTGTTGCGTGTATACCATTCCACCACTAGCCCTTTTTTTTGTTTCTACCACGGTGTGTAGGTTGTAAGCTGTGGCAGTTTGGGCATAGTACTTGAAGATTTTCGATTCGATTATCAGTATGAATCCCGTTTATATGATCCAGTTCAAGTGGAAGCCTTCCATCAATAGTTTTTTTTGCCCACCCACATAACTCACATTTTGGAGTCTTAATATTTTCATTAAATAATCTACGCTTCAGTTTATAACTTTGATACGTACTATTTCGAACAAGGATTTCTGACAGGGAATAGAAAGGTTTACTCTTTCCAACCAACCCCTTACTCCAACCTTTTCCAAGAAAGTGTGAATTATCAATTTTTAAATTATGAATGTACTTATTTATCTGCGAATAGTTACCCCCTGCTTCCACTAGACCAAGTGCAATAAGTACCTGGCGGACACTCGTAGAATTTGAAACTGCTGTTCTCAAGTCAGAGTCACTCCATTTCCTATTTCGATTCATTTTCTGTTTCACAAGAAAATTATACCAAACGGTAGACGTAAAATATAGTATAAATTTACCTTTACCGTTTTTACTTCTCACTCACTTTGTTTCGCGCGATATATTCAGTCTTTTCGATCCCTCACTTATTTTAAAAACTTTGTTTTTAAAATACTCCCTTCGGGAGGCGTAGCGGGGAATCTTTCCCTACGGGAACGGTATAGGCTTCAAATCGTGCTCCTCCTCGACAAGCTCGGAGTCCGCGCGATATATTCAGCCTTTTCGATTCCCCTCAACTCAAACAGGTAAACCTGTTTGAGTTAGCCGGAGGCGTAGAGGGGAATCGAACCCCTGCGTCGCGGTTTTGCAGACCGCTGCGTTACCACTTCGCCACTACGCCAAAATATTACTCACTTTTAAGCAGAAAATCAATTCGCTGTCGGTTTTTCTCTCCCACATCTATCTTAAACTCAATGTTGGGCATACGTCCAATTTTTGCTTTCTTTTCAATAAACTCTACGAACTCACTTCGCTTACGATTCAAAAAGTTCTCTACACCGTTCTCCTGATCATCAGGAAGTACCGTGAAGAAAATTTTTACGATTTTTTCATTTGGAGCTACCTCAGCATGGGTGACCGTGATGAGTGCTGGCCCAGCAGAAACAACTGTTACGAACTCTGCAGCAAGATTTTTATACAATTCATGAATTTTTTCTTTTCGAAATGTCATGACTATTTTTTAACAAACGTAAATGACTCAATCTTGTCTCCTGGTGCAAGTTCGATTTTTGATTCTATCATGCTTCCGAATTCATTGCCTTCTTGCACAGTACTTGTTTTCTGCTTCTTTTCTTGGAGTTCTCGTACGCGACCTGTCCCGATGAACGCATCTCGGCGCATGATTCGTACATTTTCGTTTACCGATATTGCACCTTCTTCGACTCGTGCACCGATAATCTGTTTATCTTTTGTTTTACTAAATGTTTTTAGTATTTTTGATCGACCCACCATTTCTTCTACCTCAATAGACGGTGTGCGTTCTTTGACTGCAGTTTCTAGCCATTCGGTGAGTTTGTAGATAATGTCGAATGCATTGATTTTAATTCCTGAATGAAGTGCAAGACTCTCTGCTTGCGGTTCTACTTTTGTATGGAAACTCACGAGAAGGGCATTTACATCATTTGATGATGCGCGCACATCATTTTCAGTGAGTGGTCCGATTCCGGATAGTACGACTTTTACGATAACTCGATCATTTCCAATTTTTGAAATTTCGTATATAAGGGCATCAAGACTTCCTGCAGTATCTGTCTTCAAGATTATTGGGATAACTGTCTTTGTAGGATCATTTTTTTCTCGTACATACGCAGGGTTAACTTTTGCCTGTGTAAACATAAGTACGGCTTCCTGTGCCTCCTTCTTTGTTTTGTAGCAAGTAAACTCACTTCCAACAGTAGGCATGGTGTCCCAGCCGATAATAACAACAGGACTTGAAAATGTAGCAGTATCTATCTGACGACCAAGAAAATCCTCAACAATTCTCAGTGGAGAAATACTACTTCCAGAGACTGCAAACTCTCCCTTGACCAAGGTTCCTTCTGTGATAATAGTAGTAGTTGCTATTCCTTTTTTTGTATCGAGGTTACTCTCGATGATGAGTCCCTTTGCCTGAAGCGCAGAATCTGCCTGAAGGTCTTCTAGTTCTGCAACGAGGAGTATGAGATCAAGGAGTTCGTGAACACCATCACCTTTTTTTGCAGAGATTGCAGTCCAAGGAATCGTCCCACCATATCCTTCGAGATAGATATCATTTTCTGCAAGATTTTGTTTTGTTCTTTCTACATCAGCTCCTTGCTTGTCGATTTTGTTGATTGCAACTACAAATGGAATAGAGTCTGCACGTAATATACGAAGTGCTTCAAGCGTTTGAGGTTTCACACCGTCCTCAGCCGAAACAACGAGTACTCCGATATCAGCGATATGTGCACCGCGAGCGCGGATAGCCCCAAACGCTTCGTGTCCTGGAGTATCAAGAAAGGTAATCTTATGAGCCTTCTTTTCTTTTGTGGTATGTACCACTTCGTACGCAGACAAGTGTTGTGTGATGCCACCAGCTTCTCCATCTACGATATTTGTTTTACGAATAAAATCGAGCAAGGTAGATTTTCCATGATCGATATGACCCATGACGGTAACTATTGGAGGACGTGTGATGACTGTTTTGGTTTTCATTATTTTGGACTGTTTACGAGAGAGTCTTTTGCACTCTGGAGCACATTTTTTTCTTCCTCAGTCATTTCAAACTCAGAAGCAAATTTCTTTATAGGTTTTGAAAAAATACTGACTCGGTCACGCACTGAAAGACTGGATATGATAACACCGTCCCCCCGTTCATTTAAGAGTGTTGTCGAGAAACTCTGGTTTCCGCCCTCACCGGTACCCTTAAATGGATTGAATCGTACTGTTTCTACAGCTTGTAAACTTCGTTTGAGTCTTGCTTCGATATTCTTTAGATACTCTATAGATTCACGTTGAAATGTCTTGAGTTCGGTCTGACCTTTGTGTAAGTGTAAGATCGAATCCTCGAGACTTTTTCCAGAGCTTCCTTTGAGTAAGTTCTTGATCCTCACTTCCATTCTGATAAGCCATAGTGCCAATACTGCTATGAGGCAGAGCAAGGCATATATCATTGTGGATGTATCAAGTATCATGAATATTAAAAGAATCGTTAGTATACAGAAAAGGTGACAAATTCTCAAGAGAGCACTCTGTACATACATATTGCTCTGTGGTATATATGTGCAGCACACAAATTTTGAATACATTATTTTCATGAAAAAAAGTACTCAAAAAAGAATATTTCTTGATTTCGCATCTACAACTCCGGTACTTCCTGAGGCACTCCAAGCAATGTCTCCGTATTTTTCGAAGTATTTTGCAAATCCTTCAGCGCTTTACAGTGAAGGTGTTGCTATGAAAAAAGTATTGAATGAGCAAAGAAATGTTGTAGCGACATTACTTCAAGTGCATCATGACGAAATAGTGTTTACTGGAAATGGTACTGAAGCAGATAATCTCGCGCTCATCGGAATAGTGTCGGAAGCAAAAAAGAACATACAGAATCCTCATGTTGTGGTAAGCGCTATCGAACATCCAGCAATACTGGAAATGATTGAAAGACTAAAGACGGATGGGGCAGAAGTAAGTGTTGTATATCCAAAAGAAGATGGGGTAATCGATCCACGAGATGTCGAAGTAGCACTAAAGAACAACACTGTGCTCGTCTCTATTATGTATGCAAACAACGAGATAGGTACCATACAACCTATTCGAGAGATTGCGAAAGTAATTCGTCACTTTAAAAAAAACAAGAAAAAAAGTATACACGAACTATACTTTCATACAGACGCAAGCCAGGCCGCTAACTACTTGCATATCGGCGTTCCACAGCTCGGAGTCGACCTGATGACTCTCGATGGTTCTAAAATATATGGACCAAAAGGAATCGGTATGTTGTATGTACGAAGAGGAATCGTAATAACTCCACAACTTCTTGGTGGTGGACAAGAGCGGGGACTCCGGTCAGGTACTGAGTTTGTTTCTGGAATCGTCGGGTTTACCAAAGCGCTTTCGATTGTTCAAGGAGATAAGGACAAGGAGTCGAAACGACTGCGGGTACTACAAGAGAAAATCATAACCTTCCTTAGTAAAGAATTTCCACACGCAATACTAAATGGAAGTAGAAATGAAAGACTCCCGAACAATATTAATATATGTTTTCCTGGTATCGACGGCGAGTTTGCAGTACTTACGCTCGACGCGCATGGAATCGCAGTGTCATCATCAAGTTCATGTAGAACACTGGCTGATACATCTCGTTCATACGTTATCGACGCTCTGTATGGTAAAAAAAATAATCATAAAAAAATAGATTCAGTTCAAAATGCAATTAGAAATGATTGCGCAGAGTCATCACTCCGTATGACACTCGGTAGATACACGACAAAAGCTGATGTACAAACACTGATCTCAATTTTAAAGAAGAAGAAATCTGTTTTTATTATTTGATGAGAGACGCAAATCATATATAATAATGTCATTATGGAAGAGCTCAACAAAACACAACTCGTTCTCCTTACACTGCTTGTAAGTTTCATAACCTCAATCAGTACAGGAATCATCACTTTTTCGTTGCTCCAAGAAGCACCTGTAGGTGTAACTCAAGTAATCAATAGAGTTGTTGAAAAAACAATTGAACAAGTAGTTCCAGTAGAAATAGGAAGGACTCAAACAGTGAAAGAGACAACAGTTGTCGTAAAGGAAGAAGATCTTGTTATCGATGCAATCAATAAAAATTCAAAAGCCATCCTTCGTATCCGAGACACTGTACTTATTGACGGCGCAGCAAGTCCGCTCTATGGAATCGGTTTCCTTATTTCAACTGATGGGTTTGTTGTTACAGACAAAAAAGAAGGTATCAACACCTCGTCACTCTTTGAAGCATCGTTTCCAGACGGGACTATCGTACAAATGAAAGTAGCGACAGTAGATGAAGAAAACGGTTTGGTTTATTTCAAAATTATTAAGGATGCAAAAACAGTATTACCAGGAACTCCGATTGGATTAGCTACAAAAGATGTACAGCTCGGGCAAACCGTAATCTCTATTGAGGGTGAGACAAAAGATATTGTATCTATCGGACGTGTTCAAAGTTTCAACTATATCGGTGATGAGAAAAATAAAACTATTGCTACCATAAATACAGATATTCTCGCAAAGACGAAAGTTTTTGGCGGTCCACTCGTCAACTTAAATGGGGAAGTAGTTGGGATGAAGACTTCTAAGGTGTCGTCTGGAACTACAGACTCTAGTTATGTATCACTCTCTCTTTTAAAAGCTTCAATTACAAAAAATACCAAATAATCTTGTTTCTATAGATCTGTGTCGACACTCTATTCGTTTTTGACATTATCCACTCTAAGTCGTACCATTTGAACTATGCCACCATCATTTAACCAATTCACAACCAAAGCAAAAGAAGCTATCAGAAAGGCTCATGAACTCGCTGTAGAGCGCGGGCAGAACCATGTAAGCCCAATGCATCTGCTCTCAGCACTTATTCTCCAAGAAGAGAGTATGGTTACCTCTGTGCTCGACAAGCTCGAAATCGACACCATTTTGCTCACAGACTCGCTTATTGAGCTTATCGAAAACCCAGACGCAAACGCAACTCTCACTCCTTCGTATCAGATTTTCCTAACACCAGAACTTGGTCAAGTCATAGAAGGAAGTACAAAAGTCGCACAAGGGCTTGGAGACGAGTTTGTCTCTACTGAACATTTATTTCTTTCTATTTTAGAAGTTGCAGGTCCTGCGCGCGATTTACTTACAAAGTTCAAAATCGACAGGCAGACCGTTATTAAGATGCTTGATGAACTGAAGACCGTAAAGAGCACAGAAAGCAAAGACTCTAAGAAATTTAAATCACTTCTCAAATACACACGCAGTCTCACAAAACTTGCAAGCCAGAACAAGCTTGATCCTGTAATCGGCCGAGATACAGAGATTTCTCGAATTATTCAGATCCTGTCACGACGTACAAAAAACAATCCGATTCTTATTGGTGAAGCAGGTGTCGGAAAAACTGCGATTGTAGAAGGACTCGCTGTTCGTATGGCAAATGGAAATGTACCGGAGTCATTGCGTGACAAAGAGCTCGTATCACTCGATCTCGGACTTCTTATTGCGGGAACAAAGTACCGTGGAGAATTTGAAGAGAGACTCAAAAATATCTTAAAAGAAATCGAACGATCAGAAGGGAAAATTATCCTTTTTATCGATGAAATTCATACAATTGTCGGAGCGGGCGCTGCAGAAGGTTCACTCGATGCGTCAAACATGTTGAAGCCTGCACTTGCGCGTGGTGAACTCCGTGCAATAGGCGCTACAACACTTAAGGAGTACCAAAAGCATATTGAGAAAGATCCTGCACTCACACGACGTTTTCAGCCTGTTATGGTCAATGAGCCGTCTGAAGAAGATGCAGTTACAATCCTCCGCGGGCTCAAGGAAAAATATGAGTTGTATCATGGTGTTCGTATTACAGACGATGCGATCGTATCTGCGGTGAATCTATCAAGTCGATACATAACAGATAGATTCCTTCCCGACAAAGCAGTAGACCTTATCGACGAAGCAGCTTCACAACTCAAAATCTCACTTGAAAACATGCCCCCGATTCTACAGGAAACTCATTCGAAGATTATGAAATTGGAGATTGAGCGTGAAGCTCTGAAGAAGGAGGCATCAAATCCAAAAAACATCAAAACAAAAGCACGAGTAAAAGAAATCGTGCAACTAATCGCTGACCTCAGAGAAAAAACTTCTGAAATAGAACTTAAGTGGAAGAACGAAAAAGAAACCGTAGGTGATATCAAATCAATCAAGAAGGACCTCGAAGTATTGCGTCTCGATGCCGAAAGTGCAGAAGCAAAATCAGATCTTTCGCTCGCAGCAGAAATCCGGTACGGACGAATCCCGAGTCTAGAGCGTGAACTCGAAGTTAAGTCAAAGCGTTTGAAACGACTCCAAAGTTCACGAAGAATTCTCCGTGAAGAAATCATCGAACAAGATATCGCTGATGTAGTTTCAAAATGGACGAACATACCAGTTTCGAGAATGCTCGAAGCAGAAGCAGAAAAACTTTCTCGTATGGAAGAGTTCCTCGAACGACGCATTGTAGGACAACATGATGCAGTACAGAAGATTTCTGACACAGTGAAACGCTCACGTGCTGGTATCGCAGATCCAAATCGACCTATCGGATCATTTATTTTCTTGGGCCCTACTGGTGTTGGGAAGACAGAACTCACAAAAGCACTTGCAGAATTTATGTTCGACGACGAGAAGGCTCTCATCCGGGTTGATATGTCTGAATACATGGAGAAGCACTCGGTCTCAAAGCTCATTGGTTCGCCACCAGGTTATGTTGGCTCTGAAGAAGGAGGACAACTGACAGAGATGATCCGTCACCGACCATACGCTGTCGTTCTTTTTGACGAAATCGAAAAAGCTCATCCAGAAGTATTTAACATATTACTTCAGGTCCTCGACAACGGACGACTTACCGACGCAAAGGGTCGTGTCGTAAATTTCAAAAATACGATTATTATCCTTACTTCAAACATCGGTGCGCAATACATAGATCGAATGGAGAAGATTGGATTTGCAGAAGTTTCAGGACAAAAAGCTGATTACGAAGAAGCAAAAGAAAAAGTTATGGTTGCGGTGAAAGATAATTTTCGACCAGAATTTTTGAATCGCCTCGACGACATCATTCTCTTTAACATTCTTTCACCTGAGGCAGTTGAGAAGATAGTGAAGATCCAAGTAGACCAAGTCGTTGCCCGACTTGCTCAGAAAGAGATTGAACTCGATATATTGCCAGAGGCAATGAGTGTACTTGCAAAAGAGGGATATAATCCTCAGTACGGTGCACGACCGTTGAAACGGCTCATACAGTCAAAGATTTTGACATCTGTCGCATCTCTGATGATTTCAAAGGGTGTGATGAAGGGTGGCACAATTACGGTGGGTCACAAAAATAATGAATTTACATTCGACATCAAAAAAGGGAAAAAGGGGAGTCTCTGGGCGGAAAGTATGATTGATACGCCAAAAGCGGTGTAATACAAATAAACGAGCGAGAGCTCGTTTATTGCTTCGCTCGTCATACCGACCCTGTACAGGTTTCCCATTTTTTCGTATGAGTACATACTCAAAAATATGGGAGAACCTTTTCGAATCCTTCCCGTAACGTGCACACGCACGTTACTCCGTGCCACCAATACAAAAAAACACCCTTGAAGGGTGTTTTTTTGTATTGGTGCGCCGGGAAGGATTCGAACCTTCGAAGGCCGAAGCCGAGAGATTTACAGTCTCTTGTATTTGACCACTCTACCACCGACGCATTGGAGAGATTGTACCGTAAAATAAGCATTTTTCAAGCTAAGTTCTCAGTCGTAATACCAGCTTGCTTTTTTAGGTCTCCATGGTATCCTAGGACCACTATGTCACAGGACCAATTGGTAATACTCAGAAATAAGGAATCAGGCGAAGTGTATTATACTCGCAAGAACAAGAAGAAAGTCGAGAAAAAACTCGAGATGAAGAAATACAGTAAGAAACTCAGAAAGCGAATCACTTTTAAAGAATCGAAAAAGTAGAAAAAAACCAGCACATGCTGGTTTTTTGTTAAGTTCAAAATTTGTTATCCATAAAATTCAGCAGAATTTTTGGATGAATGAATTGGTCAGGTGTAATTTTCTGTACCACAAGAGTACTTCCTTTTTCTAAAACAGAATACTGTTTAGAAAATTAGGTCGCTGAAAATTCACCTATCCTTACAGGATCTGTACACCTTTTCTGTTTTTATGTTGTTTCGCTCATAAAAACTATCAAAGGTCTTGCAAAGCTCCAAGTATTCGCTTCTCACCCGGACTCCTTCGCCTTCGCTCAGTCCGTCTTTCGATTCCTTCATCTTCTTTGCTGATTTAATGATATGCGGTCAATAGGAATCGGTCACAAATAATTTTCTACTGAAAATTTTCGCGACCCCGCCTCGTCCACCTTCGTGGACTGCGGCTTTCGATTCCTTCATCGCCACGCCGATTGATGCAATAAAAAAGAACCTTGACGGTTCTTTTTTATAATCGGCGGGCGATGAAGGAATCGAACCCTCGCCAGTGCTTTTGGAGAGCGCTGTTCTACCACTAAACTAATCGCCCAGTACAGGCTATCCTAGCAGATTTAGGCTTCCTTTCCAACGCTTATGTGTTCAAGAAATTATCTACGAGAGAATCAATTTTCTGTATATCTTGAGTATCCTCCGGATTAAACCACTGAATGTCTTTGTTTCTCTTGAACCATGTCATTTGTCGCTTTGCGTAGTGATTGATTTCTCTCTCGAGTTGCACAATCATCTCTTCTTTTGAAATTTTGTTTTGGAGATAGAGCGCAATATATCGATATTCTAAACCAAGCTCCTCAAGTCGTTTCCATGAAAGTTCACCTTCATGGAGGTTTTTTACTTCTGCAATCATACCTAGCTTCATACGTTTCAAAAGTCTATCGTGAATTTTTTTCTGTAACAGCTCTTTTTCAACATTGAGGCCAATAAATAAAACATCATACTTGCTTGTGTATGTGAGTGGGGGAGTTTTGCCAATCGACTCAGCTATTTCAATGGCACGAATAAGTCGTACAGAATTATGTATGTCAATGGTGTCTGCACGCTCCGGATCGAGAGTTATGAGTTGGTCAACAAGCTCTCTGTTTGTAAGTTTGGAAAGCTTTGTTCGAAGTTTTTGGTTTGGTGGTACTTCTGGAAAAACCATGTCATACACCAGTGCATCGATATAAAACCCTGTACCACCAACAATGATAGGCAAGGCTTTATTTTTCACTACAGTATACTGTAGTGCTTTCTCTGCTTGTTTTTTGTATTGTGATACATCAAATCTTTTTTTTGGATTCACAACATCAAGAAGATGATGGGGGATGCGTTGCATTTCTTTGCTTGTAACCTTTCCAGTTCCTATATTGAGCCCTGTATAGACTTGTCTCGAATCTGCAGAAATAATCTCGCCCTCAAGCTTTTTTGCAAGACGAATACCGAGAGCACTTTTACCGGTCGCTGTTGGTCCGACAATCACGATAAGCTTTTGCATTCGCTCACTATACGTATTTCATATACAAAAGAAAGGGCGCGTACAGCTTCGTACGCGCCCTGTTATGCGCATGCACTGCGCAGTAAGAATTCCCGGAGAATTTGAGCATGTTCATGAATAAAATTTCGTTCATGCACAATCTCAGTGTTAGGAATCCACTTTCCTTCAAGAACTTTCTCACCGCCCTCTATGCCGAGACTTCTGATTGCTGAATCATCATATCTGTTAGTCCAATAGATGAATCTCCAGTGATCAGACCGCCACTCCTTCTTCATGAGTACAAGAAGTTTCGGATCTACGATGATACCAGTTTCTTCTTGTAGTTCACGTACCGCGCACATCTCCGGTGACTCACCGTCACGTGCTCTACCAACAGGGAACTTCCAGAGCGCATGTCCATTTGT
>Ga0163144_10001961_pt1 | contig 48093 bp, 45 predicted proteins | sample OliLak19BULKMAT1_FD_123175 | JGI IMG/M metagenome (GOLD analysis project Ga0163144, IMG submission 123175) | Freshwater microbial mat bacterial communities from Lake Vanda, McMurdo Dry Valleys, Antarctica - Oligotrophic Lake LV.19.BULKMAT1 | ecosystem: Environmental > Aquatic > Freshwater >... | reverse complement strand
TTGTTTTTTCGGCCCGAGGTTCCTTCGCCCGCCAGTTTGCTTCGCCAGCGTTGGCATTGCAACGCAATCCGGATAGCTTTGTTTGCTGGCTCGCAATGACGGCGGGACGGCGAAGCCAGCAAAAAAAAGGTTTGTTGCTTTCACAACAAACCTGAATACGTTAAATATCACTGGTTTTTATTCAGCCATTGCAGCTTCCCTTTTACGGGACAGTGCAACTTCGCCATCTCTTGCGTTCTCGTCACCCTTTACAAAACGCATGGCGCTCCAGACATGGTCCAGCTCAACCCTTTCGATGCTTTCGTAGCCATCGTTGGTCAGCCTGTTCCAGCTGCGGTCACGGTTTAGGTCAGTAACGATCTTAGAGGTGGTTTTAGGGTAGGCAACCCAGAATTTTGATCCGTCTTTTAACGAGGGTACCACGTCCTTCAAAATACCATTCAGCTGATTTTCGCTTACGGCGAATACCAACGCAAAGTCAATTTTCCGTGTTTTTAACAGCGGTGTCATGTTTTTGCAGAAGGAAAGTTTGCTGAATTGTTTCTCGATGGAGGAGGGCAAACCCTGGATTAAAAGATTCTTTTCGTCTGCCAGTTGTAACTTTTCAAAAACAGTTTGTGACATACTTAGAAGAGATTTTAAAGGTTGCTGCCAATAATATCCCGGTTCGGGGACCCATTGACAGAGTTCTCAAAGCAGGGGAGTGCAAAGTTAGTAAAAATTACCGGCTATGTAGGGTTTATCTCAAATAAAAATCCCGTCCAGACCCATTCTGGACGGGAGTTGAGCAAAATATTTCAATTATTTGCCCATTGGCTTATAATATGTCATTGCCTCGGGCATATATTTGTTCAATTGGTCAATTCTTCGGCCCTCTGCAGGGTGTGTACTAAGAAATTCTGGCGGTTTCTGGCCATTTGATAGCTTTTCCATTCTTTCCCAAAGTCCGATCGCTTCCTGTGGATTATAGCCCGCCATTGCTGTCCATATCAGGCCATAACGATCAGCTTCCAGTTCATGCTTGCGGGAGAAAGGCAGTAATACTGCTACATTGGAACCGACCCCATAAGCACCTAAAAAGAGGTTTTGTGTTTCTGCTGGTTTATTAGCAACAGCCACGGATAAAGCAACTCCACCCAATTGTTGTAAAAGACCCTGGCTCATCCGCTGGTTGCCATGCTGGAGCAACGCATGGGATACTTCATGTCCCATCACCGCAGCGAGGGCAGCTTCGTTTTGCGTAACCGGAAGTATACCAGTATAGACTACGATCTTTCCACCGGGCATGCACCAGGCATTAACTGCTTTGTCTTCTACCAGGTTTGTTTCCCATCTAAAGCCGTTTAATTTATCTGATAACCCTTTGTCGGCATAATAAGTTTCAACTGCTTTTACGATCCTGTTACCCACACGTTTTACCATTTCTGCATCCCGGTTATTCGAAACTGATACCACTTTGTTTGCAGAAAGGAAGGTCTGGTATTCTCCAACGGCCATTGTCTGCAATTCCGTTTCCGGTAGTAATGTAAGCTGGCTTTTTCCCGTTAATGCATTTTTGGAACAGGCGATCAAAAAGGCAGATAGAATAAAGACGGAGGTTATTTTGCGTATCATTTGATAGAATTTTTACAAGACGATTCAATCATTATACCAAGTTGGTACTCTGACAAATAAATTTTATTTTTTAAGGTACAATTTTTTGAAATTAATCCTGCTGATTAGCAGCATCCCGACGACGCTGACGACGGCGGTCCCGGCTTTTCAGGATGGGTACTTTGCTCTCATTACCACTCAATAAGCGGGTTATATTCTTCTGGTGCGTCAGTAAGACCATCATTGCAACTGCAATGGCGAAGATCCGGTAAGCAGGATTCTCGACATTAAAAATCACCAGGATAAAGATCGGGAAAGCGATACTCGCTAAAATAGAGCTCAGTGAAACGAAGCGGGTCAGGTACAAAACGAGGACAAAAATCCCCACACAGCCCATAGCAGTAAAAGGAGAAATACCTAAAACAAGCCCAAATAAAGTAGCAATTCCTTTCCCACCACGAAAATCTGCCCAGATAGGAAATATGTGACCTACAACAGCGGCCAGCCCCAAACCAGTCTGCAGGTTTTGTAAATTGACTTCGCTGTCTGCATAAGCTGGTAAAAGAAGGGCAAGTTTCACCGCTACAATTCCTTTTATCATATCGGTTACCATAACAATGGTACCCCACTTTGGACCAAGTACGCGATAGGTATTGGTTGCACCTGCATTTCCACTACCATACTCACGGATGTCTATGTCAAAAAAATGCTGGCTCACCCACACAGAAGTAGGTATGCTGCCAATCAGATAGGCAAGAACAATTAATAATAGCTCATTCATAGAACCTTAATAAATGGAGGGCAAAAATAAGCAAAAAACGAAAGTTGTAACATTAAAATAATATCCCGGTAAAGTCACATTAATGACTAAACCTTATAGCCATCCATTTGTTCAATCCAATTTTTTTGCCAGAATTCAGCGGGTAGTTTTGTACTACACTCAGTACTTCCGCTTCATCGGTCTCCAATAAGCCGCTGAGCAGTAAAATACCGTTGGGGTTCAGAAGATTTACAAGAGCGGGAAAGTTATCCAGTATTACATTTTTATTGATGTTGGCCAATATGATATCAAAGTTTCCTTCACCGGCTGTATCGGACTTTCTCAATTCGAATTTTGTGCAGGCATTCCTTTTTAAATTTTCAGCAGCATTTTCGATACTCCATTCATCGTAATCAACTGCCACTATTTGGGCAGCACCGAGCTTTTCAGCAAGAATGGACAGGATGCCGGTTCCGGTTCCAAAATCAAAAACAGTCTTCCCGGTGAAATCAATTTCCCGCATCTGCCGGATCATCATATAGGTAGTAGCATGATGCCCTGTACCAAAGCTCATTTTTGGTGTAATAACAATTTCATGTTCCACTCCGGTTAATGGTTCATGAAAATCGGCACGAATACCGACGAAGTCATCCACGATGACGGGCTGAAAACTGGATTCCCAGGCAGCATTCCAGTTGGTTTCCTCAATGGTAGTTTGCGTGTAAGGCAGGCCTGCAGGAATGGTTATTTCATTTACCGCAGCTTCCTCCAATTTGTCTGCAGGTATACATGCTTTAAGGTTGTTCTCTCCTTCTTCGAAGCCATCAAAGCCAATTTCACTTAATTGTGCGATGAGCCGATCAGATTGCCCGGTTGATATGTTTTGAAATTCCAGTTGAATATAATTTGCCATAGATATTAAAAAATAAAATACAGGTTAACCACGAAATGTCACGAATGTACACGAAATGAAGTTTGTATGTATTCGTATTGTTTAGTGTGGTTTCGTGGCGCAAAAAAAAATAGCCCCAAACATTGAGGCTATTTAAATATCGGTAACCAATCTCCGCCAACTGACGGATCAGTTTTTTAGTTTTGCTCATCGCCCTGTCTTGGCGGGCCTTGTTGTCCATCCGGCTTTGGCATCAGTATTTTTCTTGACAATTTGAATTTGCCGGATTTAGGATCTGTACCGATCAGTTTCACTTTCATCACATCTCCTTCATGCACTAATCCTTCCAGTGTTTCCAAACGTTTCCAGCTTACCTCACTGATATGTACCAATCCCTGCTTGCCGGGCATAAATTCTACGAAGGCACCGAAAGGCATGATCGATTTTACTACGGCTTCATATACATCGCCAACAGATGGAACAGCAGTAATGCCTTTGATCCAGGATACTGCTTTATCAACACCTTCTTTTTTTGTACCGAAGATGCTGATCTCTCCCATATTGTTCTTCTCTTCCAGGTTGATGGTTGTAGTTGTTTCCCGCTGGATCTCCTGTATCACTTTACCACCTGGTCCGATCACGGCACCAATAAATTCTTTATCAATGAACAGTTTCACCATTCTTGGGGCATGTGGTTTCACATCATTCCGGGCAGCGGGTATGGTTTCATACATCGCATCCAAAATATGCAGGCGTCCTTCTTTTGCCTGGGCCAATGCCTTACGCATAACGTCCATGCTTAGTCCGTCCACTTTGATATCCATCTGTACACCGCAAATACCATCGCGGGTACCGGTTACTTTAAAGTCCATATCACCCAGGTGATCCTCATCACCAAGAATGTCGGTCAGCACAGCAAACTGGTCACCTTTGCTGATTAGTCCCATGGCCACACCAGAAACGTGCTTGGGGATCGCTACACCGGCATCCATCAGGGCCAGTGAACCGGCACAAACAGTTGCCATCGAAGATGAACCGTTCGATTCGAGGATATCACTGACCACCCGCACAGTATAAGGAAAATCACCACCCGGCATCATTTTCTTTAATGAACGCATGGCAAGGTTACCATGACCTACTTCGCGGCGGCCAACACCTCTCATCATCTTTACTTCGCCGGTAGAGAAGGGAGGGAAATTATAGTGCAAATAGAATTTAGAATAGTCAGAAACTGCAGCACTTTCCAGCAAAGTTGAATCTAATGGAGTTCCTAAAGTAACCGTTGTAAGCGACTGTGTTTCACCTCTTGTAAACAAAGCTGCTCCGTGTGGTGATGGCAATACATCCACTTCCATATTCAGGGGACGAACCTCATCCAGCTTACGGCCATCCAAACGAATTTTATCATTCAGGATCATATCCCGAACCACATCATACTGAAGATCGGAATAATAAGTCTTAGCCCATTTTTTTACATCGTCCGGCAGACTTCCGCCTTCTTCCTTTATATATTCTTTTCGCAGGTAATCCATCAGCTCTTCCTGGATAGCAGCAAATTTGTCTGAACGGTCATGCTTGGCCAAAGCGCCTTTCGCTACATCATATACTTTTGTTTTAGCAAACGCATTTACTTTCTCCCGGAGCTCTTCGTTATGCAGCGGCTTGGCATAATCTCTCTTTGAAGTAATACCTTTTAATGCTTTTAATTCTTCCTGTGCTTTTACCTGTACCCGAATCGCTTCATGGGCTACTTCGATCGCCTTGACCAGGTCTTCTTCCTGGCATTCCTGCCCTTCACCTTCCACCATCATGATATTCTTATTGGTAGCTGCGATGATAAATTCAAAATCAGCTTTTGCCAGCTCACTACGGAAAGGGTTTACTACATATTGTCCATTTATCCGGGCCACTCTTACTTCAGAAATGATCTCCTGGATGGGAATATCAGAAACAGCTAATGCAGCAGATGCAGCCAAGCAAGCCAACGCATCCGGCATGATCTCAGGATCACTGCTGATCAGTGTAACCAGCACCTGTACTTCGCATAAATAATCTTCCGGGAACAAAGGACGAAGAGCCCTGTCTATCAAACGGCTCGTCAAAATTTCATAATCATTCAACCGGGCTTCCCTTTTAAAAAAGGAACCGGGAATACGACCTGCAGAAGCAAATTTTTCCTGGTAGTCTACTGACAGCGGGAAAAAACTCTGTCCTTCTTTTGGTTCTTTATTGGCAACAACTGTTGCGAGTATAATACAATTGCCCTGGCGAACGGTAACTGACCCATCGGCCTGGCGGGCCAAACGACCTGTTTCAATGATCACCTCGCGGCCATCACTTATTGTAAATTTTGATTGTAAAGGTTGTGAAAGCATGTGTTTAATTTTAATGTTTGAGACAGTTGATCGCCCAAACTTTTGAAGATATTTATTTACTAAACTGCAGGATTACTATCAGCTTCGTTGCGTCGCACCCGATAATTATCGGGTCTTGTACGTTCTGTCCATTACTGAGCATTCGGTAAGAGATTTGCGACCATTAAAGCCGGTAGCCTAAAAACAGTTATTCCCAACATCCGGAAGAAGTTGGGAATAGTGTATATAAAATTTTGAATTTCGTAGTAAAGGAAACTTCAGAATTTAAGACTCTTCCCAGATCCGCCACTGGAGGATAAAGGGTTTACTTTCTGATTCCGAGTTTCTCAATCAACTGGCGATAACCAGTCAGGTTATGCTTCTGTAAATAGTTCAATAAACTTTTACGTTTACCAACCATTTTCATCAAACCACGGTGGGTAGAGAAATCTTTTTTGTTTTCCTGTAAGTGACCACTAATCTGGCTGATTCTTTCAGTCAGCATAGCGATCTGTCCTTCGATTGAACCGGTATTGGTAGCTGCACCGGCGTACATGGTTAAAACAGAGGCTTTTTTTTCTTTAGTTAGAGGCATCTTTTAAATTTTTTAAAATTTTTTCAAAGGAATCCCTTTGGGGCATCTTTATTTGTCATCTTATTATTGCGGCGGCAAAGGTAAGGCAGATATAGCTAACAGCAAAAGCTTTCATCCCTTTTTTTACACCAATTTTAAGCCATTTTCACTGATTTTCAGGGCTTAACTATATTTTTGCCCCATGGAACTTTCCACTGACACGAAGAATATCCTGGGTCTTCAGCTCCCTACCGACCCCCGGTGGGTGAACCTGGCTGAAAAATCACTGGCAGAGATTCTGACCGACCATGCTTATTGCGAGCAAAAAGCCGCCACCACCTGCATATCCCTGATTCAACGCTACAGTGACCGGGAAAAAATGGTAACCGAACTCTCCTCCATCGTGACGGAGGAATGGGGTCATTTCAGGTTGGTACTTGCCGAACTTCACAAACGGGGCCTGCAACTGGGTAAACAACGTAAAGATGAATATGTAAATGCCTTACTCCTTTTCCAGCGCAAAGGCGGTCATATCAACGACCGCTTTCTCGACCAGATGCTAACAATGGCACTGATAGAAGCCCGGAGTTGTGAAAGGTTCAAACGGTTAAGCGAAGGCTTAAAGGATGCATACATGCAAAAATTCTATCGCCGCTTCATGGAAAGTGAGGCTGGTCACTATACTTTATTCATTGAACTGGCAGAAACGTATGTCGATAAAGAAAAGGTCAGGCTTCGCTGGAAAGAATGGCTGGACTATGAAGCAGGTATTATCCAACAATTAGAAGTCCGGGGAGACCGGATCCATTAAGCTAATAGTTCCAGGAGAAAAAGAGATGCCCTGGCTATCATGATTTGCTTTCATTTTGCCAACAGCAATCTCAACGTCATAAAAAGACTTTCGCATTAACTCTTTTCCTCCTTTTCTCTTTCAATCTCTTAGCTTTTTCTCTTTCACCTTCCTGAACAATTTTCCGCAAACGATTGTAGTCATTTCAAAATTGATTTAGCGGTAAATTTATCATTCAAACCGATACTCTGTCTATAGTTGAAATAATTCAAGTATGAACCAGGAGATACCACCCGAAGTTTTAGTGGCCTTTACATCATATGAGCCCGGCCTGCCGGCACATGACGCCGGCACGATAACGTTTCAACCCATCGGGGGCGGTTTGATCAATCACTCTTACAGGGTCAGCTGCCAGGTTAAACCTGATTTTTTTTTACAGCGTTTCAATAAAAATGTATTTACCCAACCTGAACAAGTGCAGGAAAACTATATCCTTATCTGGGAGTATGCAGAATTTGAATTTACCGGCTTGCGATTACCCTCACCAAGGCATTGCGACCATAGAGCCACCCTTTTTGTGGATGAAATGGGAAACTACTGGCGGGCTTTTGAATTTATTGAAGACAGCCGGATGCTGCCGGTGGCCGGAAAACCTACACAGGCCAAAGCGACGGCCAAAGCGTTTGCAAGATTTACAAACGCTTTTGCTGAGTTCAATGTATCGTTACTGCAACCTGTCATTCCCGGCTTTCATGACCTCAGCCTGCGGTATCAGCAATTTGATCAGGCACTGGCAGGAGAAGCGTATGAAAGAATGGCCCAATGCCTGCCGATGATTGAAGCATTGAAAAAAAGAGAACGGTATAAACATTTTTATGAGCTCATTGCTGAATCGGATGAATTTCCACAACGGGTTATGCACCATGATGCCAAGATTGCCAATGTACTTTTTAGTACCACAACAGGTAAAGTGATTTGCCCGGTTGATTTTGATACCGTGATGCCCGGCTATTTCTTTTCCGACCTGGGAGATCTTATCCGTTCTATGGTCAGTCCCGAAGATGAGAACAGCACCAATTTTGAAGGAATAACTGTCCGCAAAGAATTCTATGAAGCTATACTCACAGGCTACCTGGAACTGAGCAAACAACTGACTGAAGCCGAAAAAAAATACATTCATTATGCCGGCCCGCTGATCATCTACATGCAGACCCTGCGCTTCCTCACCGATTACCTGAACGGTGATACGTATTACCTTACCGGGTATGCCGGGCAAAATTTTGACCGGGCAAAAAATCAGCTGATATTGTTAGAGCAATTGGAGGATTTTCTCCATAAAGAGTATAATTTCAGACATGACTAATACGGCTGGTAAATATTGTTTTACGCACAGAACCGGTGAAGATATTTTTTTGTTTAGCTTACGAAATTCAGCGGGCACAGAAATCACTATTACTAACTACGGAGCCATTATCAGTTCCTTCAAAATACAAATGGATGATGGCACAAACAATGACATTGTATTGGGTTTTGATAATATAGAAGATTACTTAGCTGATGATTACCTGAACAAGTATCCCTTTTTTGGTGCTGCCATTGGCCGCTATGCCAACCGGATCAAAAACGCCGCATTCGAAATTGATGGGAAAAAATACCCGCTTACCAGCAACAGCAGGAATAACCAACTCCATGGAGGGCATGAAGGCTTTGATAAAAAAGTATGGCAATGGGTGGCGCAGGGCGAAACACCCCATCACTGGCTGGAACTAAAATATACCAGCCCCGATGGTGAAGAAGGATACCCGGGTAAACTGGCTGTGACAATCCGTTTTGAACTGACAAATGACAATGAGCTCAGTTATGCATATACTGCCAGCTGTGATAAGGCAACGGCTGTCAACCTCACCCATCATGGTTATTTTAATTTGAATAGGGGTAGCGGCACGATTGAAGACCATGAAGTAAAAATTTATGCTTCGTCGGTATTGGAACAGGATGAGGGGCTCGTAGCTACCGGCCAATTAACACCAGTAAAAAATACAGGGTATGATTTCACTGAATTCACAGCAGTTGGCAACGGCTCAATTCCTGCAGAAGACTTTGATAAAAGTTTTGTGTTGGATCCACGTAAGGATTGCTTAGTAGCAGAAGCAAGATCATTGCGATCGGGGCTTCGCCTGCAGGTTTATTCTACTGAACCCGTTGTACATTTCTACACTGGCAAATGGATTCCGGTAATAAAAGGAAAGAATGGTAATACCTATGGCCCGTTATCGGGACTTTGTTTAGAAACACAGAAGCATCCCAATGCAGTGAATATCCCAGGCTTTGCCAACACCGTTTTAAGATCCGGAGAGACTTATAGTCATAAAACGACGTATAAAATAATCATTTAATATTCTTCTTTATTTTTTCATCCTTTTCGTTGGGACCATAAATCCTGGCAAAGAAAACAGCGAGGCCAATCTTTCGCCTGATATATTCGGCCAGTATGATCCCGGAGAATGCTCCTATTACTAAAGCGAGAACAGAAATAGTATCAGTGATAAAATAGCCAATAACCCCGCCAATAATAAAAGGACATAAGAAAGCCTGGAGCCAATAAATAATGGTGACAATCCACATTTTTATTAGGTTTGAGAAAAATAGAACAATTCTTCTTTCAAATCTAAAAAAGGATTTTGCTGCTGCAATAGTTTCACCTTTTCAAAATGGTTCACCAGAAACTGCTGGTGAGCTTTTGTTTCGGGCTGAAAAGGTTTGTGTTTTCTTGCGATAACGATCTTTCTCACTTCATCCATCAGTTGCCTTGTTTCTCCCTCCATACAAGTTTCTCCAAACTTCTCCAATACAAACTCTGTTGACGCGTAGTTGGGATGCACCAGGTCAATATCATAAAAACGATAATCCCGCAATACATCAATCACTAATTCGTAGGCAGGAAAATAATGTGCTGATTCAAATTTCGTATCGATATAGTGTACCGCTTCAATCAGTCTTGCCTTACTCCGGTTGTTCTCCACTACTCCATCCCGGATATGACGGACAGGACTCACCGTGAAAATAAATTTCAGATGGGGATTAAACTTTTTCAATTTATTCATGCAATCTTCCAGCATGGATTCAATATCACCAATAGCCAGCATTTCTTTGGTAAACCAATTGGCCGGCGCCCGGTGACAATTAGCCACTCCCTCCCCTATTTGCCGGGATACTATGTCTGCCTGTTGCGTAAGTTTATAGGAAAAAGAAGACCCAAGCGTAATGATAAGCCAATCAGCCTGCTTCAGAAAATCATGTGCAGCCTGCTGTGATTCATTAATAATGCGAACAGCTTCATCAGAACTGATATGGGAGAAACGGCTGTGGTGTTCCCAGCTATTCCAAATCTCATTCAGCTGAAATAAATCTGTTGCTGCATATTTTTTATTTTCAATATAGGAAAGCAGGCTTTTGCAAACTGCATCCGGGCCGAATAATATTCCGTTCGGGTTTTGTAAAACAGCGAATTTAAAATCCCCCAGGGCATTGCCGATATGCTGGGTAAAACAGGAACCCACCAGCATGATCTTATCCCGGTAAGAAACAGGTGGTGACAATTTCCTGAGGTCGATATTGATCTGCAGATCCATAGTATAAGTTAAATGAAAATTTCCCCGGCAATGCGAAGGCTTTCAGCCAATGCCGCTTTGTTCAATCCCTGTAGCAGGTGCTGCTCTTCGAAATAATCAATCATCAATTCACTGTCCATATTCCCGACCAGTTCATCATCAGCCATCGGGCAACCCCCTATACCCTTTAAAGCTCCATCGTAACGTTTACAACCTGCTCTTACAGCTGCTTCCAGTTTTTCCTTCCAGTTTTGCGGTGTTGAATGAAGGTGTACACCGATCTCGGTGCCGGGCAATGAATCCACCAGGTATTCCGTCATATCATAAACTTGTTCAGGAGTAGCCACTCCTACCGTATCAGCCAGTGAGATAATACTAATATCCATGGCTACCAGTTGGTTTACCCATTCAAAAACAATTTCCTCGGAATAACGATCGCCATAAGGGTTTCCAAAACCCATCGACATATAAACAACTAGTTGCTTGCCCGTTTTTATACAGAGATTTTGTATCTCTTCTACCCTTTCCAGTGATTGTTCAACGGATGAATTGGTATTGCGCTGTTGAAAAGTTTCTGAAACAGAGAAAGGGAATCCGAGATAATTGATCTCATCAAACACACTTGCTTCTTCTGCACCCCGCATGTTGGCAACAATGGCGAGTAGTTTTGTATTACCAACTCCTAACTCCAAACTCCGAATTACTTCAGCCGTATCCGCCATTTGTGGTATTGCTTTGGGCGAAACAAAACTGCCGAAATCGATCGTATCAAAGCCCACTTTCAATAAGGAATTGATGTATTCAATCTTTCTTTCGGTCGAAATAAATTTCTTCCAGCCCTGCATAGCATCACGGGGGCATTCGATGAGTTTGATATCAGGGCTGTTCCCAGCCGGGCGATTTACATTTTCCCATTCATTTTTGTCCGTTATCATAGTAGAAATTAAATCCGCTATAAATTACGTTGGCGCATCACTTCATACAAAATAATTCCGGTAGCAACAGATACGTTAAGTGATTCAAAATCACCCGCCATCGGTATCTTGATTTTTTCATCGCAGATCTTCATTAAGGCAGGATAGATACCATTATCTTCACTACCCATAACGATAGCGCAGGGTTCTGTGAGATCAATTTCTGCAATGGTTTTAGCTGCTGTCATTTCGCTTGCAAAAACTTTAATACCATTCAGGTGCAATTCGTCTACCGCCTTCATTAAGCTATTGACCCGGCATACCGCCATTTTCTCCAATGCTCCGGCCGAGGTCGATATCGCATCTTCATTCAACGCTCCTACCCCTTTTTCCGGTATGATGATAGCATGTACACCCGTGCAATAAGCCGTACGGGCAATACCGCCGATATTACGTATGTCTGTAATCCCATCCAGGATTAAGAACAAGGGAATTTGCCCGTTTTCAATTACAAATGAAATAACATCCTGCAGGTTCTGGTACTGTACTTTAGCGATCTGTGCCACACAACCTTCATGTGCGCCAATATTGAAACCATCCAGTTTGGCAACGGGTACATAATTAACCGGTACTCCCAGTTGCGAAGCCAATGCTTTTATTTCGTTGACTTCTTGCCCGGTCGTCTTTCCATCAAGGTATATCCGGTCCAATTGCTGGCCAGCTTGCAAGGCAGCAATGACTGCGCTGCGGCCAATTACCAGTGTATTTTTCCTGGGTCTTTGTTGCTGTCTGTAATTTTTCACTTTGTAAATTTAAATAATTTGCCACTGAAGCACTGAAACACAGAATTGGAAGAATAAAAAACCCGAAAGTCTCTGCAAATCTAGGTAAACAAAAACCCCGAAAGAATTTACCATCTTTCGGGGTCTCCTTCTCCATCTCCGGCATGGAGAGAGGCGGGCGAGGCTATTTCAATCCAAATGCTTTTTTCACTTTATCAACATAGTCCAGTTTCTCCCAGGTAAACAACTCTACTTTTTTGATCACAACCTTTCCATCAGGTGAAACGAATTTTTTCTCTACGATTTCCGGAGTGCGGCCCATATGCCCGTAAGCAGCTGTTTCGCTATAAATGGGGTTACGCAGTTTGAAACGCTGCTCAATAAAGTAAGGACGCATGTCAAATACCTTTTCTACTATAGAACTGATCTGGCCATCGGTCAAACTAACTTTTGCAGTACCGTACGTATTTACGTGGATACTTGTAGGTTGTGCTACACCGATCGCATAAGAAACCTGCACCAACACTTCACTACACAAACCAGCGGCCACCAGATTTTTGGCAATATGCCGGGTAGCATAGGCAGCAGAACGATCCACTTTGGAAGGATCTTTTCCACTGAAAGCACCGCCTCCATGAGCACCTTTACCACCATACGTATCTACAATGATCTTTCGTCCGGTCAGCCCGGTATCGCCATGTGGTCCACCAATAACAAACTTACCGGTTGGATTTACATGGTATTTGATATCGTTATTGAAAAGCTTTGCATATTTTTTATACTTCGCTTTGATCCTTGGGATCAGGATATTGATCACATCACTTTTGATCTTGGCCAGCATTTTAGCTTCACCGTCAAAATCATCATGCTGGGTAGATATTACAATCGCATCGATTCGCACCGGTTGGTTATTATCATCATACTCTAATGTAACCTGGCTCTTTGCATCCGGGCGCAGGTAAGGCATTTTCGAATTCTTTTCCCTGCGGATAGCAGCTAATTCGATCAGTAAATTATGGGCCAGGTCCAATGCTAATGGCATATAATGCTCAGTCTCATTGGTTGCATAACCGAACATCATTCCCTGGTCACCGGCACCCTGCTCTTCTTTTTTCTTTCTGTCTACCCCCTGGTTAATATCTGCTGATTGTTCATGAATAGCAGAAAGGATACCGCAGGAGTTTGCTTCAAACATATATTCACTCTTGGTGTATCCAATTTTCCGGATAACTCCACGGGCAATTTCCTGTACATCGAGATAAGCTTTTGATTTTACTTCACCTGCCAGTATCACCTGGCCTGTAGTAACCAACGTTTCACAAGCCACTTTTGACTGAGGGTCAAACGCCAAAAAATTATCAATAAGCGCATCAGATATTTGGTCAGCTACTTTATCGGGATGTCCTTCACTAACAGACTCTGAAGTAAATAAATACGACATGAAAATTAAATTTAGGTCGCAAAGATAAGGGTGCTGTTACAATGAAAAAAGTCCACCCCTTTGAATTGGTGGACTTTTGAACATATCTTGATAACTAAACGCTATTATAGTTTTGAATATACGATCCTTAATCGTATCCGATGCGGGTTTGTATCTAAAGGCCCGTTATTGCCCAGCAATCTTGCCCGGCCTTTAACAATGGATTGATTAACGGATACGCCTACGATCTGATCCGCCCCGGGAGGGGTTCCAAATTGCTCTGTTATCACAAAGGGGGCAAATAAACGAAGGTTATACAAGGATTGTGTACCATTCAGCACATGCTGCACATAGCGGGAAATGTTAAAATGCCATTTTTGAACCGGAGTTCCAAATGCATCAATACCGCGAATGGGCACCACACCAAAAGTTCCAAGATTAAGAGCTCCCGTTGTATTGCTAAAGGTCAGATCGTAAGGAATGGTTCTGAATTTATAATTAGAAGCAGCAATAGTGGGATCTGCCGCATCCAGGTATAAGAAATCAGGCAAACGATAAGTACTATCGCTGATATCGTATAACTGCTCTACAATCAGTTCGGCCCGGTGTACAACCCTGTTGCTTAAACCCGCCAGCGCTGGTATTTTAAGGTTGGCAAAGGTCCCGGGATTTCCTTGTATATAGAGAATAGGATCTGGTGTTGCCGGATTATTATTGATCGATGCCAGCAAAGGTGTTCCGCTGTAATCTCTTTGAATAAAATTGGCTGCCGCACAGTTGGAGTTGAAGCTAAGGTAGGTGACAGTCGTATCATAACTTGCCGGCCCGCCGCCATCCAGGTATCTATAGTAAACCGCCAGTTTTGTATTGACACCCGTAAGATTAAATCCCATAACAGCACCGCCACTTCCAACCGACTGGAGGGCAAATCCTTTCAATTTTTTTTTGAATAGCGAATCGCTGGCAAAAGCACCATTTGGAATTGAATCAAAATCAAGCACCCGATTACCAAAAGCATCACTGAGCCTTATCCTCAATTGATTGACTGTAGTATCCTTGTATGCCTTTACTGAATCGTTTAGCGTATAGGGAAAGATGGTTCTTGAGCCCAGCAACGTTGAGTAGGTCAGGTCATTTTTCCGGATCAGGTAACCCGTATCGCTCCTGAAATTATTGGCCTGATCCAACTCATAAACATTAATGGTTTGCGGAGTAAGGGTGTCGCCATAGGTTTCTACATAATCAAGTACCAATACGATTGAGTCCAGTACAAGGCTATCCGGCCTGTCAAGGTAATTAAATTTGTAAAAAGGAGGCTTTAACTCCAGGAACATTCTTGCATCCGTCTTCCCAAAAAAAGGGTCACTGTTGATCTTACCGAGGAAAAATTCCTGGTTCCTTGCCAGGTACAAGGTGTCGTTGGCCAGTCCAAATGTGTCATTAAAGGCTTGCACGGTCAATGAGGTATCAAACGTATTGATATTATCCACGGGGGGAATCAGGTTACCACCCAGCTCAGTTGATTCATTGATTTTTTTACAGGCAGAAAATACAATAGCAACCGTGGCAACGATTGCTATAAATAATAAAGCGAGGTTTCTATTCTTCACAAATTAAATTTATATCCGGGTTAGTGTTTTTATTTGCCTGCAAGATCGCCATACAGTTGTAAATAGTCTGTTAAATCTCCCTCTGGATTATACAGTAACGTCTTCTTTCCCCGTACTTTAGAAAACTCATCCACTAACTTTTTTTCTATTTTTTCTGCGCCGAATGTTATTGCATCAGCAAAATGAGCACCACCACGGAACATGGCCGTATTGTTGGCATCTTTATAAATTTCCAGGTCCTTTTCTTTTAAAGAAGCATGAATAAGCGCTTTTTTTACAAAATCACTACCCAGTTTTTCCTTGAATGTATTCTGACCGATGGTGTACACGATCTTACTATGCGCAAATACCGGTTCTTTTTTATAAACCGTTTTTAAATACGCCGGGATCAAACCTGTCATCCAGCCGCTGCAATGAATAATATCCGGAGGCCAGCCAAATTTCTTGACGGTTTCCAGGGCTCCTTTGCAATAGAAAATGGTACGAAGTCCATTGTCATCATACCATTTTTCCTGCTCATCATTAAAAACATACTTCCTTTTAAACAGGTCTTCATTATCCAGGAAATAAACCTGTAAGCGGGCACTGGGGAGGGAAGCTACTTTGATCTGGAGGGGCATATCCTCATTATCTACCGATACATTGATACCCGAAAGACGGACCACCTCATGAAGACGGTGACGACGTTCATTAATAATACCGAAGCGGGGCATGATGCAGCGAACTTCAAAATTATTATCATTGGCTTTGATGGCCAGTTTATTGGCGATCTCAGAAAAATCTGTCAGCTCCAGGTAGGGCGACATCTCGTTGGCGATAAATAAAATTCTTTTCTTTGCTGACATGGGCTTCCTGTTTAATTATACCAACCTGCCAGTTTACTCCGCTGAAAATTCGGCGAAGACGTTGGACAGGTCTTTGGTAAAGGCGGGCAAAGGTAGTTATTTTACACTGAATTGGGATAGCAGACAGGAACTTAGTGCATAAACAGTTACTAACATGATCTTATTTAAAAAAGAAGCAGACCTCCGCAAATGGCTTGATGCTCAGCGAAAAATACAAACCAGCATAGGCTTCATTCCCACAATGGGTGCCTTGCATGCAGGCCATATTTCTTTGGTTGAGCATTCAAAAAGCGAGAATCCGGTCACTGTTAGCAGCATTTTCGTCAACCCAACCCAGTTCAACGATCCGAAAGATTTTGAAAAATACCCTTTCACCGTGGAGAAAGATATTGCCCAACTGGAAGCCGCCGGTTGTGATGTCCTCTTCCAGCCTTCCGTCAGGGAAATGTACCCTAATGGAACAACACCCAAAATAACTTACCCGCTAGGTTACCTGGAAATTGTGCTGGATGGAAAATTCAGAACAGGTCATTTCCAGGGCGTATGTATGGTGGTGCACCGCCTGCTTGAAATAGTGGAACCAGATAACCTGTACCTTGGTCAGAAAGATTACCAGCAATGCAGAGTGATCACCAAACTAGTTGAAATAATAAAACCCGTTCGTTCAATAAAAATCAACATCTGCCCTACTCTTCGCGAAGCTAGTGGACTTGCCATGAGCAGCCGGAACATGCGCCTGCAAGAAGAAGATCGTAAAAAAGCTACAGCCATTTACCAAAGCCTGCAATTCATTAAACAAAATATCCAACCGGGAAATTTATCTGGTCTGAAACAAGAAGCCCGTTCCCTGCTTGAAAAAGAAGGATTCCGGGTGGATTATATTGAAATAGCTGCAGCTGCTGACCTTACTATCGCAGACGACTGGGATGGCAATCAACAACTGGTTGTTCTTGCTGCTGCATTTTTGAAAGAGGTGAGATTAATCGACAACATTTTACTGTCTTAATTCATTTTTCATTTGACTTATCCACCTTCGATTAAGCTTTGGAGGACAAGTTTGACCATTTGACAAGTTCAGGTTATTTTCGAAACCCATGAATAAACGTCTCCGCACCATATTTCAATACAGCTTTTTCCTGGGGCTGGGTATTTTTTTAGTCTGGTGGTCAATAAAAGATCTGACAACAAATGATAGATCACAAATAAAGCAGGCCTTACAAACAGCCCGTTACTGGCTACTCATCCCGGTGTTTGGGATCCTTTTTCTAAGTCACCTGATAAGAGCTGTACGCTGGAAATTATTAATGGAACCGCTGGGATATAAACCTTCTACTACCAATACTTTATTTGCAGTGTTCATTGGTTATCTGGCTAACCAGGCTGTTCCCCGGTTGGGTGAAGTATTAAAATGTACTGTACTGGCCCGGTATGAAAAGATACCAGCGGATAAACTGGTGGGTACGATCATTCTTGAAAGAGTGATTGACGCCCTTACCTTATTAATAATTTTTGGTATTACCCTCGCTATTCAGCCGGATATATATTACCAGCTGATCGACACAATTTTCAATCCGATAGATATCGGATCAAAAAAAGAAAGTGGTGCAACCAACACAATTTCCTCCTCCCTGGTCTTACTGATCTTTGGTGGAATCATCATCATTGTACTGGCCATCTGGATGATTAAGAATAAAAAAAATCTTCACGATCTTGGTTTATTATTCAGGAAGATTGGCCGCAGTATCTGGCAGGGCCTAAGTGCAGTTCAGCATTTGAAAAAAAGATGGTTGTTTGTTTTTCTTACCCTCAGCATTTGGGCTCTCTACCTGGCCGGCGGCTATATCGGTTTTATGGCCCTGCAACAAACACAGCACTACGGCATCAATGAAGCTTTTACCGTTTTATCTGCCGGCAGTGTGGGAATGATCGCCACACCGGGTGGTATTGGTGCTTATGCTTATCTTTTACAAAAGACCATGCAGGTGTATGGACTCAACGAAGGCATTGCGCTGGCATTTGGCTGGATATTATGGCTGGCCCAAACTACTGTTATTCTCATCGGTGGTTTAATTAGCTTTGTAGCGATGCCTTATTACAATAAAAGAAAACTCCGTGAACAGAGCTGATCTCATACCGACAAAAATTTTCACCCTGCCGCAGTTATTACAAAAAACAGCCCAGTGGAGGATACATCATAAAAAGGTAGCTTTTACCAATGGCGTGTTTGATATCCTGCACCAGGGACATATTTTCTCCCTTTCACAAGCCGCCCGGGAAGCCGATTATTTAATTGTTGGACTGAATGCGGATGCTTCAGTAAAAAGATTGAAGGGTAACGATCGTCCTGTTAACGACGAGGCGTCAAGATCTCTCCTGCTGGCATCCCTGCTAATAGTAGATGCGGTCGTTCTGTTTGAAGAAGACACCCCGCTTACTTTGATTAAAGCGCTGCTCCCGGATGTACTGGTTAAAGGTGGTGATTATACGATTGAACAAATTGCAGGCGCCCCGGATATAATTGCCAATGGTGGCCGGGTTGTGATAAATCCCCTACTCGACGGGTTTTCTACGACAGGTATCATTGCACAGGCCAAAAAGAGCTGAGTTTCGTTTCCAGAAAAAACTTAATGTTTTTCTTTCGTACCGTTCCTTAATTTTATTACTTACTTCGTAACACTGTAAAGAAGTTTTTTATTCCAGAAAATTTACTACATGGCCCAGCACATTAAAAGAAAAACAATTGCCCGCGATATCAGCTGGTTGTCCTTTAATGCAAGAGTATTGCAGGAAGCTGCAGACCCCAGTGTTCCCCTCCGGGAAAGAATTAAATTTCTGGGCATTTTCTCCAATAATATGGATGAATTTTTCCGGGTACGGGTAGCTACCCTCCGTCGTATGATACAATTTGGGAGTAAAGCCAATATGCACCTGGAAAATAATCCCCAGCAGATCGTAGATGAAATCCAAATGACGGTCTTGAACCAACAGGGAGAGTTTAACCGGATCTGGGAAGAAGTATCCCAACAACTGAATGAACAAAAAATATTTATACGCACGGAAAAAGAATTGAATCACGAACAACAGAATTTTGTCCGCAATTATTTTGAAGAAGAGGTCAGTTCGGATGTGATTCCACTGATGATCGAGAACATTCCTGATTTTCCGATGCTGCGGGACAAATCCATTTACCTCGCCGTGGTGATGTGGAAGAAAGAGAGTGCCTTAAAAAAGAAATATGCGCTGATTGAAATACCCAGCCGTACACTGGGCCGTTTTACGATCCTGCCTTCCAAACCCGAAGAAAGTCATATCATTTTACTGGAAGATGTAATCCGTTTTAACCTGCCAGACATTTTTTCCTATTTCGGGTACGATCAATACCAATCACATATTTTTAAAGTAACCCGGGATGCAGAGATCGATATTGACCAGGACGTATCCACCAATATCATTCAAAAAATAGAGAAAGGAATTAAGAACAGGAGAAAAGGAAAACCCGTTCGTTTTGTGTATGACCGGGAAATGGACCCGGGATTACTGGAGTATCTTGTGCGGCGGCTAAATCTTTCTAAGAGAGATAACCTGATCCCCGGTGGCCGTATTCACAATTTCCGCCATTTCATGGAATTCCCGGAACAGGTATTCAAAGAAAAACGGCTCCGGAAAAAACCTTTTGATCACCCCTTACTGACGGTACGCCGGGTTACGGATGTGATCTTGGAAAAAGATGTGATGCTGCATTTTCCCTATCATTCCTTTTTACCTTTAATAGATTTGATCCGTGAAGCTGCTTTTGATCCAGATGTCACCACAATCAAAATAACCTGTTACCGGTTGGCGCAACAATCAAAGATCATCAATGCACTTATCAATGCCGTACGAAATGGCAAGGAAGTGATCGTGATGCTGGAGCTAAGGGCCCGGTTTGAAGAAGAAGCCAATATAGAATGGAAGAACAGGCTTGAAGAAGAAGGGGCCAAAGTGTTGATCGAGATCCCCAACATGAAAGTGCATTCCAAGATCTGTATTATTAAAAAAAGAACAAAGGATAATAATTTCTTATTCTACGGTTTTGTGAGCACCGGTAACCTGAACGAAAGAACTTCAAAAGTATATACCGACCATTGCCTGTTGACAGCCAATCAAAAAATAATGGCAGATGTGAACCGCATCTTTAATTACCTGGAACAACCCAAGACGGGAATGAATTTTCTGCGCGATTGCCGGGTTGTTATTCCCAGCCCTGTATTTGTAAAAAAAGAAATGCTGAAACTGATCGATGAAGAAATAAAACAAGCCCGGAAAAACAAACCCGCTGCCATTACTTTAAAGATGAATTCGCTAAGTGATGAGGAGATGATCCAGAAATTATATGATGCGGCAAGGGCTGGTGTGCAGATCAGGCTCATCATCCGCGGTGTCTTTTGCATGTTCTCAGAAAACAAAAAATATGAAAAGCCGGTGCGGGCCATCAGCATCGTGGATGAGTACCTGGAACATGCGAGGGTGTGGGTATTTCATAACAGGGGCAAAGAGAAAGTTTATATATCTTCGGCTGACTGGATGAGAAGAAATCTGGAGCATCGTGTAGAAGCAACCTGTCCTATCTGGCATGAAGAGCTGAAACAGGAACTCAAAGACATCCTCGATATACAATTGCAGGATAATGTAAAAGCAAGATGGCTGGATAATGAATTGAGTAACGAGTATGTGAGAACAACTAAAAAGAAAATCCGATCACAGGTAGAAACATATAACTACCTGCATAAAAAAACACTGATAAACCGTGAGACTGGCAGCCATTGATATTGGAAGCAACGCAGCAAGATTATTAATAACAGATGTTATTCCCGGCCCACAGGATGTGCCAGATTTTATCAAGACCGTATTGGTGCGGGTGCCCCTTCGCCTGGGTTTTGATGTGTTTGACAAAGGTGAGATATCTGCGGCTAAAGTGGAAAAGATCGTCAAGACGATCAAATCATACAAACTCTTACTGGATGTGTACGAAGTAAAGCACCTGAAAGCCTGTGCTACATCTGCCATGCGGGATGCCCGTAATGCTGCCGAAATCATAAAAAAAGTAAAAACAGAGACTGGTATCGAAATTGTCATCATAAGTGGCGACCAGGAAGCCTCTTTTATTTATGAAAATCATGTGGCAGAAAATATGACCAGCGATGAGTCCTATCTTTATATTGATGTGGGAGGTGGAAGCACAGAGCTTACTTTTTTCAGTGACGGTAAATTGATATTCAAAAAATCATTCAATATTGGAACGATCCGCCTGCTGAAGAACCAGGTTGACGAAGCCGCCTGGGATGAAATGAAAGAATTCGTTCGCAACAAAACAAAGGGTCATCATCATGTAACAGCGATCGGCACGGGTGGCAACATCAATAAGGTCTTTTCAATTTCCAAAAGGAAGGACGGCAAGCCACTGACACTCGACCTGCTCCGGGATTATTATAAAGAATTCAGTAACCTCACCGTTCAGCAACGTATCAGCCTGCATAAACTTAGGGAAGACAGGGCCGATGTGATCGTACCAGCACTGCTGATTTATATTAATGTGATGCGCTGGGCCGATACCGAAGAAATTTTTGTTCCCAAGATCGGTTTGGCCGATGGCCTTATCCATCACCTGTATGAAGAAGTGAAATTGAAAGGTATTAGCGTTTGATTGCAAATTGAAAAATTACCTGAACTTCATATTAAAATTCCGCCATGACCAGTAATAAGGAAATAAAAAGAGTGACCACCAATACGCTGCAAAAAATGAAAGCTGCCCGTGAAAAGATCACGATGCTCACAGCCTATGATTTTTCCTTTGGCCGGATCATTGACGGTGCCGGTATTGATGTGATATTGGTCGGTGACTCTGCTTCCAACGTAATGGCCGGCCATGAGACCACTTTACCGATCACACTTGACCAGATGATCTATCATGCCTCTTCCGTGATTCGCGGGGTGGAACGTTGCCTTGTAGTAGTTGACCTGCCATTTGGATCTTACCAGTCTAATTCAGCAATCGCTTTGGCATCTGCTATCCGTATCATGAAAGAGACCGGGGCACATTCGATCAAACTGGAAGGTGGTGAAGAAGCCCTTGACAGTATAAAAAAGATCGTGTCTGCAGGTATCCCTGTAATGGGACATTTAGGATTAACTCCCCAGTCAATTTATAAATTCGGTACCTACGCTGTAAGGGCCAAAGAAGAAGAAGAAGCTAATAAACTGAGAAAAGATGCAAAGCTGCTGGAAGAGGCAGGCTGTTTTGCGATCGTGCTGGAAAAAATCCCGGCGCAGCTGGCCAAAGAAGTATCAGAAAGCCTCACTATTCCTACCATTGGTATTGGTGCTGGTGCGGATTGCGACGGGCAGGTATTGGTGATGCATGATATGCTGGGGATCAACACCGAATTCAAACCCCGTTTTTTACGACAATACTCCAATATTCACGAACAGGCTACAACAGCAGTGCAGCAATACATTAAAGATGTAAAAGCCAAAAATTTTCCGAATAGTACGGAGCAATACTGACCGATTGTAAACTTCCTGTCATACCAACCAATAAGGCTTCTTCTTTACTCCTTCTCCCCTATTTTTGCGGCCAAATTGACCCTAATGAAATTCCAAAAGGCTTTATACTTTATACTATTCTTTCTAAATTACGCTTTACTGGTAACCGCACAACAGGATAGCGTGGAACTGGAAAATGTGATCCTTACTGCTAATCAATCCTTACAACACCAAAAAGAAAGTGGAAGAAATGTACTGACGATCAAAGGGGAGAGCATGGCCTTATTGCCGGTTCATTCCATTGACGAACTGCTCCGTTACCTGCCGGGTATTGAAGTACAACAAAGAGGTCCACAGGGTGCACAAAGTGATATAACTATTCGTGGAGGCACATTTCAGCAAGTCTTGGTTATCATTGACGGTGTAAAACTGAATGATCCCCTGACAGGACATTTCAATAATTATATTCCCATCAACCCTGCTGAAATCGACCGGATAGAAATTTTAAAGGGTGCTGCCTCAGCCGTGTATGGTTCTGAAGCGGTAGGAGGCGTTGTGCATATTATCACCAAAACATTTACGGCGTATAAAACTCCTTTAACGAAACTGATCAAAGGAAGAATAGTAACTGGTGAAAATAACCTGGTGAATGCAGATGCTTATGCAAGATGGGTGGGCCAAACAACAATGGTGTCGGGTGGTATCACTACGAATAATGCAAAAGGGGAACCTTTGCGAGGAACAACAGGTTTTTTTCACCTGACCACCGCCCATATCGCTTTAGCACAGCAATTAAAAAAAGACTGGACCCTTCGTTTCCGGACAGCAGTTGACTACCGGGAATTCAATGCACAAAATTTCTATACCACTTTTTCAAGTGATACCTCCAATGAAAAAGTAAATTCCTGGTGGAGCCATCTTAATCTTTCTAAAAAAACAGCAACGGGCACCCTGAATTTTGATGTGGCTTATAAAAAATTAAGAGATCAATACTTGTTCAGGCCATCGGCAGTCCCCAACGACAACAAAACAAATCTTTTCACCAGCCAACTATATTACAGTTCTTTACTTAGCAAGAACCATAGCTATACAACCGGCCTTCAATTACACCGCAAACAGATCAGCTCCAATGACAGGGGTAATCACCGTTTATGGCATGGTGCCGCCTATGTGATCTTCCGGCATCAATTAAAAAATAATTTTTACCTGAACGAAAGCATTCGATTGGATTGGGATGAAAGTTATGGGTCCGTGCTGGTGCCGCAAATAAATATGGCGTGGTCTCCATCTAAAATAACGCTCCGTGCAGCAGCGGGCAAATCGATCCGCGATGCTGATTTTACTGAACGATATAATAACTATAACAAAACCCTTGTTACCAGTGGCCGTATCGGCAACCCGGACCTGGCTGCTGAATATTCCTGGAATGTAGAAGCCGGTGCCGACTATACGGTATCAGCTAACTGGAAAATAAGTGCCACTGTTTTCTACCGAGATCATACAAATTTGATCGACTGGTCCAATACTCCTTATGCTGCTATGCCAAGAAAAATAAACCTGAGTCCTGCGGGTAATTATGCCCTGGCCAAAAATGTAGAAAAAGTAAAAACCAGCGGTGCCGAATTAGATATGATTTACACCAAAAAGATAAGTGAAAGCTCAAACTTGATGACCACCCTGGGCTTTACCTGGCTTCAGTCGGAAAATAAAGACAGTATCCCTTCCTTCTATATTTCCTCGCATGCAAAATACCTTGTCAATTTTTCTGCAGCTTATACAGTAAAACCCTTTTTATTTTCTCTCACCGGACTTTATAAGAACCGGAACGAACAGAAAGCCGCTGCCATCAATGCGGCTATCACTCCTTCCTATTTTATCCTGAACGCTAAGATCGGCCACCAGCTCCCCGGCAAATTCGGGCGGTTGTTTGTGCAGGCCGATAATGTATTCGATAAACAATACAGCGACCTGCTGGGTAGCCAAATGCCCGGCCGATGGTTATCAGGCGGATTTGAGATAGCTTTGTAACCCTAAATACAAACTATGGATTTTCTTAAAAGCCTAAACGTTGCTGCCATCAATAAAGGCGTTGGTACAGGTACTGTATGGATCGATTCCCACGGCGAAACGATCGAATCTTTCTCTCCTGTTGATGGAAAAAAGATCGGGTCCGTGACCGCTACTGATAAAAACAGTTACGAACGGGTCATACAACAGGCAGTAGCGGCTTTTCCCATATGGAGATTGATGCCTGCTCCCAAAAGAGGTGAGATCGTTCGACAAATCGGGGATGCTTTAAGGGCCAATAAAGAACCCCTGGGTAAACTGGTTTCTTATGAAATGGGTAAAAGCCTGCAGGAAGGTTATGGAGAAGTTCAGGAAATGATCGATATCTGTGATTTCGCCGTAGGCCTGTCCCGGCAACTCCATGGCTTCACGATGCACAGCGAACGTCCCGGGCACCGGATGTATGAGCAATACCATCCGCTCGGAATAGTAGGAATTATATCTGCATTTAATTTTCCTGTTGCCGTCTGGAGCTGGAATACAATGCTGGCCTGGATCTGTGGAAATGTATGTATATGGAAACCTTCAGAAAAAACACCATTATGTGGTATTGCCTGCCAAAACATTATTTCAGAAGTGTTTGCTAAAAATAATGTACCCGAAGGTGTTTGTTGTCTGGTAAGTGGTGGTCGTGAACTGGGTGAATGGATGGCAGCCGATAAAAGGATAGCTCTGGTATCTGCTACCGGTTCCACAAGAATGGGTAAAGCAGTAGGTGCTACGGTCGGTGCAAGGCTGGGAAGAGCTTTGCTGGAACTGGGAGGCAATAATGCCATCATTATTTCAAAAGATGCGGACCTGGATATTGCAGTGCTGGGTGCTGTATTCGGCGCCGTTGGTACTGCAGGTCAGCGGTGTACTTCTACCCGGAGGCTGATCATCCACGACGATATTTATGATTCTATAAAGAATAAATTGGCAGCTGCCTACCAGCAACTCCGCATTGGCGATCCTTTGGATCAGAACAATCATGTTGGACCGCTGATCGATAAAGACGCAGTTAAGCTGTATTTGAAAGCCATTGAAAAATGCAGGGAAGAAGGTGGGTTGTTTGTTGTAGAAGGTGGGGTGCTGGAAGGACCCGGGTATGAAAGCGGTTGCTATGTTAAGCCCTGTATCGCCGAAGTAGATAATTATTTTGACATTGTACAACATGAAACATTTGCGCCTATTTTATACCTGATCAGGTATTCCACACTGGAAGAGGCCATTGCCAAACAAAATGATGTACCGCAGGGCCTGTCGTCCTCGATTATGACGCTCAACCTCCGGGAAGCCGAACAATTTCTTTCACAAGCTGGCAGCGATTGTGGTATTGCCAACGTCAATATCGGAACCAGTGGTGCAGAGATAGGCGGTGCTTTTGGGGGAGAAAAGGAAACAGGAGGTGGTCGTGAGAGTGGCAGTGATGCATGGAAAGCGTATATGCGTCGCCAGACGAACACGATTAATTACAGCAGTTCCCTCCCACTGGCACAGGGAATCAAATTTGACGTATAATTATTCCCCAAAAATTGATTCGAAACTATAAACAGGCAACGTATTGGGGTTACCGTCCGTCAAAAAAATCTTAAAAAGTGGTTGAATCTTGTCTTTTATTATGTAAAATGTATGAATGGTAATCTGTATTTTTACCGCTACACCAATTTTGTAGTATAAAACCTAACACATGAAATGAGCCATAAAAATTATTGAGCAACTTATCCAAAAGCGATAATAATTTTTGTGGCGAATAACATGTGGCAAAATCTTAAAATAAAAAACCTACACATGAATATTTCAATAAAACGTACCTCTCTGCTTGCCTTTTGTGGGCTGCTGTCTTCCGTACTTTTTGCGCAAAAGGATGATGTTCCAAAGGGATGGCATATGCTGGATAAAGCCACAACCGGTTATTATGGTCTCAGCGTTGACAAAGCCTATAGCTTCGTTAAATCAAAGAACCTGAAAAGCAAAACGGTTATTGTTGCCGTTATTGATTCCGGTATAGACACCCTGCATGAAGACCTGAAATCGGTGCTCTGGAAAAATCCGGGAGAAATACCTGGTAATGGCATTGATGATGATAAAAACGGATATGTAGATGATATTTATGGTTGGAATTTTATCGGAGGCAATGACGGGAAAAATGTAGAACAGGATTCTTATGAAGCTGCCCGGGTGTACCATAAATTCAAAACCAAATTCGAGGGCAAGGAAGTAGACCCTTCTACTTTAAGGAAAGAGGAGGCATTCCAATACGAAATGTGGAAGCGGTCAGAAAAAGAAATTACCGGCGGCTCCAAAGACAGTGGGCTGGAATTGATTTTCATGAAAAGAGCTTACACGAACTGTGTTAAGAGTGATAGCATCCTTCGCAAAGCCATGAGCAAAGAAAAATTTACCGGTAAAGAACTGGGCGAATATGAACCCACCGATGCTGAAGTAAAGAAAGCAAAGAATACTCTTTTTAGCCTGATGTCCGGTAACGATGCCCTGGAAACTACCAACGAGGAGTTTCTGGAAGGGTTTGGTGATTATGTGGCCGGTGAAGAAAAGAAAGCGTCTGCCGGCAGCACTCCTCCCAAAGCATACAGAGCTGATGTTGTAAAAGACAACTACGATGATTTCAACGATAAGTTCTATGGTAACAATGATGTAATGGTGAGCAACAAGTCTGCCTTGCATGGCACCCACGTATCGGGGATCATTGCCGCTTCTAGGGGAAATGACAAAGGAATGGATGGAGTAGCGGATAATGTAAAGATCATGAGTCTTCGTGCCGTACCGGATGGAGATGAGCATGATAAAGATATTGCCCTGGCCATCCGTTATGCCGCAGATAATGGTGCAAAGGTCATCAATATGAGTTTTGGAAAAGGCTTTTCTCCAGAAAAAAATTGGGTGGACGAAGCTGTAAAATATGCAGAGAGCAAAGGCGTATTACTGGTTCATGCAGCAGGGAATGATGCGAAGAATATTGACACTACATTCAACTACCCTACTCCTGTAAACCTTGACGGAACAAGACCGGGCAATTGGTTGACAGTGGGTGCCAGCGGAGATCCCAAAGCAGGTGGCATCACCGCAAGCTTCTCCAATTATGGTAAGAATGAAGTGGATGTATTTGCTCCGGGTGTAAAGATCTATTCTACTGTTCCGGGTGTCAATACTTACCAGAATTTACAGGGTACCAGCATGGCTTCCCCTGTAGTTGCCGGTCTTGCAGCATTCATTTTAGAATATTATCCAACCCTTAGTCCTGCACAGGTTAAAATGGTGATCGAAAAATCATCTACTCCCCTTAATGAGAAAGTAAAAAATCCGGAAACTGATGAGATGGTGTCTCTGTCGGAGATCAGTAAATCAGGTGGTTTGGTAAATGCATATGAAGCTGTCAAATTAGCATCCACTATCAAAGGTGAAAGAAAACCTGAAGCTCCGGCAAAACCTGTTAAGTCATCGGTTAAGCCAAAAGTGAATGGATAAGCTATAAAATCTTTATTTTAAACCCCGGATCTGCCGGGGTTTTTCTTTTCCTTTAACTAACGAAATGTACTGCTTCGTTTAATTAAATAGGATAACACATCAAACTGACAGGCACAAATTCTACCAGACTTTTTGCCAAAGCCGCATTGTTATCAGCAGTTTTTTGTACTGGGAAAGCACTTTTTTCCCAACCTAACATGCTTTTTACCTTTGCTAAAAAACAAAGAAATTCTCAAAAAACTTACCTACTTTTATGTTCCAAAAATTATAAAGAATGAAGCAACTTTCTACTGTCATTTCCGGATTTGCATTGCTCCTGTTTGTTAGCTGTGGTTCTTCTGAAAACAAAGAAACAAAAGCTGAAACACCGGCTGTGAATAATGACATGAATACGTCTGCTACGCAACCTGCGAGTAATTCAGTCATTTCCACTGCGCCGGCTGCTACCACAAAGGTTGTACCGACCACTAACAGCATACCGGTAATCAATACACCGCCTGTTACGACAACTAATTCCAATGAAGCAGGACTAAATCCGGCACATGGCCAGCCCGGTCATCGTTGCGATATCTCTGTAGGTGCCCCTTTGAATAGTGCTCCCCGGTCTACAACAACTCCTACAGTCAGCACCACGACCACTGCTCCTGCAACGCTTACACCATCCATCGTAAATACAAGCCCTCAGGTGGTAACTACACCTACTACTGTACAACCTGTTGCCGCTGGTATGAACCCTGCTCATGGTCAGCCCGGTCACCGCTGTGATATTACAGTTGGGGCGCCGCTAAACAGCCCGGTAAAACCAACCGTTACACCTACTACTCCTGTAAAACAATAAACTCTATATAGAAGTAGCAATTCTTTAGATACCGGCAACAAATAACCTGGATCATTTATCCATAACCAACACTTATGCCCCGCCCCGATCTTTCTACGATACCTGAATGGTATCACCGCTATATTAACCAGGTGGAAGGAAATGATCCTGTTGCCGCCATGAAAGAACAGACCCCGGTCATGCTCCGTATTTTCAATAAACTATCCGTTGAAAAAAGAAATTACCGATACGCAAAAAATAAGTGGACAATAAAAGAAATGCTGCAGCATATCATTGACGCTGAAAGGGTCTTTGCTTACCGCGGTCTTTGTATTGCCCGGAAAGAAACCGCTTCCCTCCCCAGTTTTGATGAAAATGATTATGCCCTCCAATCGAAAGCAAAAAAGAGAGACTGGAGCGACATGATGGAAGAATTAAAAACCCTGCGCCGGTCTACAGAAATATTGTTTGGCTCTTTTGATAAGGAGCAAATGAGCACGGTGGGAATTGCCAATAACAATCCTGTTTCGGTGCTTGCGCTGGCTTTTATCCTCACCGGGCATATCTATCATCATATCGATGTGATCAGGGAACGCTATCTGCCTTAATTTTTTAGCAGTAATTTACTCCGTTTACGACTGGGGCTAAAACAACAAAGCCCCTCTTTTGGAGGAGCTTTGAATAAATCTGGTATATTTTAAAACCCTTTTTTGGCCGGTTCTTCTTTTGAATTTGTTTTTGCAAGGTTTTGCTGACCGATTATATCGTTCATCACTTTCACGGCCTGGTCCAGGTAGATATCTTCCTGCAGGCTTTTAATCCATAGTGCATAGCGGTCTTTTTTATTCTTGTCATTATCCCAGCGATTCGCTTCCTTGGGCAAGACGGATACATCTAATGAATCTTTCAATTTCATCAGTGTTTCTAATTGCTTGATCGTAGTACGGATGGTTTTTTGCTCGGCCCGGTATTTATCGATCTGCAGAGAATACTGTTTGTCGTTTTGTTTAGACAACCAGTCGGAACTCTCTTTGATCAGTTTAAAAGCTTCATCATTATCCACCCGTTGGGCTGCCAACTGCTGAATTGTTTTCAGGTCATACCCTGATTTCCAGTTAATATAGGTTGCTTTATTGATTTCGTCCCAGGGCAACGCATCCGGATCATCTTTTTCTCTTAATTTGAGGTTCTCCATATTATCAGGCAATACAATATCCGAGCTAACGCCTTTTAATTGGGTGGAGCCTCCATTAATACGATAGAACTTCTGCAGGGTCAGTTTTACGGTACCCAGCTCATTGCTGGTCAAAGAAAATCCATTTTCATCCAGGCCAATATTGCGCTGGACGGTTCCTTTTCCATAAGTAGTTGTGCTTCCGATGATAACCCCACGGTTGTAATCCTGGATAGCAGCGGCAAAAATTTCTGATGCTGAAGCACTGAATTCATTGACCATGACAGCCAGCGGACCCGTATATAAAACATTCCGGTCTTTATCTTTCAGTACACTGGGATTATTATCCCTGTCTTTTACCTGTACGATTGGGCCTTCATCTATAAAGAGGCCAGCCATTTGTACCACGTCATATAATGACCCTCCCCCGTTATTCCGAAGGTCTATTACAATACCATCCACCTGCTCTTCTTTTAATTTAGCTACTTCTTTTGCCACATCTATATAGCTGCGTGCGCCATTAGGGTCTTCAAAGTTTGCATAGAACTCGGGAAGGAAGATATAACCGATTTTCGAACTTCCATTCTTTACGATGGCGCTGCGGGCATATGTTTCGTCCTGCACGATCTTATCACGGATAAGTGTTACCACTTTTACGGAACCATCGGTTTTTTTGACTGTAAGTCGTACTTCTGTCCCTTTTTTGCCCCGGATCACTTTTACTGCATCCGTTACCACGTAGCCTGTCAGATCCACCGGCTCTTCTTTGCCCTGGGCCACTTTCATAATTATATCGCCGGGTTGTATTTCCCCCGATTTAGAAGCAGGACTTCCGGTCAATACGCTGCTTACTTTAATATTTCCATCATCATACTGAAGTGAAGCACCTATACCAAAAAAAGTACCGCTCATCTCTTCATCAAAATATCGTTTATCTACCGGTGGAAAGAATTCTGAGTGCGGGTCCATCGTGGTCGTAATGGCATTGACAAAGACATTGAACTTATCATCATCAGTAAATTTGAAACGGTACCTTTCGAAAGTTCTGTTCATGATACGTTTTACTTTTTCACGGGCATCTTTTTCCAGTTCCGCATCTGTCTTTACTACGAATCCTTCTTTGCCTTTATTCTTTTCTCTTACATCGACCAGGTCAACGTACCGCTCCAGTGTCATAAACTTTAATTTCTTTCTCCAACGGTCTTTCCTTTCTGCTTCAGAAGTCGGGAAGTCAAGCTTATCGGCATCCAGTATTACTTCCTCATCAACCGTAAAGTCAAATGCTTTGGAGAGGGCCTCATTATAAATCAACGCAACTTCCTCCATCCGGGTATTAAAAATTTTACCTGCTGCCAGGAAAAATTCTACTGGTGCACCTTTTATTTCATCATCGATCTTTGTTTCAAATTTTTTCAAAGCGTTCATATCGCTTAGGAGGTAGATATTTTTATCGGCATCAATATCACCGATAAATTTTTTGAACACTTTTTGAGAGAAGGCATCATTGATATCTTGCGGGCTGAAATGTGCTTCTGAAAGCATCGAACCCACTAATTTCAAGATTTGCTCATACTTGGAGGGAGGATTAATGGAGGATTTACTGGTTCCGGTTCCCATCGTCTTAAAGGCAAGAAATGAACCTGCTACTAGCATCAAAATCACAATAGGGAGTCTTTTCATATTCAAAAGGTATTTAATTGAATTAGGCATAGTCCAAAATTAACGCAAAAACCCTGTTTTTCTTGCCTTTATATGCTTTTAACAAGTGTTTTTGATGAAAGGCGGAAAACGGTAAAACCCTTAACCAATACAAAAAACAGGAAATGGATGGGAAAAAAAGAAAAACTCCTTTTCGCCGGGGCAAAAAAGGAGTTAGTTGGGGTAACCAATGGGGCTCGAACCCACGACCCTCAGAACCACAATCTGATGCTCTAACCAGCTGAGCTATGGCTACCATTTGTGAGCAGCAAAAGTATATAAAATCATCCCCCGCACCAAAACCAGATTTTGAATACGAAACAGCTTTCAGTTTCTTTGCACTCTTTTTAACAGACACTATGAATTATTGGTTCCTGATTACGATCCCCCTTCTTTCGGCTTTTATTGGTTGGGTAGTCAACCGGCTTGCAATAAGGCTGCTATTCCACCCGCTACACCCCCGAAAAATATTAGGCATCACTTTCCAGGGTGTATTCCCCAAACGACAGCAACAATTTGCTGAAAAGCTCGGAAAGCTGGTGAGCACAGAACTTTTCTCCTTCGATGGAATGGAGGAGAAGATCAGCAACCCGGAAAACATGAAGAAGATCATGCCACTGATAGAAGATCATATTGATGATTTTTTGCGCAACCGGCTCGGCAAAGAAATGCCCATGGTTGGTATGTTTATAGGTGACAAAACGATTGGCAAACTCAAAGAATCATTTATGAAGGAGATTGAATTATTATTCCCACAGGTCATGAAACAATATGCATCCAACCTGAAAGAGGAAATTGATCTGGAACAGATCGTTGTCAAAAAGATAGCTGGCTTTTCTTCAAACAGGTTAGAAGAAGTGTTACTGAAGGTCATGTCCAGGGAATTCCGGTTGTTAGAGATTGTTGGGGCTGTAACTGGTTTTATTATAGGTCTTATACTGGTACTTATCACCCAATTAATCGCCTGATCATTCAATATTCTCGCCACAGCTGAACTTTTTCCTTCTGGCATTGTCTTACAGCCATTCATCAAGTTGTCATGACTTCGTCAGCAAGTTAGTACACCTTTGAGCGTCTAAAGTCTAAATTCAGTTACATGAGAAAATTTATTTTTGCCTTATCCATTGTCTTTCTGTCACTTATAGCTTATTCTCAGCCTTTTGGGAATAGACCTGGTGGTGGTCAGATGCCTACGGGCCGGTTCTATGGCAAATTAGTAGAGTCAAAATCAGGCAAACCCATTGAATATGCTTCTGTACAGTTGATCCAGAATAAAATGGATACGGTCACAAAAAAAAGAAAGGATATAGTTGTCTCTGGGATGCTCACCAAAGCCAACGGAGAGTTCAGCCTTGAAAATGTACCGGTAATGGGCCAGTCGAAATTAAAGATATCTGTTGTGGGCTATAAATCGCTTGAACAAACGGTTTCTTTTAATATTAAAATGGGCGGCGACATGAGTGCAATGATCGGTGCATTGGATAAAGACCTTGGCAATGTGAAAATAGAACTGGATGAAAAGTTATTAGATAATATAACTGTTACAACTTCCAACCCCGGTTTGAAATTAGGTATCGACCGCAAGGTTTTCAATGTAGACAAAAATATTGTTTCTGCCGGTGGTACAGCGGTTGATATAATGAGAAATATTCCATCAATAAACGTTGACCTTGATGGGAACGTAACAATGAGGAACAATGCTCCTCAAATATTTGTAGATGGACGGCCTACCACTTTAACGCTGGAACAAATACCTTCCGATGCGATAGAAAGTGTTGAAATAATTACCAACCCCTCCGCTAAATTTGATGCGTCCGGTGGTACCGCAGGAATTTTAAATGTGGTATTAAAGAAAAACAAAAAAGTGGGGTACAGCGGAGGTGTTCGTGCCAATATAGATTCAAGAGCAAAAATCGGATTGGGTGGTGACATAAACCTTCGTCAGCAGAAAATGAATTTTTTTCTTAGCGCAAATTATAATGAACGTAAGTCGATTAGTACAGGAACAACTGATAGAAACACGTTAGTGGGCACACCTCCTACTTATCTCGAACAATTAGATCGTAACGTTTCCGAGGGCTATTTCGCTTTTCTACGAACAGGCTTTGATTTTTTTATAGATAACAGAAATACCATTTCAGTGTCCGGTAATTTTGTAAAAGGACGCTTCAAACCACTTTCAGAAAGTGATATTGCAATTGATTCTTTTTTTACACCCCTGCGATCAGGCTTAAATAAAAGGAATTCGGCTACCAGCACTATGTTTAGTAATAGTGGTCTTTCATTCAGTTTTAAACATAATTTCCCAAAACAAGGAGAGGAGCTAACAGCTGATGTAAATTACAATCGCAGTAATAACGAAAACGAAAACATTATTACTACCGACAATTTTAAAATTCCAGAAAACACATTTATTAATTCTGCAAAACAAAAACAGGATGGCGCTGGTAGTAATAACAATTTAACTATCCAGTCAGATTATACAAAGCCCATAAATGATAAATCAAAATTGGAAATGGGCATACGGCTGCAAATCAGAAAGTCAGATACCAAAAATAATTTTTTTGATTACATTAACGGTACTCCTGTATTAAGAACACCTTTATCGGTGAATTATAATAACACCGATAATGTATATGCTGCCTACACAACTTATTCAAATAAACAAAAGGATTTTGGATACCAATTAGGTTTGCGTATTGAAAGCTCCAATTATCAGGGAAATTTACCGGATAAGAACCAGGTATTTAATATCAAATTTCCTGTAAGTCTTTTTCCAAGTGTTTTTTTAACCCAGAAATTAAAAAAAGAGCAGGATCTACAATTAAACTATTCGAGAAGAATTAACCGCCCTAATTTTTTCCAGCTTTTCCCTTTTACTGATTTCTCCGATTTTCTAAACATCAGCCGGGGAAATCCTGATTTAAAACCTGAGTTTACAAATTCGCTGGAACTATCTTATCAAAAGACGTTTAAGAATAAGGATAATTTTATCGCTTCCCTGTATTATAAAAATACCAACAACCTGATTTCAAGGCTTCAGGTTAAAGAGATAAATCCGCTATCAGGCGACGATGCCCTTATAAACACCTATATTAATGCTAACAGCAGCTATGTAACCGGTCTGGAATTAACCTCTAAAAATAAACTGGCCAAATGGTGGGATTTGACAAGTAATATCAATCTTTTTACTTCGAAGATCAACTTCGAGGACCCGTCACAAATAGAACTGGATCAATTTGTCAGCTGGTTTGCCAAATTGAATAACACATTTAAACTTCCAAAAAACTTCACCCTTCAGTTATCCGGAGAATACCAGTCGAAAACCGTACTTCCTCCCGGTGGCGCAGGTGGTGGCGGCGGTGGCGGCGGCCGTGGAGGAGGAATGTTTGGAGGTGGTATGTTTGGGCAATCAAGTGCCGCACAAGGATTTTCAAAAGCAAACTATTTTGTAGATGCTGGTCTACGATTTGAATTTCTTAAAAACAAGCAGGCTTCTGTTTCCTTAAATGTGAGCGACATTTTCAGAACCCGCAGACAGAATATTTTTTCTGAATCAATTTTCTTTACGCAGGAAGTTTTTCGCCGCAGAGACCCACAAATATTACGGGTAAACTTTAGCTGGAGGTTTGGAAAATTTGATGCTAATCTTTTCAAACGCAAAAACAATAAGAACCAGGGTGGTGAAGGTATGGAAGGTGTGAATATGGGTCAATAGGAAAATTGGAAATCAAAAATAAAAAAGAGTCTGTCGCATAGTTGACAGTCTCTTTTTTATTTTCTCCGGTAAAATATTGCTTTCTTTCCTGGTAATACCTTCTATCTGCTGTCGTACTTGTGCCTTTGCTATGCAGTTTCGTTAAGCAATGGCTAATAGGCGTTTGACCAGCTTCACTGAACCGGCAAAAGTGAGGTTAAAAGACCTGCGATAAGGCTTACGGCTTCTTTATTATTCCAAAGTGCCCTTGATTATTAAAAGGATAAATTTTTCAACTCCTAACAGTATATTTGAGGCGTATGGATGCACAATTACGGTTTGCCATTATTGGCTGCGGCAGAATAGCGGAGCGTCATGCTATTGAATTACTAAAGCATGGACAACTTTATGCCGTATGTGACATTATACCCGAAAAAGCAGACCTCCTGGCCCAAAGGACTGGTGCAAAGGCTTACTATAACCTGGCTGATCTATTAGCAAAAGAAAAAGCAAATGGTATTATTTCCATTTGCACTCCGAATGGTATCCATGCGGAACAATCCATACAGTGTATGCAGGCCGGTCACCATGTCCTCTGCGAAAAACCCATGGCACTTTCATCTGCAGATGCCAGGAAAATGATCGAAACAGCAGATAAAACAGGCCAACAATTATTTGTCGTAAAACAGAACCGATTCAACCCGCCTGTGGCATTTGTCAAACAATTGCTGGATGAAAATAAAATGGGGACCATTATCAGCTTCCAGTTGAATTGTTTCTGGAATCGTCCCCCTGCCTATTACCAGCATGGCTGGCAAGGCACCAATAACTTAGACGGTGGCACTCTCTTTACACAATTCAGTCATTTTATAGACCTGCTTTACTGGTTCCTGGGTGATGTGAATTCTGCCAGTGGTATTCGCTCCAATTACCTGCATCAGGGCCTCATTGAATTTGAAGATACAGGGGTCGCTTTTTTGAAAATGAGTAACGGTGCCATAGGTACCGTTCATTACACCATCAATAGCCACCAGTCGAATATGGAAGGCTCGTTGGCATTGTTTGGTGAAAAGGGAACTGTAAAAATTGGCGGTCAATACCTGAATGAACTGGAATATTTTTCAGTAGAAGGCATGGAAAAACCTGTTTTACCTAAAGGCAATGCCTCCAACCAGTATGGTTTTTACAAAGGCAGCATGAGCAATCACGATAAGGTATATGAGATGCTGGTGAAAGCTATAAAGGATCCTTCTTTCTCCTTTATCACGACTGGTGAAACACTGAAAACAATTGAGATCATCGAAAAAATATATGCAGGTTCTCCATTACAATAATCATTTCCGTTTGTAGTTCTGTCAATCCATGAAACGACTTCATTTTACTGTTACCAACGACCTCAGCTACGACCAGCGGATGATTCGTATTTGTTCCTCCTTGTCGGAAGCGGGGTACGGTGTAACGCTAATTGGCAGAAAACTACCGGATTCTAAACCGTTGGAGATCCGGCCCTTTCAACAAAAAAGAATACGCTGCTTCTTTAAAAAAGGGAAAGGCTTTTATGCCGAGTACAATATCCGCCTCTTCTTTTACCTGCTTTTCAAAAAAACAGACCTGCTTTGTGCCATTGACCTGGATACAATATTGGCGATATATTTTGCTTCAGCGATCAAACGGGTAAAACGGGTATATGATGCACATGAGTTGTTTTGCGAAATGAAAGAAGTGGTAACAAGACCGAAAATTTATCGCCTATGGAAACGGATAGAACGATTTACTGTTCCTAAATTCCAGCAGGGTTACACCGTTAGTTCCCCTATCGCGGATGAATTCAGGAAAATGTATGAGGTGCAGTATGCAGTCATCCGGAATCTTCCCCTCTCCGCCCCCTTAACGATCCCTGAAAAAAAAGAAAAATTTATCCTATACCAGGGTGCCGTGAACGAAGGTCGCAGTTTTGAAACGCTGATCCCTGCTATGCAGCAAATCAATGCCCGTTTGATCATAGCCGGGGATGGTAATTTTATGACACAGGCCAAAGAACTGGTAGAGCAAAATAAGCTGACGGAAAAAGTGATCTTTACCGGTAAGCTATCCCCTTCGGAATTATACCAGCAAACCCTGGCTGCCTGGATCGGAATAACCCTTTTTGAAAACAACGGGTTAAGCAATTATTTTTCGCTGGCGAATCGGTTTTCTGATTATATCAATGCCGGAATACCTCAAATATGCGTGGATTATCCTGTTTACCGGGAACTAAACAAAAACAGCCCTATAGCTGTTCTTATCACAGACCTTGGCCCGGTCAATATCAGTAAACATATTAACGAGCTGCTTGAAAACCCTGTTCTGTACAGCAAATTGCAGCAAAATTGCTTACAGGTTCGGCAGGAATTAAACTGGCAACAGGAAGAAAAAAAATTATTAAGTTTCTATCATTCTATTTTTAACGTTTGAGCCGTCATTTACATATCGTATGCCTTGATACCCCATGGCCAGCAGACTATGGCGGTGCTATTGACATGATGAACCGCATCACCATGTTGCATAAAATGGGGATCAGCATACACCTGCACTATTTCAGTTACAATGAAAGAGGCACTCCAAACGAATTGAACCAGTTTTGCGAAAGCATCACCGTATATGAAAGAAAAGAAGGGCACAAGGGCTTTTCTGCGAAGCTTCCTTATATCGTAGCTTCACGCATCAATGAGCAGTTGGAGGCGAATCTTCAAAAAGATAAGCATCCTGTTTTACTGGAGGGATTACATTGCACTGGAATACTTCCAAAACTTAATCTGCAGCAACGGAAAGTGGTAGTAAGAATGCACAATGAAGAAAGTACTTACTATAAAGAACTCGCAAGGTCAACATCATCCTTGTTTAAAAAACTCTATTTTCTTCATGAAAGCCGGCTTATAAAAAAATATAACCAACAGCTCCCGAAAGAATGTATTTATGCCTGTATTTCGGCGGAAGACATACAGGTTCTGCAGCATGACTATAAGCTTCCCCATATCAATCTCCTTCCAGCCTTTCCTTCCTGGCAACAGGTGAATGGAGAGGAAGGCATGGGGAACCTTTGTTTATTTCACGGTAATCTTTCCGTGCCTGAAAATGAAGAAGCCGCGATCTGGTTGTTGCGGCATGTATTCACGAATGTCCGGAAACCCTTCGTGATAGCAGGGAAAAAGCCCTCCAAACGCCTGGAAAAACTGGCGCATATCTTTCAGCATACCTGCCTTGTGGCAGATCCATCCGAATCAGAACTGAATGATTTGATCCGTAAAGCACATATAAACGTATTGCCCTGTTTCAATAAAAACTCAACGGGCATCAGGTTAAAGTTACTGCATGCTCTTTTTGAAGGACGACACTGTATAGTGAATGAGCCAATGGTTGAAGGAACAGGGCTGGAAGGAGCCTGCCATATAGGGAAAACTGCCAATGCATTTGCTTCTATTATTGAACAATTATACCACCAGCCTTTTACAAGGGAAGAAATAACACTACGGGAACGGTTACTCGGAGACCAGTATGATAATGAGAAAAATACCCGCCAGCTTATTCAATACTTATACTAGCATTATCACTCACCATACCTCTTTCAGTACGGATCATCCGGGCAGGGAATTTTTGCACCACGATATAATCATGTGATGCCATAACCACAGCGGTATTAAAGTCTTTTGAGATATGGAAAAGCAAGGCCATGATCTCATCCGATGTTTCAGGATCCAGGTTCCCCGTTGGTTCATCCGCCAGTATCAATTTGGGAGAATTTAATAAAGCTCTGGCCACATCGATTCGTTGCTGTTCGCCACCACTTAGTTCAAAGGGCATTTTAAAGCCTTTTGATTTCAGCCCTACCTTATCCAATACATCCAGTATTTTTTCATTCATCAGTTTTTCGTCGGTCCAGCCGGTAGCTCTTAATACAAATTTCAGGTTGTCATTTACATTCCGGTCAGTCAGCAATTGAAAATCCTGGAACACTACGCCCAGGCTCCGACGCAGGTAAGGCACTTTTTTCCAGTCAAGGTCCCGGAGATTGTAACCAGCCACTGTACCCTCTCCTTCTGTAAGTGGCAATTCGCCGTATAAAGTTTTAAGAAGGCTTGATTTACCCGTTCCTGTTTTACCAACGAGATACACAAACTCCCCTTTATTTACTGTCAGGTTGATATCCTGCAGAATAAGATTACCGCCCTGATAAATATTGGCGTGACGTATTTCGATAATGGGTTCTGACATACTGATGGTTTGTTGCAAAATAAAGCAAACTAGGTTAACAAACTTAAAAAATCAGGTCCTGATTTTTTATAGTGATCACCAATTCCTTTTTCTCACTCGCTTCTACTCTCCCAATAACCTGTGCTTTTACTCCAAATTTATCTGCTACTCCAATAATTTTATCGGCCGCCTTATCATTGGTATAGATCTCCATCCTTGTTCCCATATTGAAGACCTGGTACATCTCCCGGTCATCAGATTTGCTCGCTTGTTGTATCAATTTGAAAATGATAGGGGGCTCAAATAAGTTATCTTTTATGATCCGTACATTTTCCGGAATATATTTCAGGCATTTGGTCTGACCACCGCCGCTGCAATGGATCAGTCCATGTATCGCATCAAAATGATCTTGCAGTAATTCTTTCATCACGGGGGCAAAGGTTCTGGTAGGACTTAATAAAAGCTGCCCGATAGTTGTTGTTATTTCCCCATCAGTAATATCGTCGTTCATTTTATGCGGGCCGATATAAACCACGCTTTCATCCAGGCTGGTATCATAGCTCTCCGGGAATCTTGCCCCATAAGTTTTTTGCAGCACATCATGTCTTGCACTGGTGAGCCCGTTACTGGCCAGCCCGCTATTGTAGGCAGTTTCATATTTAGCCTGCCCAAAACCCGCCAACCCCACGATCACATCACCAGCTCCGATCTTTTCATTCGTTACCAGTTTTGATTTGGGCCATCGGGCCGTCATGGTTCCGTTTACAGCCATTGTCCTCACTACATCGCCCACATCAGCCGTCTCACCACCCATAAAATTGATATGAACGCCAAAATTTTCCATGCTGCTAAAAAATTCCTGCGTGCCATTGATCACGGCTTCCAGCACTTCGGCCGGGATCAGGTTTTTGTTCCTGTCAATGGTAGAAGAGAAAAGCAGGTTATCATAAATACCTACACAAAGCAGGTCATCGAGGTTCATTACAATGGCGTCCTGTGCAATACCCTTCCAGACTGACACATCGCCTGTTTCTTTCCAGTATAAATAAGCAAGGATACTTTTGGTACCGGCGCCATCTGCATGCATCACATTGACCCAGTCCTTGTCACCGCATAAAACGTCCCGGTAAATTTTGCAAAAGGCATTCGGATAAAGGCCCTGGTCAAGGTGCCGGGTAGCGGCATGTACTTCTTCTTTCTGGGCGGAAACTCCTCTTTTACTGTAAAGACTCATTGACTGAATTGAGCAGCAAAACTAAATATTCAGTATCAATAAAAACCGGTTAAAGAAAATGTAGGGAAAGAATTTTCCGGGCTGGCCGGTGGTCGCAATTATCAACTAATTTCGCAGCAATTTATGCAAGTACACTACGATATCGAGAATCTCCCGGTGTTCCGAAATGCTGTCATTACCATCGGCACATTCGACGGTGTTCATATGGGGCACCGGCAGGTGATTGATAAACTGAAAAGCGAAGCCCGGGCTATTAACGGGGAAACGGTCATCATTACCTTTCACCCACATCCCCGGAAAATAGTTTCATCTACTATCCTGGGCATCCGGCTGATTAACAACCTGGATGAGAAGATCGAATTGCTTCAGCAGCTGGATATTGATCAATTGGTCGTTGTGCCCTTCACAGATGCTTTTGCTAATCAACCAGCCGAAGACTATATAAAAAATTTCCTGGTGGCTAAATTCCGGCCTCATACCGTGATAATTGGCTATGATCATCGATTTGGACGTGAACGGCGGGGCGATTACCGCCTGCTGGAAAAAGATGCTGATTTGTACAAATATCAGTTGAAAGAAATACCCAAACATGTACTGGAAAATATTTCTATCAGTTCTACCAATATCAGGGAAGCCATTCTGCACAGCGATATTGTTACAGCCAACAAGTTACTTGGTTATGAATTTTTTTTCTCCGGTATAGTAGTACATGGTAACAAACTGGGAAGAGAGTTAGGATATCCTACCGCCAACCTGAAAGTAACGGATGAAGAAAAAATTATTCCGGGCAATGGCATCTACGCTGTATATGCGCAGCCGGAAGGGTCTTCAGAAAAGCTCAAAGGCATGATGAGTATAGGTTTCAGGCCAACTGTTGATGGCAAAAAAAGGGTTGTCGAGGTAAATATTTTTGATTTTAATAAAGAGATATACGGGCAATCGCTAAAAGTATTTGTAAAAAAATACCTCCGGGAAGAAGTGAAGTTTGACGGCCTGGAAGCACTGGTGCAACAAATTCACCAGGACAAGATCAATAGCCTGAAAGTCTTATAAAAAAATGGTTCATGGTATAGCCAAAAAAGGATTTACCATGAACCATCAACGATGACCAGCGTTATCGCTTAGTATTGCTTAGTATTTTATTTTAAATTCCAGGGAAGCAGGGTCTTCAAAAAAATCTTCGATATCTGCGCTGATTGTTACTTTCTTTTTGTCGTCTGATAACTTAACGTTTTTACCTTCTGCTTTTGTAGCGGGACGGGGCAGGTTAATAACGTAGGTAGCTTTCATCGTGAGTCCCATAGAAGCAGTTTGTTTTATTCCTTTCAGGTATTCATCACTTTCCACACCGGCATATTTTTCTTTGTTCACTTTTTTGGTCAGCTCTCCATTGGAAAACTCAAGTGTATAATAGTCATCAAAAGAACTGGGCTCAGGCATTTGATCCATAGGGATTGTACCCCCATCTCCCATCTGGTCCTTCATGGTCTCCGCCATTATTTTACCAGACAATTTATTGTACTCTGCGACCTGCGAAGGTTTTGAAAAAGAAAAAGCAAGATTGGTCGAAAATTTTTCCTTTTTAAGGTTCATATTTATTTTAAGGGTGCCATTCCTGGCCATTTCCCTTTCTTCAGCAGTAAGATTAGGAATACTATCGGCACCCTCTTTCATGGAAACCGTAGAATCGATCTCCTGTTGCGGGGCCTTCTCTATTTCTGCACCCCCACCCATCTGCTTGGCCAGGCCGATCAGGGCACTCAGGTCATTGGTATTACTGACGGTACCCGTTCCGTCTTCATTCAGGGTAATTTCCTGAGTTGTTTCAAAACAACCAGCCAGGAAGAAGGAGACGGCTGTAAGCAGGGATACAATTAATTTTCGCATATTTTTTAGTTTATTGGGAAAAGAGATGAATTATTTCAAAAAAAAGTTGCACAAAGAAAAGGCATTTCAGCGAATCAGGGGGGTATTATTCAAGCCATAATTTTCACCACCATTTCTTTCAGCAAGGAGGCGTCTTCTGTAGCAATGCTCCCCACCCCTATGCTTTTAAGGTTGTAAGTATGCAGGAGTAATAATGCTTTTTCCACCCCATCATACGTGTATAGCCTCGCAGCCTGCATGTACTCTTTCATAAAATATGGATTAACCCCTATAGCAGCAGCTATCGCTTTTTCATCATTGCTACCAGCGCCAAAGACCATAAATACCTTACTAAAAAAACTATACAGGGACGGCAAGATTAACTGGATAGGTCCGGCCTTCGGATTGCCTTCAAAAAACTGGATGATCTGAATACAACGTGCCAGGTCTTTTGCGGCCATGGCACCCTGCAATTCAAAAACATTGTATTCCTTACTTACGCCGATGTATTGTTCGATGTCATCCTCCGTTATGCTGGTCCGTTTACCGAGGTTAATAGAAAGCTTATCGATCTCATTTTCGATCCGGACCAGGTCATTACCGATATGTTCTACCAACAGGGCTAATCCTTTTTGGGTGATCGTTAACCCTTTTGACTGAACCAACTCCTGAGTCCATTGGGGCAGATCCCGGTCATACATTTTTTTGGTCGTGATCATCACCCCTTTTTCTTTTACCAGCTTGGCAAATTTCTTCCGGGCATCCAGTTTCTTTTCTTTATACGAGACCACAAAAATGGTCGACACTAGCGGGTTCCCGATATAGGACTCTAATTTTTCCACATCCCGCATCTGCTGGGCTTCTTTTAAGAGGACCACTTGTCGTTCCGCATACATCGGGTAACGGCGGCAGGCATTGACCACATCAGCCCAATTGGCATCTTTTCCATAAAAGACTGAGAGGTTAAAAGAGGCTTCACTTTCTGCCAGGATATGGTGTTCGGCATAGGCAACCACCTGGTCGATAAAATACTCCTCCTCTCCTTCAAGCCAATACAAAGGCTTAAAGATCTTCTTTTTCCAATCCGTTATTATCTTTTCCACACTCATAAAATGCTAAGATACAGGCTTTCAACTTCGCTATCCACTAAAAAAAATTACCTCTCCCAGATTGTCTTAACCGTTTTTGGCACAGTTTTAGAAAGTTTGTGTCCCGGAAGGAATTTAACAGGATTTAGCAAAACCGGATGCAACCAGCTCCCTACCTTGCGGCCGATATAAATTCCACTAAAGATTTATTAACTTAATGTCAAATCTCAAATCCTTTTTATGACAAACACTAATTATCCATCGGCCACACCGACTACACCAAGTCAGCCGCCAAAAAGCAAAAACACCAAGAACTTAGTAATAGGTCTGCTAGCCGCAGGTCTGCTGGGTACATGGGGGTACCTGCTTTATGATAAAAATAAAGCAGAGAAAACGATCAACGATCAACAGGCTTCTATTACAAAAGTAACAGACGAAAAAAGTGAACTGCAGGCCAACTTCAACTCCTCTTTGGCAAGATTAGATTCTATTACCGGTGCCAATAACAACATGCAGGGTGAAAAATCAAATCTCCAAAAAGAGATTGACGCCAAAAAAATTGAGATCCGCAAAATTCTGAACGATAAAAATGCGAGCCAGGCCCAGTTGGCAAAGGCAAGAACTATGATCGCCGACCTTAATTCAAAAATTTCCGGCCTTGAAGAGGAAGTAACAAGACTGACCGGTGAAAACCAGGTTTTGTATGCTTCTAACACTTCTTTACAACAGGAAAAAGTTGACCTCGAAACAAATCTTACTACCCGTACAACTGAAAAAGAAGAACTTGAAAAAACTGTGGATGTAGCCTCTACATTCAGCGCCTCTAATATCCAGGTAGTTCCGGTAGATGAGAAAAGAAGTGGCAAAGAAAAAACTCAAACAACTTCTAAAAAAGTAGACAAACTGGTTGTTTCTTTTGATGTAGAGAACAGGGTAGCTAAATCAGGTCCTGCTGATATGTACCTGATCGTGACAGCACCTGATGGAAAAATAGTTTTAGGAGCTGGGGTATTGAATACCCGGACAGATGGCGACAAAAACTTTACGGCTAAGATACCAATTGAATATGTACAGGGTGAACGTAAGCCTATACAATTCCCTATTCGCCAGGAAGATTTCCAAACCGGCAATTATAAAATTGAAATTTATCATAATGGCTTCAAAATCGGTGAAGGTGTAAGAAGTCTTAAAAAAGGTGGTTTATTCGGTTAAAGCAGTTAAATCCTGCTAACGAAAACCGTCTCAGTACAACTGAGGCGGTTTTTTATTGGCAGGCCGCTATGTTCATGTCTATTCCTGAATAGAATAAATCAGGTTAAACCGGCAACCCGGGCATGTAGTGAGATTTCACCCGTGCAACAGGAATTTCGGTCTTCCCGTTTAAACACATCTTTTACACATATTCAATCCAAGGGTTGTGAATGCACGAAACCTGCAATGCAATACAGTAATTTTGGTCTTTAGCAAAACAACCTCCTATGTTCAAGAATTATTTACCCTGCTTCGTCATTAGCGCTACATTACTTGTTGCCGGAACTTTCGCATCAGCACAAAGCAATATCAAGCCTAAATACAACAACTCTACCATTTATACGGGTATCGAAGTAGGTTCCAAAGGTGTTAAGATGAGTGTGATAGAAATTGGGAAAAATGCACAGACCAACGGTGCTTTCAATATTTTGAAAGACACTTCCGTCAATACAGATTTTATATCATTTTCCGGACCGACGTTTACCGCCACCTTAAACGGTCTTTACAGCTTTTACAACACAGCCCTCCGCGATTATAAAATTCCGGCGAAACGCATTTTTACTGTGGTAAGCAGTGGTGTAAAAATGCAGGCAGAAAAAAATACCAAACTGGCATGGATCAACAATCTGGTCGACTCATTCCGCCTGATGATCAAAGAACCTGAACGCAAAGTAGAGATCGTTGATGTGATGGAAGAAGGCAAATTATCCCATCTTGGTATTGTTCCTTCGTCCCGTCGTTACAGTACCTTTCTCATTGACATTGGCAGCGGTAATACCAAGGGTGGTTTTTTCCCTTATGGCAATACCAAGGACTTCAAATTATTTCAATTGAACTGGGGAACCAAAAGCACGGCCAATGCCACGGAGAAGAACTGTGTTGATGATAAATCGCTGATAAATTTTAATAAGCAACTGTTCAGGGTGCTTGCCGGGGCAGAAAATTCCGAAATCATTTATGCGGTCAATTCCAGCGGCGCGTATCCGGTCAGCGATAATATTGCCGTTAGCGGTGGTATCGCATGGGCCATTGCTACGCTACTGCACCCGGAGCTGATCGATAACTCTGTTATTTCGGTAACCTATGCTGAAGTAGTAAAATTCAGCGAAAAGCTCTATACAAATTTCGAGGCCCTTTCTCCTTCCTTCCTTACAACGAATATCAACAGGCCGGCCGAAAAAGATATCATTTCCAAAGAAGTTGCCCGGGTGTTACAGGTATTCGATCAAAAGTCCCTGATGGCAGGAACCGGTTTGCTCATGAAAATAATCCGGCAGTTTGAATCTGCTTTTAAATCGAAAAGTTTTTACCTGGTAAAGAACGGGCAGGTTGGCTGGGTATCGGCCTATGTGGATCAAAACATAGACAAATAGCTTTTACCGGGTTTTCCACAATGTGAACTCTTTTTTCTGTTGTATTTGCTTCAATTACTTAGTTTGCCTGAGTGAAAGATACCAAAACAATCCTTTTGGGTATGTTATCTGTGGGCCTGGTCGCCACCTGGGTATATCACCTCTACGACAAAACCCAGTACAGCAAACGAAGAACGGAGATATACATTAAGGACTCAATAGCCGTTGCGCAGGGTGTACAGGATTCTTTGCAAAAAATCTATTCCCATACGATCAACAGCCTGGATGCAGAACTGGATTCTACCAAAAACACAACCGGCCTTCTGCAGGGGGAGCTCAGCACCAAACTGGCAGATATAAACCGGCTGAGGACAGAGATCGCCACGATCCTCAGGAAGAATAATATAAAAAAGGAAGACCTTGACCTGGCGCGGAATAAATCGGTACAACTCCAGCAACTCGTAGCCGAACTGCAAAACAAAAATTTCACTATTGAAGAAGAAAAGAAACAGATAAATGCCGTATTAGATAAAGTAACGGTGCAGGTAAAAAGCCTCGAAACGAATGTTCAACAATTGGGACAGGAAAACAAAGTATTGACCGAAAAAGTAAACCTTGCTTCTGCCTTCGTGGCTTCTGAAATAAAACTATCGCCTGTCGGTGTAAAAAATGATAAAGAGCAAGAAACCACGCAGGCAAAAAAAGCCACCAAGCTTATTATTTCATTTACGGTACAGAACAATGTAACTGATTACGAAAATGCCGATGTTTTTGTTGCCATCACACTTCCGAATGGCCAACTACTGAAGAATGAAGATGTCTGGGAAAACACACTGATCAATCTTCAAAATGGCAACCGCATCAATTTTACTAGGCGAGTACGATTTGAATATCAAAAGGGGGAAAGCAAACGAATGAACTTTTCCCTTTCTGCCGAAGAATACCTGAAAGGCACATACACGATGCAGATCTACCACAATGGGTATATGATCGGTCAAACGATGAAGACCCTGAATTAGGCCCTTCCTCCGAAAATAGCGTTGAAGCCCTCTCAGTGCTGTATTAATTACTTGCCTTCTTGTTTTTGCAGCAGCTTTAATCGCTTATACACAGGCATTCTCCACTTATCTCTTTCACCTCTGTGCGATGCTTTTACTTTTTCGTAAGGAGGAAAAATAACACCCGCTATTGAAGCATCCGGGATCTTTATACTATAAAAGTACATTCGAAATTTACAAAATCAATTAGACTTTAATAGTAAACTTTTATAAAAGGGCTATCAGCCTATAAATTTGCTCCCGGATGATACGGACTAAACTAACCTGCCAGCCGGCCGGCAAACACATATTTTTCTGCTACCAAGAAATCCGGGATTTTGATTTATCAAAGTAATCATTCTTTATCTATACAATCTTTGTCATCCGTGTACAAAATGTATTATAACCTATTTCTCAGAAGAATAATCTGCAATACTTGTAATAAAG
>Ga0163144_10001959_pt1 | contig 48102 bp, 33 predicted proteins | sample OliLak19BULKMAT1_FD_123175 | JGI IMG/M metagenome (GOLD analysis project Ga0163144, IMG submission 123175) | Freshwater microbial mat bacterial communities from Lake Vanda, McMurdo Dry Valleys, Antarctica - Oligotrophic Lake LV.19.BULKMAT1 | ecosystem: Environmental > Aquatic > Freshwater >... | reverse complement strand
CGACGTAAGCAATGGATGGCTCGCACAGGCCCTCGGCATGTCCTCCGCAGCATTCGTCAGCAAACAGGCCGGCCTCGCTCGACGAGGTTTGCTGCCCCAACGAGCGTAGTCTCAAGCAAAGAAGTAGAAATGTGAGGCCTGACCCTCTAGCTTCTTCCATGACCCTCTAGCTTCTTCCACGGACAAGGGTCGTGTGATCGACTCACCACGCAATCGACGGCACGACAACCTCTCCTTCGATGAGATCGTTTGTCCACCGACCGCTTCCGTGAATTCTTCTTGATGCGGACAGCTTCGACGCCGTTTAGGTTGCCACAAGGTTGCCACGAAACGTGTTTTTTCCTTCCTTTTTCGGCTTTTTGCTGCCACTCGCTTCCTCGTCTAAAACATTCATCATTAACTAAGTCCGCGTAAGTGCGCTACCTAGCTTCGTCGGCGGAAATGGGTTCGAATCCCTCCCTCGGCACGCACCGAAACGGCGAATCGAGTGGATTCGGGGTCAAACGTGGTTCAAGTCCATGGATCCGTCTTTTTGAACCTGCATGGTCACCGGCCCACACGATCGTTATCAACGTCCCCTGCGTGACCTGCGCATTTCGGTCACGGATCGCTGCAATTTCCGGTGTCCCTATTGCATGCCGAAGGAGGTCTTTGGTCCGAACTATTCCTTTCTCAAGGACCCGCAGTTGATGTCCCTGACGGAGATCACGGAGATAGCGGGAGCCTTTGTCGCACTGGGAGTTGAGAAGATCCGGTTGACGGGCGGGGAACCGTTGCTGCGGGCGGATTTGCCGGAGTTGATTCAGGCGCTGAAGCAGAATCTGGGAGTTCGCGACGTCGCTCTGACGACCAACGGCTGGCTGCTGGAGCGGCGGGCCGTGGCCTTGCGGGAGGCGGGGCTGGACCGGGTCAATGTTTCGGTTGACTCTCTGGATCCGGTGACGGCCGGGCGGATGAACGGATTGGGGTTTTCGGTCGAACGAGTGATCCAGGGAATCGCGGCGGCGGCGGCGGTCGGGCTCTCGATCAAGATCAACACGGTGGTGCAGCGCGGGGCGAACGACCATGAGTTGCTCGATCTCGCCGGCTATTTTCGGGAGAAAGGTTACTCGTTGCGGTTCATCGAGTTCATGGACGTGGGAAATACGAACCACTGGCGTCAGGATCAGGTGGTGCCGGCGAAGGAAATCATGGAGCGGATTCACGCCCGCTGGCCGTTGGAACCGGTCGGTCCGGCGTATCGGGGAGAAGTGGCGGCCCGGTACCGGTATGTGGATGGCCGGGGTGAGATCGGGTTGATCTCGTCAGTGACCGAGCCCTTTTGCCGGGATTGTCACCGGGCGCGCCTTTCGGCTGACGGCCGATTCTTCACCTGCCTCTTTGCGGCGTTGGGATGGGACGTTCTTGGGGCGGTGCGAGCGGGCGCCCACGGGGAGGAATTGCAGCGCTTTCTCGGGCGAATCTGGACGGGCAGGCTGGACCGCTACAGCGACGAACGGGCGGGGCTTCTGGCTCACGGCGAAGTTCGACCGAAAGCGGAGATGAGTTACCTGGGCGGTTGAAGCCGCAGCCAGCTGGATCGCCCCCCGGCGCCTACGGCACCTGCACCTTACACGAAATTCGAGAGTTCAAAGCGAAGGCGGAGGGCCATGCCGCGTACGCGGGATCGGGGCCGCGGGAACGAATCTGGAAGGTAAACGAAAGGACGTCTTCTGTCGCCGTGCCGTCAATCCACGAGCCTGGCGCCGATCCCGACTGACCTCCGATCCCGCATTCGCGGGACGCGTCCCGCGCGCCTCCGTGGCTTGCACCCCCCAGACCTCGCCTCGCGGGGTTCGCGTTTTGGTGTCAACGACGGTCCGGGACCAGCTCAAGGCGGAGGCGGGACCGGGCGGTCCCGTCGCGGCCTCGGCGAGGCCACCTACAACGGACCGGGTCGAGCTGCACGATTCGTGTAAGGTACAGGACGGAGCGTCGCCCTCCAGCCGGACTCCCTCCACCGATCGGCGCCGCCGCCTCTGTTATCCATTGAGAGAGGTAAGGACCCAGCCGATTTAGCCTAACCGCGTGGCGCTCGTAATTCTACGCAGGGTGAGCGGGGCCGAATTGGCTGGCGGCGGGATTGGTGTGGCTGTTTTCTGAGAGCATCCGTGAGAGTCCTCGTTCGTCCCCTTTTTTGTCTGTTGCTCGCCGCTGCGCTGCTGTCGCTCGCGTCGGGGGCACCCGGAGCCCAAGGATCCACGTCGGCTTTTTTTCCCAGTGTCGCGGGCCGCGAAGGTGAGGTTTTGACCGTGCAGAACTGGAGCGCCGCGGTGGACTATTTCGTCGTGCAGAACAAACCGCTGTCCCAAGGGGTGGCACCGATCAACCAGGTCGATTTCACCGGTTCGCCCGTGGATAGTTGGACGCGGGAGGATATACGATGGGTGACCGTCGTCGACGGCTCGTTTGGCCAGCTGACCCCGGTTCCGGAGCCCTCGACCTACGGTGCGATCCTGCTGGGGTCGGCCGCGGCGCTGGTTGCCTACCGTCGGCGCCGGGCGACGAAGCAAGCGGCCGCTTGACGCATCTGCTACCGTGGCGGACTGTCATCGTCTCCTGCCATGTCCACGACTCCCGCGCCCATCCCCGTCACCGTGCTCACCGGCTTCCTCGGCGCCGGCAAGACCACGCTGCTCAACCGCATCCTGACAGAACAGCACGGCAAGAAGCTCGCTGTGATTGAGAACGAGTTCGGCGAGGTCGGGGTGGACAACCAGCTCGTCATCCAGAGCGACGAGGAAATTTTCGAGATGAACAACGGCTGCATTTGCTGCACCGTGCGGGGCGATCTGATTCGAATCCTCGGCCGGCTGATGAAGCGCAAGGACCGGCTGGACGGTGTTCTCATCGAGACCACGGGGCTGGCCGATCCCGGGCCGGTGGCGCAGACCTTTTTCACCGACGACGAGATGCGGGCGCGTTTTCGCCTGGATGCGATTGTCACGGTGGTGGACGCCAAACACGTGACGCTGCACATCGACACCTCGCCCGAGGTGAAGAAGCAGATCGCGTTCGCCGATGTGCTGATTCTCAACAAGACCGACCTCGTCCCGACGGCGGAGTTGGATGCCCTGGAGGCACGGATCCACCGGATGAATGCGCCGGCGAAGATTCACCGGGCCCTCAACGCGGATGTGCCCCTGTCGGCCGTGCTGGAGGTCGGGGGCTTCAATTTGTCCCGGGCGACCGAACTCGATCCCGACTTCCTCGAGACGGAGTATCCGTTCGAGTGGGCGGGAATTTATGCCCTGCCCACGGGGACCTGGGACCTCGCGATTGGCCATCACGGGGACCACGATCACGACTACGACGACCATGATCATGGGCACGACCACGTCGATGGCGGGCATGCCCATCATCATCACGGCAACGAAAACGAAATGGACCTCGTCGTCCTGCCGGTAAGATCATTCGACGAGAAGGATATCTCCGCCGCGCGCGAAGCCGCCGCGGTGGTTTACTCCGATTGGGAAAACAAGCTCGCCGCGGGTGAAACGCTGGTCCCCGGGGGGAAACTTCACCGCCTGCAGCTCGTGGAAGGGCACGGGAACTTCAAGTTGAAGGTCGATGAGCCGGGGCTTTACGCGGTTTTTGAGCAGCATGGGGATATGCCGCTGCACATCGCGGTCATGGGCCAGAATGCGCGGCCGGGGTGGCAGCAGGATTTTCACGCCCACCACTCGCATGACGACGAAGTCTCGAGCGTCGGCATCAGCCACACCGGCGATCTGGATGGCAACCGCCTGAACACCTGGATCAGTGAGCTCCTGAAGACCAAGGGGGGCGACATCTACCGGATGAAGGGCGTGCTCAGCATCAAGGGTACACCCAAGCGGCTCGTGTTTCAGGGGGTGCACATGCTCTTCGATGCAAAATTCGATCGTGAGTGGGGACGTGATCCACGGACCAACACCCTCGTTTTCATTGGCAAGAATCTCGATCGCACCGCCTTGACCGAGGCGTTCAAAGCCTGCCTTGCGTAGTTGCGAGACTGCCGATCCTTCTTACATCGCTGAAACCTGACGCCCTGCGTACGCGCTTCCAATCGTCTTTATGACCCGCCGGCTCCCAACGACCGTTCTGACCGCCCTGCACCGCCTGACGGCGGGAGCGGTGGCCGTCGTGATCGGGGTGCTCGGCCTGCTGGCGGTTTCTCCGGAGGCCCATGCCTGGCTGCATGGACATGATCCGGTGGATACGTGCGGGCACTCGCACCACGCCCCCGACTCGACGGTGCCGGTGCCGCTGGGCGAGGACGAAGGCTGCGTGGTCTGGCTCTTTGCGCAAGGCATCGATGCCGGTGTGGCTGCGCTGGTATTGGACATGCGTCCGGCGGTCTGTGTGGCGGATGCGCCCGCGGCACCGGAAGAGCTGAGATTGTCGCCGCCGCGCTATTTGCGGCGACCGGAGCGTGGACCTCCCGCGGGTTTGGCCGGCCTACTGTAGCCGGCCGATTGTAGGTGGCCTCGTTGAGGCCGGGGTGTTGCGCGGCGCCAAACTCTGCGGCCTCAGCGAGGCCACCTACAGCGAGGCCAGCTACTTCGGGCACTTCGTGTCCTGTCGTTCCTGGGTTGCGCGGCCGGATTGGCCGCGCGACCGAATCTCCCTCCATTCCCATGCACTCTTTATTTCGTACCTTTTCCTCTCTTTTCCTTGCCGCCGCAGTTTCTGCGCGCGCTCAGATGACTCTGCCGCCACAGCCGGCAGAGCATGAAGCCGTCAACCTGGACTACATGGTCGTCACGGCCATGCCCTTTGTTCGCAGCCAGGCGGAGATCGCCGCAGCCACCGCTGTGCTCGAAGGCCGGTCGCTGCAGGTCAAACGCCAGGGCACCCTCGGCGAAACGCTGGCCGGCGAAGTCGGCATGGCGTCGACGTCCTTTGGTCCCGGCGCGGGTCGCCCGATCATTCGCGGACTCGGGGGCGACCGCATCCGCATCCTCGAAAATGGCGTCGGAACGATCGACGCGTCGGTGGCCAGCCCGGACCACGCGGTCAGCGTTGAACCCTTCCTGGTCGAGCGGATCGAAATCGTCCGCGGCCCGGCCTCGCTGCTCTATGGCAGCTCGGCGGTGGGTGGGGTGGTCAATGTCATCACCCACCGGATTGAGACCGCGATGCCGGAGAAGCGGGTGTCGGGCGCGGTGGAGCTGCGTCACGGCAGCGGGGCGAATGAGACGGGTTTTGGCGGGGTGACGGACATCGCGGTACACCGGTCCGACCAAGGCGCCCTGGTGCTGCACCTTGACGGATTCAAGCGGAACGCGGCCAACCTCGAGATCCCGGGCTTTGCCGAGAGTGCACGGCTCAGGGCGGAAGAGGCCGCGGAGGCGGCTGAGCATGGCGAGGAAGCTCCGGAGGAAGTTGCCGGGATCCTGGCCAACTCAAGTGTCGATTCCAGCGGAGGGGCCGCCGGTTTGTCCTGGGTTTCGCCCGGATTTTCCCTGGGCTTCGTCTATACCGGTTTCAATACGTTCTACGGCATTCCGGGTGGCGCGCATGCCCATGCGCATGAGGAGGGCGATGCCCAGGCCGGGGACGCCGCCGGTGAAGAAGAGCACGGTGAGGAGGGGGTTCGGATTGATCTGCGTCAACGACGCGTCGACCTTCAGGGCGAGTGGCGTCACCAGGCCGGGTGGGTCCGGGCGCTGCGGTTCAAGCTCGGCCGGGCGGAGTACCGGCACCAGGAACTGGAAGGCGAAGCCATCGGCACGGTCTTTCGCAACCAGGGCTACGATGGCCGGATGGAGCTCGTGCATGCGCCGATGGGCGGATTTGAAGGGGCCTGGGGAGTCCAGGCGACACGGAGTGATTTCTCTGCGGTGGGAGACGAGGCGTTTTTGCCGCCATCGATCACGGAAGGTCGCGCCGTCTTTGTGTTCGAGGAGGCGAAGCGGGGCGCGCTGAACTGGCAGGTGGGGGCCCGTTATGAGGAACAGGACATCGAGTTGAAGGACCTTGCGACCCGTCGGGCCGACAGATCCCTCAGTGGCAGCGCCGGGGTCGTCTGGACCCTTTCGGAGCCCTATTCGCTGGCCGCCTCGCTGACGCGGACCGAGCGGGCGCCGAATGCGCAGGAGCTCTTCGCCGACGGCCCTCATGCGGGCACGAATGCGTTTGAGATCGGCGATCCCGACCTCGGCACGGAAATATCCACGGGGATGGAGCTCAGCCTGCGGCGCCGCAGCGGAGCGGTCACGGGAATGGTGAATGTCTATCGGAATTCGTTTTCCGATTACATCTTTGAGCAGCCCACGGACGACGAGGAGGATGGCTTGACGGTGTTCCGCTATGTGCAGCGTGACGTTGATTTCTGGGGTGCGGAGGCGGAGGCGATTCTGCACCTGCATGAAGGACGCCAGCACCGGCTGGACCTGAGGGTGGCGGGCGATCTGACGCGCGCGGAGGAGTCGTCCGGGGAGAACCTGCCGCGGATCCCCCCTTTCAAGGCCGTGGTTGGACTGGACTGGTCGTCCGGCGAATTTGCAGCCGGGATCAGTTTGCAGCGCGTGGCGCGGCAGACGCGAGTGGCGGGATTTGAGAGCGCGACGGACGGCTACACGCTGGTGGATGCCTACGGCACCTACCGGATGACACTTGGGACCATGACCTATGACTGGTTCGTGCGCGGTACCAATCTGGGGGATACGGAGGCGCGGTTGCATCCGTCCTTTCTGAAGGATCTGGCACCGCGCGGCGGCCGGGCGTTTGCGGTGGGGGTGCGGATGGGATTCTGAGGAGGGTGGTGCCAATCCCAGCGGCCTCCGCGAGGCCACCTACAGTTTTTCCTCGATGCCGAAGACGGCGCGGGCGTAGTTTTCGACATTGAACGGCTGCAGATCCTCGGCCTGTTCGCCGAGACCGAGGAAGTAGATTGGCAGCTTGAGTTCGCGCCAGATGCCGACGAGGGCGCCGCCACGGCTGGTGCCGTCGAGCTTGGTCACGACCAGGCCCGTCAAGCCGAAGCTCCGGTGGAAAACCCGGGCCTGTTCGATCGAGTTGCTGCCGAGGGAGCCGTCGACCACCAACCAGCGATGGTGCGGGGCGGTCGGATCGTTCTTCTGCAGGACCCGGCGGATCTTGGCCAGTTCCTCCATCAGATTGCTTTTGGTGTGGAGGCGGCCGGCGGTGTCGATGATCAGGAAGTCGCGGGCGCGGGCGTTCGCGGCCTGCCAGGCGTCGAAGGCGACGGCGGCGGCGTCGGCGCCCGTGTGGCTGGCGATCACCTCCAAGTCGAGCCGCTGGGCCCAGGATTTGAGCTGTTCGATGGCGGCGGCGCGGAAGGTGTCGCAGGCGGCGACGGTGACCGAGTGGCCGTCCTGGTTGAGGAGCCACGCGAGTTTGGCCGACGTGGTGGTTTTGCCGGAACCGTTGACGCCGATCATCACGATCGTGGTCGGGCCCTTTTCGACGCGGGTGATCACGCCCTCGCTGCCGGCGAGCACGCGCCGTAGCACGGCGGCACCGATGGCGGCCGCGTCCTGGCCCCGCAGTTCCTTGTCCTTGCGGGTGGCGGCCTTGATCTCGGCGAGGATTTCCTCGGTGGTGGCGACACCGAAGTCGGCGGTGTAGAGCGCCTCCTCGAGCGTCTCGAGCGATGAGGCGTCGATCGCGCGACCGGAGAAGAGCCCCCGGGTTTTTTCGGCGATGGCGCCGACCGTCTTGGCGAGGCCGTCCTTAAACTTTTTGAAGAGACCAAACATGGCTGTGTTCCGTTTGCCATCCTTCGTCAGGGGGTCGTCTCGGCCTTGCGGGCATCACGGCCCAGCTGTCCCTTGAGCCGGTCGAGGATGCCGTTGATGAAGCGCTTTGCGTCGCTGTTGGAGAACTGCTTGGAGAGGTCGATGGCCTCGTTGATCGAGACGACCGGAGGGATGTCGTTGCGGTACTTCATCTCGAAGATCGCAAGGCGGAGGATGGCGAGGTCGATCTTGGCGATGCGCTCGAACTCCCAGTTCTGGGCGAGCGAACGGATATGACCATCGATCTCGGCCATGTGTTGAATCGCCCCATGGATCAGCTCCTCCCCGAACGCGTAGTGCTCCCGTGGTTTCTCCTGGCTCTCGAAGAACACCCGGAGGTCGTCGGTGAGGTTCATCGGAGGATTCAGGCTCCAGGCGAAAAGAAACTGGAGGGCGGCGACACGGCCGTCGCGGCGTTGGGCGAACTGAGCTTTGCTCATCGGGAAAAGGGAAAAAGAACGTTGGAACGAGGAAAAGGGATCAGCGTCTCAGGCGCCGGTTGAGCGCGGCCATCTCGAGGGCGGCCTGGGCAAACTCAACCCCGCGGTTGATGCGACCGGTGGTGCGCTCCGCGGCCTGAGCGCGCGTATTGGCCACGATCACACCATTGATCACGGGCGTGCGGCGGGCGAGAGAGATTTGCTGGAGGGCCACGGAGACGCTGTTGCCGACCATCTCATGATGGTTGGTGTCGCCTCCGATGAGCACCCCGAGGGCGAGAGCGCAGTTGAAGCGGCCGCTGCGAAGCAGGGCGTCGACGGCGAACGGCACCTCGTGCGAGCCGGGCACGCGTTCGACCGCGATGCGGCCCGTCTTGACCCCCGCCGCGCCTAGGACCTCGCAGGCGCGCTCGACCAAGGCGTCAACCATCGCGGGATTGAAACGGGCGGCGACGATCGCGAAGGACAGCTTGGAGCCGTTGACCGGACTGGGTGAGGGGGCGTCGAGACTCATGGAAGTTGCGATTGAGAATTTGAAAGGGATCGAATGCTGGAGGGACTGGACTGGCCGCAAGCGGAGGCACGGCGGCGGTGGATCCAGGCCCGGCGGACGTCGAAAAATGACGCCACGGGAAGGGAAACCGGGAACCGATCCTGGGTGGTGGTTAGAGCGGCACCTGTTCCACCAGTTCGAGGCTGTATCCGTCGAGCCCGACGACCTTGCGTGGATTGTTGCTCAGCAGCCGGATTTGGCGGAGTCCGAGGGCGGCGAGGATCTGCGCGCCCATGCCATAGTCGCGGAAGCCCATCGTTGGGGCGGGATCGCCCGGATTGCTTTGCAGACGGCGGAGCAGTAATTCTCCGGGATTGGACGGCTCCATGTAGAGAATCACGCCCTTGCCGGCCTTGGCGACCACCTCGAGGGCGGAGTGCAGGGATTGATGGCTGCCCATGCCCTTGCCGCGAAAAACGTCGCTGAGCACATTTTCGCTGTGCACCCGGACGAGGGTGGGTTCGGGTCCCGGGGAACCCATGACGAAGGCGAGGTGGTGGCGGCCGTCCAGGCGGCTGCGGAAGACATGGAGGGTGAACTGGCCGAACTCTGAGGCGAACGGCTGGGTTGCGACGCACTCGACCAGTTGATCGCGGTGGACCCGGTGCTCGATCAGCTGGGCGATGGAGATCATCTTGAGGCCGAAGCGGTGCTTGAACTCGATCAGTTCCGGGAGCCGCTGCACGGTGCCATCGTCATTGACCAGTTCGCAGAGCACGCCGCTGGGATGGAGTCCGGCGAGGATGGCGAGGTCGACGGCGGCCTCGGTGTGACCGGCGCGTTCGAGCACGCCACCCGTACGGGCGCGGAGCGGGAAGACGTGGCCGGGCTGGACCAGCTGTTCCGGACGCGAATCGGCTCCCGCAAGGACGCGGATCGTCTGGGTGCGATCGTAGGCGCTGATGCCCGTGGAGATGCCTTCGGCGTCGTCGACGCTGACGGTGAAGTCCGTGCGATGGGATTCCCGGTTCCGGGCGACCATCGGGCCGAGCCCCAACCGCCGGAGCTGGTGCTCCAGCATCGGCACGCAGACAATCCCGCTGCAGTAACGAATCATCATGTTGATCGTCTGCGGGGTGGCCTTGGCAGCCGCCATGATCAGGTCACCTTCGTTCTCGCGATCCTCATCGTCAGTCACAATCACGAGTTTGCCGTCATTGATGTCCTGCACGACGGCTTCGACGCTGTCGAAGGGTGATTCGGCTGGAGAGGAACTCATTACAGCACCTTCCCCCACCGCCGAACGACTGTCAATGCGGCGGCGGGATGACGCATGAGCGGGATTGCCAGCCGCCGCCGGGCCTGTTTGGGTGAGCTTCCCCATGCGTTTCCGAATTCGCCACCGCACGCATTATCGCTATGCCGGCACCGCGTCGGAATCGTTCATGGAGGCTCGATTGACCCCCTCCGATGAAGAAAATCAGCGACGACTTTCGCGCCAGTTGGTCACAGAGCCTCCCTGCAATGTGCATGCCTATGTCGATTACTTCGGCAATCAGGTGGAGACCTTTTCCATCGTGCAGCGGCATGAGGAGCTGGTGCTGGAAAGCCTGAGTGAGGTGGAAACGCACCTGCGGGAACTTCCGCGCGCGGCCTTTGACATCAGTATTTCCGAGGCCCGTCAGATCGCTCGCAGCGAGAAACTCAAACTCTTCGAGTTTCTCATGCCCTCTCCCGCGATCACGTTGACGGCGGACGTCAACGCCCTGGCGAATCGGTTTTTCAAGCCGGTGGACACCCTCGGACCATCGCTGCTCAAGCTGAACGCGTGGATCAAGGAGACGTTTCGCTACCGCCCGGGAGTCACCCGGATCGATTCGACGGTGCAGGAGATTATCAAGTTGCAGTCCGGCGTCTGCCAGGATTTCGCCCAATTGATGATCGCGATCCTCCGTTCCGCGGAGATTCCGGCGCGTTATGTGACCGGCTACATCGAGACGGAGTCACAACGGCGGGCGTCGGAAGAGCAGAAGGCGCCGCAATTGATCGGTGCGAGTGAAAGCCACGCGTGGGTGGAAGTTCACCTGCCGGGAGGTTTCTGGTGGCCGCTTGACCCGACGAACGACTGCGTCGCCGGAGAGCGGCACGTCAAGGTGGCGATCGGCCGGGACTACCGGGATACTTCGCCAACCAGTGGCGTATTCAAGGGCACCCACACGAAACAACTCAGTGTTGCGGTGGTGATGCAGCGGATCTGAGTGCCCGGGGGAGGGCGCCCAGATCCCGATCGAAAACGACGAATCAGCGCAGGCGGGCGAAGGAATTCTGCAGGAGCTGAAGATCGCTCGCGCCCTTGGTGCGTTCGCGGGAGCGGGCGATGAGATCGGCTTCGAGCTGATTCTTGGTCGGACGCTTCTTGTCGAGGAAAACCCCGAATTGGCCTGGCCAGGGCTCGGATGCGAGACGGTAGGCGGCCACCTCGTCGGTGGTATCGTGCCGTTGGGCGTCCTCGGGGCTGCCGTCGTGCTTCTTTTCCTGGATGATCGGAAACACGCCGCCCTTGCGCACGACGGCCGCATCGAAGGCGCCGGGGAAAAACTCCACACATTCCGAAAGGATCTCGATGACTGAGAACCCGTCATGCTGCGCGGCGCGCATCATCATCTCGGTCATGTGGTTGACCTGGGTGGCGTGACTGCGAGCGACGAAAGTGGCTCCGCTGTCGACGAGTTTGCGCATCGGGTTGATCGGCTGGTCGAACGCCCCGGTCGGATCGGTCTTGGTCTTGAAGCCGATGGGCGACGTGGGGGAAGTTTGTTTCTTCGTCAGACCGTAGACAAAGTTGTCCATGATCACGTAGGTCAGCCGCACATTCTTGCGGGCGACATGGTCGAGATGATTGCCGCCGATGGAGAAACCATCGCCGTCGCCGCCGAAGACGAAGACATGGAGGTCATCGCGGCCGAGACTGACGCCTGCGGAGAAGGGCAGGGAGCGGCCGTGGATGTAGTGGCCGCCGTGACTGTTGACGAAGTAGGGGAAGCGGGAGGAGCAGCCGATGCCCGCCATCGTGACGATCTTCTCCTGCGGATAGTTGAGCTTTTCGAGGGCGCGGTAGTAGCAGTGCAGCACGGCGAAATCGCCGCAGCCGGGGCACCACGTCGGGTGGTCGGCGGTCAGGGCCTTCTTGGTCAGGGGGGCGCGATCAGTCGCGGGGAGGGCTGGGGAAAGGGTTTGGGTGGCGGACATGGCGGGGTGAAATTGAAAGGAGGATACGCAGGCTGAAGGAGTGAAAAGGAGGGGGAGGAGGACGGTGGCTGTCGTTGGCGAGGCGCGCTGGGTCCGGCCTCAGACGGGCGCGTTGCTGTGCTCGAGCCGCTGGGTGACGCCGCTGACGATCTCACTGACCTTGAACGTCAGGCCATCGGTCTTGGTCAGGCTGCGAATGGCCGGATTGGCGTACCGGGCGCGGAGCAGGGTCGCGAGCTGGCCGTATCCGTAGAGCCCCTCGTCGTTGATCTCGACGACGATGACCGCGCGGTAGCGACGGAAGAGTTCGTCGAGCCCGGGAGGCAGGGGATTGAGATGGCGGAGGTGGACCTGCCCGGCCTTGGTGCCGTTTTTGCGCAGGCGGACGAGCGCCTCGCGGACCGGGCCGTAGGTGCAGCCCCAGCCGACGAGCAGGACGTCGCCCTCCTGATCGCCGAAGGCCTCGGCCGGGGGCAGGGAGGCGGCGAGCGTCTTGAACTTCTCGCGCCGTTTGGCGGTCATCTGGACGTGGAGCTGGGGGCTGCCGGTCGGATGACCGAGCTCGTCGTGTTCGAGTCCGGTGACGGTGGGATACACACCCGAGCCGATGCGCGAGCCCGGGGGGGCGTGGTGGGTCAGGCGGTCGAGGGGGTACGGTTTGAAATCGGCCGGGCGATCGGAAAGGTCGAGGGAAGGACTGACCATCACCGCCGGCAGGTCCGGTTCATCGAAGGCCTCGATTCGGGAGGACAGTGCCTGGTCGGTGAGGATGATCACCGGCGTGCTGTAGGCGCGGGCGATCCGGGCGGCCTCGATGGCGATGTAGAAGCAGTCCTCGACATTGTAGGGGGAAAGCACGACGCGCGGGGCGTCGCCGTGGCTGCCGTACAGGGCTTGGAGAAGATCGCTCTGTTCCACGTTGGTGGGCATGCCGGTGCTGGGACCGCCACGCTGGACGTTGATCACGATCAGGGGCATCTCGGCCATGACGGCCCAGCCGAGGGCTTCCATCTTCAAGGAGAGGCCGGGGCCGGAGCTGCCGGTGATGGCCAGGTGACCGGAGTAGGAAAACCCGAGGGCGTAGGAAACGGCGCCGAGTTCGTCTTCGGCCTGCACAAAGAGACCACCATACTTGGGCAGTTCCGCGCGCAGCATTTCCATGATGGAGGACCACGGGGTGATGGGATACCCGGATCCGTAGCGCACGCCGGCGGCGATCAGCCCGTAAGTCATGGCCGAGTTACCGTCCAGCGTGACCTGCGGCCGGCCGCCGGCGGGACGATTGACGGCCTCGAAGCGGAAAAAACTATCGCGGAAATTGTCGGCCGGCCATGCGTAGCCCGCGTCGAAGGCGAGCATCGCGTTGCGGACAATGTCCTCGGTCTTGCCGCCGAAGCGCTCGCGGACCAGGGCGCTCAGCTTGGCCACATCGAGATTGAAAACCCGTGCGATCAGTCCGAGCACGTAGAGGTTCTTGCCCTTGTCCTTGGAGGAACCACCGACCGCCTCGATCGTTCCGCCGGTGATCGGGGCTCCGATCGCGGTGAAGCGCCGGTCCTCGGGGTTCGGTTTGACGTGGTCGGCGTCGTAGAGGAGCACGCCGCCGGGGCGGAGCGACGAAAGATGGCTTTCGTAACTGTGCTGGTAGAAAACGACCAGGAAGTCGGCTTGATCTCCCGAGGACAGGATGTCGCCGGTGCCCATGCGCACCTGAAAAATTGAAGGACCTCCGGAGATCGTCGACGGGATCGTCATGTAGGTCATGACTTCCTGGTCGCTGCGACCGGCCAGACGGGCGAGAAAACCTCCGATCGTCTGGATGCCGTCCTGGGAGTTTCCGGCGAGCCGGATGACTACATCGTTAAGAGCGCGAGCTTCAACGGCCGACACGTCGGTGGGGCCGTTGTTTTCAGCGGGATTGGGGCTAACCATGGTGGGGTTTAAGAAAGGTTGAAACTGCCGGGGGGCGGTGCGCAAGTCAAAGTCAATGAGAGGCCTCTGTTCGGCCGTGCGATTCCTGAAGCCGGTCGACGGACTCGATCTTCCCTAACCGATGGTCTTGATGCTGAACTCCTGCGACGGTGGGTGCAGGTGAGCGCGAGCGCGCGTCAGCCCTTGAAATCGAGCACGTGCGACTCAAGCACGGCGCCATCGGCGTCGACCAGAGTCAGGAAAACTTTGAACACATGGGGGGGGCGCACGGGTTTGTTGCCCAGGAGTGAAAGCCCGTCTTCCGAAGGGTTGAGCACGGCCCGCATTTCGCCGGTTTTCAGGGGTGGATTCCAGCGAACGGTGGCTCGGGCGGCGGGTGAAGGGACCGCCTTTTTGTCCGCGTCGTAGAAACCGAGGCGAAAACCGCCGTTTTCGATCGAAAGACTCATCCAGCCGGCACTCCGGGGAATCACGACACCGGGGAGGACGATGTCGTTTTCCTTGTCTTTCTTGGCCGTTGAGCGCGGTCGGGCCGGCGCGCTCGACTGGGCCAGCATGGGGACGACCATGCCCAGAGAGGCGGCCATCAGCAGCGTTTTCATGACCGGGGCGCTGAGGTTCATGGGGAGTTACCCTACTGACAACTGCCGGCGGCACAAGTGCCCGCGAGTGAAGAACAGGTAAAGTCGGCGGGTGTTTGGCCGGCAACGACGCCTCACTCCGCGCGTGGACTTGGGCGCGCTTCCCGGCCGCTCCCTGCCTGGAGCCCCGCTTTGAGCGTCCGCCAGCGGACCAAGCGCTCGGCGATTTTAGACTCCCAGGCCACGGGTTTCGGCGTGTAGAGGGTCACCGGCTTTTCCAGAAAGTCCTGGCCGGAAATATTCTCCGGATAGTCGTGCGAATAACGGTAGCCCTTGCCGTGGCCGGCGCGTTTGCTGGCCTGGCCGCTCTTGTCCCGCAGCGGCAAAGGGACGGATTGCACGGTCTCTTCCTTCAAAACCCGATGGGCCTCGGCGAGTGCGAGGGTGGCGGAATTGCTCTTGGGGGCGCAGGCGATGTAGAGGGTCGCGTGGGCCAGAGTCAGTTCCGCTTCCGGAAGTCCGATGAAATCGCAGGCGTGATGCGCTGCGACGGTCAAGGGCAGGGCTTGGGGATCGGCCAGACCGACGTCCTCGCTCGCAAGAATGACCAATCGACGGGCGATGAAGCGCGGGTCCTCACCCCCGGCCAGCATCTTGGCCAACCAGTAAAGCGCGGCGTCCGGATCGCTTCCACGGCAGCTCTTGATAAACGCCGAGATCGTATCGTAGTGCTCGTCCTCGTCGGAGTCGTAGCGGATCCGGCGTTCCCGGGCGAAGACTTCGATGTCGCCCGCACCCAGCGACGCACCCTCGGGCAAACCGAGCACGATGACCTCGAGCGCGTTGAGTGCGCGACGGAGGTCACCATCGCAGAGCACGGCCAAATCTTCGAGCAACGCGTCGGCCGCGGTCACTCCGCGGGTGCCGAGACCCCGCTCGACATCGATCAGGGCGCGACGCAGCACGCTGGCGACGGCCTGGGTCGGCAGCGGTTCGAGGCGGAAAAGATGGCTGCGGGAGAGCAGCGGAGGATTGACGTAGAAACCGGGATTGTGGGTGGTGGCCCCGATCAGGCGGACGACCCCCTCCTCGACGTCTGGCAGGAGAAGGTCCTGCTGGGACTTGTTGAAACGATGGAGTTCGTCGATGAACAGGAGTGTGCGGGCCTCCGGACGGCGGCGGGCGGTGGCGAGAATTTCCCGCAGCTCGGCGACGTTGGACATGACGGCGTTGACGCGCACGAACCGGCTGCCCGTTTCCCGGGCGATGGCCTCGGCGAAGCTGGTTTTGCCGCAGCCGGGTGGGCCGTAAAACAGCAAGGATCCGAAACGGTTGGTCGAAACCAGCCTGGGGAGGAGGCTTCCGGGTTGCGTGAGATGTTCCTGACCAACGATTTCCGCCAATGAACGCGGACGCATGCGCGCGGCCAGCGGTTGATGGGAGGTGAGGGCATCGCCCGGGGGCGAGGTCGGCGAGGATCCGCCGTTCGCTGCGGGCGAAGCCTCGTCAGATCCACCAAAGAGATCGGGTTGGTCGGTGGCTGCCATGCGTTCCTCCCAAAAGACGCAAGTCCTGCCAAGGACGCAAAGCGAAAGCCTATCCGCTGTAGGTGGCCTCGCCGAGGCCGCGACGGGACCACCCGGTCCCGCCACGCGCTTCGCGCCAAGCCGACGAAGCACCTTGGTGCCGGAATACCCGCCACGGCCGTGACTCGCACCCCAAGGCACTCCCACGGTTGCCCCGGGATTGGTCCGGATCAGCCCCCATTTGGCGTAGCGATGCGAGGTCTGGGGGTGGAGGCGCCTTGTCGGCTGGATCGTTGCCTTGGTTGAGAATTGCCAACTCGAAGCCGCAACCCCCAGACCTCGTATCGCGGCTTTCGCGTTCTGGCGTCAACGACTGTCCGAGGCCCACCTCTAGGCGGAGGCGGGACCGGGCGGTCCCGTCGCGGCCTCGGCGAGGCCACCTACAACGGAGACGGGCTCGGCGAGGCCACCTGCAACAAAGGGGAAAATATTCAAGTCGCCTTTAGGCAAAATAATTGCACTAATTACTCATGCTCGATCGCACCCTGGCCCAGCGGGCACCGCTGCTGTGGATTTTGATTCCGCTGATGCTGGGGTTGTCGGCGGGCAAAGCGGTGCCGGTTCCGTTGCCGGTTCTGGGGCTCTTGGTGGCCGCGGTCGGATGGGCGTGGGTGGCGGTTCGTGCGGAAAGAACCGTGCTCTGGGGGGTTGCTCTTGGTGCCAGCGTGGTCTGTTCCGGCTTGGCCCTGTATGAACTGACCCGCGCCCGGTTGCCGGCGTGGGAAAGCCTGCCGCCGCGGGAGGCGCGGCTGCAGGTGGAAATCAGCCGGATTTTTGCGCCCGGAAAGGACCCGCGAAAGATCGGCGGTTTGGGCACGATTCGCCACGCTTCCGATCATCTGAAGGATCTGGTGGGTCAACGGGTCTATTTTTCGGGTCGGTTGCCGAGATCCGGCCCCCGCCCGATCTCGTCGGCCACGATCGAGTTGGTGGGACGGCTCGAACGTTTGGCAAAGAGTCCTCCCGCCAACACCTTCGACGGCTATCTGGCCGCTGCAGGGATGAATTTCAAGGTGTCGCGGGGGCGGATCATCCGGCAGACGGTCGCGCCGACGGTCCATCGGACATTTTGTAACGCTGCGCTAACGCGGATGAGTCAGGTCCTCGGATTCGGTCTGGAGGCCCATCCCGAGCTTGCGGGCGTGTTGCGGGCGATGCTGTTGGGACAGGGCCAGGAACTGAGCGACGAACAGGACGCTTGGTTCACTCAAACCGGTACCCTGCATCTTTTTTCGATCAGTGGGCTTCACATCGGAGTCATCGCGGTGGCCGTGAGCGGAGTGCTGACGGTCCTGCGCCTGCCTCACTGGCCCCGTTTTATATTATCCATCAGTATCTTATGGCTCTACGTGGATGTCACGGGCCGGGCGCCATCGGCGATCCGGGCCTTTTTCATGATCCTGCTGTTGCAGGCCTCGTTTGTTCTCCGCAGACCGCGCAGCACGGTCTCGGCCTTGGTCACCTCCGCGTTGGTCGTTTTGGTGTTCGATCCCATGCAGTTGTTCAGCGCCAGCTTTCAGATGAGCTACGGCATTGTTGCGGCCTTGCTCGTCATGGGGCTGCCGCTGGGTGAGTTTTGGGAAGGACGGTGGATGCCCTTCCGGGCATTGCCCCCGACCTCGTGGATCTGGGTGCACCGCTGGATCCGGGCCGGATTGCGCGGAACTTTGAGTGCCTTGGCCATTGGAATTTCGACGGCTTTGGTCAGCACCGTAACGGGAGTCCTCTATTTTCAGTTGTTCACCCCGGGCGCTCTTCTGGCGAATCTGGCACTGATCCCGGTGGCGTCGCTCGCCTTGCTTGCTGGGTTTGCCTCTTTGCTCGTGGGACTGCCGGGAGCGATGGAACTGAGCGTGGTCTTCAATCACGCCGCGGCCCTCGTCCTGGGGGTGGTCGAGGTGAGTCTGGCGTGGTTTGCGGACCTTCCGGGAGTGCATTTTCCCGCCGCCTTTCGTGATCCGATCGTGGGTTATGCCGTGCTTGCGGGATTGCTGGTCCTGCTCTTCGGCGGTTTCCACGCCGGGTGGTCGCGCCGGGTGGGCGGATTCTGGCCCCCGGTGGTCTATTCGGCCCTCGCGCTGATCTTGCTGGTCTCGTTTGAGCCGGTGCCTTGAGATGGGAGAATGAAGAGTGCCTACGAACTTGCCATGGAACGTCTCGCCAAATCCGACCCGGCGGCCGGGCGGCCCCTCTCGGCGGAAAAGAAAGCGCGGTTGGCGGACATCGACACGGTGTTCAAAGGGAAGATCGCCGAGCGGGAGATCTTCTTGAAAAAACAGCTCGAGGACACGCTCGCGGACGGCAAGTACGACGAGGCCGAGAAGGTCCGAAAGGAGATCGCGATGGAGCGGGCACGCCTCGAGGAAGAACGCGAGGACGAGAAAGAACGCGTCCGCCGCGAGTGATGCCCGATGTAGGTGGCCTCGCCGAGGCCGCAGGTTAAGACGGCGCCATTCCTAGCGGCCTCCGCGAGGCCACCTACATCGGGCCAGCAAATCCGCGAGGTTGACCCATGACGCCGGAAACCTCTACGCTTGCTCCCTTATGTCCACGCCGAACGCCACGCCCGACAACCTGATGGAGGCCATCGTCTCGCTCGCGAAGCGGCGCGGCTTCGTTTTTCCGTCGTCCGAAATCTATGGCGGTCTGAACGGGTTCTTCGACTACGGGCCACTGGGCGTTGAGCTGAAGAAAAACATTCGCGACGCCTGGTGGCGCGATATGGTCCAGCGGCGCGATGATATCGTCGGTATCGAGACGTCGATCATCATGCACCCGAAGGTCTGGCAGGCTTCGGGCCACGTCGAAGGCTTCACCGACCCGCTGGTCGACTGCAAAGTCTCGAAGCAGCGCTACCGGGCGGACCAACTCTTCTTTTCCCCGGTGGTGATCGACGGTCAGACCATCGCCTACGTGTCGGTGCTCGAAAGCGAAAGAACGACCGAGCAACTGCAGGACGCGGCCGAGCTCCTTAAACGCAAGAAAGGCCTCCAGGGCCAGCTTCTGCCGGTGCAGCCGCGGGACATGACGGAAGCGAAGCCGGAGGAGATCGCGTTGATTCCCTCTCCGGCCACGGGCCTGCCCGGCAGCCTGATGCCGCCGCGGGCGTTCAACATGATGTTCGAGACGAATGTCGGCGCGATGCGCGATGCGTCATCGGTCAGCTACCTGCGTCCGGAGACGGCCCAGGGCATGTTCGTCGATTTCAAGAACGTGGTTGATACCGGCCGGGTGAAGCTGCCCTTCGGCATCGCACAGATCGGCAAGTCCTTCCGCAACGAGATCACGCCGCGCAATTTCATCTTCCGCTCGCGCGAGTTTGAGCAGATGGAGATGGAATACTTCATTCACGAGGATGCCGACTGGTCGACCTGTCACCAGGAGTGGATTGAATGGTGCCGGCAGTGGTTGATTTCGGTCGGCGTGCCCGAGTCCCATCTCTCGCTTTACTCCCATCCCAAGGAGAAGCTCGCGTTCTACTCCAAGGGCACGGTGGACATCATGTTCCGCTATCCCTTTGGGGTGCAGGAACTCTGGGGCATCGCCGCCCGCGGAAACTATGACCTCGGGCAGCATGCGAAGGCGTCGGGCAAGCCGCAGGAGATCTTTGACGAGGCGACGAAGAAGAAGTTCGTCCCCCACGTGATTGAGCCGGCGGTCGGCGTCGATCGCATTTTCCTCGCGGTGCTCTGTGCCGCCTACGCGGAGGAAGAGGTCACGGACGAGAAAGGTGCGGTCGAGAAACGCACCGTGCTCCGCCTGAGCCCGCGTATCGCTCCGGTCAAGGTCGCGGTGCTGCCGCTGTTGAAGAACAAGGAAGCCTTGGTCGGCCGGGCGCGTGAACTTTACCGCAAGCTGCAGCGCCGTTACGCGGCGTTCTACGACGAAGCTGGCGCAATCGGCCGCCGGTATCGTCGCCAGGACGAGATTGGCACGCCTTGGTGCGTGACGATCGATTTTGACACGATCGAGAAGGACGGATCGTTCACCTTGCGCGAGCGCGACTCGATGCAGCAGCGCCGGATCCAAGAGGCGGAGCTGTTCGCGCTGTTGGAAGAGCAGGTGTATTGATCTGCTCATCACGTGTCGCGCGTCCGACAATCGGCCCGGCCTAAAACCCGGGAGAGCGGCGGGGCGGCCGGAAAACGACCGCGGGCTCCCGCGCGGAGTTTTCGCGAGACCTGGAGCGAGGAACTCTCCCTCAAGGCCGGCCGTCCGTTGCGGCCGGCCGAGGTGCGCGCGCTCGATTCGATCGACCGCCTGTTTGGCGATCTCGTCAAGGGTGGCGGCGTGTTGCGGATCTCGGACTTGCGCAACCGGGGGTTCATTCTGCCTCCCCACGTCGGCCGGGATGCGGCTGAGGTGGTGTCCGAGGTCTGGTGGGCTTCCGGAGACGCACCCACCGATCCGTGGCAGCTCTGGCGTTACGTGGCCTATGAGCAGGAGCACTCCGGCGTGCCCTTGCCGGAGGCGCTGCGCCCGATGGCCGACGCCGTGGCCACCGGTCTGGCGATCCGCCGGAGGCTGATGCAGCGTGAGCTCGACCATTGGGAGTCTCCTCCTCCGCCGTTTCGGGCCCGGAGCCGTCCGATCGGGGAGTGGAACGAGGTCAAGGATGTGCGGTTGGCGGCGTCGGAAAACGGGGCGTTTTTCATTGAGGTCCGACCCTCGCACGAAGCGCGTTGGGAACCGGCGCCGATCACGGTCTTGCTCGCGATTCCTTTGCTGCAGCCCAAGTCCGTGACGCATCTTTCCGCGCCGGAAGCGGCGTTGCTGCTGGCGCTGGCGGCGGAACTCAAGTCGCGGCGCCGCTCCGGCACCGGCGTCTTGCACACCCGCCGGGCCGTGCCGGAGTGGTTGGTCGCAGCCGTGCTCGCGGTCGAGGAGGCACGACGGGCGGTGGTCCTGCCCGACGGCACCCCGTGGAAAATCGAACCGGAACCCCTGGTGTACCAGGGGGTGGCGAACAACGAGGTGGCGGACCGCCTGGACCTTCGACTTTTCGATCCACTCGGGCAACCGGCCCCGTTGGCGAAGCGGCTGACGAACCCCCCGGAGGTGCTCTACTTCCATTCCGGGCGAATTTATCGGGGCCCCGGCCCGCTTCCGGCGACGCACGTCAGCCGGACGGCGGCGGACGACCCCTCGATGCGCGAACGGTTGAAGCGGCATGGCGTGCGGATTTCCAAGACCGCCGTCATCCCGGTGAAGTCCGTGCCGCTGCGGCCGGTGCTGCGGGTCTGGACCTCTCCGGTGACCGGGCCCAACGAGTCGCCCGCGTTGCTCTTCGTCCATCTTCTCGCCCGGAGCGACGATCCGCGCTGCGAACGTTCCTGGACCGGGCATGGCTGGGTGTGGACCGAGCAGGGCGCGCCGCCAACGCGGAAACCCGACGACCCGATCTGGGAGTTTGATCTGCGCGCCGCCAACGCGGTCGGTTCCCATTTCGTCGATTTCAAGTTTGGCTGGGACTACGGTCACGACGCCTGGGCGCGTCCGCTCCCCCGGATTTTCCCCGATGAATTTCTTGCGTGGCAGGCATCGTTGCCCCCGGGGTGCGAAGTTGAGCCGCTCGGCGACCTTTCCGGAATCTTCGGACCTCCCATTCAGGCCCGGATGGACTGGACGGTCTTGCCGGCCGTGGGTGGCGGGCGCGACTGGTTCGATCTGCAGATCGGTTTGCGCGTCGAAAACGCCCTGCTGTCGCCGGCAGAGGTGGCGCTGCTTCTGCGGTCCCGGGGCAACTGGGTGCGCCTGCGCGAAGGCGGTTGGCGACGCTTCGAGATCGAGGGCCTGAGTGAGGGCGGCGAGGCGCTGGAACGACTCGGCTTGGCAGCCGCGGAGAGTTTTGCCGAAGGCCAGGCGGTGTCGCACCGCGTGCACGCGGTGCAGCTAATGGCGGAGGCGGAGCTGCTGGTTTCCCGCGACCTGGTGTTGGCGGAGGAACTGAAGGCGCGGGCGCTTCGGCTGGCGGTTCAGCCGGAGCCGGAGTTGCCCGCGGGCCTGCAGGCGACGCTTCGGCCGTATCAGACGGAGGGATTCCGATTTCTTGTTCACCTGGCTGATCAGGGATTCGGCGGCGTCCTCGCGGATGACATGGGTCTGGGCAAGACGGTGCAGGCCCTGGCGTGGATGCTGCACCTGGTCTCGCGCCACCGCCCGGAAACGACCGGGGACCGACCGTGGAGGGCTTTGGTGATCTGCCCGAAGAGCGTCATGCATGGCTGGCTGGTGGAGACGGAACGTTTCGCCTCGAGCCTGACCGTCTCAATGTTTCCCTCGCTGCCGACGACCGACGGCACCGACTCCAAGCGTCCGCAGATTGTGGTGGCGAATTACGCCCAGCTTCGACTGCAGGCCAACTGGTTTCAGAAGCAGATCTGGGACGTGGTGGTGCTGGACGAGGCCCAATTCATCAAAAACCCGTCGAGCCAGACCGCAGTCATCGCCCGGGCGCTTCGGTCGACCCACCGGCTCGCCCTGACCGGTACACCGATCGAGAATCGATTGCTCGACCTCTGGAGCATTTTCGCGTTTGCCCAGCCCGGATTGCTGGGGACCCAGGCGGCATTCCGCCGGACTTACCCGGATGAAGATCCGGCGGCGAGCGCGCGGCTGCACCGGCGGGTGCGACACTTCATCCTGCGGCGGACCAAGAAGCAGGTGGCGACAGATCTGCCGTCACGGACGGAGGATGAGATCGTCGTGACCCTCGAGGGTGAACAACGCCAGCTGTACGACGCGGAGCTGAAGCGGGCGCGGGCGCATCTGCTCGGGGTGAATACGGATCGGGCGCTGGATTCAGTCCGTTTCAACGTGCTCGCGAGCCTGCTCCGGCTCCGGCAGATTTGCTGTCATCCTGCTCTGATCGATCCCGCGCACGCCGCGCTGCCGAGTGCGAAACTGGACGCCTTGGTCGAGCGTTTGGAGGAGCTGGCCGAGGAGGGCCATCAGGTTCTCGTGTTCAGCCAGTTCGTCGGCATGCTCGAATTGATCCGCGATCGTCTGGTTTCGGCCGGCATCGGCCACCTGATGCTGACCGGAGCGACCGAGAACCGGCAGGAACTCGTCGCCCAATTCCAGTCCGAACGCAGTCAGACGGTGTTTCTGCTCTCACTCCGGGCGGCGGGATTTGGACTCAATCTGACCGCCGCCAGTTACGTGTTTCTTTACGATCCCTGGTGGAATCCGGCCGTCGAAGCCCAGGCGATCGATCGCACTCACCGCATCGGCCAGTCGCAACCGGTGGTCGCCTATCGCCTGCTCGCCGAAGACACCATCGAGGCCAAGATTCGCAGCCTGCAGCGGGAGAAGGCGGAGCTCGCGTCCGCCGTGGTTCAGGAGGAGTCGCTGGCCAGTGTGATGGATCTGGAGAGTCTGCGGAAGATTTTGGGTTAGGGTGGAGGGAGCTCGAAAGAACGGGCCCGGCGGTTGTGAGGCACCCCATGGAGCGATTTTTTGCTTCGTGGATCGGGCTTTGTGGGTTTGATTTGCCGGGTGGCTGAATTTTTTCGCATGCGGCGGGGTGGGGACCAGCGGGTATCTTGGTGGGCCTGGGGATGTCTGCTGGCCGCGATCTGGCTGGTGGCGTTGATCCCCGGATGTCGGAAGGCGGATTCGGGCGGCGGAAGCACCCTGCCTGAGCCGACCCGGCGCACGGTCGCATCGGCCATCGGCCAGTCCTCCGGGACGTGCCAGGAGTGTCACAAGGAGATTTTTCAGGCTTGGTCCGGCACCGATCATGCCTTGGCGAACCGGATGAAGTCCAACGTGCCGGAGGCCGCTCCCGCCTGGGCCTCGTTTCCTTCGGTACCGGCCGGTGAAGAGGCGACCACCACCGATATGATCCTCGGGCACAAGCCCATCTGGCAACCGCTGGTGCCGCGACCCGGCGGACGCTGGCAACCCCACGAGCTGGCGTTTGATCCGGTGAAGCAGGACTGGTTCAACGTCTTTGGCTCCGAAGGCCGTCGGGTGGGGGAGTGGGGGCACTGGACGGGACGCGGGATGAATTGGAACTCGATGTGCGCACACTGCCACATGACCGGATATCAGAAAGGGTATGATTCGACGTCCGACGAGTTTCGGTCAACCTGGGTCGAGCACGGGATCGGCTGCATCCAGTGCCACGGTCCGACCGCACCAGGCCACGGAGCCAAAGGCATGGCGGTGAAGCCGGCGGCGGAATCACCACCCTTTTTCGGTGACCGGCAACGCATGATGCAGACCTGTGCCCCGTGCCATGCGCGCAACGAGCAGTTGACCCTCAATTTTCAGCCGGGCGATTCCTACCACGATCATTACCGCATCACCCTACCGGTGGAACCGGGGATCTACTATCCCGACGGACAGCAGCGCGACGAGGACTTCAATTGGACCTCCGTGCTCACCAGCCGCATGGGCCATGCGGGCGTCACCTGTCTCGACTGTCACGATCCGCACACCACCAAGACGATCCTGCCCGTCGCCAACAACGCGCTTTGCCTGCAGTGTCACTCGGCCCCCGGACGTGCCCAGCCGAACGGTGTGATCGCCGTGCCAATCGACCCGCTGACCCATTCGCGACATCAGGAGGGCAGCACGGGCAATCAGTGCGTCAGCTGCCATATGCCGACCACGACGTACATGCAGCGTTCCCCCCGGCATGACCACGGTTGGCTGAAACCGGACCCCCTCCTGACGAAGGAACTGGGGATCCCGAATGCCTGCAGCACGTGTCACGCGGACAAGCCGGTGGAATGGTCGATTGAATACGCCGATGCGTGGTACGGAAAAAAGATGGAATCGCGTCAGCGCGCGCGGGCGCGGGCGGTGGCCGCGGCACAGACGGTTTCGCCGGAAGGCGCGAAGGCGGTTTTGGACCTGCTGGCGAGCGAGGACATCCCGGCCTGGCGGGGGACCTACCTGCAGTTGCTGGTCCCCTATGTTGGCGGTGAGCTGACGCCGCAGATCATCGCAGCGGGCGAAGCCGCGCTGACGGCGGCCGACCCGCTGGAGCGTTCGTCAGCGGCGCGGCTGCTCGCGAGCCACGATCCTTCGCGGACGAAGCTGAGACCTTTGCTCAAGGATCCGGTGCGCCTGGTGCGTCTGGACGCGGCCTGGGCCCTGTCGACGGAGCTGGTCGCGGGATCGCCGGAGCGGCGGGAATTTGACGAGTATCTGGCGGTGTCGCTCGACCAACCGGCGGGGCGGCTGCGAGTCGGCCAGGATCTGGCCAACCGCGGGCGGCTGGCGGAGGCGGAGCCTGAGATGCGTCGCGCGTCGCAGTGGGATCCCTATTCACCCGGCATCCACGAGGCGCACGGGTACGTCCTCAATGCGCTTGGTCGCAATCTCGAGGCGGCGGCGAAGTTCTACCGGGCGGCGCAACTTCAGCCCGGAGACGCGCAGGCGGCCATGCGCTCGGCCCTCGCCTATGCCGAGGCCGGCCGCTACGCGGAGTCGGAAACGGCGTTCCGCCTCGCGGTCGAACGCGACCCCCGTTTCGACCGGGCTTGGTACAACCTGGGACTGCTTTTGGCGCAGACGGAACGATTGCCCGACGCCGTTGAAGCCCTGGGGCGGGCCGAGTCGGTCGCACCCCGTGTCGTGGATTATCCTTACGCCCTGGCCACGGTGCTGCTGAGACAGGGCGACCGCCCCGGTGCGCGCGCGGCCGCCCAGCGTGCTCTCGCGATCGAGCCGAACCATCCCGGCGCACGGCAGATCGAGGCCACGACGTCACGCTAGACACCGCGTTGTAGTCAATGGGGCATCCTTGATCAGGAGGGCAATCCCGCGAACTGGGCGCAGAACCCGCAGCTGCGCATAAGCGTCAACTTAAGACCCCACGCAGGGTGGGACTTTATCCCGAGACTGTTTTGCAACGTCCGATCGGGGTGGAGCCCACCGTGACCGCTCCACGAACCCCGGGGGTTGCGGCGCCTTGTTGGCTGGATCGTTGCCTTGGTCGAGAATTGGCAGCTCGAAGCCGCCACCCCCGGACCTCGCATCGCGGGTTGCGCGTTCTGGCGTCAACGACTGTCCGGGACCACCTTCATGGCGGAGGCGGGACCGTGCGGTCCCGTCGCGGCCTCGGCGAGGCCACCTACAACGGACGTGTTCGAGTTACAAGATTCGTGGAAGGTGCAGGCACCGTCGGCGCTGGCCCTCTGCGCCTGGCTTGTGTTGCCCCGTAAATGCCGTTGACCCAATCGTCATGGGGTCGCCGCAGCGTCTGCAAGCTGACGCTCAAGTTCGCGGTGGTTCGTCTTGCCTGTACCCAGTTTGGGGATGCTGGCGACGACTTGGACGGCGCGGGGAGAGGCGAGATTGGGCAGGCCCTTGGCCTTCACCGCAGAGCGGATTTCTTCGAGGGTCAGTCGCGGTTCGTTGGTCACCGCGATGAGTCTCTCGCCCTTGTCCTCGTCCGGCCGGGCGATCACCGCGACCTGGCAGCGAAGCCCGTGGTGCGGAAAGGCACCTGCGAGGGCGTCCTCGACCGCGGTCAGGCTGATCATTTCCCCGCTGATTTTCGCAAAACGTTTCAGGCGACCCTGGATTTTGATGAAGCGCTGCGCGTCGACGGTGACGATGTCACCCGTGTCGTACCAGCCGTCGAGCGCCTTGAACTTGGCGTTCGCATCGGCGTTGAGATAGCCCTTCATGACATTCGGTCCGCGCACGAGGAGGCGTCCGCCCTCCGGCACTCCTTCGACGGGGGCGAGTTGGTAGTCCATGCCTGGCATGAGACGTCCCGCCGAGCCGTGTCGCGGTGCCAGCGGGGTGCAGACGCTGATCACCGGGCCGCATTCCGTGGCGCCGTAACCCTCGAGGATGCGCACGCCGAATCGCTGGGCCCAGAACGCGGAGGTGGCTTCCTGGACCTTTTCCGCTCCGGCGAACAGGTAGCGGAGCGAACGAAAATCGTACGCGTGCGCGCGCCGCGCGTACAGGTTGAGAAACGTGTTCGTCGCGAGCAGGACCGTGCTGTTCTGCAGGTAGGCGACCATCGGCACGATCCGGTAGTGCAGCGGCGAAGGATAGAGAAACGTCGAAAACCCACGGATCATCGGCAGGAGGACACCCGCGGTCAGACCGAAGCTGTGAAAGAGGGGCAGCGCGTTGAAGATCCGGTCGTCGTCGCGCAGATCGCTGATGGAGAGCAGCTGGCCGACATTGGCGATCAGGTTGGCGTGGGTCAGTTCAACTCCCTTGGGAACCCCTTCCGATCCACTGGTGAAGAGGACCACGGCGGTGGCCTGGGGGTCGCTCACCGGCGGGCGGGGCAGACGAATCAGCCGGCACAGCGCCGCCAGCCTCGCTCCCGCTCCGATCGACTTCCGCACGTCCTCAAGATAGATCAGTTGGATACCGGCTTCCATCAGGGGCTCCATGCGAAGCTTCGCCTTTTCAATGAAGGCGCGCGAGGTCACGATGTGCGTCAGGCCTGCGAGGCGGGCGCAGACGAGCATGATGGTCGGCCCGGTGGTGAAGTTGAGAATCGCGGGCACCCGGCCGAGTGACCAGAGCGCGAGCAGCGACACCGGGACAGTATTGACGTTGGGGAGGAGGAGACCGACCCGCGTGGACTCTGCCGGCAAAAGGCGGGCGAATTGCCGGCTCAACAGGGCCGCGCCCATGAACACCCGGCGATAGGTCAGCGCGCCGGTGATGTCCTCCAGAACACGATGGCCCGGGCGGAGTGCGGCGGCCTCGCGCAGGGCCTCCGGCAGGGTGCGCGGACCGAAGGCGAGGTTGGCCGCAAAGCGCTGGTCAATCATGCAGTCGCGAACCCATTCCGTCAGGCGATCACGCGCCTCGGCGGTGCTCGTGTAGTCGACTTTCGGCGGCGTGAGGACGGCGCTGAAATGCAGCGTCACCCGTGGAAACCATTTTTTGTCATCGCGATTGCGCGAAAATGGCAGGCGATGCGCTCCGCGGATGTAGGCGGTGATCACCTTGGCGCCGGTCCGGTGGAGCAGGAAACCCGTGCCGTCGAACAGCTTCATCAACGAGCCGGTGTCGGAGATCCGCCCCTCCGGAAAGAGGACAAGACGTCCACCACCTTGCAGGTATTCAGCCATGTGTTTGGCGGCGTAGGGCGAAAGGGGGTCGATCGGGAAGGTTCGCCCATTGTCCATGATCCAACGATGGAGCGGCGAAGCTTTGGCGGTGGTCGCGGACGTGACAAAGCGCCAGTTGCCCTTGAGGCAGGCGCCCAGAAACAGCCAGTCGAACCAGGAGACGTGGTTAGGGAGCAGCAGGACGGGACCCGGCGCCGTGAGCACCTCGGTGTTAAACGGACGGAACCCAAACAGGAGCCGCAGGAGGGAGCGCAGGAGAAGCAGCATGGGCGACGCTCCACAGATGAAGGACCGTCCTCCTGCCGTCTACCCGAAAGCCACCCGCGGGTCAGCGAACAACGCGCGGATCGGTCCGGATGAGGTGGACGACTTGACCCTCGGTCTTGTTGGCCGCGGCGTAGTCGCGGCCGAGGCGGTTGTTGGACCGATCGCGGTCGCTCTCCTGCCTGGAGTTGTCCGAACCGAGCTCATGCGAATCGGTCACCTGCTCGGCGAAGGCGGCGTCATAGGTGCGTGCGAGCCAGTAGCTCCAAAGGATGTGCCGTGTTGGATCTTCGCGATAGACCGGATCCGTGGTCGCGAGGCGCCGCGCGGAACGTTCGGCATAGTCCTTGATTCTCAGCAACACCGGGGCCCGGACCGGACTGATCGCGATCAGATCGCGTTCCGTGGAAGTCAAGGGTCGGTAGTAACGGTCCGACAGAACATCGAGGTCGCCCCGGTTGATCCGGAGCTGGGTCACGTCGCCGTTGCGGACCGTTTCGAGACGCACGGACATGGGAATCTCGCGCAACCGAAAGTGCAGGCGGGCGGTCAACGTGATCGGTCGGGCGACGGCACCCTCCGTCAACAGAGAGCGCAGGGACTGGATCTGCGCTTTGAAGACAGTGCGGGGCCCAATCGTGACGGGGATATCGGCGAGAATGATTGAACCGGCGTCGATTCGGTCCAGGGGCACCTCGAAGTCGTCGCTGCCGAAAGGTACATCCTCGGGCAGGGCGAGGCTGACGGCGGCGTCGACCCGGATTCCCTCGATGCGGACCTCGGCGCGTAGGGGCTTCAAGCCGGTCAACCGGGCGGTCACTTCGGTGGCGCGTATGCGGACGGGTTTGGGCTCGGGCCGCCGGCGGGTTGGGGGAGGCAGGGCCTCCGCGACCACCGGCGCCCAGCGCACGGTGGCCCAAGGCCGCAGCTCGACCTCGGTGAAATCGACCTGCCGAAGCTGCCCGGGACCCTGCCGGGTGGCCGCGATCAGCTCCGGCATCCGGGCCCGGGTGAAACGGGCAACCAACGAGCCACCCGCGACGACAAGCACGGCAATCGCGCCCCCGGCGCCCAGCACCAGAACCAGAAGAAAAGCGGGCCAGCGACGACGCATGAGCGCGAAAGCCAGCCACACCCCACCCCACCCGTCAACGCCTCCCTCCCCAACCCGGGATGTCATCCAATAGATGACGTCCCGCCATTTTTCCCGGGAGGGAGGTTGGGTGGGTCGAATGTCATCTATTGGATGACATCCCGCGTTGGTCGCTCGCGTGCGGTCTGCGAGTAACCCATTAGGTTACTTGCGGGCGGGGCGGAGGGTGACGGAGTGAGTGGCTTCCCTTAGGGGGAGGGCGGCTGGGGGGTGGGTCAGCGGCCGTAGAGGTCGGCGAGTTCCTTGAGGTAGGCGGCGGTGCCGCCGAGGAGCTGGTCGAGTTGGGCGGGGCGGTAGCGCCACTGCCAGTTGCCCTGGGCCTTGCCGGGGGTGTTGATCCGCGCGCGGCTGTCGAGGCTCATCAAGTCCTGCAGGGGAATGACGGCCAGGCGGCTGACCGAGCGGTAGGCGGCGCGGATGAAATCCCAGCCGGCCTCCCCACCGTCGACGCACAGGTAGCGGCGCACGTGGTCGCGTTCCTTCTCCGAGGCCGCGGCGTACCAGCCCAGTGTGGTATCATTGTCATGCGTACCAGGATACACCACGGAGTTGGCGGTGAGATTGTGCGGGAGGTAGAGGTTCCGGTTGTCGCCGCCGAAGGCAAACTGGAGGATCGCCATCCCGGGAAGACCGGTTTGCTCGCGCAATTTGACGACGGTGGGGGTCAGTTCGCCGAGGTCCTCGGCGATGATGCGGGCATCGGGAAAGCTGGCGCGCACGACCTTGAAGAACTTCTGCCCAGGGCCCGGCATCCAGGCACCGACCTTGGCGGTGGTGGCCGGGAAGGGGATCCGCCAATACTCGTCGAAAGCGCGGAAGTGATCGATTCGGACAACGTCGTGCAGGGCGAACGAGGCGCGCAGCCGCTCCATCCACCACGTGTAGCCATCCTGGGCGTGAGCATCCCAGCGATAGAGCGGGTTGCCCCAAAGCTGGCCGTCGGCCGAGAAGTAGTCGGGCGGGACCCCGGCGACGGCGAGGGGCTGGGCGGTGCGCTCGTCGATCTCGAACAGATGGGGGGCGGCCCAGACGTCGGCGCTGTCGCGGGCGACGAAGATTGGCAGATCGCCGATGATTGAAACGCCGCGTTTGGCGGCGGCGGTGCGGACGCGGCCCCATTGTCCGAAGAAGAGGTACTGGTAGAAGGCGTGGGCGTCGATCTTCGCGGCGAGCGTCCGACGGAGAGGCGATTTCTGGGCTGCTGGAAAGGTCCGGATCTCCTGCGGCCATTCCCACCAGGGTTTTCCCTGATGGTGGTCCTTGAGCGCCCGGAAATAGGCATACGGCGCGAGCCAGCCGGCCTGGGTGGACTTGAAGATCTCAAAATCGCCGTAGGGCAGGGCAACCCGGTTCGTTTGATGCCGCTCGTAGGCTTTGGCGAGCAGTGGCCATTTCAGCTGGTAGAGGGCGCCGAAATCAACCCGATCATGATTGAGAAACAGCAGGGGACCGAGCGACTCCTGAGGCAGGAGCCCATAACGGCAAAGCGCATGCAGATCGATCAGGTAGGGATTGCCGGCGAACGCGGAGAAGCATTGGTAGGGGGAGTCGCCGTAGCCGGTCGGTCCGAGCGGACAAATCTGCCACTGGCTGAGGCCCGCCTGATTGAGGAAGTCGAGGAACCGGTCGACGGCACCGTCGAAGGTGCCGATGCCCTGTTCTCCGGGAAACGATGTCGGGTGCAGGAGCACTCCGGCGGAGCGCTCGGTCAGCCAGGAAAACAGAGGCGCTCCGCTGGCAGCGGGAACGGCGTGAGAGGACGGCATGGGATGAGACCAGCGAAAAGTGCGGCGGACGGCAATCTTGTTGACGCGGAGCCAGCTGAACCGGCGCGGGGCCGCGGCGGGTGCCTTGGGTGCTTTCGATGTGTGCCGTTCCGGAGGGAAGGGCGGTGAGGTCCGCCGGACCTGCTCTGCGTGCGAAAGTCTTGCCTACCGACCGGGAAATCCCGTTTCTGCGCCATCACCCATGTCCCGTCTCAACTTCACCGTCGATCGCCAGTCCACCCGCTCCAAGGCGCGTGCGGCGCGATTTCAGACGCTTCATGGAGAGGTGCAGACGCCGGTTTTCATGCCGGTGGGTACGCAGGCGACCGTCAAGGGGCTGACCGTCGATGCGCTGAAGACGACGGGTTCGCGGGTGCTGCTCGCCAACACCTATCACCTGCTGCTCCGTCCGGGCCCGGAGGTTTTCCGCAAGTTTGGCGGTATCCACCGCTTTATGAATTGGGACGGTCCGGTGCTGACCGACTCCGGTGGATTCCAGATCTTTTCACTGCCGAGCGACCGCGCGCTGAACGAGGATGGCGCGCGATTCCGGAGCTACGTTGACGGTAAGTTGCACCTGCTTTCGCCGGAGACGAGCATCGAGATGCAGAAGGCCATCGGGAGTGACATCATGATGGTGCTCGACCAATGCATCCCCTCGACGGCACCCGAGCTCCAGGCCGAATCCGCGATGGAGCTGACGCACCGCTGGGCGCGGCGGTCCCTCGAGGCGCGGGGGGATTCACCGCAGGCGCTGTTTGGAATCGTGCAAGGGGCGTGCCATCCGGTTTTGCGAAGAAAGAGCGCCACGTTTCTCTCGAAACTGCCGTTTGACGGGCTGGCGATTGGCGGACTGGCGGTCGGGGAGACCCATGCCGAGCGCTATGAGTTCACCGGGCTGGTGACCGATTACCTGCCGGCGCATCTGCCGCGGTATCTTATGGGGGTGGGGACACCGATCGACATCCTTGAAGCGGTGCATCGCGGCGTCGACATGTTCGATTGCATCATCCCGTCGCAACTGGCCCAGCGCGGCACCGCGTTCACCTCCCACGGCAAGGTGCATTGCCGTCGCACGGTCTACGCGCTGGCCGAAGAACCGCTCGACGCCGCCTGTGACTGCCAGACCTGCCGGGAGTACAGCCGCGCCTACCTCTGTCACTTGGTGAGGGCTGACGAGACTCTGGGGGCCCACCTCCTGACGATTCACAACCTGGCTTATTACCACCGGCTGATGCGGGAAATGCGTGAGAGCATCCTGCGGGATGAATTCCCGGCGTTCTACGAAAAGAAACGCCACGAGCTGGCGCGTCCGGATGAGGACAACCCCGGGGTGCACCCGACGAAGAAGCGAATACAGGCTCCGCCCCGGCGCGGGGACTATGAAATCGTCAAGGGACCCCAGGGCTTCTTCAGTATCCGCCAGATCAGTTCAGGCGAGGTCATGCACTCGGTCAACCGGCCGAGCGACGAGGCCGACGCGCTGTACATCGCGCAGTCAAACCTGGCGGAGCGACTCCGGCGGCCGGTGGAATCGGGCGGGAAAGGCGAGCCCGCGGCGGAGACCGGCGGGCCTGGGCTGGTGATCTGGGATGTGGGACTCGGCGCGGCCTCGAACGCGATGGCCGCGATCGCCTGTTTCGAGCAGGTGCTGGAGCTGCAGGGAGCGGGCGGGCTGCGTCCGCTTCGCCTGATCAGCTTCGAGCGCGATCTCGACCCGCTGATTCTCGCGACCAAGAAGTCGGCGCGTTTCCCGCATCTGCAGCATGCCGCGCCGCACGGACTTTTGGACAAGGGCCGTTGGGTCCATGCGTCGGGGCTGCTGACGTGGGAGCTGGTCAAAGGTGATTTCCTTGAGCTGTTCGCCTCTTCGCCACCGCCCGATCTGATTTTCTACGACCCGTTCTCCGCGAAAACGGACACCGGATTGTGGACGCCCGCGGTCTTTGGCCGGATTTTTGCCCATGCTCGGTCGAAGCCGATGGAACTGTTCACCTACTCCGCAGCCACCGCGGTGCGTGTGGCCCTGCTGACCGTGGGCTTTTTCGTGGCCGAAGGGGTCGGCACCGGCCCGAAATCCTCGACGACGATCGCGTTCACGCCGGGGTGCGGGTCGGTTTCTCCGGGCCTGGCCTCGCGGCTCTTGGGTCCCGCGTGGCTCGCGCGCTGGCGGCGGAGCCACTCCCAGTTTCCTCCGGATCTCGCCGACGCGGAGAAGGCGGCGTTCGCGCAGCAGATCGAGTCACATCCTCAGTTTGCCGGACGACCGCCGATCGTTACCTCGTGAACCACGTCGCCGGCGACGTCGTGGTGGCGGACGCGCAGGCGCGGAGTGCCGGAGTCCCGGTCGCTCGCGACGGTGAGGAACCCCCCCTTGAGCCGGAAGAATTTCTGAATCGCCGCGTCGGCCGGTTGCGGAGTGTAGCCGCCGGCGTGGACATCCGATGACGGGCCGCAGCCAAATTCCCGGGTGCCGGTGGCCGGGTCGACCGAGTAGTACTGCCAGTGACGATCGCCGCAGGCGACGATCAGATTCTTCTGGGCGCCGAGGAATCGGCGAAGTTCGTCCCCCTCATGCCGGAAACCGGAATTGGCGTGGTTGTCGTTCTTCGTGCCCCGGTCGGGACCGACGATCGGGGTCGGGCTGAGCAGGATTTTGAACGAGGCATCGGATTCGGCGATGGTGCGAAGCAGCCAGGCCTTCTGCCCGGCGCCGAGGATTGTCTTGTCCGGGCCGTCGGCGTCGGTGTTGGGGCTCCGGAAGCGACGCCCCTCGACGACCCAGATCTGAACATCCTGACCGTGGCGGAAAGTCCGATACGGCAGCGGCGAGACGGGTGTCTGCTCGTCGAAGATGGCCAGGCCCTGGTCCCAGGTGAGTGAGCCGTACGTCTGGCCGGGCCAGCAGTCGTTCTTCAGAATATCGTGATCGTCGTAGGTGTAGTAGACGGGAGTATGGCTGTGGAAAGTGCGCTGGTAGGGCAGCGCGAAGAGACGGTTCCATTTGAACCGGGCCAACTCTGGCGAGGTGGCCCACGGGTCGGGTTTGTCGTAGTACTCGACATCGCCCGTGTGCACCATGAAGTCCGGCCGCAGGCGGTGCAGCGTGTCGTAGATGCGGTGTCCGTTCGCCGGATCATCGCGTCGCGGATAATCGCCGCAGGTGACCACGGCAAAACGGATGGGAGCGGCGGCGTCCGGCGAGGGAGCGGTTTTGAAGGAACCGGTGAGGGAGGCTCCTGGCTGGCCGGCGAGGTCGCGGGATTCGACTTGAACGCGGTAGGCGGTGGCTGGCTGCAGCCGATGGAGGGCGATTTGCCGGGTATGGTCGCGCTGTGGGTCGACGGGGGACCACGCGGTCTCGATCGGCGAGCCGCCGGATGCGGGGGTTACGATGACCCGCACGTTGCCCGCGGTGCCCGGCAGGGAGCCCAGCATGTCCGAAAGAGCGAGTCCCTCGGGAAGTTGTGAGCGCCAGTCTGCCCGGGTAACCAGCTGCTGCAGCTGTCCCTGAGTCATGCCTGCGGTTGCGGCGGCCGCCCGTTGAGCCTTTGCCGCGGCGGAACTCATGGCGGATTCGCGGGCGACCGCTGTGGCCGCCTTGACGGCCTCGCGATTGCCATCGACCGCTGGCTCAATGAACGCGGCGCCCGACCCATGGGCGTCCGGTGCGGTGGTCAGGCGCGTCCAGATGATCGCGGAGTGATCGGTGACCTCTCCGATCTTGATCCCGTTCCCCTGATACACGGTGGCCGCGGCAAGGAGCGGGAGGACGCCGAAAGTGAGGAGAAGACGAACGGTGGACGATCGAGCAAAACGAAGAAAACGCATGGATTCAGGGGCTGGGTTGAACGAAGATCAACGTTCCAGTCCCTGGAGAGCAAGCGTGTGAGTCCAGCACATGCCCTGTCTCCTCGGCTGATGCCGGCTGCCCCCGACGTGGTTCCGGGCAGTTCCCTCGCGGGAAACCGCCCTACCTGCCGATCGCGCCTATTTCCTGCCGCGCAATCCGCCCATCAGGTAGACGATCAGCAGAATCACGAGGATGATACCGATCGCGCCGCCGCCGAAGGCCGGACCACCGAAGTAAAAGCCGCCGCCGCCGAACAAGAGGATGAGAATGACGATGAGCAGGATTGGATTCATGGGGTGAGGTTATCACAGTCTGCCGTGAGACTGCTATGGGGCATTGCCCTACCCTTTGACTGGGCTATCGCCGCTGCGGGCTGTATGGAGAAAGTGTTCGGAGACGCACCCGATGCGGGCGTCGTGATGACCGCATCGGTCGTTCACGGGACCTCGTAGATCTCGACCAGAGCCACGCCGGAGGAGCCGGCGGCACCGCGGACCTGGATCGTGTGGCCGCCCGGACCGAGGGTGGCGAGCAAGGCGCTGTCGGCGCTGCCCTCGGCGAGGGCGAAAGCGCCGACCTGGCTGGCGGCCGATCGGATGGCCGCGGCGTTGGGAGCGGTGTTCCAGCGGGTGTTTGCCGCGATGCGGATGTTGCCGAGATAAAGCTCGATCGCCGGATCGGGCAGGGCGCCACTGACGCCGAAGGCGCTGAGGCCGGGTCCGACGGCCCGCACGAGGACGGTTCGAGGTGCGCCCGTGCCCACCGCCAACCCGGGAATGAGCAGATTGTCGCCGCTGCCGACGATTGCGCGGATCGAGGCGTTGACGAGCTTGGGGGTGATCACGGTGGCCACGCTGAATGGATCGAGATCGTACACTTCCACGAGGCCAACACCGGTGGCTGAATTGACCCCGGTCACATGCGCGGTGTAGGCACCGGCGGGCAGAATGGCGAGGAGCGCGCAGTCGGCGCTCTCCTCCGTCAGAGGGAACGCGCCCGCGGTCGTGGCCGCCGAGCGGATCGAAGGGACGTTGGGGGCGGTATTCCAGCGGGTGTTGCGGGCAATCACGCGTGAGCCCTCAAACAGCGTCAGGGTTGGCTGGGCCAGCGGGTTGTTTACCTCGAAAGCGGCCAGCCCCGGACCGATGGCGCGGACGAGCACGGACTTGAAACCAGACCCCGCGACGACAAATCCGGAGATGAGCACGTCGCTGCCCGTGCCCACGGGTGCGCGAGCGGAAAGATTGATCAGCGGGGCGGGCAGCCCTGGAGCGGCCAGCGCCATGATCCAACTGGAAAGCAGTGCCTCGCCGGCGAGGTCCCGCTCGCGGGTTCCCACGGCGGGCATACGTTCCACCCCGGTGGCGGACAGACGTTGCAGGAGACGGGAGAGGGACGGGTCGCCGGGCACGAGGACACGCACGGCCGCATCGGCTGAGTCGCGCACGGGGCCGTTGAGGAGGCCGGCCAGTGCGAGCGGCGTGGAGGCGCGGGCGTCCCAGAAGCCGAGGGCGGGACCTTCGGGCTGGTGGCATTGGGCGCAATTGGCGTCGAGATAGGAACGGGCGCGCAGCTCGATCGGCGCGGTCACCTCGTCGGCGGCTGCGAGCCGTGGCAGCGCGGAGGGATCGGGCAGTATCGTGGTGTCGAAGTACCCGGCTTGGGCCATGGCGGTGAGGAGTGGCGTGGGCGCGCCGGGTGCGGAGGGCCCGCGGTGGAGTTGGCGGGTATTGAAACTGAGCGCGTGGCCTCCGACGGGGGTGTGGCAGGCGAGACATTCGGCCCGGCTGGGAAAGCGCCAAGTTTGGGTGCGGGCGAGACCGTTTTCGGTGATTGTGAAGGTTTGATCCGCACCCTCCTCGCCGACGAGTGAAGCGTCGGTCTGGGCCTCGTTCCAGCGGTAGGAGAGCCCGTAGGAGCCGGTGTCGGTCTTGACGAGGAAACGCGTTTCGATCCGCCGGGCGGTCGAGGGATCGCCCCGCCTGAGCTCAAGATCGAAGTGTTTCACCCAGACGGCACCGGTGGGCAGGCTCCAATTGCCATCGGGGGAGAAACCGAAGCGGCTGGTGGTGTCGCGGAGAGCGAACCAACGGCGTTTCTTGGCGTGATCCGACCAGAAGGAGACATTGGGTTCGTAGGCAACCAAGCCTGGCGCGGGGGAAAGGGTGGCGACGGACGTGAAAGCACCGGTGGCCGAGAGCGTGGCGGGAAAGGTGACTCCGCCTTGGTTGGGGGAGGCGACGAGGCGGCGAACGGAGCCCTCGTTGAGATTGGCGAGGAGGACCTCGCCGGTGGCCGGGTCGACGCCGAAGGAGCTGATCCCGAAACTGGTGGCGAGCAGTTTGACGCGATCGGAGGTGACGGGCCGGGTGTCGTCCGGGCGCAGACTCCAGATTCGTCCGCTGGAGAAATCGGCGAACAGGTAGTGGCCGTACAATGTCGGATCACGGGGACCGCGGGCGACGATGCCCCCGGTGACCGATTGTCCGACGGAGTGCGAGTAGTCCCAGATCGGTGCGATGAAAGAGGCGGTCGGGGGAGGATTCGCCCGTGGGCCGGCCAGGGTGCCCTCGCGGTAGTTCCAGCCGTAGTTGCCTCCGCGAACGATCAGATTGACCTCCTCGCGAGACCCTTGCCCGACATCGGCGCACCACAGTTGGCCGTTGGCGGGGTCGAAGGCCATGCGCCACGGATTGCGCAGGCCGGTGGCCCAGAATTCGGTGCGGACGGCGGCGGGATTGACCGGGGCACCGTTGAAGCTGGTCGCGCCGACGAACGGGTTGTCGGGCGGGATCGCATAAGTGCCTGGGTGGACGGACGGATGGGCTTGCGGCGGGAGCGAACCCGGGCGTTGGTCGACGTCGAGGCGGACGATGCCGGCGAAAAAATCGCGGTCCAGGCGCTGGCTGTTTTGGAAACTGTCGTTGGCGGCACCTTCGTCCCCCAATGAAAGGTAGAGGTAACCGTCGGGTCCGAAGAGAATCTGCCCGCCGTTGTGATTGCTGGCTTCGTCGCGCTGGCTGATCAGCGGCACCTCGGAGGAGGCGTCGCCGCGCGCTGGGTCGGCGGAGAAGACGGAGAAACGGGCGAGACGATTGTGCAGCCCAGAGCCGGCCCGGGTGGTGGTCGTGACGGTGGACCAGAGGTAGAAGAAGCCGTTGCGAGCAAAGTCGGGGTGGAAGGCGAGAGCGAGCAGGCCCCGTTCGTCGCTCAGGCTGGTGGAAACGGTGACCCGGTTCGTCAGGTCGACAAAGAGGCTCCGGGTGGGGGTGGAGGCGGTGACATCGGGGATGACCCAGATGCGGCCCGGTTTTTCGACGACGAAAAGACGGCGTGGGTCACCGGGCGGGCTGACGAGGGCGACGGGTTGGCTGAAGGACAGTCCGGGGAAGGCGGGGACGGTGGTGTAGGAAGTGGCCGGAGGCGCGGCCGGCGTTGTCAGGGTGGTCGCGGCGACGCGGGTCAACGGAGCTTGCGCGGGAAGGAGAGTGGGCCCGGCCGTCAGCGTGAGCAGAACCAAAGGTAAAAGGAGAGCGCGCATGAGCGTCCTCTGATCATAGGAGGCGGAGGAGGTTCCGCAACGCTGGGTGTGGTCGTCGTCACCGGGTTAAAAACGGGTTGCTCATCGTGCCGCCGACCGCCCAAGTCATTGGCGATGGCGAATTCGACCCAGTCCTCTCGCGTCCGTGCGCCGGGCCCCCGTCGCGCGGCGGCCTCCCCGTGGATCATTGCGGCGGAGTCCTCGATCCACGGAAAGGGCGTCCATGCGCGGGTGCCGATCCGGGCGGGCACGCGGGTGATCGAATACACGGGGGAACGCATCACGAAGGTGGAGTCGGATCGCCGGGAAAAGCTGCGGGCGGCACGGGAGCGACGCGGGGGTGATGGCTGCGTTTATATTTTTGAGCTCAATCGACGGTACGACCTCGATGGCCGCCGGCGGAGCAATCTGGCCCGCTTGCTGAACCATTCCTGCGCACCCAACTGTCGCTCCGACATCCTCCGCGGGCGTGTCTGGATTCTGGCGAAGGAGGACATCGCGGCGGGTGCCGAGCTGACGTTCGACTACGGCTACACCTACCGGGAGAGCTTTCAGCACCCCTGCCGGTGCGGGGCGGACAGCTGCGTCGGATTTATTGTCGATGCGAATCATCGCTGGCGCGTACGGCGTCGGCTGGCTTTGCGCAGCGCGAAGGGCGCAGCTTCGGCCCATGCGGGACGGTGATCGCCGGGTCGGCCGCGGGGAGATTCGTCCCCGTGGCAGCGCCGAGATCCCTGTACCCTTGAGGCCTGCCCGGGTCCATGGGCGCTTTCCCGGATGACTTGGATCCTTGCGAGCCTGATTGCGGCGGCGTTTCTCGGACTCTACGAGCTGTGCAACAAGCACGCCGTGGCGGACAACGCCGTGTTTCCGGTGATTTTTTTTGGGACGCTGTGCTCGGCATCTGTCTGGGCGGGGTTGATGGCCTGGGACCTGGTGGCGCCGGGCACGTTGGCTCAGGGCCTGACGGTTGACCCGCTCACCCTCCGGCAGCACGGACAGATCCTGATCAAGTCGACGATCGTCTCGGTCTCGTGGGTCTTCACCTATTTTGCGGTCAAACACCTGCCGGTTTCGATCGCGGCCCCTGTGAGGTCGACGGGCCCCTTCTGGACCTTCTTTGGCGCCCTTTTGCTTTTCGGGGAGCGGCCGCATCTGTGGCAGACGCTGGGCGTGGTGATGACGCTGCTCTCGTTTTGGGCGCTCTCGGTGGCGGGGCGGGCGGACGGCATTCGGTTTCACCGCGACAAGTGGATCGGTTTTCTCGCGATCGGCACGCTGCTCGGGGCGGTCAGCGGACTCTATGACAAGCACCTGATGGGCACCCTGCACTTTCGCGCCTCGACGGTGCAGGCGTGGTTTCAGTTCTATTTGGTGCTGTTGTTTTTGCCGCTGGTCGTGGGGTGGAGACGCCGCTGGTGGCGACGCGGGGAGTTTCACTGGCGTTGGACGATCCCGTTCATCGGGTTGTCGCTGCTCGTTTCGGATTACCTCTATTTTTGGGCGCTGCGTGATCCGGAGGCGTTGGTGTCGATTGTCACCGCGATCCGCCGGACCAGTGTGGTCGTTGGCTTCGTCGGAGGACTGCTCTGGCTGGGCGAGCGCAATGGCTGGAGAAAACTCCCGGCGTTGATCGGCCTGCTGGTGGGCGTGGCGATGATCGTGGTGGGATGAGCCGCCGCGTCGGAGTCGCCCGCTGGTTCCTCGACCTGATTTGCGGCACTGGCAAGGGACTCAGGCGACTCCGACGCGCAGACGCGGACGGAGTTGCGGAGGGAGTTGCGCCCTGGCGGAGCGGGCTCCAACTTCGCGGTTTTCCCGTGCGGAGACATCCCCAATTCCTGCCCTCGCTCCTGCTCCTCGCCCTGCTTTGGGTGGGGGTAACGGGCTGTGGGCGGCGGGCGGCACCGGAAGCGGGTCCCGGCCCGGCGTCGCAGGATGTGATCGTGCCGCTGGAGCCGCTGGACTTGCCGGTGCGGGTGGACCTGACGTTTCCCGTGATGCTGGGGATCGACACGCTGGAGGCGGAGGGATTTGCCGCAGTGCGTGGCAAACGGATTGGGCTGCTGACGCATCCGGCCGGTCGGAATCGCCGGGGGGAAAGCACGATCGCGGTCCTGCAGCGCGCACCGTCGACGACCCTTGTCTGTCTCTTCGCTCCGGAGCACGGACTTTACGGGATGGAGAAAGCGAGTGCGCAGGTGGAGGACTCGACCGACCTGCGGACCGGCCTGCCGGTGTTTTCCCTGCACGGACGGAACCGCAAGCCGACGGAAGCGCAGCTGAAAGGATTGGATGCGCTCGTGGTCGACCTGCAGGACATCGGCGTGCGCAGCTACACCTACTCGGTGGTGATGCGTTACGCGATGGACGCCTGTTTTCGTCATGGCGTGGAAGTGATCGTGCTGGACCGCCCGAACCCCTTGGGAGGAGTGAAGGTCGACGGGCCGATGCTTGACCGCGTCCATTTCAGTGGCGTCGGGGCGTTTCCGATGCCGTATGTGCACGGCCTGACGATGGGAGAACTGGCGCGTTGGGCGGCGGATACACCCGGGATCGTGGATGTGCCGGAGGAGAAGCGTCTGGCCGGTCGACTGACCGTGATCCCGATGCGAGGCTGGCGACGATCGATGCGGTGGCCGGACACTGGCCTGATCTTTGTCCCGACCTCCCAGAACGTGCCGGATTTCGCGGCCGTGGTGGGTTATGCGGCGATCGGATTGGGCTGCGAGTCCAGTGGTTTCACCCATGGCCTCGGTTCCCCGCATCCGTTCCGAAGCCTGGCCTTCAAAGGCAAGACGTCGGTGCAGTTGGAAAAGGACCTGAGTGCCCTAAAACTGCCGGGACTGCGATTTCGCACCATTGCGGGAGCGGGCACGCCGGTGGCTGCCGCTCGCACGGATGGAAAGCCCTCGACGCGCGTGTGGGTGGAGGTCTCCGACTGGGACGCGTGGAACCCCACAGAGCTGAGTTTCCACCTGCAGCGCCTGGCCTGCCGGTACCACCCAACGAATCCCTTTGCCAAGCTGACCCCTCTGCAAGCGCGAACCTTCAACATCCATGTGGGCTCGACCGTCTGGTGGCAGGCGCTGACCCGGGACGGGGAGAAGGTGAAGCTGGAGTGGTTCTTCAATGAGTGGCGGGCGGAAGCGAAACGATTTCGGGACGAGACGCGACGCTATCACCTTTACGAGTAAGTGGATCGCGAAGGAACGACGCCGGCTTTTCTACACAACGTCACAACTAACTGGTTCTTAGCTGTTTTCAATGGATCGGAGCTTATGGACTGCGTGGCCGACAACCCGGATTCCCACGACTGTAAGCCGGCTCCGTTGTAGGTGGCTCCGTTGTAGGTGGCCTCGCCGAGGCCGCGACGGGACCGCACGGTCCCGCCTCCGCCCAAGGGGTCCCGGACAGTCGTTGACGCCAGAACGCAAAAGCCGCGATGCGAGGTCTGGGGGTTGCGGCTTCGAGTTGGCAATTCTCAACCGAGGCAACGATCCAGCCAACAAGGCGCCGCAACCCCTGGGGTTCGTGGAGCGGTCGCGGTGGCTTCCACCCCGATCAGACGTTGCACAACAGTCCCGGGATCAACGCCCACCCTGCGTTAAGTCTCAAGTTGACGCGTATGCGTGCACGCGGGATCGACGCTAGGCACGACCGATGCGCGACTGCGCCCGCGGGTCCTGGTGCACGCGACGCGCAACCGGTGCCGACGGCGCGTCGCCCTTCAAGGGAGAGAATCGTCTTGTCCGACTTCTTATGACCTCGCGTTCGGAGTTGAAGCGCGAAGGTTGCGCTGGACCGGGAGGGCGTCACGGTGTGGCCGTGGTTTCGCCGGATATCTCCACCTCCACCCGTTTGACCTATGCGCAAGGTTACCTTGCGTTGGGTCTATTCAAGGCAGCGCAGCGTGAACTGGGGGCAATCGCGGCTGCGGACCGGCGGACCCTGCCGGTGCGGAAAATGCGCGTGGAGTGCTGCATGGCAGCGAAGGCTTGGAATCAAGTGGTTGCGTGGGCGAAACCGGTGACGGAAGCGGATCCCGCGTATGAGCCGGCCTGGATTGCACTGGCTTACGCCCTGCGCGAGTTGAAACGGGTGGAAGAGGCGAAGGCGGCGCTGCTGGCGGCGCTGCCTCACCATCAGCGCACCTCGGGGGTCTTGCATTACAACCTGGCGTGCTACGAGTGCCTGCTCGGCAATCTGGCGGATGCAAAGCGTCGCCTCGCGCGGGCCTTCAAGATCGAACCTTCCTGGCAGGAAGCGGCGAGGAGTGATCCGGACTTGAAGGGGCTGTTCCTGACTCCGAGTGGCTCGATGGAGAGTTGAACCTCCCCGCGACAGCGACACCCGCGGGCGGACGCGTGACCTAGTTGGGGCGTTCTTATCGGACTTGGCATTCTTCGCGGGGTCGTATGACGTCGGCAGGTATGCCGGCATGCTCCCGTCCCTGTGCACTTCGCCGTCCGCCGGGATGGCTGGCGGTGGCGTGGCTGCGGATGGCGCGGATTTCACCCCTCGTTGGCGTGGTCCTCTGGGGGCAAGTGAACGCGACTGCGGCGGGGCCAGTGAACGCGACCGTCCAATTCCGAGCGCCCCCATGGCCGGAGCGCACGATGGAGGGCGTGGATGAACTCACGGTGGCGGCGCCGGTCAGCTGGCTCGAGGGCCAGATCGCGCTCGCGCGGATCGGCTTTTCCGGCGGTTCGATCGATGGGGTTCCCGGTCCGCAGAGCCGGGCGGCTCTCCGGGCCTTTCAGGAAAATGAGGGTCTGGAGCCCAACGGAGCGCTTGATGAGGCCACCCGGATTCGCCTGGTGCTGACCCGCCCGGCATTGAGCGAGTACGTGTTATCAGACGAGGACTTGGCCGATTTGCAGCCGGTCGGTCCGACGTGGTTGGAGAAGTCGCAGCAAACCACCCTCGCGCATACGACGATGCTCGAACGCCTGGCCGAACGGGTGCACGCCCATCCGAACCTGCTTCGCAAACTCAACCCAGGGCTGGATTGGACGCTGAGTGGGCCGGGCGCCCGCGTGATCGTGCCCGCGATCGGCCAAGTCGAGCCGGCGACGCCGATCGCCCACCTGCATATCCGATTGGCGGATCGTGTTTTACAGGCGCGAGACGCCTCTGGGCGGTTGGTGGTGCACTTTCCGGTGAGCATCGCCCGCGAGGTCGCCAAGCGCCCGGTGGGCGAACTGCGCATCACGGTGGTTATCCCGAATCCTGACTATACCTTTAACCCCGAGGTGTTTCCCGAGTCTGAGGAGGCCCGGCGGATTGGTCGGAAGTTGATGATTTCGCCCGGACCGAACAACCCGGTGGGGCTTGCCTGGATCGGGTTGGATCGACCCGGGTATGGGATTCACGGAACTGCCCAGCCTGAGCAGGTGGGACGGACGGAGTCCCACGGGTGCTTCCGTCTGGCCAACTGGGATGCGGCGACCCTGCTCCGCTTGGTCTGGGTGGGGCTGCCGGTGATGATCGAGCCCTGACGCGAACCGTGGGTTTGCCGGCAGCGCGGCGGTTAATGCGGGCTCAGCCGGGCGCGCCGCTTGGGCATGCGCAGAGCCCAAGCGGGCACGGTCAACCAGTCGTCCCGCTGACCGCTGAACGGCGGGTAACTGATCCGCATCAACGTGATCTGGCAGACGGCCTCAAACGCCGCCGGTTTCAGCGCCGCGAGCACCGGGTGATCGCGTAACGCCTGGCTGATGTGAATCGGGAAATACTTGGGAGCGAGGTCGGACTTCTGCAGCTCGATGACGATTTCCTGAATAGTCTCGAGGCATTCGTGGGGGACCGGGCAGAACGTTTCGAGCAACTGTTCGGTATCGTGAAAGTACCAGCCATTCGTGAGCAGATATCCGCATGCGAAGGCAAAAGGGGTCCACGGAGGCCCGAGCAGTTCGGCGCAGGTTTGCGAATCCTTTTGGGCGGTAAACAAAGCCAGAGCGGGATGATAGGTCGACGCCGGCAGGGAAACGGAGGCGCAACGAGGCAGACTGACGCGGCGCAGGCGAGCGACCGGATCTCCGGCGCCTGGGGCGTTGGGTGTGCGCTGAGAGGGCGTTGGCATCAGGAATTGGGAGAGGATCGCATCCCCGAGAAGGCGGGACGCGTGAGCGCAGTAACGGAACGAAAATCCTGACAGACGAGGGGAATTGTTCTCCTCTGAAGAGTTGTTTTGGGCAATTTGAGGGGACCGCCCTAGGCCGGGCGGGTCTTTGACCAAAATTTGCGGGGCGCTTGGTTTGGGTGATGCGAATCAAAGACCCTCCCGGGCAGGAGTGGTGGGAACCGGGATGGCGTGACCCTTGCGGCGGCTGCGGGTTGGTTTGGGGTGGGCCGACGCCTACTTTTTTGGGGTGGGAGCGGGGGCGAGGAGCTGGGCCTTTTGATCCGCTGGGAGTGCGGTGCCGGCGAGCCAGTCCTCGGCGGCGGGGCGGTCGGTGGTGAGCCACTGGCGGGCGGTCGTCTGGATGGCAGCGTTGCGTTGGGACGGGTTGGAGAACAAGTCGATCGCGGCGGCGGCTTTGGCCGGATTGTCCTGGGCGAGCTTGCTGACGTAGGCTTGAGCGGCGCGGTCGCGGGTTGCACCGGAAGGCAGCGTGGCCAGCCATGACCCGGCGGCGGCCGGGTCGTAGCCCATCCAGTCCGCGACGACTCGCTCGGCCGCGTGTTCGCGCACGTTTCCTTCCGGAATCGTGGCAATCCAGGCCGCGGCGCTGGCCGGATCGGCGGTCGACCAGCGCCAAGCGACATTGCGCAACGATTCATCGCGCGCCTTGGGATCGGTGATCTGCGTCGCGTAGGCTGCGGCCTCACGCGGGGACTGCTGGGCCAGAGCGCTGACGACGCCGGATTGAAGCTGGGTACGCTGATCGCCCGGGGGGAGACGATTGATCCAAGCGATGGCGCCGGCTGCATCTTGCGACGCCCACGTCGTGGCCAGACTGGCCAATGAACGCCTGCTCCCGCCGTCGAATTGTGCAGAGAAGGAAATGGCGGCGGCCGGGTCGGATTGCACCCACTGTTGGGCGATTTGCTGCAGGGCGTTCTGCCGGGCGCGTCCCTCCGGGAGCTGTTGGGCCCAAGTGCGGGCACCTGCCAGATCGTTTTGAGCCCACCGGCTGGCGAGGGTACCGTAGGCGTTCTCACGAGCGCTGCCGACCGGGAAGGAGTCGAGCGCGCGGGCAGCGGCCAGCGGGTCGGATTCACTTAGTTGTAAGATGGTCTGCTGGAGTGCATTGCGCTTGGCTGGACCGTCGGGCAAGGTGTTGACCCAGGCGAGTGCCTCCTGGGGGTTTTGCTGGCTGAAGGCGTTGGCGACGTTTGAGATGGCGTTGCTCTGTGCCTGTCCCGGAGGCAACGCGGAGGCGAAGAGGGCGGCCATGGAAGGATCCTCGTAGGCGATGGCCCCAACAATGCCTTGGATGATCCGGTCTCGCTCGAGGGGCGTGGGCAGGGTTTTGACGAAATCGAGCGCGGCCTCTGGATCCTGGCGGGCCAGTTGACCGGCCAAATTGCCCAAGGTCTGAATCCTCTGGGTGCCGGTGCCGCTGGTAAGCTGACTGGCCTGTGCGAGAGCGGCCCTGGGATCAATCTGGGCCCATTGGTTGAGCACCTGGCTTATGGCATCGGTCTGCAGGCGGCCGGGCGGCAGCGCTCGGGCTTGGGTGAGCGCGGCGGTGGGATCGGCGTTTGCCAGATAGGAGATGACGGAGCGCAGAGCCTGGTCCCGGGAGCGGCCGGCGGGCAGCTGCAGCATCTGGGTGAGCGCGGATTGGGGGTCCGTCTGTGCCAACTGGAACACGAGGCTTTGGGTGGCTTGGGCTTTGGCGGTGCCCTCGGGCAATTGTTGGACCCAGGCGAAGGCGGCGTTCGGATCCGCGGACGACCAGCGCGACGCGATGGCCTGGATCGCACTCGTGCGCAGGGAGCCGGCGGGCAGTTGGAGCGCGTAGGCGGCGGCTGCGGGACCCTGGCTCTCAGCCCAAGTGCCGAGGACGGCGGTGAGCGCGGCGCGTTTTTCGGTACCCTCGAGCAAGGATTGGGACCAGGCGAGGGCACCTTGGGCGTCCGTCGCGGCCCAACTGCCCGCCACGGCTTGGATCGCCTGCTGGCGGGTGTTGCCGGGGGGCAGGCTGGCGGCGCGGCGCGAAGCTGCGATCGGTTCGCGGGCGGCCCAGACACTAAAAAGTTGGCTGTAACTCCCGGAGAATCGCTGGCCCGGGCCGGCCCTCTCCGCGACCGCGAGGGCCCGGTCGGGGTCGCTGCGGCTGAGTGCGGCGATGGCCTCCGCGGTGACCTGCTGGCGGAGCCGGGTCGAGGATTGGCTCTCGGCCCAGGCGAGAACCGCATTCGGATCGATCTCCGACCAGCTTCGGGCGATGCCAACCAACGCCGACTCGCGGGGCAAACCTTCGGTGATGCGCTCGGCGTAGGCGACGGCGGCCTTGGGATCGGTTTCCGCCCAAGACGTGAGCAAGGCGGTGCGCATGGAATCGCGCACCGCGCGCGTCGAGGCGCGTTCGGCGACTGCGAGGGCTCCGGGGAACTGGTCTGGCGAAAAGGAACGGAGCAGGCGCTGCCAGCGTGCCGACGGACGCCACGGGGGCGTTCGAGCGAACTCTTCGAGGAGGGCCAGATTTGCCCGGGAAGCAGTTGAGTCGTTGGTGGTTGCATCCACTCGGTGGGTTGCTTCCGAACCGGATGTAGCCGAGGAAGTGAGGTAAAAATCGCCGGTGTTCGGGACGGTGGAGCCGCGTGGCGGCAGGGCGCGCCCGGCGATGAAACCGAGGCCGGCTAGGGCGACCGAACCCATCACCCAAAAAATTCCCCGAGGCGGCTTCATGCAAAGAAGACGGTTTGGCAGGGGATTTTTTGGAAACAAGCGTCATTCGCAGACCGTCGGGGCCGGGTTGCGCCGAGTGTAGGCCAATTCTGTCCGACCCGGGCGCGTCTTTCGGGCTGGCGGCGTCGCAACCAGGGTCTTTTGTTTTGGGAGAGCGAAGCGTAAAGAGCAGCGAGGCTGCGGCGATGCAGAGGGGCGAACGGGCTCAGTGATGACCAACCCCGCGAACAGCCGGCCATCAAATCGCCCGTGCGCCCCACTGCAACGCCTGCGCCAAGGCAGGGTGCATGAGCGAGGCCGGTCCGCCGGAGAGGCAGACCGCCAAGCGGGGGGGGATGGGATTTAAGAGGTGAGCAAAGACAAGAAAAGGTTCTTCGCTGTTTTCAATGGATCGGAGCGTCTGGACTGCGTGGCCGACAACCCGGAATCCCACGACTGCACGCCGGCTCCGTTGTAGGTGGCCTCGCAGAGGCCGCGACGGGACCGCCCGGTCCCGCCTCCTATCGCCTGGAGGGGCCCCGGAAAGCCGTTG